>Ga0116169_1000377_pt1 | contig 47359 bp, 40 predicted proteins | sample AD_UKC130_MetaG_FD_89796 | JGI IMG/M metagenome (GOLD analysis project Ga0116169, IMG submission 89796) | Active sludge microbial communities of municipal wastewater-treating anaerobic digesters from Canada - AD_UKC130_MetaG | ecosystem: Engineered > Bioreactor > Anaerobic > Digestate | place...
CTGCCAAAGGGGATATTGGCGGACAAGAGGGAAGAGCCATCCCCCGCCCAAACCGGCACCGCAACGGTAACCAGCAAAAACAGGACCACACAGAAGATTCTCTTTGTCACTCGTCTCATCGCCCAGCCACCTTCACCAATGCTAAATTCGTTATGATGATTCGCCCCCGGAAACCAGGTTCCTTTTTTGTTGTGAAAAACAGCTCCGGTCGCCGGATCATGGCAAACCGCCCCACCTTTTACGGTGGGGCGGTTTGCTGTTTCCGTCTCTCCTCTCTTTCTAGACCCCCATCTGCCCGATCTTTTTCTGGCAGCAATTATCCAAAAACACTTCGATCTTTTGGATCTCCCCTAATATCACGTAAAGGTTCCACGGCCCGTCTTGCCGATCTTGCAAAAACTCCCGGTAAGTCCGGCTGGAAACCGGAATCAATTTATAAATAATCTTAAAGTAAAGACTTTCCCCGTCCAGATCGTCAACCTGCCCGTCCAGATACTTTTGGACTTTGGCCCGGTCAAGCTTCAACACCTGAAAGTTATCGGCATTGACAAAAAACAAGCCGACATTCTTCATCCTTCCCACCTGGGAAGGACCGGGGGAGGGATCCCGGAAGCGAAAGTATTGCCAGGATTTAAGGTGTAAATAGTAATTTGCCCCATAGCGTTCTATTTTTTCGTAGGTATGAATCACGTAGGCATCAGCCGGACGGTAACCCTTCAGGATCCTGTCCCACTCTTCCCGCAACTGCGCCACAAGTTCCTGATGGCCCACCCCGGAGTTGCGGGCGTCTTCGTAACGTTCATATTGGTAAGCCTGGCAATACTGCAGGAGTTCCTTCCGGGTCGGGCTCCGGTCACCGGTCTTAAAATAATAAAGCAAGCCCTCAATATGATCAAGCTCCGGGAGCTTACCCGCCATAAAACATTCAACGGAAAACACCAGGCAAAAAACAAGCATCAGCCAGCCAAGCCAAGGTCTCCTTCCCATAACCATCCTCCTTTCCCATGTTTTCTCCGCCCTTTGCCCGCGGCAGGAGCCCATGATGATGCCCAGGGGCAACCTTCGGTTCTCCGGTATAAATTTAACTCATATTTAAATTTTATGGTCCAGTTGTTGCGTTATTGTTGCGTCCATTTTTTCATTTATAATCCGATGTTGAATTAGTTTTCCATTATGAAATAATAGCCTATTAAAAAGAAAAAAGCGGTTGCACATTCCGCTGCAACCACTTCTCCTGTCCCCGAAGAACCTCCCGCTTGAGAACAGGATATATACTTATTTTACCTTTTCGGAGGGCAAAGCCGCAATTCCCTATTCCCCGATGATTTTAATCAATACCTTCTTGGGCCGTTGCCCGTCGAATTCGCCGTAGAAGATCTGCTCCCACGGGCCAAAATCCAGTTTGCCGCCGGTAACCGCAATAACCACTTCCCTGCCCATGATCTGCCGTTTGAGATGGGCATCCCCATTGGCTTCACCCGTCCGGTTGTGCAGGTATTGCCCGATTGGTTCATGGGGGGCCAGTCGTTCCAACCAGTTGATATAGTCTTGCCACAGGCCCTTTTCATTATCGTTAATAAAAACGCTGGAGGTAATATGCATGGCATTGACCAGACATAGCCCTTCTTGAATTCCGCTTTCCCGTAAGGCTTCATTGACCTGGTCCGTGATGGGCACAATCTCCACGCGTCTTGGTGTGGTAAAGGTAAGTTCCTTACGATAAGACTTCATGGGGTCAACTCCTTTGTACTCATTGGTCGGAGAAAAATTCTGCATTCCTCCGGATTTTCCTTCTTTCCCTTTACCTTCACCCGGCGCAGGAAAGATTATGTTGAATTATGTTACCCATCTTTTGTCTTAATCGTAAAACCGTAACTTGGCGGCTTAACAACTTGTCCGCTGATTTTATTAAAGACCGCCCTATTGGTAGGGACGGTCTTTAATATATTCGCTTCAATTCATTAAATATCCACTTTCAGCTTGGGTTCAGCAACATCGCCCGCGGTCTTCAGCTGTTCCCTTGCCACCTTATTTACGGCGTGGAGATACGCCTTGGCACTGGCCTGGATCACGTCGGTGGACAGCCCCCGCCCGGTGACGGCATGGCCGTTGGTGCTGACCTTGATGGTGACCTCGCCTAAGGCATCCTTGCCGCCGGTGACCGCTTTGATATTATACTCCTTCAGCTTCAAAGCAATTCCCGTGATCCGTTCAATGGCTTTATAGACAGCATCCACAGGTCCGTCGCCGCAAGCGGCTTCTTCCAGCAGTTCTTCCCCTTTCCGCAGCCGGACCGTGGCCGTGGGAATCGTTGTATTGCCGCTGGCGATATGGAGATACTCCAGTTCGTAGATATCCTGCAGCACTGCAATCTCGCCCCGGATAATGGCCTCGATGTCGGCGTCGGTAACCTCCTTCTTCTTATCCGCCACTTCCAGGAACTGTTGGTAACATTTCTCCAGTTCCTGCTCCTCCAGGACATAGCCCAGTTCCTCCAGGCGATTACGGAAGGCATGCCTGCCGGAATGCTTGCCAAGCACCAATCTGCTGGCGCCAATACCAATGGACTCCGGGGTCATAATCTCGTAGGTGAGGCGATTTTTCAAAATCCCGTCCTGGTGGATGCCGGATTCATGGGCAAAGGCATTGGCGCCCACAATGGCCTTGTTGGGTTGTACCTGGACACCGGTGAGGGTGGATACCATCACACTGGTGCGATGAATCTGTTCAGTCACGATCTTCGTATCAGCCTTGTAATAGTCGCTCCTGGTCCGCAGCCCCATGACCACTTCCTCCAGGGCTGCATTGCCCGCCCGTTCACCCAGGCCGTTGATGGTGCACTCGATCTGGTCAGCCCCGTTTAAGACCGCCGACAGCGAGTTGGAAGTGGCCATCCCCAGATCGTTGTGGCAATGCACCGAGAGAAACACCCGATCAATCCCAGGAGTATTCTCCTTCAGATACCGGATTAACCGTCCAAACTCCTCGGGGGTGGTATAACCCACTGTATCGGGAACGTTAATCACAGTGGCACCAGCGGCAATCACTTCCCGGAAGATCCGGCAGAGGAAGTCCCAGTCGCTCCTGGTGGCGTCTTCTGCCGAGAACTCCACCTCCGGGCAGAGGCTCTTGGCATATTTAACCGCCTCCACCGCCATAGCCACTACTTCGTCCGGTTGTTTCTTCAGTTTGTACTTCATGTGAATATCCGAAGTGGCAATGAAGGTATGGATATAGGGTCTTTCCGCCACCCGTACCGCCTCCCAGGCCCGGTCGATATCAGCGCGGACGGCGCGGGCCAAGGAGCAGATGGCCGGGCCCTTCACCCGTTCAGCAATGGCACGGATGCCTTCAAAATCCCCTGGGGAAGCAATGGCAAATCCGGCTTCAATCACATCCACATTCAAACGGGCTAATTGCATGGCAATCTCCAATTTCTCCTGGGCATTCAGGTTAATTCCTGCTGATTGTTCACCATCACGCAAAGTGGTGTCGAAGATCCTGATCATCCGGGTCATTATCATCTCTCCCTTCCACTTTTCTTGTGTAAAGCACTCCCCCACCAAAGGAGGGTCCAAGCGGGAACCGTGCACAAATCCCCGCCTTGCCCAAAATGTAAACCAAAAGAAAACCCCTCGTCCCGCTTTAGGGACGAGGGGTATCGTGGTACCACCCTAATTCTCGACGGCCTCACGGCCAAAGGTCGACTTGCCAAGTCCCACCGCGCCCCGCAGGCATTCGGCTAGACTCTTCGCTGTAACGGGCCGGATCTTCTAGATCCCCCGGCACGGATTACTCGCCTTGGCGCTTTCCTCCGCGCGGCTCAGAGGGGAGTTCGGAAAGGCTGCGACACCGGTTTGCACCTACCACCGGCTCTCTGCTGTCTTCACCGCTCCTACTGGTCCTCGTCAACGCCTTTAGAAAATCCTTGAATTGCTCTCATTATAGGACGGTGGACAAGGAGTTGTCAAGATTTTTTTCGTTTTTGTCAGACATATTTTCCGGCGCCGTCTTTTCCGGGGTTATGACCCAACCGGAAAAAGCCTGCTTTTCCATTACTTCGGAAAAAAACCGGTGGCAACCATGTATCCGGTTGCCACCGGTCATTACTTAACCGGTTTTTCTGTTGCATATCATTTAGAACGAACGCTTTTCCCAAGCTTAAGCCCTGCTTAAAGCTTTACCACCCGGGCGTCGAGGATGCCGGGAACCGCAGCGACTTTGGCCAAAGTAGCATCATCAATGGGATTATCCACCGTCATCACCATGATGGCAGTGCCGCCTTGATCCCGCCGGCCCACTTGCATGAAGGCGATATTGATCCCGGCCTCGCCAAGGACCGTACCCACTTTCCCGATGATCCCGGGCCGGTCTTCATGGGGCGCCACCAGCAAGTTGCCATGGGGCACCACCTCAAAGTAATAGCCGTCGATCTCCACCACCCGTTCGTCGTCCTTGCGGAAAAGGGTTCCGGCGACGGTGTGCACTGTTTTACTGGTGTAAACCTTCACGGTAATCCGGTTGGTGTAGTCCGGCGATGTGGCCTCCTTGTTCTCGGCGATCTTGATACCGCGCTGCTTGGCCAGGAGCTGGGCATTTACCATATTGACCTCCACATCCAGCACGGGCCGGAGGATACCCTTCATGATCATTGTGGTCAACAAGGAGACATCGTATTCGGCAATCTCACCTTCGTAACCAATCTCAACCTTCTCAATCCGGCCGGTGCACAACTGGGTAATCATCAGGCCCAGTTTCTCCGCCAGGGAGAAGTAGGGTTTGACCACCGCCAGCACCTCGGGCCGGACCGACGGTATGTTCACGGCATTCTTGAAGGCCTCGCCCTTCAGGCACTTGGACATTTCAACTGCCACATCAATAGCCACATTCACCTGGGCTTCCTTCGTCGAAGCACCGAGATGCGGCGTGGCGATCACCTTATCCAACTCGATTAACCTGCGGTTAACCGGGGGCTCCTCCGGATAAACGTCCACGGCCACCCCGGCCACTTGGCCGGCTTCAATGGCAGCGGCCACATCATCCTCGTTCAAAATCCCGCCGCGGGCGCAGTTGATAATCCGCACTCCCTTCTTCATCTTGGCAATGGTCTCGGCGTTGATGAGGTTTTTGGTCTCCGGCGTCAACGGGGTATGCACGGTAATGTAATCGGCATTGGCATAGATCTCGTCAAGGGTAGCTAATTTCACCCCCAACATTTGGGCCCGCTCTTCCGCCAGGAAGGGATCATAGGCCAGGATCTTCATGCCCATGGCCTGCATCCGTTTGGCCACTTCAGTGCCGATGCGGCCCATCCCGATGATCCCCAGCACCTTATTGTTGACCTCCACCCCGGTGAAGCTCTTCCGGTCCCATTGACCAGCTTTTAACGAGCAATGGGCTTGGGGGATATTGCGGGACAGGGCCATGATCATGGCAATGGTATGTTCCGCAGTGGAAATGGTGTTACCGTCAGGCGCGTTCATGACTACAATACCACGTTTTGTGGCCGCCTCCACATCCACGTTATCCACACCCACACCGGCTCTGCCGATGACCTTGAGTTTTGCGCCGGCTTCGATAACCTCGGCTGTGACCTTGGTTTGGCTGCGGACGATGACTCCCTCGTATTCAGGGATCTTCGCCACCAACTCGGGCAGGGGGAGGGTTGGCGACACATCCGCCTGGATCCCATTCTCCCTAAGAATGGCTATGGCTTTCTCGGAGACTCCATCCAAAACTAAAACCTTCATTCTGACACCTCCATTGATTTTTCACCGGAACATATTAAACTGTTAAAAATAAAAAGCCCCCATCCTGTTTAGGGACGAGGGGTTCGTGGTGCCACCCTAATTTTCCGGGCAAGCCGGACTCAGTGCACATGAATGGTTGTGCCGGAGGTAACGGTTCCTGCCGCCAAAGGCCTCCATTGCCCCCCGCCTGGCTTAGACGGGCTCAAGCTCGACCTTTGGAACTCCGGGGCGGGATTTCGTCCTCCCGCAGGACCGGCTTGCACCGTCCGCCGGCTCTCTGGGCCTCAGGTGGGACTACTTGACCCCTTCATCGTTTCTGGACAAAATTAAAGATTTAATTAAAAATATTATAGCCGGGAATTCCCCCGGGTGTCAAGTTAAATATTTCACAAAGTGCAAGCACAGTCCTTCGTCCCAACGGCGAAGGACTGTGCCCATAGATTTAACCCGCAGGCCGGTTACTTCTTGATCCAGGACATCATGCCGCGCAGTTTCTCGCCGACCTTCTCGATGAGGTGATCGGCTTCCCGACGGCGCATGGCCAGAAAAGAGGGGCGACCCGCCTGGTTCTCCAAGAGCCACTCCCGGGCAAATTCGCCGGTCTGGATCTCCTTGAGAATCTTTTTCATTTCTTTCCTGGTTTCTTCATTGATCACCCGTTTACCGCGGGTTAGGTCACCGTATTCAGCGGTATCGCTGATGGAATAGCGCATCCGGGCAATACCGCCTTCATACATCAGGTCAACAATGAGCTTCAGCTCATGCAAGCACTCAAAGTAGGCGATTTCCGGCTGATAACCGGCCTCCACCAGGGTATCGAAGCCGGCCTTCACCAACTCGGCACAACCGCCGCAGAGAACCGCCTGCTCACCAAAGAGGTCCGTCTCGGTTTCCTCCTGGAAGGTGGTTTCAATCACTCCGGCCCGGGTGCCGCCGATCCCCTTAGCATAGGCCAGGGCCAGGTCCTTGGCTTTCCCGGTGGCATCCTGATAAACCGCAATCAAGCAGGGAACACCCTTGCCCTCGGTGTAAACCCGGCGAACAAGATGGCCGGGGCCCTTGGGCGCCACCATGATCACGTCAACATCTTTCGGGGGAATAATCTGGGAATAGTGGATGTTAAAGCCGTGGGAAAACAGTAAGGCCTTCCCGGGCTTCATCGCTTTGGCGATATCGTTCTTGTAGACGGCTGCTTGCACTTGGTCCGGGACCAGCATCTGGATGATATCGGCCTGTTCAGCGGCCTCGGCGGCCGAAAGGGGCTTAAACCCGGCTTCCACCGCATAATTGTAGTTATCCGTCCCCGGCAATTCACAGACAATGACATTCACACCAGAATCCCGCAAGTTTTGGGCTTGCGCATGACCTTGACTGCCAAATCCGATGATGGCGACAGTCTTCCCGCTAAGTAACCCCAGGTCCGCATCGTGATCGTAATACATTTTCATACCGAATCTCTCCTCCTAACATTGATTGCATATTTTTTCCGCTTTAGAGCGCGGATGGACAACCCTTAACCATTATTTTCGGCCTAACGTTTACCGGAACGGACCATGGCGATCTTCCCTGTCCGCACAATCTCCCGGATCCCGAAGGGATGTAACAGGGAGATGATGGCCTCCAATTTTTCCTGATCACCGGTAACCTCAATGATCACAGCCTGTTCCGCCACATCCATAATTTTCGCGCGAAAGATATCCACAATCTGCAGGATCTCCGAGCGGTTGCCGGAGTTGGCAGCCACCTTGATGAGGGCCAACTCCCGCTCTACAGAATCGTCCATGGTAATATCGGAGATCTTTACCACATCAATCAGCTTGTAGAGCTGTTTTGTGATTTGCTCAATCTGAGCATCATCCTCCGCCTGGACCACCACAATCATCCGGGAAAGTTTTGGATCTTCCGTCGGCCCCACGGCGATACTGTCAATGTTAAAGCCGCGCCTGCTGTACAGCCCGGCCACCCGGGACAGCACACCAGGATTGTTCACAACCATGATTGCCAGGGTATGCTTCATTCCTCCACCACCCCCAACATCTTGTTGATCGAGCCGTTCTGCGGCACCATGGGAAAGACATTCTCCTCCCGCGCCACCACACAATCGACCACTGCAGGCCCGGGGGTCCGGAAGGCCTCCGCCAGGACCGGCTTTAATTCAGTGGAGTTTTGGATCCGGTATCCCTTGATGCCGTACGCCTCCGCCACCTTGACAAAATCCGGATTCCCCGTGAGTTCAGTGCAAGAGTAACGTTTCTGGAAGAACAACTCCTGCCATTGCCGGACCATGCCTAAATAACCGTTGTTCAGGATAACCACCTTCACCGGCAATTGGTAAGCAACCAGGGTGGCCAGCTCTTGCATGTTCATCTGAAAACTGCCGTCGCCGGCAATACAGACGACCAACCGGTCCTTATTGCCCACCTGCGCGCCGACGGCCGCAGGAAAACCAAAGCCCATCGTGCCCAAGCCCCCGGAGGTCACAAAGGACCTGGCCTTAGTGAACTTGAGATACTGGGCGGCCCACATCTGGTTTTGCCCAACTTCCGTCGTGATAATGGCGTTGCCAGCCGTCAGCTCATCGATGGTCTCCACCACCCTTTGGGGGGCGATGGCCCCGGGGCTCTCGTTATAACGCAAGGGGTAGTGACGTTTCCATTCGTCAATGCGGGCCAGCCATTCCGGATGCTGCAGTTCCTTCAATTCTTCCAGGAGTTGGCCGATGACAATTGTGGCATCGCCGACGATGGGTATGTCAACCCGGACATTCTTCCCGATCTCCGCAGGATCAATGTCAATATGGATGACCTTGGCCTGCGGGGCAAAGGTATCCACCCGGCCAGTGACCCGGTCGTCGAAGCGGGCGCCGATGGCGATGAGCAAATCCGCCTCGGTCACCGCATAGTTGGCATAAACCGTCCCGTGCATCCCTAACATACCCAGGGACAACGGGTGCCGGCTGGGGAAAGCCGTCAAGCCCATCAAAGTGGTGGTCACCGGCGCCTGGATGCGCTCGGCCAGTTGCAGCAGGGGTGCCTCCGCCCCGGCGGCCGTCACACCGCCGCCAATGTACAGTACGGGACGTTTCGCCTGTTCGATGGCACGCACCGCCGCCTTGATCTGGCGGGCATTTCCCACATAGGTGGGTTTGTAGCCGGGCAGGTTAACCTCCTCCGGATACTCGGGCTTTATCTTCGCCATGGTAATATCCTTGGGCAGATCCACCAAAACTGGCCCCCGCCGCCCGGTGGAGGCGATATAAAAGGCTTCCTTCACTACCCGGGGAATGTCCCGGACATCCTTCACTAGATAATTGTGTTTCGTCACCGGCATGGTGATCCCGGTGATATCCGCCTCCTGGAAGGAATCCCGGCCGATCATAGCCGTACCCACCTGGCCGGTGAAGGCGACCATCGGCACAGAATCCATGTAGGCCGTGGCCAGCCCGGTCACCAGGTTGGTAGCGCCGGGACCCGAAGTGGCAAGGCAAACGCCGACTTTACCGGTGGAACGGGCATAGCCGTCCGCTGCATGGACCGCACCTTGTTCATGGCGGGTCAGGATATGACGCAAAGGCGAATCATAAAGCACGTCATAGATGGGTATGACCGCACCCCCGGGATAACCGAAGATCACTTCAACGCCTTCCCGGCGTAACGCTTCAATAAAAATCTCTGCACCAGTATTTTTCATGGGTTCACCTCCAAGTCTCATCCAAACACAGCATGAAGAAAGAAAAAACCCTCCGTCCAAAAGGGACGAAAGGCTCGTGGTACCACCCTCATTCTCCGGTGTTTTACTGGCACCGGACTTTGTGCGCCAATAGCGCTACCCCTTTAACGGAGGGCTCCCGGCCGGAAGTACTCCCACTCTTCCCCCCGACTGCTCCAGGGCGACCTTCACCCAAGCCCCTCCACCGGCTTGCACCACCCGCCGGCTCTCTCCCGTCAGGATCTTGGATTACTCCTCCCCTTCTTCGCCTGTACACAATCTAGATGTTGTAATTACTATAACCAGATCTGCCAATATTGTCAAGGGGGTTCTTGCAATTTGTCAGACAAATTATCAAATCCTAATCCTCCCGGGCAAATACCCGGGCCTGACCAGGCCGGATTGCCAAGCGGACCTCCTGGCCCACAGCCACTACCTCTTCACCATTCCCGGCCAGAACCCGGCCAGACCAAGCCCCGCCCTCCACTAGATAAACGGTGCTATGGCCCAGGTACTCCCAGCCAACGACCCGGGCGACCAAGCCGGTTTCATGGATGGTCCAACCCTCTGGCCGTACCAGCACCCAAACCGGCTGTCCCACCGTCAACCGCTCTTTCCCGCCGGGGATGCCCACCAACTCAACGTTGCCCAGCATCACCCGGACCTCCGCTTCCGTACTCTCCTCCACCCTGCCGGGCAGCAGGTTCGCCTCGCCCAACAAGCCGGCCACCTCCAGGGATTCCGGCCGCTCATAAACCTCCTTCGGGCTGCCAACCTGCAAGATCCGGCCGTTTGCCATCACCGCCAGCCGGTCCGAGAGGGCCAAGGCATCCTCCTGGTGGTGGGTGACAAAAACTGCTGTAAAACCAATCCGTCGCTGCAACAAACGCAGTTCCTCCCGGAGCCGGCGGCGCAGCCCATAATCCAAGGCGGAAAAGGGTTCATCCAAGAGGACCACCAAAGGCTCCGGGGCCAGGGCCCGGGCCAGGGCCACCCGTTGCCGTTCACCGCCAGAGAGCTGTCCCACCTCGCGCCGGGCCAATTGCCCGATCTCAAACTGCTCCAAAAGCCGCCGGATCCGCTTGTTGCGCTCCGTCACCGGCACATTTTGGACCGCCAGCCCATACCCGACATTTTCTTCCACCGTCATATGGGGAAACAACGCATAATCCTGAAAAACCAGGCCGATGCGGCGGCGGGAGGGCGGAAGATCCGTCACATCCTGCTCATTAAGGATGATCCGGCCGTTCTCCGGACGTTCCAGACCGGAGATCAGCCGTAACAAGGTGGTCTTACCGCAGCCACTGGGACCCAGTAGGGAAAAAAACTCACCTTCACCAACGGTAAACCCGGCCTGTAGCCGGAATTCCGGGTAATCCCGGACCAAATCCGCCACCTTAAGCATCTTTCGTCGCCCCCTTCCGACGCCAATCCATTCTTGCCCAAACCTCAATACCCAAAAAGAGAAGGGTGGCGCAGAGCACAAACACCGTCCCCAGGGCCAGGGCCTGCGGGAAACGGTACTGTCCAATCAACCGGTAGATCGCCACCGGCAACGTGGTCACCTGTCCTTCTCCCAAAACCAACACCGCCGACAAGTCCCCTAAGGCCAAGGCGGTGGCGTAGGCAAAACCCGTCCCCAAAGCCGGCCGGAGCAGCGGCCACTCAATATCCCGCCACCGCCGGCGGGGGTCGGCCCCCAAAACCGCCGCCGCCTCCAACAGCTCATCCCCCAATTCCTCCCGGGCCAACCTGAGCCGGGCGTAGACCAGCGGAAAACCCAGAAAAACCTGGGCCCAAAAGACCTGGGCCAGCGGCGGCAGCCATTGCCCGGCCAAAGTATAAACACCAAGGGTAAAGGTTAAGAAGGAAACGCCCAAAGGCGCCTGGGCCAGCAGGTCCCACCGGTCCGAGGACAGGCTGGACTCGCGCCGGGCCCCCCAATAGGCCAGGGCAGTGCAGACCAGACCGGCCGTCAACGCCAAGAGCAGGCTCACCCCGGTAATGATCCAAAAGTCCTTGCCAGCCAGATAGTGGAAACCCGGTTCCAGCAACGCCCGGTAATTGGCCAGCGTTAGTGGGGTATCTGGCAGCCCCCGTTCCCGGAAGGAGCGTCCCAGGATCCCGGCCAGTGGCCCGCCAAAGAATATACCGATCAGAACAAGATAATTTAGAAACCCAAGCATACCCAATTTGCTCTGCCGCCAGGACAGCCCGGGCAGGTGCCGCACCACCTGCAGGCCGTGACGCAAGCTCCGGCTTAACCGGTGGGTGATAAGCAACAATCCAGCAAGCAGGGCAAACTGGGCTGCCGCAAACATCCGGGCCGCGGAAAAGTCCAAGCGTTTGTTTAACACGGTATAGATCAAGACTTCAAAGGTGCGAAAGCGCAGCCCGCCAAGGACCAAGACAACGGTAAAGCTTAAAAACGAGTAAACAAAGGCCATTAAAAAGCTGTAAGTCACCGCCGGCAGCAACAAGGGCAGCGTTACCCGGCAGAAGGTCTGCCACCGGTGGGCGCCCAGGACCGACGAGGCTTCACGGTAAGCTGGGTCCAACCCTTCCCAGCTCTCACTGATCGCCCGCACCCCCAGGGGGAAATTATACAAGATATGGGCCAGGATAATCCCGGGCCAACCATATAAACCGGTAAAACGGAATCCCGCTCCCAGCGTTTCCAACCAGCCATTAAGCGTCCCGTTACGGCCGTAAAAGACGATCAAGCCCAAAACCACCAAAATACCAGGAAGAACAAAGGGGATCACTAACAAACTGCGGACAAGCCGCTTACCCGGGAAGGAATAATTCCCTAAAAAGTAGGCGCCGGGCAAGGCCACCAGCAGGCTGCCGGCAGCGCTGACCACCGCTTGCGCCAGGGAAAAGGCCAGGGCCCGCAGGAAGACCGGAGACGAAAAAAAGGCCGCCCAGCGCGGCCACGGCTCAGCAAAGGCACCCAGTAGAACGACGACAAAGGGCAGATAAAAACCGATAAAAATCAGCAGTCCCCAACAAGCACGGTTGGATCGCACTTAACTTCCCACCTATTGCATGGTTTTTTCCCAATCCGCCAACCAGCGATCGAGTTTTGCCGCCACCTGCTCCGGCGGCAGGTTCAGCAGCCGGTCGACCTTGGCCGCCACCCGGAAACTGGCCGGCAGCTTCGCGTCTTTCACCGCCGGGTACATGAACTGGGCCTCCGGCAGTTTCTCCTGGAAATCCTTGGAGAGCAAGTACTCAAGCAAGGCCGCCGCCAACTTTGGTTGCGGGCTGCCTTTGACAATCCCCGCCCCCTCAATCTGGGCATAGGCCGCTCCATCCAAGACCAGCGCCTTATACTGCTCGCTCTTCTCGTAGATCAGGTGGTAGACGGGGCTTGTCCCGTAGGACAACACAATCGCCCGTTCCCCGTTGGTGAACATGCCATAGGCCTCGTCCCAACCCGGGGCCACAAAAACCCCGTTCTGCTTCAAGCCCCGCCAATATTCCAGGTACCCGTCCTCCCCAAAGAGAGCAATAGTGGCCAAGAGAAAGGCCTGCCCCGGCGAAGAACTAAGGGGGCTCTGCACAACAATGGCGTCCTTGTAAGCGGGCTTCAGCAGATCCCGGTGGGTTTGGGGAACTGGGGAAACCGTTTTACTGTCATAGTTGAAGACAATATAGCCAAAATCGTAGGGGATCAATTGAAGGTCTGGATCGAAGAGCAACTCCTCCCTAAGGCGCGGCAGGGCCTTGGGGCGATAAGGCTGTAAGATCCCCAGCTTCTTCACACGGAAGAGATAATTATTGTCAAGGCCAATCACCACATCCGCCTTGGGGCTGGACTTCTCCCGGATCAACCGGTTGACCATAGGACCCGTATCCCCGAAGGTCTTAACGTCCACCCGGACATTGTACTCCTTCTGAAAATGCTGCTGGATCTCCTGCACCAGGGATGCGGGAAAACTGGCATAAGTGTAAACCGTCAGTACCCGGGAACGCCCCTTGCCACAGCCAGTCACCACAGCCAAAATCACTGCCATTGCCAACAAAGCACGGATAAATCTCCGCATGACCTTGCCTCCTGTCCAAAAACCCTTTCCCCTATAGTTTTACCATCATGTGACCGCTCAAGAAAAACCCCACCACATGGCGGGGTTGTCCAATCTGTTCCAACAAAACCACGGATTTGCATCCATTCTACCATGGGTGTTCTTTCCTGTCAAAAGCTAAAAGATCTAGCCTTCTGCTTTACTCCCCGTGGCCACCAACACCGCCACGGCCTGTGCCGCCATCCCTTCACCCCGGCCGGTAAAGCCCAGCCTCTCGGTGGTCGTGGCCTTCACATTCACCGCTTCCGGCGGAATCCCCAGCACCTCCGCCAAGTTGGCGCGCATCTGCTGAATATACGGGGCCAGCTTTGGCCGCTGGGCGATGACGGTGGCATCCACATTACCCACCCGGTACCCTGCCTTCCTGAGCTCCACCACCACCTGCGCCAAAAGGAGCAGGCTGTTGGCGCCCTTGTAAGCTGGATCCGTATCAGGGAACATCCCGCCAATATCCCCCAAGCCCGCTGCCCCCAACAAGGCATCCATGATGGCGTGCACCAGGACATCCGCATCCGAGTGACCCAATAAGCCCAGTTCGTAAGGGATCGCCACTCCCCCCAGGATCAACGGGCGCTCCGGGGTCAGGCGGTGCACATCAAAGCCCTGGCCGATCCTCATCTCCCGTTCACCCCCAGCCAGCAACGCTTCTGCCATGACCAGATCCTCCGGCGTAGTTATCTTCAAATTGCGATAACTCCCTTCCAATAAACGGACGGGCACATTCATCCGTTCCAATAGTGAACAATCGTCGGTACCCAGGAACCCCTCGGCTGCCGCCGCCTCATGGGCAGCCAGGATCAAGGGCAGGCGAAATACTTGCGGCGTCTGGATGGCCCACAGCCGCTCCCGGGGTGGAGTCTCCGTGATAAACCCGTCGTGAGACGCCACCTTAATGGTATCCTTCACCGGCACCCCCACCCCAACAGCACCGTACTTTTGGGCCCAACGGAAGGCTTGGGAAACATGCTCCGCAGCCACCAAGGGCCGGGCCCCGTCGTGAATGGCTACCAAGCGCTGCTCCGGCGCCACCCGCCAGCCTGGCCAGGTCGCAATGGCGCGCAAGCCGTTAAAGACCGAGTATTGCCGCTCACTCCCGCCGGCGATCAAGCCCGCCACAGCCAGCCCATACCGGGCCAGCAGCACCCGGAAATTCTCCTCTTCGCCCGGGGGGATAACCAAAAAGACCGCCTCCACCTCCGGTACTGCCTGTAGCGCCCGGATGGTGGCGACCAAAACCGGTTCACCGTGAATTAAACGTAAGACCTTTGCTGCGCCTGGTCCCATCCGCCGTCCTTCTCCGGCGGCGGCCACCAAGGCCACTCCCTGCAATTCCCCGGTCATTCCCTGTCCTCCTAACAAACGCTCCCTTCATTAACCTGAACCCGTCACCGCTTGAACCGCCGGTCACCCGGCGGTTACCAATGAACTCCGGCTAGTTTACAACCAATGTCAAAGGTTTCGCCTTAAAATGAGATTATCCTCCGTCAGCGCGGGCAATAAAAAATGCCGGAGATCCCGGCAGTGACAATTCCCTGCTTATTGTACATTTACCGTCAGGCAGGCAGCCCCCTTTTAGGGGAAGGGAGATACTCCCATCAGCGTTGCAAAGCCCTTCCCCATCAGGAGATGGAAGAAGAAGCCCTGATGCTGACAGCCTCTTTGGGCTTGGCAAAGATCATCCGGCCCGCCGCCGTCTGCAGCACACTGGTGACCAAGACGGGCAGTTCCTCCCCAATGTATTGTTTTCCGCCGTCAATGACAATCATTGTGCCGTCCTCCAGGTAGGCAACGCCTTGTCCAAATTCCTTGCCGTCTTTGATGATATGTACCGTCATCTCTTCCCCGGGCAGCACCACGGGTTTGATGGCATTGGCCAGTTCATTTATGTTTAGGACCGGTACACCGTAAAGCTCCGCCACCTTATTGAGGTTAAAGTCATTGGTTACCACCTTGGCCTCGAGCATCCGGGCTAGGCGCACTAGCTTGGTATCGACTTCCGTCAGGTCGTCGAAGTCCTTGTCCAGGATCTTGACGGTTACCTTCGGGTCCTTTTGCATCCGGTTAAGAATATCCAACCCCCGTCGTCCCCGATTTCGTTTCAACGTATCCGAAGAATCGGCAATCCGCTGCAACTCAGCCAGGACAAAGCCGGGTATAACCAACACGCCCTCGAGGAATCCAGTCTGGCACAGATCGGCAATCCGCCCGTCAATGATGGAACTTGTATCCAGCACTTTATAGGCCGGACGGTCCTTTGCTGCATTGACCGGCTTTGCGCCAAGAATGTTTCGTTCATTGTTTCTTCCATAATTAAGCAAGCTAAGTAATTCTTCCCTTTTGCGCAAGGCGACGGCAACGGAGAGGCCCACACTCATCAGCAGAATGACGATGGCGGAGATATTCCCGATCATCCCCGAAAGCCGGGTCACCGGGAGCGCCAGAATGATTAGTCCTGCAACCACCAGACCAAAACATAGGCCTATCGCACCGGACAGAATCTCTTGTAGTGAAGCCTTTTGCAGGCGCTCCTCCAAGCGGTTGACGGCCTGCAGAAAAAGACCGGCTAAGAAGAAGCCAAGCAAAAACCCCACTCCAACGGCTGCGGCTAAATTCAACAAACTTGACTCCTTCAGACCAAAACCTGTCAGAAAATAACCAAGATAGGCCCCAAGCAGCGCAAATAAAAAGCGTACCAACTTTCCGAGCAACCTATCAACTCACCCCCTTTCTGCTTTTAATTTTTCAACGATATTATAACCGCAAAAGTTCCGACTATCCCAAAAATATTCTGTCGGCACCAAAAGGCCGGCATTATCATCAATTCCCGCGATAATGCGTGGCTTTCAATGGAATTGCTTCATATTCCGTTTTCCGCTGCCGGCGCGTGGGGGTATTGCAACAGTTGATCCTATTCTGTCCTTAAATTACTTTGGCTATTAATTAAAAAATCTTCATTGAAAAAGCTCCGTCCCTTAACAAGAACGGAGCCCGTTTAACAACGGATCTTTCCGGTTTTTTAAGACAAACAGCCCTCCACCAATTCTTCGACCTTTGCTTCATCCATGTTCTTGGCCAGTGCCAATTCACTCAGGAGAATCTGCCGGGCATTCTCCAGCATCTTGCGTTCCCCTGTGGACAAGCCTTTTTCGCGGTCCCGCAACGAAAGGTTCCTCACCACCTCGGCCACCTCATAGATGCTGCCGGATTTGATCTTCTCCATGTTAGCACGGTACCGCCGGTTCCAGTTGTTCGACATTTTACTGCTGTCGCTACTTAGCACTTCCAAAACCTTGTTTACTTCCTCTTCCTTGATTATCCCCCGCAGGCCCACTATATCCACATTTTCCACAGGAATCATGACTTTCATGTCACCCATCGGAAGCCGGATGATGTAATAGCGCTGGAGTTCATCTCCTTCTTGACGTTCTTCAATGGATTCAATCACTCCCGCTCCGTGCATGGGATAAACGACACGGTCCCCGATATTGAACATCCAGCGTCCCTCCTAGTCCAAACTTACAACGTTCATTATACCACAGCCTTTATTTTCTGTCAAGAAAACTAATGATTTTAGCAAATTTAATACTGAATGTCAATACCTTTTCCTAAAAAAGTCTAATTGCCCACATCCTCGGAGCAATTCCGGGCCGGATCGCTCACCTGGGGCCGGGCCGCGGTATACTTAAAGCCTATCCAAAACAAGGAAATTTATTTACTCCATACGTTGGACCATAAAGGGGGTCTGTAAATCAGTCTCCTTAAGGTTTAATAAAACAAGGCCGGACACCAAGGGGGCGTTACCACGCAACGTCCCCCGGAAAGAAAAGCAATTTCGCCATAACGCCTAAGACAATAGATTAAATATGCCGGTCCAACAGGACCTGCTCCCGCAGGCGCCGCAGGCCCTCTTTGATGGAGCGGGCCCGCACCTCGCCGATGCCCTCCACCTCGTCCAATTCTTCGGTGGTGGCATCCAAAATCCGCTGTAAGTCCCCGAAGTTTTTCACCAGATTCTCAATCACCGGCATGGGCAGGCGCGGGATCTTCTTTAAGATGCGGTAACCCCGGGAGGTGGCCGACGACTCCAGTGTAACATTGGTACCGGTATAGCCGACCAAGCGGAGGATTCCCGTCATGTCCAACAGTTCTTCATAGGATAGATTGAGCAGCAGGCCACGGACCTCCTCCAACTTCTCCGGATCCGGGATATAATCCCGCAGGACCAGTAAGCCCTCGTCCTCCACATCAGCCATTAACTCTTCCAGCTGCATACTGACCAGGCGGCCCTCGGTGCCAAGTTCATAAATATAATGTTCGATTTCACCGGCAATCCTGGCCACCATCTCGGCACGCTGGATCACGGTGAACACATCCTCCAGCGTCACCAAATCCTCAAACTCCAGAGCGCTCAGATTGATGAGGGCTTGCTCCAAGACGCTCTTATACTTTTGCAGGGTTTGCAAGGCTTGATTGGCTTTGGCCAGGATAGTGCCAATCTCCCTCATCACGTAACGGGTGTTGCCACGGTAGAGGGTAATCACGTTCCGGCGTTGAGAGATGGAGATGACCAGCTCACCGGTTTGGATGGCCACCCGCTCGGCCGTCCTGTTCCTGGTGCCGGTCTCCCCCGTGGGAATCATTGGGTCCGGGTTTAGGTGGGCATTAGCCAATAAGATCTTCTTTGCATCGCTGGATAAGACAATAGCCCCATCCATCTTGGCCAACTCATACAAGCTGGCCGGTTCCATGTCGGCATCAATCCGAAATCCACCATCAGCGATCTTCATCACAGCTTCCGAATCCCCGACAACAACCAACGCACCGGTGCGCGCCCGCAGAATATTCTCCAAGCCCTCATACAACCGCGTGCCCGGCGCAACCATCTTGATGGCTTTGAAAAACTCCTCGTCCTTGTGCATGAATTCCCCCCTAACCCCAAACTTTGGCCATCGTCTCCCCGATGGTTCGGACTCCGATCAGTTCCATTCCTTCCGCCTGGTCCTGCAATTCCTTCACCAAGGAACGGGGTAGGACAGCGCGGCGAAAGCCCAGGCGCAAAGCCTCATGCACCCGTTGCCGCCCGTTGGCCACCCGCCGGACTTCCCCGGTCAGACCAACTTCCCCGAAGGCCACCAGATCCTGGGGCAAGGCTTTATCCAGCAGGCTGGAGGCAACCGCCAAAGCCACACTTAAGTCCACGGCAGGCTCCTCCAAGCAGACGCCACCGATGGCGGAGACAAAGACATCCTGGTTACTCAGGACCAGTCCGGCCCGTTTCTCCAACACCGCCAGAACCATACCAACCCTGCTCTGATCCAGGCCGTTCACCAAACGCCTGGGTGAGGCATAGCCAGCAGGCGCCGCCAGGGCTTGCACCTCCACCAGCAAAGGCATATTGCCTTCCATCGCCGCCGTCACCACCGTGCCACTCTGCCCGGGATGACGCTCTGCCAAAAATGCCGTGGACGGGCTGGCCACCTCAATTAAACCCTTATCGCCCATTTCAAAGAGGGCCAGCTCATGGGTGGCGCCGTACCTATTTTTGACGGCGCGGAGCAGGCGATGGGCCGAATAGGGATCACCTTCAAAGTAAAGCACCGTATCCACCAAGTGTTCCAAGACCTTTGGCCCCGCCAGCCCGCCGGTCTTGGTAATATGTCCCACAATCAGGCAAGGGACTTGCTGCGCCTTCGCCCACTTGACCAAGGCCGTTGTGCATTCACGAACCTGGCTGACCCCGCCGGGAAAACCGGGGATCTCGGGGTGGACCATGGTCTGGATGGAATCCAGGATCACTAAGCCGGGCTGTAAACGCTCAGCGTAGCTTATGACCCGGAGCACATCGGTTTCGTTCACGGCCTGGACCGCGTCGGACAATACCCCCAGGCGTTTAGCGCGTAAACGCAACTGTTGAAAGGACTCTTCACCGCTGACATAAAACACCGGGCCACGCATGGAGGCAAAGGCTGCCGCTGCTTGCAACAACAGAGTGGACTTGCCTACCCCCGGTTCCCCACCCAACAACACAACGGAACCAGGGACCAATCCTCCCCCCAACACCCGGTCAAATTCCAAAAACCCCGTACTAGACCGGGGTAATTCCTCCATGGGCTCATTCAAGGCCTTGGGTGGTTCACCTTGGTCTGCGCCAAGCTTTGCCGGAGGCTCCGCCGCCACGGACACAAAGGAGTTCCAAGCTGCACAGCCCGGGCACTTCCCCAGCCATTTCGGCGTCTCATAGCCGCAACTATCACAGATATAAACAGTCTTCGTACGCGCCAACCCAGCCAAACCTTTCATGGGTTATTTTATTTTCCCCGTCGCCGGGCGCCCAACCACCGGTACAAGCCATAACAAAGGCCTGTCGCCAACAAGATAAAGAGCATTATACGCCCGGCATCAGTCCATAACTGTAAAAACTCCCGCCACCGGGCGCCGACGCTCCGGCCTCCCAAAACCAGCAGCCCCACAAAGACCAAGATACTCCCGGTCAAAGTCAGCAGGGCTATGGGCCAAGGCATCTCCGCCACTCCGGCAAAAAAAGCCAGACCCGACCGGATTCCCGGTAAAAAACGGCTGATCAAGAGGGCAATGGGCCCATACCGCCTGACCCACGCCTCGGTACTCTCCCATTTGTCCTCGGCCAGCAAGGCCCGGCCGACTTTGGAATGAAGCAGTTTGGGGCCGAACCGCAAACCGAGATAATACAAGAGAAGCGTCCCGGTTAAAGTGCCGATGCTCCCAAAGATAATGGGAATAAGCGGGGAAACGCCCGCCCGGCCGGTAAGGTAGCCGGCGTACACCAGCACAGCATCGCCCGGCACCGGCGGGAAGACCACCTCCACAAAGGAAGTGCCAAAAATAATGAACCCAAGCCCCCAGGGGGTTTCTGGCAGATTGATCAGCATGCCTTCGGCTCCAGTACGAAGAATACTCCGTATGCTTAATTTTTAATTATAAATTATAGCATATCTTTCCACCAGAGAAAGCAACTTTCCGACAAAATGTTGTATTAATTAATTTCCATGTAATTTCAAAAATACCTTTTTGTTGCTCCGCGCAACTTGGCGTTGAAATAACCTATACCGTGAGCAAATTGCCAAAATCTCTCTTGGCATTGGTACTTGGACAGAAGCAGAAGAAGATCCTTCCCGGATCCGGGAAGGATCTTCACATTAAGCTTGGACGAACTCCAGTTGGCCGTCTTTCTCGATCACACGGACGGTTGTACCCTCGGGGAACCTTCCCTTCAGAATTTCCTCAGCCAGCGGATTTTCAATTAGTCTCTGGATGGCCCGCCGGAGCGGCCGGGCGCCAAAGGCCGGATCGTACCCTTCCTTCACCAAGACCTCCTTGGCTTCTTCGGCCACCTCCAATTGGATCTTCTTCTCAGCCAACTGTTTCCTGACCGATTGTAACATCAGCTCGACGATTTCTGAAATCTGCTCCCGTGTTAAAGCGTGGAAAACAATGGTTTCATCAATACGGTTCAAAAATTCCGGCCGGAAGGTCCGTTTTAACTCCTCCAGGATCCGTTCCTTCATCCGGTTATACTCGTCCTTCTGTTCTTCCCCTTCGTCGACGGCTTTAAAACCAATATTCGTACCCCGTTGAATCAGGTTGGCCCCGACGTTGGAGGTCATGATCAACACGGTATTTTTGAAGTCCACCGTCCGGCCCTTGGCATCGGTCAATCGCCCGTCCTCCAGGACTTGCAACAGGATGTTGAAGACCTCCGGGTGGGCCTTTTCAATCTCGTCCAGCAAAACCACACTGTAGGGCCGACGGCGCACCCGCTCCGTCAGTTGCCCGCCTTCTTCATAGCCGACGTAGCCAGGAGGGGCCCCCACCAGGCGGGAGACAGTATGCCGCTCCATATACTCGGACATGTCAATCCGGACCATGGCGTTTTCATCGCCGAACAACGCCTCGGCCAAAGCGCGAGTCAGCTCGGTCTTACCCACACCCGTGGGCCCCAGGAAGATGAAGGAACCTATAGGTCGCTTCGGGTCTTTCAACCCGGCGTGGGCCCTGCGGACGGCCTGGGCCACCGCAGCGATGGCCTCGTCTTGGCCAATCACCCGGCTGTGCAAGACCTCCTCCAGCTTCAACAGGCGCTCCGCCTCTTCCTGCTTCAACTTGGCCACAGGAATGCCGGTCCAGCTGGAAACGATCTGGGCAATATCTTCCTCGGCGACTGTAGCCTCAGTCATCCCCTTCTCCTTTGTCCACTGCTGTTGCAGTTCCTCCAGTTTCGTCCGGAGCTGTTGCTCCTTGTCCCGAATCTGGGCGGCTTTTTCAAATTCCTCGTTCTGGATGGCCGCCTCTTTTTCTTTCTGCACTTGTGTCAGTTCCGCCTCAATATCCTTGAGATCCGGCGGCACGGTGGTCACCTTCAGCCGCACTTTGGAGGCGGCCTCATCGATCAGGTCAATGGCCTTATCCGGCAGGAAACGGTCGGTAATGTACCGGTCCGACAGGACAACCGCAGCTTCAATCGCATCATTGGTAATCTTCACGCGATGGTGAGCCTCATAACGGTCCCGTAGTCCTTCCAGGATCTTTTTTGCCTCCTCCAACGACGGCTCACCCACCATAATCGGTTGAAACCGCCGTTCCAAAGCGGCATCCTTCTCCACATGCTTGCGGTACTCATCAATGGTGGTCGCCCCGATGCATTGCAGTTCGCCCCGGGCCAAGGCCGGCTTGAGAATATTGGCGGCGTCAATGGCGCCCTCGGCGGCGCCCGCCCCGATCAGGGTATGCAACTCGTCGATGAAAAGAATAACATCGCCAGCGTTGCGGATCTCTTCCATCACCTTCTTCAGGCGTTCCTCAAATTCCCCCCGGTACTTGGAACCGGCCACCATCGCCCCGAGATCCAGGGTGAATACCCGTTTATTCCGCAGCACTTCGGGGACGTCGCCACTAGTGATCTTCTGGGCCAGGCCCTCCACAATCGCTGTCTTGCCAACCCCGGGTTCGCCAATGAGGACGGGATTGTTCTTCGTCCGGCGGGACAAAACCTGTACCACTCGCTCAATCTCTTTTTCCCGTCCGATGACCGGATCCAACTTACCGACCTTGGCTTGTTCCGTTAAATCCCGGCCAAACTGGCTCAAGGTCTGGGTCCGGGCATTGCCCGTTCCTTGTCCGTATTGGCCCGGAACAGCACTGCTGCCGCCCAAGAGCTGCAAGACTTGGCTGCGGACCTTTTCCAGGTCAGCACCGAGATTTTTGAGCACCTGCGCGGCAATCCCCTCACCTTCCCGGATCAAGCCAAGCAGGATATGTTCCGTGCCAACATAGTTGTGACCCAATTGCCGTCCTTCATCCAGCGCCAGTTCCAACACTCTTTTTGCCCGTGGGGTAAAGGGAATCTCCATAAGCGGCATGGCATCGCCAGTACCGATGATCCGCTCAATCTCATTGCGGACCCGGTCCAGGCTAATGCCCAAATTCTCCAGGGCTTTGGCGGCCACGCCCTCCCCCTCGGCAATGAGACCGAGCAACAGATGTTCCGTCCCCACCACATTATGGCGTAAACGGGCGGCTTCCTGCTGTGATAAGAAGACAACGCGCCGCGCCCTTTCAGTAAAACGTTCAAACATTATGATCACCTCTCAATTCAATAACCAATCTTTCGGCTCCGGCCTTTTTCGTCACCGGCTCTATTTTGTCCCCGTTCTTTACAGGCCTATCCTAATTTTTCAAATGTTCCCTGATCACCGAAGCACGGTAATAGTCCCGCTCGGCCGGGCTCAACTCCTTGCCGATGAGTTTTTGCAAGATGGCCACACGCGTCAGTAAAAATAGTTCGCGTACAGCCTGGGCATTGACCTTGGGGATCAACTCCAAATCCACGCCCAGGCGCACATCGGACAAGAGTCGCAAGGCCTCCTCGGAGGTAATAAGTCTGGCCTGGCTGAGCAGGCCGTAGGCCCGGCAAACCCTGTCCTCCAAGGGTATTCTGGAGTCCTTCAACAAAGCCTCCCTAGTATTACGTTCGTGTTCCACCACCTGACGGGCGGCGGAAATCAACTTACCGATTAAATCCTCTTCAGAATGGCCCAAGGTGACTTGATTGGAGATCTGGTACAGATTGCCGTGGGCTTCGGTGCCTTCGCCGTACAAGCCCCGGACATTGAGACCCAAATTGGAGAGGGCCGCCAGGACTTTCTTCACCTGATCAACCATGGCCAAGGCCGGCAAGTGCAGCATCACCGAGGCCCGCAAACCTGTACCGGTATTGGTGGGGCAGGCGGTCAGGTAACCCCGGTTTTCATCATAAGCGTAATCGACGAAGGCTTCGATCTCGTCATCCAGTTGGAAGGCCAACTCCAACGCATCATACAATCGCAAGCCGGGCAGGATTGTCTGGATGCGCAGATGATCCTCTTCATTAACCATGACACTGGCCACTTCGTCCTCCCTAAGCAGGACGCCTCGGTGGGCAGGTTTGCTGACATGTTGGGGACTGACCAGGTGTTTCTCCACCAAGACCATTCTTTCCACAGGCGTCAGGGCTTCCAATCGGGTCAGTTTATATTCACCCTTTTGCTGGGAGAGCTTAGCGGTCAGCGCTTCCACCTCTTCAAGGATCTGTTCCAGTTGACTATCGGAAGCATGGTGCGGAAAGGGATACTTCTGAAAATTACGGGCCAACCGGATGCGACTGCTTAGAACAATGTCCCCGTCATCACCGGTGGCACTGGCCCATGCGGGCAGAATCCTTTGGATCTGTTCCCGGAAATTCATCAACCCCACCCCCTAACCTAATTCCTTTTCGAGACGGCGAATCTCGTCCCGGAGTTTTGCGGCTTGCTCGTAATCTTCACAGCGCACGGCTTCCTGCAGCTTAATCCGGAGGGATTCAATGTCCTTCCGCACCCGGACCTTACCACCAGTGCGTTTGGGCACCTTGCCCGTATGGTATAGACTACCCTGCACCCGCCGGAAGAGGGGCTCCAGGTATCCGCCAAAGGCCTCGTAACATTTGGCGCAGCCCAATTGACCAATTTGACGAAAGTCAGCTAACGTCAGTCCACACTCGGAGCAGACGGGACCCTTGGCCGGCGCTTTGCCGAACATAAAATCGTTCTCCACCATCCCGGCTAAAAGATGTTGCAACGAAAAATTGGGTTCAAAGAGCATGCCCCAGTCCATCCCGGATTGCTGGGCGCAAACCTCACAGAGATTTAATTCGGTTTTTTCGTTATTAATAATCTTCGTCAAATGAACCGTCGCCGGCCGCTGTTTACATTGTTCGCACAACATCAGCGCCACCCCCCGCTTATATTCCCAATTTACTTCTATGGTCAATAATTATCCCTGTCTTTGTAGACCATCAAAATTCCCGCCAGGAGTTTTGCGCGGATCAACGGTTCCACTTCAGGAGCGACTCCTTGAAGGCTTTGCTCCAGAATATACCGGGCCAGTAAAGCCTGTTCCTCATGGATCTCCCCCTGTTCCGCCAGGGTCTCGAGGAGTTCCTCCGCTTCCTCCCGGGTTAACTGTTCAGGAACCACATCGGCGATCCGCCGGGGCAACTCCTTTTGGATCCGGTAGATCCGGATAAATCCCCCGCCGCCCCGCCGGCTCTCGATTAGGTACCCACGGTCCACGGTAAACCTGGTTTCCAGCACATAGTTAATCTGTGAAGGGACACACCTAAACATCTTGGCCAGCTCGCGACGTTGCAACTCCACTTGGTTCGCCTGGGCCAGCAATTGTTGGAGATACTGTTCAATCAGATCCGCTAGGCTACCCATGAGAATTACACCTCTCTGACCTTTACTGACCTATGTTCATTGTAGGTCACGTCAATAGAACGCGCAATCGGCAATTCCTCTTATTTTTCCCTGTTTTTTAACAAAAAAAATGGGCAATCCAGATTATTTCGCCGAATCGCCCTTTTTCTTGTTATGTCTAAAGCTGACGCATAAATTTAAAGATTTAAATAGGGGGCGGGATTAATCGTTCGCCCTTGGACAATCACCTCAAAATGGAGATGGGGGCCAGTAGCACGGCCCGTTGCACCCGACAGGGCAATGGGCTGGTTTACTTCAACCCGATCCCCGGTGCGGACCAACAGCCGTGAATTATGGGCATACCTAGTCCGCCACTGCCCATGGTCCAACTCAACCAGCCATCCATATCCCCGGCACCAACCCGCACTAACCACCTGACCAGCAGCCACCGCCCTGACTGGCGTTCCCACCGGGCAAGCCAGATCAATACCCCGGTGCATCCTACCCCAACGCATGCCGTAACCCGACGACAACCGGCCCTGGGCCACCGGTTTAACCATGGCCTGCAGGGAACGTAAGACCGGCGGGGAGATGGTTCTTACCGCCGGGCTAACGTAACTACGGCTCGCATAAGTAGACCCCATTTTTCGCTGCCGGTTTCCCGCTGGAATCAATAACTTTTGCCCGGCCAGGATACAGTGGGGATTCTTTATCCCATTGGCCTGGGCCAAATCCACAACGGTTGTTCCATACCGCCGGGCAATCTTCCACAGGCAATCACCGGCCTGAACACGAATGACGCTTGGGCCCCGGGACGCCATCGCCCCTTCCGCCCAAATTGCCAACGCCAACAGGAGTGGCAAGATAAGCCGGTTCCATCTGCAATTTTGCATTTTATCCCTCCGAACAGTTCAGGAGTCTTCTAAAATGTCCGAAGGTTATTATTGCCTGGATCCCTTGAGTCTATTCCGGCATAACCCGCCAATCAGCCGGATTGCTCCCCGTTCTTCCTTTGGTTACGGCAATTCTCCGCATAAGGTGATTTGAGAATCAGGTCCATAAGCTCAAGGTTGGTTTTGGTGTGGCTCAGCCGGTCCAGCAACAGTTCCATCGTCTCCGCAGGCCCCAGCGAACTGAGGAGTTTCCGCAAGACCCACATGGTCTCCAATTCCTGAGGGCTGAGCAATAACTCTTCCTTACGGGTACCCGAGCGCATGATGTCAATGGCCGGAAAGATCCGGCGGTCCGCCAGTTTCCGGTCCAGATGAAGTTCCATATTGCCTGTCCCTTTAAATTCTTCGAAGATCACCTCATCCATCCGGCTGCCCGTCTCCACCAAGGCCGTGGCCATAATCGTAAGGCTACCGCCTTCTTCGATCTTCCGGGCAGCGCCAAAGAACCGTTTGGGCTTATGCAATGCTCCGGGATCCACCCCGCCCGACAGGGTTCGGCCGCTGGAAGGCTCCACAAGATTGTAGGCCCGGGCCAACCGGGTAAGGGAGTCCAGCAAAATCACCACGTCCTGCCCGTTTTCCCCCATCCTTTTGGCGCGTTCCAGCACCATCTCGGCCACACGCACATGGTTATCCGCAGGCATATCAAAGGTGGAGCTGACAACCTCGCCCTTAACCGAGCGTTTCATGTCCGTGACCTCTTCCGGACGCTCATCAATGAGCAGAACAATCAAGTGAATCTCCGGATGATTGGCGGTAATGCTGTTGGCCACCATCTTTAGCAAGGTGGTCTTACCGGCCTTTGGCGGCGCCACAATCAAGCCGCGCTGGCCCTTCCCCAAGGGCGATACGAGATTTACCAGCCGCATGGCGATCTGCTCTGGTGATGTCTCCAACTGGATCCGCTCCATGGGATAGACCGGAGTCAGCTCTTCAAAATGATTCCTGTGCTGCAGGCGTTCGGGATCACCGCCGTTGACCAGTTGTACCTTTAAAAGGGCAAAATACCGTTCGGATTCCTTGGGCGGCCGCACCTGACCGGAGACAAAATCACCAGTGCGCAGATTAAACCGGCGGATTTGCGAGGCGGAAACATAAATATCCTCCGGTCCCGGGGAATAGTTCTCCACCCTGAGGAAGCCGTAACCTTCACTTAAAATCTCCAAGGTCCCTTGAGAGAAGATAAGCCCCTCCTGTTTGGTCAGGACCTTCAAGAGTTCAACGATGAGTTCCCGCTTCCGGTATTTGGTATAATTCTCCAGGCCCACATTGCTGGCAAGCTCCTGTAATTCGGCGACAGTCTTTGCATCAAGTTCAGCAAGTTCCATTGTGTACAACCCCACCTATTCCTCTAAATCATAAAGAAATTTATAAAACCTAACAACAACAAAGTAAACCCCTTTGTCCGGGGTTTTTGTAACAATAAAAAAATACCCGTTTAACAGTTCCGTTTTACAGTGTGGCTGGGGTAATCAGCAGAAATCCGAGGTATAACAGGGGTAAAAGAAGGATTAACCCTCACCGGGGACGCGATGGGCGTTGAAACTGGTAAATCCCCGTTCGGTCATGGCAATAATCCCGATGCTCCTCAGCAAATCCAGGTCTTCTTGGCTTTCTGCATAAATTATGCTCAAGCTGTTGCAACGCGGACAGTGCAGTTCAAGTTTGTCCGGGAAAACCTCCACTTGAATATCGGAGTTCCCGCACAGGCAATAGAGGTTGCCTTCTTCGGCAATCCGATGCAAATGAGCCAAAACCTGCACCATAATCGTGGGGCTGGCAAAAAAGTCGGAGAAACCTATGTCATTCATGATGCTTTCCATACTCCGGCAATTCTCCAGCACAAACTCGTCCAGGCGCTCTCTGCTGCCTATGTAGCCCATTTCCTGGCCGGTGGCAGGGCAAAGGATTGGCGTCAAGTCATTCTTCCAAATCTGCGCATAACGTAATTTTAGCATATGAACTTCATCACAGATCATGCATGTGTACTGAAGAAAATAGTTGCGGTGATCCTTAGTGGAAAGGGAGAATAGCTTAAACCCGCAAACACATTTGACGGTAAGCGACTGTTTTCCGGAGAACGCGAAAAGAGACAGGTTATGCAGCTCCAAGCACCCGCAGATGGGGCATCGCAGTGCTATCTGGCGCTCGGTTGTGATTATCATACCGCCCCGCCTCCTTCTGCATAATTAATTCGCTGGGTATTGGCAAATTCCTCTTTTATTAGAAAACCGGTCCAACCGGCAGCAAAAGCGAAAAGGCAGAGCAAAAGCCGCGCAACCATGAGGCTGCGCGGCTTTCATTCCTTCCTATATTGATCTTAGTCAGGCTCCCCGCTCCAGACCTATGTTCATCAAGTCATCGGCTTGCAGCAACTCCAACTCCAACTGCTTCTGGACCTCCTGAAAATCCTGGTCTTTGATGCGCAGCCATTCCAGAACATTGGGCCGGATGGTCGGTTGGACATCGTCACCACCAGACCCGATCCTGGCCTGGCGGGCAATGATATCTGCAACATGCACCAACGCCGTTGTGGCCCAATAATCTTTATTCTCAAAGGGCTGGTGGTGGTAATTGATGACCTCCACCAATAACTGGGGCAAATTCCAATGGTCGGCGATCCACCGTCCGACAACGGCATGGCTGATCCCAATCACCTCAAGCTCAGCCTCGTAGATGGAGATCTTTTTCTCCTGGGCCAACTGGATCACCTGGGCAAATTCTTGGGGGAAATAATGGTCCAAAATGACTTTGCCGATATCATGAAGCAAGCCAGCCATAAAAACCTCTTCCAACTGGGGAAAATGGGCTTTCCGCGCTAAGATGCGGGCAGCGACAGCAGTCCCCACCGAATGGCGCCAGAGCTCAGCCCGATTAAAAATACGGGTTTTGCCCAACATGACAAAGAAGTCCGCCACCGAAATGCTAAGAATCAAATTCTTGACGGTCACAAAACCCAAGATCACCACTGCCTGACTTACCGTAGAGATCCGTCGCGGAAAGCCATAGTAAGCCGAATTGACCAGCTTCAGGACGCGTGTTGCCATGGCCTGATCGTACATGATTACTCTTTCCACGTCGGCAGCGGACGAACGGGGGTTCTCCAAGATCTGCATCACTTTGGACGCCACAGAGGGTAACGTGGGAATCTCCCGGATCCTTCGTTCCAATGTTCTTTTAATCTCAATTTGGCTGAGCATCTTGTCCCCCCTCCCCCGAAACCCTAGGGGCCTTGCACCGCTCTTGCAATAACAGGTGTTTAAACGGCGTTACCATGCATAAGAACCCTTATCGTATTAATTATCGTCATTTACTGATTTTTCTTTAGCTATTCTCCTAAGCCAAAACACTTTCCTGGATCAGTTCCATAATTTTCCCGGGAATATGCGGCAGCGCCAGGGTAAATTCGGCAGCGCCCAACTCTTTGGCAACCCGCGGCATGCCATAAACCACACAAGACTCCTCCGCCTCACTAATGGTGCGTGCCCCCAGATCCCGCAAGGCCTTCAAACCCTTGGCGCCGTCGGCACCCATACCCGTCAACAAAACGGCCACGGTTTGACGACCGGTGCTTTTAGCCAAAGAATTAAAGAGTATATCCACACTTGGCCGGTAGATCTGTTCCTGTTCGGAGATGGCCACCATAAACTCTGTCCCTTTAACCACCACCTCCGTCTGATAACCGGAGGGAGCCACCAAGGCTAAACCCGGCTTGACCAGATCACCATCTTGGGCTTCCTTGACATTAATCAAACAATTGGCATTGAGCCGTTGGGCAAATACGTTGGTAAAACCCTTGGGCATATGCTGGGCAATCACTACCCCCACAGGAAAATCAGCGGGCAAAGCCGCAAGGACCGACTGGATAGCCCTGGGTCCTCCGGTGGATGCGCCTATCCCCAGAATCAGCGGCAAATTCTTCCCGCGGCGCCGGGTAACCCCCCCAACTTTAACAGGAGATACCGGTTGGCCCGTCTTCCCACGGACCACAGCTTTGGAGGCAGCAATCACCTTGTTCAAAAGCTGGGTTTCCATGTCCCAAAGCACATCCGATGGCCTGCTGGATGGCTTGGTGACAAAGTCCACCGCCCCCAACTCCAATGCTTGCAGGGTCTGCTCTGCACCCTCTTTGGCCAACGAACTTACGATGACAACGGGGCATGGGTGTTCAGCCATGATAAACTTCAGACACTCCAGCCCGTTCATCCGGGGCATCTCCAGGTCCAGGGTCACCACATCCGGGTTCAGCGCCTTAACCTTATCCAGCCCATCCTGGCCGTCCATGGCGGTACCGATAACTTGAACCCTGGGATCAGCCTGGAGCATTTTCGTGATAATTTGCCGCATAAACGCCGAATCATCCACGACTAACACTCTGATCGCCACGGGATTCGCCTCCATGTCAGATCTTCCCTAGCCTACCATGTATGATTTATGATTCGACGGATTGATTGCATATCCTGCCATATTTGTTCATCTGTGCTGGTACACGCCGCGAACATTACCGGTAAAATCGAAGACAATAAAGGCAGAACCGGTTATCTCTTTTTCCCCTTTGTCGTCCAGCCCCTTGCACCAATCTGCGGTTTTGACGACAACTATCTCCGGATTCCCTTTCCCCAGGTCACGGACGCCCAGCCAATAACCACCATCGGCCGATGCTTCGGCGAAGACAATCTCCACCTCCACCCCTTGAAAATAGCCGTCAATCAACCGGACCCGCCCCGTCCCATCCAACCAAACCCGGGCCATCACCCCGCAGCCTTGCGTCACCGGGCGCACCGCACCGGAGGTGGCCAACTTTCCGTTTAAATATACCTGCAAACCGCTGGCCAGCGGCAACGCAAATTCCTTACCCGCTTTAGCCAAGACCACTTCTTCCTGACACAACCCCACGATCTCCCCCTCCAGCCACCGGCCTGGCCCGGTCGTCCCGGAAGGCTGCCGGACCAACCGGCTGCAATCCGTGGCCCGGATCTCCCTGATAGTCAAACCCGGATAAGCCGCTCCCGGAGCAGGCAGAACAATCAGAAGAATTAATGTAAATAGAAGGAAAATCACCCGTTGCCTTTTGAATATTCTCATCGCTTCCACCCCCACAAGAACATTCTTGGGGTGTTTTCTTGGAAATATACGTTTAAAAATAATTTTTTGCCAATTTCTCCAGCTTGGTGGGGTGCCAACCCCCGTCCTCAGAGGCAAAATCCCCTGCTACCCCCGCCCTCGGATGCGCTTAAATTAAAAAACGGTGCTTGGCACCGTTCTCCCTTTCCTTCCTTTATCTGAACAGTCTCCCCAGTAACCCTTTATTGCGCTCTGCCAGGTTTTCCTCAGCATAGTTCAGCGAATGGACCCGCCCCTGCAGCGCTACCTTACCTTGGTCCAGATTAAGGTGCTGCATGTGGAGGTTTTCTCCTTTGATCACCAAAACGCCCAATTCCGTTTCGAGGATGACTTCGCTTGGTTCAAAACTACCCACATTCTTTACGCCCTCCAACTGCAAGCGCTCGCGGTTATTCAGGGTCAAATGGTGTCCTTCCCCAGCTGGACGGTTTTCCACAGCCTTCACCCCTTCCAGGCACTTTCCTCAGTTCACTCCTATGCCGAGAAGGAGGATTATAGAACAGGGAGACTACCATATATCCATGATCTGGACCTTCGGGTAGTAATGCTTAACAATCTCCTCCGGGCTTTGCCCTTTTTTGGCCAAGGCATAAGCCCCCCACTGGCAAAGGCCGACACCGTGCCCGAAACCCCTGCCTTTCATCCTGAAGCCCTGAGGAGTATTCTCCACCGCCAGCAAGATAATGGACCGCATTTTGGTAGGATCCAAAGCCATCCGCAGATCGGCCCCGTGAACTCTTGTCCGGCCTTTAGCGCCCGTCACGTGCAGGGCCACTGCCCGACCGGAACGGCTCTTCCGGATCACCTCCAGCTTTTGCACATTACCAACATCTTTATTGATCTTCTTCAGCGCGGCCGCCAACTCCGTCGGGGAGAAACCTGCCTCCCAATACTGCTCCTCGGCGGGAATTACCTGCGCTTCGGGGCAGCTCACCGAGGAGATGTAGGCCGGTTCCCGTTCTTTAAAGGCCAAGCCTTCCTTGGCCAGGGCCGTCCGCCCGCCGCAACTGGCGGAAAACCAGCCACGGACAAATCTTCCCTTGTAGGTCATGACCTTCCCCTTTGTCATGGCCACCGCTCGCCGGATTAGAGGGGTAACGGCCCTTTGGTTATAGGCCTGCGCCTCTTTTTCATCGGTGGAAATATCTGTCCCATGGAGTTTGCGTGTGCCGCCCCGGGCTAAAAAATCCATGGTAAAGGTCCGGGCAACAATGGCTTGGGCGGCATAAGCCTCAATGGGCCAGCCCGGGCGCATCTCACCGGCCACCACACCAGCCAGGTATTCCTCAAGACCCATGCGCTTTTTTTGTTTGGTTTCTTTAATATAGACGGTTATCTGAGGCTCCCGGTCCATCTTCCGGGCAACGAAACCAAACATTTGGCGTTCCGACCCCAGGCAGGCCAAGTGTGTAAGCAGCAGAACCCCCAGCAAGGCCGGGAATAAAAGCCGGCCCGGCCAAAACCTTACCTTCTTCCCCATCCTAAAGTCCCCCTTGGCTTTGCATCTGCCTTTAGGTTGGTTTTGGCCGGGCCAAATTATTCACTCCGCTGCCCCTGGGCTTCCCGTTCTTTCATCTGCTCCCACAGGCGATCCATCTCCGCCAGATCCATACTTGATAGAGGCTTTCCCTCCGCCAATCGCTCCATACCTTGAAAACGCCGGATAAACTTGTCCACCGCCCGGTTAAGTGCCAGTTCAGGATGGACGCCCAAGAACCTGGCTACATTGACCAGGGAAAACAGGACGTCGCCAAATTCTTCTTCCACCCTTTCCGGATCCGGCAGCTCCCTGTCCCGGCGCCGCCAGGCCTCCAGCAATTCGTGGATTTCCTCGTCCACCTTCTCCAAAGGGCCGTTAAGTGAGGACCAGTCAAAGCCCACCTTTGCTGCCCGGGCCTGGATCTGCTCCGCTCGTTGCAGTGCGGGCAAGCCCCGGCTTATACCGGCCAAAACCGATGTTTTTCCGGAGCTTGTCCCACCCTTTTCCTCCTGTTTGATCCTTTGCCAATTAGCCAAAACGCCGTCCACACCGTCCACATGCACATTCCCAAAAACATGGGGGTGACGGCGCACCATTTTCTCACAGATCCCCTCGGCGATATCATCCAGCGTAAAGCCACCGTTCTCCCGGGCCACTTGGGCATGGAAGACTACCTGCAGCAGGACGTCCCCCAGTTCCTCCCGGATCTTCGCCGGGTCGCCCGAATCGATGGCCTCCACTGCTTCATAGGCTTCTTCAATCAGATATGGGCGCAGACTGCGATGGGTCTGTTCCCGATCCCAAGGACAACCATTCTCACTCCGTAACTTTGCCATAATCGCCTCCAAGCGGCGCACTGGGTCTTCCTTCATGATTTTTCCTCCTCCAAGTTCACAGCGTTGCCCTGAAATATTCTCCGGATTTCTTCGCGATCACGGGCGGTAATCCCTCCCAGCGCCAGCAAGACAAGGATATATATCCCGCCCAAAATAATAATTAACCCCAATTCCCCCAGGGGCAAGCTTGTCACTGTCCGGGTTTTCTCCAATAACAAAAGACCGGCACCGCCCATGACCACCGCAGCAAAGGCAGGTACTGCCAGAGACCGCCACCAGCCGGTAGCGCCGGTTAAACCGTAGACGTAGAGCAGGTTTAATGAGGCCGTCACCGCCGAACCAACCACGGTGGCCAGGGCTGCCCCGTAAATCCCCACCCGGGGCCGGCCCACCAAAAACCAAGTAATCATTGCCTTGACCAAACATCCCACCCCAAAGTGGCGGAGGGGTAGGCCGGGTCGGCCCAAGCCTTGCAGGATGGCGGCAGTCACTTGCTGCCAGCCTAAGAAAAAGACCCCAGGGGCCATGGCGACTAAAATCCGGGTGGGTCCGCCGCCATAAAGCAACCGGTAGATCCCCTGGCCCAAGATCAATAGCCCCATCATTGCCGGGGGCAACACCCACGCTGCCACCCGGTAACCCTCACAGATCCTTCCCCTGAGTTGATTCAGGTCTTTCTTGGCCAGGGCTTCCGCCACCGCCGGCACCAGACCTGCCGCCAGCGACGTGGTCACAATCAAGGGCAGGTACATAACGGCCCAAGCGTTGCCCAACTGGCCCAAAGCCGTGGTGGCCCGGGAGACGCTGTAGCCGGCCTGTTGCAGCTTCCCCGGGACCAACACCGAATCCACCGCCTGCATCAAAGGCATCAAAATTGAGGCCGTAGCAATGGGCAAAGCCAAGCGAAACAAGCGCCTTTGCCAAGAAACAAGCGGGCCCCGCCGGGCCGTGACTGCCGGGAGGGGCAGGCCCGCTTGGAACCGGCGATAGCTCCGGTATAAGTAGGCCACACCCGCCAAGGCGCCGGCAGTAGCACCAAAGGCTGCTCCAACCGCCGCCCATTCCACCCCGTGCGGCAAGAGCAGAATAGCCAGGAACAGCAAGACAACCACCCGCACCACTTGCTCGTATAGCTGGGAAAGACCGCTGGGACGCATCTCCTGCCAGCCTTGGAAATAACCGCGAAAGGCTGACATCACTGCCATTAAGACTACCGCCGGGGACATGGCAAGAATGACGGGGCAAGCCCGGGGATTGGCCACCAAATGCCGGGCAAACCAAGAAGCCCCCCCGGCCATCACAACCGTCCCCGCCAGCCCAAACCCGGCCATCAGGACCAGGCTCCCGCGGAACAGCCGTTGCACCCCGTAGTAATCCCTCCGGGCCACCCCCTCGGCCACCAATTTCGAAATTGCCAGCGGTATCCCTGCGGTAGCAAGAGAGGAAAACACAAGATAGATTGGGTAAGCCATCTGATAAAGTCCGATCCCCTCTTCGCCAATCAACCGGGATAAGGGAATCCGGTAAGCCGCACCCAAAAGTTTCACCAGGATGCCGGCGACCGTTAAAAAAGCCGCACCCCGCAAGAGTTGTGCCCGAGCCATGACTGCCCCTCCCGCATTTCAACCACCAAAATGACGGTCGTGAAATGATGACTTTTCTGCCTTTCCCTGTCATTTCCATGGACTGTTCTTGTTTCGCCTAATGAATACGTGGGAAGAGACGAAAAGATTCGGGCACAATACCTCTATAGTATATTTTCCGGGAGGCATGTTGCTGATGAAACAACAAAACAACACGATGCTCAAGACAGCCTTGTTTCAAGTAAGCGATCTCGAAACTGCTGGCGAATTGGTCTTTACCAATTTGCAAAAGGTGGAGGGCGTAGCCTGGGTGGAGCCAGGGAGGAACCGCAATCAATTGACGGTGACCTTTGACCCGTCCCGCATCGACCCCTCCCAATTGGAGAGTTCCCTGCGTCAAGCCGGGGTAAATCTCCAGCGCCTATCCGTGGACGGGTAGACTGTTTACAGGTACAAGTAGGATTACCTCCGTTCAAAACCGGACAAAACTTCATCGCTCTAAAGCCGGGCGCAAGTAGATCAAGTAAAAAAAAGCGGGTTCGGCATCGAACCCGTCCTTTCAAGCCACAAATCTATCCTTTACCCCTCTTGCCCAAGAAGATATTGGTCAGAATCATCACCAAGCCAAACAAGATCAACAACAGCGGCCAATATTTCGCGTAAAACCGGAAACCATCCACCTTACCCGCCAGGGATAACCCGCCAAAGAGCACAAAGATGGCCGCCGGGATCAAAAAGCCGGTATCCCGGGGATCTGCCAAGTAACCCAGGATAAAACCAACTCCCAACAAAAGGGGAAAGATAGGCCACCACTCGGCCAAAGCCCCCCAATTAAAACCGGTGGGCGAGTTAACTAAGTAGTAAAAAAAGATGCCGGCACCGGAAAAAAGCGTTGCCGGCACCAAAATTCCCCTGTCCCAATCATGGAGAAACTGCAGAAACAAGGAGAGGCCGAACACCAAGGGGAAGGCAGGCCAGACCTGGCCCCAGTGCAACCGGATGTAACCGAGATTATTCATTAACAGTAAGGTCCCTACCAACACCAGAACCAAGCCAAAGCCGTTACTCGGTCGCCGCATCTCACTCATTCCTTTTACTTTTATATTTAAATTTAACTACCGCAGTCTTGTTTTTGTTCGCTTGGGGGCCGTTTTTGTTCCGACTTTCACCAAAGCCGGCACAGGGGGATAAATACTGTCGTTGACTTTTTCCCGTTCGATTATCTTGTTCTCGGCATCCACCCAAAGACGCCATAGCTCCACTTTGTAACCAAATTTCCCTTCCTCCTCCACGCGGCGTTCCCCTATGGGCAGGGTGGGGTCGGCCACTTCCAGCACTGAAAAGGGGGTCTTCTCTTTAATGACCGTCTCCAGGCGGGCGGTCTCCTGCCGGGGCGCCCGGCCAAGCACGGCCACAGTTAAATGGCCCGAGGACTCCACCGCCGTAGCGATTAGAACCGGCTGGGAGAAGGTATTGACAAAAGTTAAGTCCACATGGCCATAGACCACGGTGGCATCTTGGCCCAAAGGGATATAGGTGCTGGGCAAGGAGTGATTTTTCCGGCCAATCTCCGTAAAACCAGCCAAAAGCAATGCATTATAAAGAGTGCTCGACACCTGGCAAACCCCGCCGCCAACTCCCGGGACCAACTTATTGTTAATAATCACCGGCGCTTCACGGTAACCGTATTCCTGTACCCGCGGGCCAACCACGGCATTGAAAGAAAAGGTCTTCCCCGGCGGGATCAGTATATTGTTTAACGCATTGGCCGCCACCTTCAGATTCTGGGTCCGGTCTTCCTTATCCGGGGCAAAATCTGTGGTTGACATGGCAATAATATTTGTTAAAGACCATTTCTCAACCTCTTGCTCAGTTAAACCAGGGAGAATCTCCTCCATCACCAGGGGCACCTCACGCTGGTCCAAACAAAAGGCAGCCTCAATATCCCGCCGCAATTGGCCGGTGTTTAAGCGTAGACCGATCTGGCCGGAGGTTTTATAGACCCGCCCCTGCCGATCAATGAAAACGCGGGCGCGGACAGGTTCCTGATTTAACTGCAGTTCTAAAAAACGGAAGAAGTTATTAAGCGTCTCGGTATCCGTTTTGAAACGCAAAGGCAGATTCCTCGGACGCCTTCTCAAGGCTAAACGCTGGACCACCCTTTGGAACAGATTACCCTCATGTCCCAAGCGGAAGGCCTCCGCCACAACACCGGCCGCATCCAGTTCAAATCCCACTTCTTTCGGGATGAAGCTGGGCCGGAAATCTTTAGCCACCAAAGCAAGCGGTTGCAGGAGATATCCCCCGTAACGTTGTTGTACCGCCTGCAGGGCCTGCTCCGGACTGTACCCAGCCAGATCCAAGCCGTTAACCTGCACGCCTTCGACAATAACCTCACTCTCCCGGACATACCACAAATAGCCTGTCACGCCCAGGATCATGAGCATTATGGCGGCTATCCCCGCCAGTATTGTAACGAGAATCCGGTACCTCCGCTCTGTCACAACCGGTTGGTTTTTCTCCATGTCGTCCCTCCCGATGGCAGGTCTGCCGTAATTATATCATGGTTGGCGCGAACTTGGCAAAACTGCTTAGACCAATTGGGTACAGCGGCAATGAAATAAAGGAAAAAAGACCATCCCGGCGGGACTTTAAAAAAATCCATGTATAGCTTTGTTTGGTTATGAATATCATATTGGAGAATTGCATTCTTGCGGAGGATGAAGCATGAAACTGCCCTTATTCCATAAAACCCTGCCCGTCGATGAGTGCCACCGGGTGCATATGGAGCAAAACAACGCCATGGAAGCTCTGGCCAAATATTTAGACCGCATCCTCGCCCGGAGCCTTCTCCCCGGCCAACCCTTGGTCCTTTTATGCATCGGTACTGACCGTTCCACCGGCGACAGCCTTGGGCCTTTGGTGGGAACAAGGTTAAGCTCACATAACCATCCTCAAGTCAAAGTCTTCGGCACATTAGACCGCCCCGTCCATGCCGTTAACCTGGAAGAAACCCTGGCCACCATCAAAAAGGATTTGGGCAATGCCTTCATCCTATCCATCGACGCTTGCCTGGGACGGACGGAAAGCATCGGCTACATCAGCATCAAATCCGGCCCTTTACAGCCCGGTACCGGTGTCAATAAAAGCCTGCCGGAGGTGGGAGACGCCCACATTATCGGTATAGTCAACGTGGGAGGGTTCATGGAGTATCTGGTCTTGCAGAACACCCGGCTTAGTATCGTAATGAAAATGGCCGATATCATCAGCGATGCGATCTGTCTCGTGTTAAACAAGATATTTCCCGCCTATCCCAATACCCATGCTTCCGCCGCCTATGATCTCCTCCCGCTTCGGGATTGAAGTCATCCGTGGGGAAATCTAGTCCTGCTTTTCGTTTTCACCGCCAAAGAAGTTTTCCCGCCCTAAAAACGTGCCCATGCCGGGCGCACTACAAAAAAACGGCCCCTTTTACCAGGGGCCGTTTTTGCGGGCAATTTGGAAGATTAAAGAATGGCTTTCTCTGTCTGCTTGTCAAAGAAGTGCATTTTTTCGGGATTAATCACCAATTTAATGGGTTCGCCGTCTTGGGCGCGGGTATGGGAATCAACCCGTGCAGTCAGCGAGTGGCCGCCGCAGGTGACATACAGGTAAGTTTCAGCGCCCATCAGCTCCGTGACATCAACCTCCGCCACGAAGGTATCCTCCTCCACAAAATCAGGCACAAATTCCACATCGTTGATGTGTTCCGGACGAATACCGCAGACAATTTCTTTTCCCACATAAGCCCGGATATTCTTGAAGCGTCCCTCGGGCACAAAGAACTTGAAGGAGTTGAAATCCACATAAATCTTGCCGTTCTCTTCTTTTAAGACCCCGTCAAGGAAGTTCATAGGCGGAGTACCAAGGAAGCCAGCGACAAAGATGTTGTTGGGATAATCATAAATATCCAAGGGGGTACCAACCTGTTGAATCACGCCATCCTTCATCACAACAATCCGGTCGCCCATGGTCATGGCTTCCACCTGGTCATGGGTAACATAAATGGTGGTGACTTTCAAACGGTTATGCAACTTGGCCAATTCCGCCCTCATCTGCACCCGCAACTTAGCGTCAAGGTTGGAGAGGGGCTCATCCATCAAGAAGACCTTGGGCTCCCGGACAATGGCGCGACCCAAAGCCACCCGTTGCCGTTGACCACCGGAGAGGGCCTTCGGTTTCCGGTCCAAAAGGGCCTCAATGCCGAGGATCTTGGCAGCCGCTTTAACACGCCGGTCAATCTCGGCTTTGGGGTATTTCCGGAGTTTTAAGCCGAATGCCATATTATTGTAGACGTCCATGTGCGGATACAGGGCGTAGTTTTGGAAAACCATCGCGATATCCCGGTCTTTCGGGGGCATGTTGTTGACAAGTTTATCCCCGATGTAAATGTTACCCTCGGAGATCTCTTCCAGTCCGGCAATCATCCGCAGTGAAGTGGTCTTCCCGCAACCGGACGGGCCGACGAAGACGACAAACTCCTTATCTTTAATTTCCAAGTTAGCATCATTAACCGCCAAGACGCCGTTGGGGAATTTTTTGTAGACATGTTCCATAACAACTCTTGCCATTTATCATTTACCCTCCTTCGTTATAAAGGCAAAAAATGCCGTACTACCGCCAAAAAATTTCTCCGCAACACCTCCGGGAGTAAGCCAAGCCAAACTCAGGATCTTAAAACTGCCGCAAAGGGGTTGGCCACCGCCTAACCTGCATTTTAAGTCAAAAAAAAACCGTTGGAAATTAAAAAAGCCTCAATTATTCTAAGATGGTTATTCTACAAAAACTCCAAAAATCCTCCCTTAAGTGGATGATTTTCCCCCGGTATTTCCAGCAAAACAAGGCGTTTTTCCACGTTTTCAGGGATTATGCCGGTTTCACCTTGGCATTCCTAAATCTTAACAATCTGTAAACTTGATCGTTTCCTACGAGGGGTCTCAACGGCCCGTTGGAGTCTGTCTCTTATCTTCCCTTGCAAATGCTTTAAGCCAAAACAAGGTTAATCTAATAGTAAACGTTAATCCATTATGGCCTAGCAGGCAAATTCTGCGATGTAAAAAACGAACAACCGGTTTCAAGGTTTATTAACAGGACAAGGGGGAGCATGCTCCCCCTTGTCCTGCTTATCCCATAGATTCAGTTTTTAGAAGTTCATGGTAAATCCGGCGGCCGCCGTGGTGGCTTCCGCTTCAAAGTCGTGGTTGACCTCGAGGGAGAGCCCGTTGGGTGCGGTGTACTTCAGGTTGGCATCCAACTCTTCCCGCTCTTCAGTCTCAAAATCATAGGTGCCGCTGAGTTTAGCGGTGAATTTATTGCCTGCCAGCTCAAACTCGCGGGCAACCGAAGCCGAAAGTTCCGTGTTGTCTTCCCCGGTGACCTGTTGTTCATACACATCCAAGTCGCCTTCGATGATGAATCCGCCAACTTGGGCTGTGGCGCCAAGGTTGATACCTTTCTCACCGAAGTAGTAATCCACCGGGTTCTCATTGGGATCATAGTCGGGCAAACCTTGGATATCCGCAAAGTCTTCATCATTCCGCCAGATGGGGGCGAAGTCGGGATCAAAATCGCGGTAACTTGCGCGCAGGCTGACGGCATCGCTTACTTGATAGGTTCCGCCAAACTTCATGGCGTTACCGCCGTCGTGTACGGAAGCAAAGACCGCATCCAGGGTTGTGGCTTCTGTAGGCTTGATCGTACCGTCAATCGCAAAAGATTGTTGCTTTTCAACCTTCACATAGGTTCCGCCCAGCTCCACGTTGTCAGCCGGCTTCAAGCTGGCATGCAAGCCGTGACCGGGGTTACCGTTTTCTTCGGTCCAGGCATTAAAGGCCCCTACGGAGACATTGCCAAAGTCGGCGGCAATGCTGACACCGGGGTCAGTCACATCAGCGATATAGTTGGAGTAGTTGACATCCAAACCGCCGATACGAGTGGTAAATTCCGGACCGTTGTGCCAAAGGGCGCCTTGGGACTGGAGCCAGAGGCCGTCCAAGTCAATACTGGGGTTGGCGCCGGCAAACTCATCATCCTGGTGGTACCAATCACCGGTGAAGAAGCGCTCCATGTCTTGGATGGAAAAACCGGCTTTGATGGAATCGCCGAGGGAAGCCTCCAGTTCGAGGTCGGCCTTGCCGTCCCAGTTGTTACCAAAGGTCGGATTCTGGCCATAAATCAGTTGGGACTTCATTTTACCGGAGAATTCCAAGTTGGCGGCAAAGGCCGCTGGGCAAACAGCAAAAAGCATGATACCTGCTACGAGTGAAGCGACGAACTTTTTCATTAATGTTCCTCCTTGGTTTGCTACATTCTAAGGTGCGAATTGTGGTCTATGGCAACGAAGTATGCTACGTTGCGGGAGGGTTGCTTGAGCCGTCCAGGTTACCTCAATCTCCCCGCCCTTGTCCTGCGTTGTTTGCATTGTTGGTAATACTACCGCCGCCCGGACTGGACAATGTGGTGTTCACCTCCTTCGGTCAAATTCGGCCCGGTAAAACGGGGTAGTAAAAGTATAGCTAAATTGTGAAGGTGCAAGCCGGCGCTTCCGTGCCACTCCCTTGTGGGGTGTTTGCATCACATGTTTTCGCCCCAAAAAGCAAAAGTCCTGCTACATGCCATTTTGTAGTTATTGGCGGACCTGGGCGTTTCCCTCATAATTGCAAAAAAACGGAGAAAAGCTCCCCTTTCTCCGTGCCAGCAAAGTTATAAATGTGTTCTTGCCACAATTACTGTTGGGGTTGGGTCCCGTAATAACCCAAGGTTTCCATGGTATCCTGCCAGACCTGGGCAACCCGGGCTTTTTCCTCTTCATTTAAAACAGCCTCGGCGGGATTGACCCCTGCCGGCCCCACCAGGAGGATTTTGTAGCCAAACAAACCACCTTCCTTAAAACGCCAGACCCATAAGGGCTGCGTCTCAACCCGCCGAATCATGATACCCGAACCCCCCCGGCCGCTTCCCGACGGTCAAGGCCACTGTCAAGCCGCAATCGCTGTAACGCCACTGCTGATTACTAAGGCAGTTGCCCAAAGAATACGCAACAAAGCCCACCCGGGGTGGCCCGTCTCCGCCAAAGCCGGGCAAGGTGGCAAAGGCAATGGGTTGAACGGCATGGGGATGGCTGCCCAACACAATATCTACCCCATTGTCCAGCAAAAAACGCACCGCAGCCCTCTGCTCATCATCGGGTTCCCGGCGGTACTCGGCCCCCGCATGCAGGGCGCAGACGATCCCGTCCGCCCCCAGACTGCGCGCCGTTCGAATGTCCTCCCGGACCAAATCATGGGCAAAACTGTTGACCAACCAGGGTTTCCCCTTGGGGGTAGGTATGCCGTTGGTGGCGGTGGTATACGCTAAAAAGGCCAGTGTGATCCCTTTTATATTGACGATCCGCACCCGCGCTGCCGGGTCCGGCGAAGCATTCATGCCCACATGGAGCATTTGTTTAGCATCAAGTACGCCAATGGTCCGGAGCACACCCTTTTCCCCCCGGTCCAGCGCATGGTTGTGGGCGGTAAAAACCAGGTCAACCCCGGCCCACTGTAAGGCATCCACGGCTTCATCCGGTGTGTTGAACATAGGATAACCAGTAAAACCCCGATCCGCCTCGCCACCTAAAACCGTCTCCAAGACAGCCACAGAGAAGTCGGCCTCCTCCAACCAGGGTTTGATGGCCCCAAAGATCGGCCGGAAGTCATATTTATCCCCGCCGCAGTGTTTAGCCCATTTTACAATGGGCATGTGATAAATGAGATCCCCCAGGGCCACCAGCCGGATGCTTTGGCCACCCGGCTCGACGGGCGGATCGGCCAAACCAGGGACCACTCCCGCCAATCCCGTAAGTATAAGTAATAAAACGGTTGTTATAGCTTTATGTATTGCGTGCCGTCGCATGTACTGTCCCCCGTTTCCCACCATCCTTTGGTGTGTATTTTTCATAATATTTCGCCAGAAAGCAAAAGATTCCTATGGGAGTTTGTTCTGTTACAAATTATCAACATTTGAATCTACGCTACCGCTTCTTCCAGGTTTTTGGTATAATTTATTGGGTGTAACAGCAATCTTTACCCGCCGGTTCCAGCGCCTCCCGCGCTTGCCGCCGGGTTTTCCCAGCCACCACCATCCGAAAGAAGGTGCTAATATGCTCCGGTTACAAAATATTTCCGTCCAAGTGACAACAGAAAATGAGCCCCTCGCCATTCTCCGGGACGTAAACCTGGAGTTTAAACCCGGTTGTTTTTATGCAATCACCGGACCAAACGGCGGCGGTAAAACCACGGTCGCCAGAGCCATTGCCGGGATCATTCCCGTCAGCAATGGCCGCATTCTCTTGGACGGTGAGGATATTACAAGCCTAAACATCACCGAACGGGCCCGCCTGGGTATCCGTTATGCTTTCCAGAACCCGCCGCGGTTTAAAGGCATCGAGGTTTCCACCTTTCTCCGCCTGGCCGCCGGCGATGATACGGAGGCCAAAACCCTCCGCCGCACCCTGCGCCAGGTAGGCCTGTGCCCCGAGGAATACCTGCACAGAATGGTGGATACCGGCTTATCCGGCGGGGAAATGAAACGGTTGGAAGTAGCCTCCGCTTTACTGGGGGCCAAACGCGTGGTGATCCTGGACGAGCCCGAAGCCGGCGTGGATCTTTGGGGCTTTGAAGAATTAGTCCGGGTTGTCAGTCAATCCCACCGGGAGCACCCGGACCGCATCACCATCGTAATCTCCCACAGTGAGCGGTTCATTACCCAAGCCGATGAGCTCATTGTCATGGCGGAGGGCCAAGTTCAAAGCCAAGGCCGCCTCGCCGATGTCCGTACCACTTTGATGGAGGAGCTAAACTGCCGTTGGCGCAAACAATGCCAGCTAGAGGAGGATGAAGATGCAGTTGAATGCCATCGATGAAAACCTGCTGAAGACCATCGCCGACCTGCACGGCATCCCGCAGGGGGCCTTTAACATCCGAAAGAACGGTCAAGCTTTAGCCCGATCCTCCACTGAGACAATCACCATCGAACCGAAACAGGATAAACCCGGCATCAATATCCGGATCGCTCCAGGAACAGTCAACCAGTCGGTCCACATCCCGGTAATCATTACGGAGAGCGGGATCAACGATGTGGTCTATAACACCTTTGAGATCGGAGCTGGCTCCAACGTCCTCATCGTGGCCGGTTGCGGCATCCACAACCCGTCGGAGGCCACCAGCCAACACGACGGGATTCACGAGTTTTTTGTCCGTACCGGGGCGCGGATACGTTATGTAGAAAAACATTACGGCGAGGGCGGCGGCACCGGGGAACGCATCCTCAACCCTGTGACCATCCTTCATCTGGAAGAGGGGGCCTATGCCGAACTGGAGTTGGTCCAGGTCAAAGGGGTCCATCACACCTTCCGCCGAACCGAAGTCCACGTGGGGCCGAGAGCTCATCTGCTTATGAACGAACGGCTTTTGACCCATGAAGAACAGACGGCCGAATCCGAGATCCATGTGCACCTGGAAGGCGACGGCAGCGCCGGAGAGATCCTCTCCCGCTCCGTGGCTAAAGGCCACTCAAAACAGGTCTTCCGGGCGGAACTCATCGGTTACGGCAAATGCAAGGGTCATGTGGCCTGTGACTCCATCATCATGGATCAGGCGCGCATCCAGGCTCTCCCCGCTCTCATCGCCAACTCCAGTGAAGCGGAGTTGACCCATGAAGCCGCCATCGGCCGGCTGGCCGGCGACCAGATCGCCAAACTGATGACCTTCGGCCTGACAGAACAGGAGGCAGTAGACACCCTACTGGCCGGGTATTTAAAATAAAATCTGCATTTAAAGCTGTTGTAAGCGAAAAAACCTTCCGGATAGCGTTAAAAAACCAATAAACATCGTTACGACAAAGCAACACAGCATATGTCAAGACAGAGAAGGGCCACCCTTCTCTGTCTTGTTTTCTTCCTTTTGCCACAACTATTGAACATTATTAATGGATTTAAGAAGGTTGTTTTGGCTTTATGACGAATATTTCCTAGTAATGAACTTTCACAAGCAGCAATTATGACTATATTTGACGCCAAAAGACGCCGATACATATAACGTTAGTGCTTCTTGCTTTTTGGCTTACCCGTCTTCAGCGAATTACCTAAAGGAGGCGCCGGATTACATGAAGCTGAAACAAAAATTGAGTTCTATCTCCCAGTTCATCTTTTCCCTTGTCAGAGGCGTAGCAGGGAAAATTGCTCTTATTATCATTTTCTCCAGCATTGTTACTGTCGGTATTGGCACTTATGCCTTAAAAAACATGGGGATCATGCGGGATTCCACTGCAGACCTCTACTACCAAAACATCTCCGTTATCTTCCCCATCAGCGAGATGCAGGATTTAGTCTATAAAAACGAAAACACCGTTAACACTGCCATGTCCGGCAGCGGTCTAGTCATCATCAACGCCTCCCTTTCCCGCAGCAATCTGTACTCCCAATTCAACCAGATGAAAGCCTATATCACCGAACAAGAGGTTGAAACCCTGGAGCAAACCTTGGAAAATTACGGCGATGCTTTGGAAGCCTTCGACAATGCTTATAACTACGGTGAAGGTGACGTTAAAGCCACCTACAACGAATTTGCCAGACTATCAAGGTTACTTTTTAGCGAATTAAGCACCGTTCATAGGAACCACCGGACCTCTGGCACCACCAGTTTTGCCCGGTCCAACCTGGCCTATGAAAAGGTTGTTAAGATCCAACGGTGGATTATCCTGGTCGGCGTCATCATCTCAATGGTTCTGGGCTTCCTTGAGGCCTTGTCCATCATCAAACCCTTGCGTAAACTGAAAGCCGCCGCTGAGCAATTGGCCAAAGGCGACCTCCAAGTGAATGTCGCTATCAATTCCAGGAACGAAGTGGGCATGGTTGCCACAGCCTTCAACACGGCCGTCGATGCCCTGCGCTCCCTCGTCACCTCGGCCCAGGACAGCGCCAGGAATATCAACACCTCCGCCGGAGACCTCTCTTCAGTGGCCGATTCCACCACTGCAGCCCTGAAGGACCTGAACGACTTGGTTGAACACCTGAGCGACGGCGCAACCACCCAATCCCAAGTGGTGGATGAGACACTCCAGATCATGGAGACGGCTTCAAAAGGGACGGAAATGGTAACCAACGCTACTCTTGAGATTAACAACACCTGTCAGGAATTGTCACAGCTAGCCGCCCGCGGTGGTAATGCCACCGAGGACATGACCAATGCCATCGACTCCTTTGTTAATACAGTGAAAGACATTGATGGAGTTGTACAAAATCTGGCGGAAAAATCCAGAGAGATCCAACAGTTGTTGGATGTCATCCATGACATTGCTGAAAAAACCACCATGCTCTCGCTGAACGCTTCCATCGAGGCGGCCCGCGCCGGTGAGCACGGCCGGGGCTTCGCCATCGTGGCCCACCACATTCGCCAGTTGTCCGAGCGTTCCCGGGAATCCATTGAGCATATTAATGAAGTTATTAACAATATCTTTGAGGAGACAGACCGGGCGGTATCCGCCGTGGAACGCGGCACCTCACAGGTGGAGAAGGGCCGTGTTACCTTGGATGATACAATTGAACTTTTCAAAGAACTGGTGCGACAAGTGGACCAAATTACCCACCGGATCAGCCAGATTGCTGAAACCGCCTCCCAAGTCAGTGAGAACAACAAATCAGTCATCAACGAGATGGGCAAAGTTGCGGAGATTAGCCAAAACAACCTGGCGGCTGTGGAAGAAGTCTCCGCCACCTTCCAAGAACAGTATGCCTCATCCACCGTTGTGGCTGACGCCGCCCGTAAACTACGGGAGTTGGCCGAAGAGTTGACCGCCACGGCCGACCGTTTCATCGTGGAATAAAACCCGGGTTTTGCAAAGATACACAAAATCCCCGCCTACAGGCGGGGATTTTCCTTTATTCCATCTGACCTGACCCCAATTTATGTACCATCAGCAATGTTAGTCCAGTAACTCTTAAACAACAATTATGAGATCGTGACTAAGGTCGATGCGTACTCAACCGGTGTTAAGTTACCAAGAGAACTA
>Ga0116169_1000381_pt1 | contig 47029 bp, 39 predicted proteins | sample AD_UKC130_MetaG_FD_89796 | JGI IMG/M metagenome (GOLD analysis project Ga0116169, IMG submission 89796) | Active sludge microbial communities of municipal wastewater-treating anaerobic digesters from Canada - AD_UKC130_MetaG | ecosystem: Engineered > Bioreactor > Anaerobic > Digestate | place...
CCAGGTTCCTGTCAGGCAACAGATATACCAGAGGGATAAGAAGTCAAGATTTGGGGGTTCCGCTAGGGCAGGGCCCAACGACAATTTATGCAGAACAGAGAGGTTCAAGACGACTCCCAGAAGTATCTATACTCGATTTGCGACTTGAAAAGAAATTCCGGATATCTCGGACTTCTCTCGGTGTGTTTGTTGACCTATTCAATGTCTTTAATGACAATAAAGCCACCAGTGTTTACACCATTTCCAGTAATCCAGGTATTAAATTTGAAACTATGCAGTCGATTATGGACCCCAGGATACTCCGTATTGGTGCCCGCTTTGAATGGTAAGCCTTAAAGGCTGAAATGAAAAAGAGGGGAGGCACTTTTTTAGGTGCCTCCCTTATTCTCTCTTTATTATCAAGCCAGGAAGACAGCAATGAAAAAACTAATCCAGCCTGTATTAATAGCTTTTCTTTTATGTCTGTTAATTTTGCCGGGTGTCTCCAAGAGCAAGCCGAAAAATATCATGCTTCTTTTTGATCTTAAAAATTACAATAACGAAATAGATAAAACTGTTGATCATTTTTTCAATAAGGTAATCAGTGCAGATGACCAGCTAATAGTTATGACCCCGGCCGGCAAGATGCTCAGCTATTCAAGTAAAACTATTTCTGCCTCACCACAGAAGGTTTCCAGCGAAATCAAAGATGCCTTGAAGAAGCATACTTCAGTCACCAGCTCTGATTACCAGAATATCTATAACCAGATGATGAGCATTGTAAATGATATCAGAGACGGATCTGGTCTGGAGGATACTAAAAATCTAATTGCCGCCTATGAAAATAATCGTAAAGAGCTCAAGATGACCAGAAGAATTAATGAGGCTATGCTTCTGCAATTTTCTGAAGTTTTCAAAAGGTCTAGGCAGGTTACCGGTGATACCGATAATCAGATTTACCTTTTCTTCCAGGAGGAAATTAGACCAATCCCCGACAAGAACACCATGAACAACATCAGAGAAAACCCCCAATTATTCTTTGATGCCGCCAGAGTATTCTTTGAAGAAAAAACTGAAGAAGACTTTAATGTGGATAAAATTGCCGAAGAATTTAAGAGGGCCGGGGTGACTTTTAATTTTGTCTATATTATTCCCAAGGATTTACCGACTCAGAGATATCAGTTGGTTGATAACTCCGGAGATTTTTACAGTGCCATGTCGATTATTGCTGACAAAACCGGTGGAAAAGTCGTCACTACCACCCAACCGCAGGAAATCTTTAAAGATTGATACCTGGTAAAAAATATAAAACTAAACTACTATTTTTCAAGCTGCTTTATAATGTTTTTTGCTATCTCTACCTGAGGGTCATCCTCCGGACTTAAGTCAACAAATTTCTTAAAATAGTTGATAGCTGTCTCCATTTCAGCTTTGTTCAGATAACAGTATCCCAGTTTGAGATATGATTTTGGCCACTTAGGATTAATCTCAATAGCTATTTTGTAATAGGTAATCGCTTCATCAATCTTGCCAGAATTAAAAAGAATTTCACCTATATTGTAAGGAAGGGCAGGATCAGAGCGGTCTAGGCTGATGGACATGTCAAAATACTTTCGTGCCTCTTCCAATTTCCCTTGATCCATACATAACTCACCGAGGCTGGCATAAATTGAAGCCGCCATCTTATTTCCGGTTAAATCAGGATATTTTTGGTTCAGCTTTTCCAGGACAAGTTCGAATTCCTTAATAGCTTTATCATATTCCTTCAACCTAACATAGCAATTTCCAATATTAACCCTGGCCTCATAGAGATCCGGCTGTAGTTCAAGAAATCTCTCGAACATAGCTATTGCTTCTTCATATTCTCCTTGTTCATAGAGGCTGATTCCTTTCTCATACACAGCTCTGGGATCATTTTCATCAAATCCTGTTGTCGCAGTTTTTTTAATCAGTTTAATTTCCTGTTCAGGGTTTTTTATGGCGCTTATCTGAAGCTGAGGTATTACGGTTGGATCATAGCCTTCCTTGGTGACTGTTATTCTGGCCACGGTTTTCCCGAGGCCCAGAAATGACCAAGCTCCATTTTTGTCGGTTGTAGTGGTCATGGTCAGATTGTGGACTAAAGATTCGAGGGTAACCGTAGCACCTTCCACCGGGTTGCCGTCCTGGTCCAACACCACTCCGCTTAATCTGGCCTGACCTCTCCCTTCCTGAGCAGACAGCAAAACAGCTGAAAAGGACAGCAGTGGCAATAAGATCAATATTAACAAAACTTCTTTATTTCTCATTTTTTACTCCATCCTATTAATATTTTTACACTTTTGCCTACCCTGATGCAAGCCTCGGTTTCGGTGAGCCCGAGCTGCTGGCGGCTTGCTATTTATTTATGACTTGTCTAAAATTTAGATTCATTTAGCCAGAAGCCAGTTGGTTTCCGACCTATGAATCCAGTCTTTCTTCCAGGCCAGCCAATCAGCCAGCAGCCGGAAGAGAAAAGCATGATAAGACTGAGAAAAAAGTCTGGAATAAAAATCGCAGGAGGAAAGCAAGTGAACGGAAAGAGATACGATTTTGATCAACCGCTTGACAGACGGAATACCTGTTCTCTTAAATGGGATTTTTGTCAGAAGGTGCTCGGAGTACCCGAGGTCATCCCCATGTGGGTAGCCGATATGGATTTCCCTGCCCCACCAGAAGTGGTAGAAGCAATAAAAAAGAGGGCTGAGCATGGAGCTTATGGTTATCCTCTTGTTCCAGATTCATTCTGGACTTCCATTATTAACTGGATGAAAAATCGTCACAGCTGGGAAATAAAGCGAGACTGGTTAACCAGAGCACCTGGTGTTGTGCCTTCTCTCAATATTTGTGTCCAGACTTATACTGCGCCTGGAGATAAAATTATTGTTCAAAGTCCGGTTTATTATCCATTTTTTTCTGCCGTCGAAAATAATGGCCGCCGGATTGTTAAGAATCCACTCATTTTTAAAGACAATCGCTGGCAGATGGATCTGGCCGATTTGAAAAGAAAAATCGACGGGCGAACCAGAATGTTGATTCTCTGCAGTCCACATAATCCGGTTGGTCGGGTCTGGAGCCGGGAAGAACTGGAAGACCTGGCCGAAATAATCATAGAACATGACCTGTTGCTTGTCTCTGATGAGATCCATGAAGAACACGTTTATCGAGGCTCCAAACATCTTCCTATTGCTTCCCTTTCACCAGAGATAGCCAATCGGACAATTACTTTGACCGCGGCCAGTAAAGCTTTCAACATCGCCGGACTGACCACTTCCATCGCTATTATCCCCAACGAGAAGCTGCTGAACCTTTATAATATCCAGACTGAAAACCTGGGTTTAACGACCGGCAATATATTCGGGCTGGTTGCTCTGGAAGCAGCTTATACCCACGGTCAGGCCTGGATTGAACAACTGGTCGAATATCTTGAGGGTAATATGGAATTTGCCCGACGCTTTTTTGAGGAACGGCTGCCAGAAATAAAATTCCTTAAACCGGAAGGTACTTATCTGGCTCTGCTTGATTGCCGTTCGCTCGGCCTCCCTCAACCAGAACTCAACGACTTTTTCCTGAAAAAGGCCCGAGTCTATTTTGATCAAGGGCCAATTTTTGGGGAGGAACTGGAGGGTTTCGAGCGGATGAATCTGGCCTGCCCCCGCCAGTTATTAACAGAGGCACTGCAGCGGATAGAAAAGGCAGTAACCGAACTCCGCACCAGCTAATCAGCTATAATTTAATTATGAAATTGCCTTATAAAACTGCCTCTGATTCACTTAACCGCTCTCGCTTTTCGATCATCCTGGTTAATCCCCAGAATCAGGAAAATATCGGGCTGGTCGCCAGAGCCATGAAAAATACAGGTTTTTCTGAGTTAAGACTGGTTGGCGTCGGAAAGCTTGAACAGGAAGCCTTTCGCCCGGCAGTTCATGCCAACGATATTTTGAAAAAAGCAATTTTTTATCAGAATCTGCCGGAGGCTGTGGCTGATCTCAACCTCGTGCTGGCTTCAACTGTCCGGCAGAGAAAGGCTTTTCGGGTGATCACTATTGACGACGCAGCCGAGAAAATAAGGCTTTTCCCCGACCATATTAAGATTGGTCTCGTTTTTGGAAATGAGCGAACCGGGTTGAGCGACCTTGAACTCAGGCAGGCTAATTTTGTCTATTTCATCCCTCAAGCCGGCCGTCAGCCTTCCTACAACCTGGCTGCTGCTGTTCTGATTACACTTTATACACTTTTCCGCCAGTCAGCTTCAGAACTGGTAGCTGAATTACCGCCTCCAGTCTCCCACAAAGAACAGGCTGACTGCCTCCAGATCGTTTTAGCCAAGCTGGAAGAAAATGGCTTTGTCCACGACACCAACCGCCAGCATGTCACCAATTTACTTTATGACCTTTTTGGCCGAATGACGATGTCTGAACGTGACCAGCGGTTTCTCGCTGCCATCTTCAACAAAGGCCTCAATAAAAAGTAGGTCTGGCTCTGGCGGCAGATAAGAAGTCAACGAATTTTTTACACCTGCTCTGTTCTGATGTATTTTATAGGTAGAGGTTATTATGAACAAAGAAAAAAGATTCGTACTGGGGCTGGTTATCATTGCCGTTATTGACCTGTTTGCGGGTTTGATGACCATTTCCTTCTGGATCGGGCATCTGGTTGGCAACCGTTTTCCTAAGACTATACCGGTGCCAGATAATCTCTATAATGCCTTTGCTCTACCAGACCTGGTTCTGGCTGCCTTTCTGTTAATCGCTTCTGTCGGTCTTCTTCGCTTCAAAAAAACAGGCTATATCTTTGCTCTGATGTCCGGCGGTATGTGGCTATTTGATTCACTGCTGGTTAGTGGCCTCACCGGTTTTTTTAAATTATCGCTGGTTCTGCCCAGTTTGTTATTCTGTCTCTGGTCAATTTACTACCTGTGGAAGAAGCGGGAAATTTTTCAGCTCTTTGCCGATTAAACGGCTTATTTGCCACGACCCTGGCTATTTTTTCCCGACTATGACCAGCAGCATTCCGGCTGCGCGCTACATTTTGCCTTATCCGGTACAGTTTTTTTCAGTTTCTACCTGCTCTATTTGCTCAAACACCGTCAGGGCGACAGAGCCAGGCTGGAAAGCGGTCAGCGTCCAGATAAGAAAATAAATTTTATTAGTTTCACTGTTATCCTGTTTAAGGTCATAAAGCCAGACTGAAACTCAATCCGCAATAGGGGTCAAAATATTTCTGGCCTTTAAATTCTTTGGTTCTGATGGCAGCATAAAAGCTTAAGGTTGCCTGCTGGCTTTCGTAAGCCAGCCCAGAAGTCAACTGGCCGTATAAATGACGGAGCGACTGACCGTGGCTGGAGACAAAAGTATTTCCTTCAATTAAGAGATTTCTGGCCAGAGCCCGGCCGGTTACCCGGCAAAAGGCATAGATAGAGGTTCTTTTTACTCCTGTTAATGGTATCTGATTGAAAAGTGGTGTGGGCAGCCAAACCTCCTGCCCCGGTTGAACATTAAGGCCGAATCTAAAATCCAGACTGGCTTCAAGACCCGTCATCAGGTTACCCAGCTGCCCACCCAGGCCGGCTTTAAGGGCACTATTCCAGCCTGCTTCTTTTTTATCAGGACTCCAAATTGTCCAGAAACGGCTCAACCAGATATCAACCACCGGCTCGTTTTTAAGCTGGTTGGGCCAGCCTCGAGGTTCCGTCCAGCCATAAGTCCGGTGCAGCCATTTCTGAGCTGCTTCAGCTAAAGAAAGCGGCCCAACCACTCCCAGACCGCCTCCCCAGCTGGTCTGTGTTCGTCCGGAATTGCGGACAAAAGTCAGGCTGGCCAGAAGCAGCCCGGCATAAGGACGATCGTCACTGATTATTTCTTCTCTGGTCAGATCAGCCGGCGTAAACATGCCCTGAGCAATCGACAGAGCTGCCCAGCGCTGGCCTGAAGTTTCTGGATCAAGGCAATTTGCCGGGCTCTCTATTCTCGTATCATTTCCCAGAAGTCTTGTATTAAGGCGATACAAAAACCTCAGCCAGGATGATTTAGACTTCTCTTCAAGTGGAGGAGAAACCCAGCCAAGGAACAGTCCATTGGTATAGCCATCATCCTGGTCGAGCCAGACATCGTTTTCCAGCTTGAAGATCAAATTGCCTTTTCCGGTCGGTCCGGCTGGAAATTCAGGCGGTTGCCCGGCAAGAAGTGGCCAGTTCAGATTCAGTCCGAGAGATAAAATCGAGAGTACCAACCTAAGGTGAGAGCTGCCCTTTATCATCTGCGAACCAGAAACTTCCTGAAATTTTAACCAGCTTTAGTCAGCTGCAACCTTTTCTAATTTTTTCATAATGCTGAACATAAAAGTCGCAGACAGCAAGCAGGCGACGACGAGAATTGACCATAGAGCCCACAGAGGAAGTTTCATCCATAGCCAGCCAACTACCCCGACCAGATAATTGCCAATGGCCGTAGCCGCGAACCAGCCGCCCTGCATTAGACCCTTGTATTTGGGCGGAGCAACGCGGGAGACAAAAGAAATACCCATCGGACTCAGAAAAAGCTCAGCTATTGTTAACAGAAAATAGGTGCTGATTAACCAGTAAACTGAAACCTGGTGTTGTGGTGGAGCCACCTGACCGCCAAGCTGAGCCGGGCTGGGTAATCCAATTGAACCAATGACCAGAATAGAAAAGGCAGCCGCAGTCAGTATCATGCCATAGCCAATTTTTCTCGGTGCTGATGGTTCCTTCCCCTTCTTATTCAGATAGGCAAAGTAGGCAATAACCAGCGGTGTTAATGAAACAATAAAGAACGGATTAAAATGCTGAAAGCGCTGCGGCTGAAAAGGATTAATTTCAGGATAAGTCCGATAACGCAGATAAGTCAGCATCGCAAAAACAACAAAAGCTAACCCACCGGCCAGCCTGGTTCGGCTGGATGCTCCTTTCCGGAGAAGATAATATAGTCCGACCAGGCTCAGATATAAAGGAATTAAGGCTGTCAGGTCAAACCAGATATTGGTCAGTTTATCAACGTGGGAAACAGTATAATCCCGGGCAAAAAAGGTCATGCTAACTGCCGACTGTTGAAAAGCCATCCAGAAGAAAATAACCACGAAAAAGACCAGGCCCAGAGCAACCAGTCTCTCTTTGGTTTGCTCGGGAGTCAATTCAACCACCTGCGACTTTAGCTCGGCCGAAGCCGCTTTTTGCTTTTCAGTCACATCAGCCTGACGGTAGTATTTCCTGAAGCCCCAGAAGATCAACATGGAAACAATCAGGCTCAGGCAGGCCACACCAAAACCAAAGTGATAGGATTTACTCAGTGTTCCCAGATAACTTTCTGCAAATTGCCCGAGCGAGTCAATAGTAATAGCCGGGTTTTGAGCTCTGGCTACATCCAGAAACTGATTAACATCACTCAGCTTACCTTTCAGAAAATCGTTAGCCAGTTGCGGTATGCGGGCATCATAGACAAAATTACCCTTGGCCAGAATCCAGCTGCAAACCTTTTCTGAGGCGGAAGGAGCAAACATCGCCCCGATATTAATTCCCATATAAAAGATATTAAAAGCCCGGTCACGAAGCGCACTGTATTTAGGATCATCATAAAGATTGCCAACCAGAGCTTGAAGATTACCTTTAAATAGGCCTGTTCCCAGAGCAATCACTCCCAAAGCTGTCAGCACCAGGCCAAAGCCAGTCTCAAAGCGAGTAGGAATAGCCAGCAGCAGATACCCCAAAAACATGACGATGAGACCGAGACTGATGGTTTTGCCATAGCCGAAGACCCGGTCAGCCAGATAACCGCCAAGAAGAGGGAAAAAATAGACACAGAACATAAAAATTCCATAAATAGTACCAGCCGTGGCTGAGCTAAGACCATATTTTGCCTGCATGAAGAGGACGAAAATACTGACCATAGTATAAAACCCAAAACGCTCGCCCATATTAGCAAAGAAAGCAACTATCAAGCCTTTGGGGTGGCCTTTGAACATGTTATTTTTCTCCTTTAGTTAAAGTTTGTGTTTGATTTTACTTCATATGCCTTTCTCTCAGGATTTCAAAAAAAAGTTCATTTACTCTTTTTTCCATGGCCTGACGAAATTTATCCACCGTTTCACTACCTTTATCTGAAATGTAGTGACTGATAAACATCGGCTGACCAACATTTACCCATATTTTGCCTGGAACCCCCAGCGGGATATGAGTTCCAAAGATGGCCATCGGCGTGACAGGGACATCCAGCCGTGATTCCTGGTAAAGGTTATAGGCCATAACGGCTGCTCCATGACGGAAGCGTGGGATGTAGGGATTACGATCGCTGTCATTAAAATGTCCCCGACCCTGCAGAGCAATAATGGCCCGGCCCTGCTTCAGATAATTCTGACATTTCTTGACCGCTTCTGCCCGGCCAGTATAAAGATCAACCGGGATAGTTCCAATTTTTGCTATATTGGTTGAAACATAACGGACAATACTTGAAAAAAATGGAGCCAGCAGAAAATGTAAGAACAGGCCCGCATCTTTCATGTTGCGGTAAAGGTGCTTTTTAACCAGGAAGCTAAACTCCTGACGGTTAAAAATCATTTTATTAGCTGTAAAGAAAATTGGTCTGGGAATCACCTTAAAAAGGACAGCCACATCTTTATAACTGCCGACATGGTTGCCAACAATTATATTAGGCCCCTTGAGGACAAAATCTTCTGCCCCCTTAACTATTAGCTTCTTAGAGGTCAGAGCCAGACTGCTTAGCCTTTGGATAATACCTTGAAAACTCTGGAGTTCCTCTTCAAAGCTTTTTGGCATAAGAAAGTAATTTTAGCTTAGAAAAGGCCTAAATTCAAAAAAAAACTTCACTCATTTCTGGCCGCCCGGTAAAAAGAAACGGATCAATCATCTGATCTACCGCTTAATAAAGAGGAAAAAGAAGTATAAACCAAAAAACAAAATCTATTTTGGGCCCAAAAGCTCCTGACAATAGGCTATTTTAGCCTCAAGTTCCTTCTTTCTTCCGGCCAGTCGTTCAACCTTCTTCGTCCAGCCCCTGGCCAGGGCCTCCTCTATTTGCTGATCAATTTGCCTTGATTCAAAATTGAACAGTTCAACGGCTCTTTTTAACTCTTCTGCCCCTTTTTTCACCATTTTTAGTTCGAGATAGGTCTGTCCCAGGTAATAATGACAGTCGGATAGGGTCTTATCGACCTTGAGTGACTCCAGAAAATAATCACGGGCTTTTTTAAAATCTTCTTTTTTAAAACAAATAAGCCCTAAAAGGTAATGAGCAAGGTAATAGCCGGGACTGATGGTCAGAGCCTGGTGGCAATCGGCTTCAGCTTCAGTCAGCTTACCCAGCATCAAATAGGAGAGACCTCTTAGAGCATAGCCAAACATCTCATAACTGCCGGATAGCTTAATGAGCGTAGTAAGACTGTCCACTGCCTCTGGCCAGCGGGCCAACTCAATTAAAATTAAAGCTTGATGATAGGTTCCTTCTTCATGATCCGGGCAAAGGGAAATAACAGCACTGAAATCAGCCAGAGCTTCATCGTAGTTACCTTTCTCTCTGTTTATAAATCCAGAGAGAAGATGAGCCCGCGGCATCTCGTTATCAAGAGCCAGGGCCTGCCTTAAAAATTCTTCAGCTGATTCATATTCCCTGTCAAGAAAAGCCAATTCACCCAGTTCAGTTAGAGCACGTGGGTGCTGAGGATTTTTTTCCAGCGTCAAATTAAACCATTTTTCTGCCTCAGGGATTTCACCGCGGAGTTTCTGGAAACGTCCCAGAAGAAAATAAGGCAGTGACCATTCCGGCTTTAAACTCATTACCTTTTTTAGATTGTCATCATCAGCTGTCATCATCTCTACCAACAACTTAAAAAGCAGGGCTTCCGGCTCTTCTGGAATATCCTTCAAAACTCCATCCAGGTTCTTTAACGCCGGCTCAATAGTACCACGTTTAAAAGAACCACTTTCAAAAAGATCTTTTAAGTAGGGAATTAGCCTTTCTGCGGGCTCACCCCGCAAATGGCGGTAGTAAGAGCGGAAGATCTCTCCATATTCAGAACCAGTGATAAAAGTTCTGGAGTTAAGGACCAGGGCTGAAGCTTTTAAATAATCCTGATGAAGTCTGAGTTCTTCTGCTCTGGAGGCATAAAAGCTGCCTTTTACCCATTGATCAAGGTTGCCCAGACCGAGTTCTTTCCTTTCCCTGGCCCATAGTCCATAAGCAATCGCCAGACGCCCATAGGCCTGGTAAAAATCTGGCTGCTGGCAGAGAGTCTGTTCGAAATATTTTATAGCTTCTTTGTAACCTGGGATGGTAAATTTTTCGAGCTCCGCCTGCCCTCTCCAGTAGAGGTCTTCGGCTTTGATTTTTGCTTCTTTTTCAGGCGAGGCTGGTCCTACAGGTAGCAGGACCTTGCCTGTCCGGCAATTGATGATCATCATCGTCAGCGGCACAATAATCAGCGCTAAAAGCTTAAGCTTTCCGGTCAGAACTTTTTTAACAGAAGCATGAACAAAAGCCACTATTTTCATGTCTTCAACCCCTCATCAGGTATTATAAACATTAATAAATATTTATGTCGATTAGAAAAACTTCGTCTCTGCGCTCTTCTTGGGTTCCAATTGAAGTCTAAGAACCTTCCCCGGCATTATCTAAAAGCATTTTTAACCTGCGCTCCGTCCAGTTCCTCTTTTCTACTGTGGGGTAGATCTCTTCTCCAGGCTCTATAAGCCACCAAATTCATCTGATTCATCTAACAACAAAAAAATAATCGGGGCTCAGGTTACCTTCATCGCCTCTACCTTTTTCTTCTCTTCCTCTCGCAGCTTGAAGTCGATCGTCACGGTAAAGATGACACCTTTGGGCTGGCCATCAATGATCAGAGGTTCATAAACCCACTGTTTAATAGCATCAATCGCCGCCTGATCAAGTAATGGTACGGACCTCAAAACCCTGATGTTGGCTACCCGACCGTAAATATCAGTTGTAACTTCCAGGATAACTGTGCCTTCTACGCCAGCCTGTCTGGCCGCCTCGGGATAAACCGGATCAACTCTTTTTATCAGTTGTGGTGGCTTGATACCGCCGAGGGCTCTGACCGTATCAAGAGGCAAGACTTCCCCGCCAACTACTCCTCTGAGTTCGCCTCCCAGCACCCCTCCCACCTCACTGCGAACAGGAGGTTCAATTTTCCCACCGAATAATGCTTCCCCTGACATGGGGCGAACAGAAGTTATCTTCAGCGAGAGAAAGTAAGGTTTCCCGGAGGCATCTTCAAAGCCAAAAGCGGTGATGGAATTCTTTTCCAGAGTCAGTTCGGTGTCCAGAAGACTTGTTTTCTGGCTCTGATCCTGTTCTAAGACTTCCACCCGGCAAGTGACTCTTTCCCCATGCAGGGTTCTAAGCCAGGTAATCATAATGGCATATTCCTTGCTGTCCAGGCGGAAGATGTGGAAGTCCTTGGTCCCGGTTTTAGCCCAGCTAAAATTGTCCTGAGTTAGAAGCCTCAATTCCTTGAGGTTAAAGACCCGGCGTATCTGGCTTTCTTCTTTATCAGATGTATCCTCGCTTTTTATGCTGGCCGACAGCGTGTAGCGCCAGAAAGAAGAGGTGACCGTTTTAACCGGCTCAACTTTTCCTTCCCGCAATCCCTCAAACACTTTAATTTGCATTTCGACCGCAGGTGATGGACTGGCTGGTAGCGAGGTAGTCCTTTTCGTCTGGGCTAAAGCTTCCCCCGCCAGAAATACACTGAGTACAAGGCACAAAGCTCCTGATAAAATTGCCATTATTTTTTGTCTCATTTAAATCTCCTTTTGTCTTTTCTAATTTTATTATTTAAAAATTTAATACTACCTCAGTTCTGACTCTGCACCCAGATAATGGTCATCTCAGGCTCACTGGTTCTATAAATCATCAGGCTATCCGCCGGCTGCCCCTTGGCCCGGACATAGTTCAGGGACAGAGCGGAATAATTACTGGCTGAATAGCTACTAACCCTATCGCTGGCCCCCGGAGAAAAGGTCACTGATTCCAGCCCGGGCTGGCTGAAATACCAGCCAAAGCCAAAAAGCAAAACAAAGATGGCAACCGTCATGACGACGGCATAAATTCTGGTCAGGATAACAGAAATTCGGCCAGAAAGAACAGGCGGTATTCTGTCTTCAGCTACGGCAACCTGTCTCCTGGCTCGGGTGATGACCGCATCTGACAGCTTTAAGCCATTCATTCCTCTCACTACCTCCTGTACATCCTCGTTAGTGGCCAATTGTTTCTGGCAGTGAGGACAGGTCTCAAGATGAATAGCAAGCAGCCAGCAGCGGAAGCCGGTGAGCGGAACCAGCTTCCAGAGCAGGCCAATCAAGAAGCAGCTAATTCTCCTGTTTCTTCTATTCATTCCCCTTCTCCATCAATTTTTTTAATTTTCTCCTGGCCTGAAAAAGATGAACACGGACTGTCCCGGTAGCACAGCCGAGAATGCCGGCTATTTCTTTGGCCTGGTAACCTTCTTTCCCCCAGAGAAGAAGGCACGCCTTCTCTTTTGGCTTCAGTTGATTAAAAACCGATTCCCGCCAGCACCGGTCGATATATTCTTCTGACAGCTCCTCTTTCGCCGGCCGGTAATTTTCAGCTGCCTGCCTAAAAAACTGTCCGAACCGCCGCCGTTTTTTCAGCTGGTCCAGACACTTATGATAAAGTATGGTCAAAGCCCAGCTTTTTAAATTCTTATTGCGGTCAAAACCATCCCAATGCCGCAAAAGCTGGACAATTGCTTCCTGACAGGCGTCCTCAGCATCAGGCCAGTTTTTGAGCAGACCCAGAGCGAAAGACATAAGACTTCCTCCCTCTTTTTCCAGAAATTCCAGCAAGTCTTTTTTATCTTCCATTCAAGCCTGAACAACCTGAATAAATTGAACTTGCTCTTTTGTCCTTAACTCACCTCTCTTCGGCCTTTCCTTCATACATATTACGACTGTGCCCGGGATAACGTTTATTTCCTTTTGGCTGTGACTTTATAATTTTAACTCACTTTACTCTTTAAAACACTTACTAGAATTTAACGGCCAGCCAACCAGGCTAAGCAGAGGCTACTTTTTAGGTTAAAGAGTCGTCAGCTCTTTCACCAGTAGCAGCTCAAACCGTCATTCATAAACTAATAACCCGCCGGGGCAGCTCACGAAATTATCTTGTCAGTCAGCCAAAACCGTGTTAAGTTAATTTAAATCTGAAGACGCAATGATCATAAGAGAGGTGACCAAGATGTTTCAACTTATCAGTCAGGCTAGAATTTTTTCACCGCAAGACATCGGAGTCAAAGACATCTTAATAACTGATGAAAAAATAGCTGCCGTCGAGGAGCCAGGTAAGATTAAAATCGAAGGACTGGAGGTCAAAAAGATCGATGGCTCGGGGCTTGTAGTTCTGCCAGGATTTATTGATCCCCATGTTCATATTCTGGGCGGCGGTGGTGAGGGTGGCCCGGCTACCAGAGCCCCAGAAATCAGAGTCGAGGATTGTGCTCTGGCTGGCGTTACGACGGTAATAGGCTGTTTGGGGACAGATAGCATCACCAGACATGTATCGTCCCTTCTGGCCAAAGCCAGAGCTCTCGAAATAGAAGGTCTTAACGCCTGGATTTATGCCGGCGCCTATAACCTGCCGACCCCAACTATAACAGGAAGCGTTCGTTCTGATCTTGTCCTGATTGATAAAATCATCGGGGCTGGAGAAATCGCCCTGTCTGACCATCGTTCTTCTCAGCCAACCTATGAAGAGTTCCTTCAGCTGGTAGCAGAATGCCGCGTGGGAGGTATGCTGGGAGGAAAAGCCGGCATAGCTCATTTTCATCTAGGCGATGGCAATCGCGGCCTTGACTATCTTTTTAGAATGATAAAAGAGACCGAAATCCCAGCCACTCAGGTCATCCCGACTCATACCGGCCGTAATCGTCCTCTTTTTAAGCAGGCCATGGAGTGGATAAAGCTGGGCGGATTTATTGACCTGACTACTGGCCCCGAACCCCAAGGTGCAGAAGAATTAAGCGTGGTGGAGGCTTTAAGTCAAATAAAAGCGGCTAATCTTCCTCTGAGCCGGGTTACTGTCAGCTCTGATTCGAATGGCAGCTTACCGGTATTTAATGAGAAGGGCGAACTTATAGGCCTCACCGTCGCCAATCAGAAAGATTTTCTCCGGACTTTCCAGCAGATCTGGCGAGAACACATTTTAAGCAGACAGGAAGCTATCCAGGTTTTTTCAACCAATGCCGCCGGTTTCTACAAGCTGTCTGGCAAAGGTAAAGTGGAAACAGGTTTTGCAGCTGATCTTCTCCTGATCAACGAAGCGGCAGAGCTTCAATATGTTTTCAGCCGGGGAAAAGCATTGATAGAAAAAGGTCAGCTGAAAATCAAGGGAACTTTTTCCACCATCCAATGATTCTTGCCGACGTTAATGTCCAGGCAAAAATAGGAGAATTGGAAGTCAATAAAAAAACAATGATTGATCCTTAACTGCCGGGAGGAAAGCATGGAAGAGAAACGTCCAGAAAACAAAAGCGGACAGAGCCCGTCCTCGGGAACAAAAAAACCGAGTTTCGGTTTGGCCCTCATCCCGATCATTGCTATGGCTATTCTTCTCGGGGTGGGCTATGGAATCTATCATCTTAAAGCTCAGGTGCTGCTGATAGCAGCCGCCTTCCTGACTGCCTGTCTGGGAGCACTGCTTAAGTTTTCCTGGAAAGAGATGGAGTCAGGTATTGTCGAGAGTATTAGAAAAGCCCTGCCGGCTATTCTGATTATGCTCACGGTTGGTGTTCTGGTCGCTACCTGGATGGCCAGCGGCACCATTCCTATGATTATTTATTACGGGCTAAAGCTCATCTCTCCTAAATATTTTCTGGTCACAGCCTGCTTTGTTTGCTCAATAACAGCCTTAGCCTGCGGGACTTCCTGGGGGACCATTGGTTCGCTCGGCGTGGCCTTTATCGGCATTGCTTCCGGTCTGGGGATTCCACTTGGGCCGGCAGCTGGAGCGATCGTCGCCGGAGCTTATTTTGGCGATAAGCTGTCACCTCTATCTGATATACCCAACCTGGCTTCGGTCACTGCTGGCTCCAACCTTTTCGATCATATCAAGCATACTCTCTGGTCAGGGGTACCAGCCTGGCTCATCGGTCTGGTTATATATTTTTTTATGGGACTCAAATATGCCGGCCGGGAATTTAACCGGGAAAACGTTCAGCTGATTGCTTCCACCCTGGAAAATAATTTTAATTTTAATCTTTTACTGCTTTTACCTATACTCATCGTTTTTTATTATGCTTTCACGCAAAAGCCGACTATCCCGGGGATGATGGTTTCCTCGCTGGTAGCTACAATCCTGGCTGTTATCTTCCAGAAGACCTCACTGGTGAGTGTGGCTCAGGCTATGAATTCAGGCTATGCTGCCCAAACTGGTGTAAAGATGGTTGATGGGTTGCTCTCGCGGGGCGGTTTAATGAGCATGATGGAAACTCAGCTGGTGGCTTTCACCGCCTTTAGTTTCGGTGGCATCATGCAGAAAACTGGCATGCTGGCCGCAATTCTTGAGAAAATAATGAAGTTCGCCAGAGAAGTCTGGAGCCTGGTTCTGACCACCATTGGAACAGCAATTCTGTCCGCTCTCATTACAGGTAGCTCTTATCTCGCCATGATTATTCCTGCTGAGCTTCTGGGCGATGCCTATAAGAAAAAAGGACTGGCCGCTAAAAACCTGTCCAGAATAATCGATGAAGCAGGCGGAATTATCGTTCCCCTGATTCCCTGGAGCATGGCTGGTGTTTATGTCACCGGAACCCTGGGCGTTCCTGTTCTTTCCTATTTGCCCTGGGCTTTTTCCAATTACCTGGCAGTCGTTATTCTGGCTATCTTTGGCCTGACAGGCGTGACCATGGCTAAAAGAAAACGAGAAGATGAAACTGAAGCTGGAAGTTAAGTTTTCGCTTGAGGCTATTAGTTAATCTGATAATCTTCTGACAATCCATAGAAAACAAGGAGGCTAGCCTTTTTCTTCTTCTCCCTTGTCTTCCTTACCTTCTTCTTCCAGATCGTCCAGGTGGCTCAAGGCCTTTTTAAATTCCTGCTCGGCCTGCTGAAGTTTCTTCTTGCGGAGTTCAACCGTCGATTCAAATTTCTTGCCCAGCTCCTCGGTTTTTTTCTTTTCTTTAAGCAACAGGTCGTCAAAAGAGGCTTTCTTCTTTTCGCCTTTTTCCGATTGGATAACTGCCATTAAATAAGAATCAACCCACAGTTTAGCTCTGCAATGAGGGCAGGTTACCTGGAAGACTTTTTCCTTTTTATCGCCCTTTGTTTTTTCTTCCATGATTAAGATTTTTAACAAAAAAGGCTGGTCAATTCAACTCAATTTTTCGGCTGGTTCAGCCCGTGTTTTTTTAACAGGCGGAAAAGTCCCTGTCTGGTCAAGCCAATGGCGGCGGCAGTTCTGGCCCGGTGATAATTAAAATGGCGCAGAGCTTCACCCAGGAATTTCTTTTCAAATTCAGCTTTGGCCTGGGAGTAATCCCAGCGATCAGTTAGAACTTTGTCCCTGGCGTTTTTAATGGACGTCGACAGATAGTCAGCCTGGATGATCTTTTCACCGCCAGAAAGAATCAGATTGCGCTGAATTTCGTTTTGAAGCTCCCGGACATTGCCCGGCCAATCATATTTAAGCAAAAGCTCGAGCGCCTCGGGTGTATAAAAAGCACGAGGCCTGTTCATTTCCCTGGCATAAAAGTCGAGGAAATGATTGATCAAGACGAGAATGTCTTCTGGCCGGCGCCGTAGAGGTTGAATGTCAATGACCATGATCTTCAAGCGATAGTAAAGATCCTGCCGGAAACGGCCGGCGTTGACTTCTGCCTCCAGCTGACGATTGGTAGCACTGATGAAACGGACATCTATCCGTCGCGAGCGATTTTCGCCGAGACGCCTCAACTCTTTTTCCTGAAGAACTCTTAAAAGCTTAGCCTGAAGGGGCAAGCTCAGATCACCAACCTCATCCAGAAAAAAGGTTCCACCGTTGGCTTCCTCAATCAAACCTGGTTTATCCCGAAGGGCGCCGGTAAAGGAGCCACGAGCGTAACCAAAAAGTTCTGATTCAAGAAGGCTGTCAGGGATGGCGCTGCAGTTGATGGCCACAAACTCGCCTCGCTGGCGGTGACCTGTTTGGTGGATTAATCTGGCGACGAGTTCTTTTCCGGTTCCACTTTCTCCGCTGATGAGAACTGGCGAGTCAACATCTTTGACCTTATTGATGAGCTCCCGAATAAGCCTTGCCGCCTGACTGATACCGAGAAATTCGAGCTGCCCTTCATCATTTTCAACCGGAAGCTGGTTAGGTAGAGCGAGAGCGCCTTCCTGGCTGAGAAGCTTGACTGCTGGCAGGGCGGAAGAGAGAATTTCCATCTCTTCCTGAGGAGAAGAATTGTCCTTATTAGGTTTTTCAAAGTAGGCGTAACCATACACTTTTCCCTGGAAAAAATAGGGGTGGCAGGCAACAAGAATATCCTGCCCATGATCCAGGTGGCCGACGACCGGCTGGCCAGATTTTAAAGCCCGGTTGATGAGATCCGACCTGTCTTTTTCGGGGGCTACTGGCTTCCTGCCCTTTGACTGACTGAAGAAGGGTTGTTGCCGGTAATCAAAGGCCACCAGTTCAAAACAATCAGCCTGAATAGCTTCAATAATGACCTCGAAGATTTTTGACATGATTTCGGGCGGTGACATTTTTTTATCCCTTCGCCGCTTAATAAAAAGTTTGAAAACTAAACAGCCAGAAAGTGTCAGCTTAATTAAAAAGTGTGAGGATAATAACAAATCCGGTGTCGACAGAGAGACAATATATCCTGGTTTTTAACCCTTTGACACAATCATATCAGTTAGACGATCAACCAGGACAACTTTTTCTCACCTCCGCCGAAAATCTTTAAAAACGGAGGACATAAAGACGAGAATACAAACTATATTTCTTATCTTTGCGTAAAAATCAGGACAGACAGAGCCCGTATCGTAAAAAGGGACAGAGTATCACGTCCCCTTTTTACCCTATTTTTCTATTTTTATGGCGGTTGATTTATAAATAAAGACGGGGTCTTTTTTCGGCCCTGGTTCTTTGACCTCCAGGCCAATAATCCTGGCTCCCTCGACATCATCCATTACTATGGCCCGTCTGTAATCTTTCTTTTCGGCCACCAGCTTGATATTCTCCAGCCTTATGTTTTTCACATGTCTGAGATAAAAACCCCAGGCCGGCAGTTCCTTGAACATGGAAAACTCGGGGTAATTCGACGGTAGCTCTGGCACTTTATCCAGCTCATCCAGTCCGATCCTGGCAAAATTTGGATCGCCTCCACCAGGGTGATGGATTTCGATATTCTTCAGGGTAATATCTTCAACCGGAGCTCCGGGCAGTCCGACGATAGATGAAGGCGAAATATTTCGTGGCTGATGTTCCCATGGCCCCTCATAATTATAGCCAGCATCGGCCTTCTTCTCCGGCACTTCGGCATAGACATTGCTGATCGAAACGTTCCTCATCCTTCCCTTTTTCCCCGGCTGCCAGCGCTCGCCTATTCTCAAAAAAATTACATTGCCAGTATTAATCGACTTAAGCCCGTCAACCACCACATCTTCGACAAATCCACCATCCACCGCCGCCATAGTTATGGCCGACCGGTAAGTGTCATAGACCAGGTTGTTAATAATCCTGACATTTTTAAATCCACCCAGCGAAGCCGTCCCGAACTTTATCCCGTTGGCACTGGTTCGCACCACATTGTCGTGGATATAGACATTCTGGCAGACAGCATTTTTGTCATGCGACTTTAAACAGATACCATCATCAGCCGCATCAATATATAAATTGGCTACCTCGACCGTATCGCAATCTACAATGTCAACACCGTCGTTATTCCAGTAGGATTTGCTGTCGATGATAAGGTTCTTTATGACTACATTCCGGCACTGATCATACTGCTGGTTCCAGCTGGCCGGATCCTTCAAAGTGATGCCTTCGATCCTCACCCCTGTGCATCGCCAGAAATAAATATTCTGCGGCCGGATAGCTTCCCGCGGCCGGTCATTGCGCAGTGGATCTTCCACCAGCTCTTTGTGGATGAGGTCAACCAGATTATTGGCCACCGTAAATCCCTGGCCGTCAATAACCCCGCCCTCACCCGTTATTCCTACATTCTCTTGCTCTAAGGCAAAAATCAAAGCCGTCCAGTTATGCTGGATATCATAATCAAAAGGGTTTGGCGAGCCGACGAGGACTGCTCCCTCCAGCAGATGAATCGTCACGCCGGATTTAAGATAAATGGTCCCGGTCAGGTACCTGCCGACATCAAAGACCAGTCTGCCTCCGCCTCTGTCATGGATAAAATCAATGGCTTTCTGAATGGAGCGGGTATTGAGGGTTGTTCCATTAGATTTGATTCCGAACAGTGAAGCCTTGTAATCTTTAGGCTCGCCCGCTCCTTGCAGGGGTGGCAGAATTAACGTTAGTAACATAATACAGATTAATACTCTTTTCACTGACCTTTTCCTTCTAAACCGAACAAATCCTGACCTATTTTACGGCCCGGAAAGTGACACTTATCACTGAATTGAGGGCCTCAATCAGCCTGGCCTCAGTGATTTTTAGCTGGCGGCTAACCTCAGGAACTTTCTTCAGGTCCATAATGAGTTCGGGCGGAAAATGTTTTTCATCAACTACCTTGATCTCTTTGAAACCGGCCTCCCTGATCATTTTAATATAATCATTTTTGAGAACAGCTCCAGCCACACAGGCAGCATATAATTCTTTTGATTTGATTAAATTCTCAGGAAGAGCCCCGGTCAGAACAAGATCCGAGACTATCAGCCGCCCGCCATCTTTAAGAACCCGGAAAGCTTCTTTAAACACCCGGGGCTTATCAGGCGACAAATTGATCACACAGTTAGAGATGATGACATCCACTGACCGGTCGGCTACCGGCAGGTTTTCGATTTCTCCCAGCCTGAATTCCACATTGGAAAACCCATTCTTGCGGGCTGTAGCTCTCGCCCGGTCAAGCATTTCCGGGGTCATATCGACGCCAATGACCTGCCCCTCAGGGCCAACCAGTCTGGAAGCCAGAAAACAATCCAGTCCTGGGCCCGAGCCCAGATCCAGCACTGTCTCTCCTGGCTTTAATTCGGCCAGACCAGCCGGATTGCCACAACCAAGACCCAGGTTACTATCTTCAGGGACTCTGGCCAGGTCTTCAAGCTCATAACCGACTTTTTGACTGACCGCCATCTTGTCCGACTCGGACTGTCCGCAACCACAAGCCGAAGGCCCGCAACAGGAACTGCCGCTAATTGCACTGCGGCCATATCTTTTTCTAACCTGCTTCTTTATTTCCTCTTTATTCATTTTCCGTCCTTAAGAATTTATTTTTTATCATAATACCATAAAAATTCTTTAAACGTCGCTGGCTTTCGCTTTTTCTGCTCATAAATATGCCCTCAATGAGGCTACAGTCAGCTCTCTTTAACCAACCAGGTCAAGTTTAGTTCGCGATTTGGCCATCGTAAACTCTCCATATATTCACCTTAGTTAGCTGCCTGAGCCTACTCATATTCTAACAGCTGACCAAGCTTATCTGCCTTGATGTAGGCATACTCATACTGTCAGTATAGAAAATCCAAAGGTTATCACTTCATTAGGATAGAGATCTATAAAAATATCAGAAAAATCCTGAGGACAATCAGAAAAATGTAGCTTTCTGGTTCCAGAATATTCCTCACATATATAGTATCTTAAATTAACTTTAAGGCTATGGTCCACATTTCCTTAAATAATTGATCGCCTTTAGCACGCTAGGCACAAAACTTGCTGGTATTATGCTTGAAAAATACATTTAAGGAGGAAAACATGAGTAAAAAATTTAAAATCGCTTTTGCATTGTTGTTATTATTATTCTTTATGCTATCAACCTCATCGTTAATTTTGGCTTCTAAGCCTCATTGTGATGAAGCCTACGTTGTTTGCTTGCGAGTGGCAGGAAATAACACGGCAGCCTTAGACGATTGCCTTAGGGGATGGGCAGCTTGTGAAGGCATTCCCATTGACTATTAATTAATGTTTTTGTTGTTCTCCCGATCAGCCGGAAAAAGGGTGGTGATTTTAAGAAGCTTATGATTTTCTTTAACAAGGCATTAAGACCCGTGTGGGTAAAACTGCAGCAAGAAAGAAGGCAATTTTTCGGCTTGGCAGACCGTATCTAACACTCAAGCCCCAGAAGAGAAGCATTGTTTGCATTAAGAGGCTGACCGTTATCCCAAAAAGGTCATGCCTATAACGTAAGAAATGGCAATGCGCACGTCGCCGACGATATCTTTGGCAAGGTCAGTCATAATGATCCAAAGGAAGAGAACTATAACACCGCTAATATTTTTAGTTTTGGTCGGCTTTTTAGGAATATCCAAATTAAGTTCAAATGATATTTCGTTTTTAGTACAGAGAAATAAACCTCTCTTAGCTAAGGGAGACAGGATTTGTTATTTTGACATAACTGGAGAAAAGGGAACTTTTAAGAAGTCAGAAATATTAGATAACGGCTATACCCTAATCATAATTTTTTCCAACAATTGCTTCTCATGTAATAAGAACATTCCTATATGGAACAGGATTGCACTGCTCACGGGATTAAAAGTCTTCGGTATCATTTTGAATAATGAAAAACTATCGGAATTCTCCAGTATGAACATAATAAGATTTGCTTTGTATTCTCCGATTGATTTAAATAAGTTTAAAGAAAATTTTGAAGCAAATGAAGCTATTGATTATACAATTTTATGCAAAGGCGATGAGGTCATTTATTTCCATATGGGCTCTTTGAGCATTGACAATTATTTTCAAATAAGAAATATTATCGGCGATAATTGAAGTTTGAAAGCAAACGATATAGTTGTTAACGATCCTAAGGAGAACAGAAGTTGAAAAAAATATTGGCGATTCTCTTCTTCTTATTTTTATTGTTACCTGTATGCTCTGTCTCAGGAGAAACTAAATTTGATATGAAATTCGTTAAGGGTATTGGTGATAATAGAAATGAATATCTATTTTTCAAAATAACTTCAGCTCTAATTTCGCCTGATAAGGAAATATTTGTCGGCGACAGTGGAGGCCATTTTATAGCGAAATATACCTGGGATGGAAAATTTATTAAGAGAATCGGTCAACCCGGTCAAGGCCCCGGTGATTTTAATGTTATCTTTGATTTTAATTATCTGGATAAAAAAATATATGTTTATGATCCAGACGGCCTTAGAATTACTGTCCTTAATACCGATTTAGAACCAATTAAATTCATAAAGCTACCGGAGCCCATACTTGGCCAGTTATTTATTGGCAGGGATGAGATAATACTATGTTGTGGCGTAGCAGCCGGGGATTCTGCCCAATATGGTTTGGAGAGAATAAAACTATTAACTCCAGATGGAAAATTAATTAAATCATTCTTCAGCCAGACCCAATTTGGAGAGCTAAAACCTCAAAGAGACCTGATTCAATGGGCAGTCGAACAATGGACGGCAGCACTAATAACTGGATACTCAGCCGATAAGTCCGAAATTATTATCAGCTTTGAGTATCCTCTAAATCCGGTAAAGTTTTTTGTTTATGACCTTGAGGGCAAACTTAATAAAACTTTTAGTTATAACGCCGATAAAAAATATCAATTCCCTGAGTTTCTTAAATCTTTTCCCTTAAAATACCCGGCCAAAAGAGTTTATTACCTTAAATTATCTTCACTTTTTATCTATAAAGATTATTATCTGGCCTTTATAAACTATTGTCTGGTAGATCACGGCCGAGACGGGATTGAAAAGAGTACCTATCTCATATTCGATCAGCAGGGTAACTTTTTGGCAGAAAAAGAGGTTGACCAACCCTTTAAGTTTTTTCATTTGACCAGCGACGGCTACCTGATAGGGACAAACCCTGATGACGAGATTCCTAAAGTATTAATATATCAGTTATTGTTTTAAACAAACTTTAAAAATAATGGGTGGATTGAATGGCTAATTATCAGGTTCGCGCTAAAAACATCTTACCTCTCATGCTGAGCCTATTCTTAATGTTTGCTTTAACCAGCGGGCAAATTGCCTTAGGCCTCCAGGAAGACCCCGGGCTTAAGGAGGGAATGCAGACCATGAATTTAGCTTTAGAGAAAATGAGGAGTAAAGACTACCCAGAAGCCCTGGAACTTTTTCTACAGTGTCTTGACCGGGCTCCTGAATATGGGCCTTCGTTCAGTGATATAAAAAATTCATTCCTCATGATTTATCTAAAAAAAATGATCAATTATTATCCACCGACAGAAAAGGAACTAGTTGATCGCTTCATGATAATAACAAATAAAGTAAAATCCGGGAAAGTCTGTCCCTTAGAGGCAGATTGCTTGCTTGAACTGGCTGATACTTTAGAGAAAAAAGACGAATTAATCATTATTTATGATATCGCCAAAAAAAATATTACTGACGATTCCTCTCTTAAATTCCTGGTAGAAGAGCTATATCCTATCCTTTACCAGAATAATAGATACCTAGAAATTTATGAAAATATGGACTTATTAGCTTCAGCCAAGGATCTGGTTAACAGATGGAATGAGCTGGGGAAAATAGAACCAGCTAAAAAAAGCATCCGAGGCAAACTCGTTGAATATAAGGTAATATTAGAATCCTTGAAAGACATTGATAAGGCTAAGGAAATTGAAAAATTAATCGCAGTTCTCGATCAATAGCCCATTGAAAGCAATCAAGATGATAGTCAACATCGGGCTACTATAATTCCGTCTTTTCCGCCTTCATGTTTCTTAAATTAATTCCCTGGTATTGGAGAAAATTAAGAAATTTCTTATAATCGTTTTCATTGATATGAAACAATGGAAGCAGATTTTTGATGCTCCATTTTGATTCTTGTAGCCCACGCACAACAATTTTCTTTAATTCATCTTTCGAAATCTCATGGCTCATATAAGGACGATAAACAACTTGCCAGAAATCTTGGTGCTGTTCTTTCATCAGTTTCAATAAGCTCTCACATCTAGTTTGATTTTTATCAGTGCTTGTCTCCTTATATTTAGCACTATTCCACAACTCTCTTTCGTTATCTATTACCTTTCTCAATACCTCAGCCCGGTTTTTTTTAAAGGTCTTATTCGACCAGTTTATAAAAACTCTGCTCAATACAGATTCTAACTGGCGTATGTTGCCCGGGAAATCGTAACTCAAAAGCATCTGTATTTCTTCCTCGGTCAATTGATCTTCTTCTGATCGGATATCTTTATAATTCAGTTCAGGCTGATAATAGTTATTTGCTACCTTATTCCAAAGCCCGTTAGCTATCTCTGCAAAGTCGCACTTTCTTTCTCTCAAGGGTGGTATCTCTAAGGTGAATTTCCCGATTCTATACAACAAATCTTTTCTAAAACTCCCTTCAGCTGCACATTGCCACAGGTTCTTATTGGTGGCAAAAATGAACCTAACATCTACTTCTCTCTCTTTATTTTCCCCAACTCTCCTAATTTTTTTCTCCTCGACGACCCTCAAAATTTTGACCTGGCACTCAGGCAAAACATCTGCCACCTCGTCCACAAACGCTGTGCCCGTGTTTGCCATTTCTATAAGACCAATTTTGTCTTCTCTGGCATCGGTAAATGAACCCTTTTTATGGCCAAAAAGCTCCGATTCAAAAAGAGAAACCGTAATCGAAGGAATTTCTATTGTTATGAACGGGCCATCTTTTCTTGCCGACTGATTATGAATGGCTTCCGCAAATAATCTCTTGCCAACCCCACTTTCTCCAATTATCAAGATGTTGTCTGGGATTCCAGCTAATATCCTGGCTTTATTTTTTAGTTCTTCATATCCAAAAATATTATCCCATAACGTCTGAGTGCCCCCCATTTATTTCTCCAAGGCTCTTATTACTTTTTTATATGATAAAAAACAAAAACATCTCTGTCAAATTAAATAGTTGCCTTACCTAAATCGACATAAGCTCAAACTCCTAAATCTGACCACCTCCTCATATGGGAAAATAATTCGCTTTCCGATCATTGCAAGTTGACCCAATTAATTAGGGGACTTAAAAGAATAAGATTTTGACCTTTACCCAAACCTCTTTGGATATTCATAAGCCAGCCTCGGGTTAGATTCTAATATTTGTTATTCCTTTAATGACACTCATCGGAGATTGAAATCTGGCAATAAGCTGATGTTTGCTCTTCTCCTTGCCAGCCAACCTGAATTAAGGTAAAAATATTTCGGGCAGAAAAGATGAAAATTTCAAGACGAAAATTCATAAAAACAGGATTGGCCGCCACCGGTGGTTTGCTCATTATTCACCGCCATGTTCTGGGCGGACAGGGCTACATTGCCCCCAGCGACGAGCTGACCAAGGCTATTATCGGGGTCGGCGGCATGGGAAAAGCTCATTTCCAGTATCCCGGCCGCCTGGTCGCGGTCTGCGATGTTGACCGGAAACATCTGCAGGAAGCGCTGGAATTGGCCGGGCCCGGAGTTAAAGGTTATCATGATTTCCGCGAAGTTCTGGCCCGAGGCGATGTTGACATCGTTCATATTGTCACCCCTCCCCATTGGCATGCCCTGATGGCCATAGCCGCGGCCCGGGCCGGCAAAGACATCTGGTGCGAAAAGCCCATGACCAGAACCATTGGTGAGGGCCAGAAGGTGGTTGAGGCTGTCAAGCGAGCCGGACGCATCTTCCGCATCAATACCTGGTTTCGTTTTGAGGATACTTTCTACGGCTTTGGGACGACCGTTAAGCCCATCAAAAAGATTGTCGACAACCGGCTTCTCGGCTGGCCCTTGCGCGTGACCCTGAGCGGAGCTACCGGCTTTGACTGGAAGTTTTACTGGCAGGGAAAAACATATCTTCCTCCCGAACCGGTGCCCGAGGAGCTTGACTATGATTTCTGGCTCGGACCAGCGCCCTTTAAGCCCTATCACCATCATCGTGTCCACCAGACATTCCGCGGCTACTGGGACTATGATGGCGGTGGGCTGGGCGATATGGGTATGCACTATATGGACCCGGTTCAATATCTTCTTGAAAAGGACAACACCAGCCCGGTGGAAATTGAAGTTGATGCCCCGCAGCAGCACCCGGATGCTTGCGGCCGCTGGCGGAAAATTGTCCTGCGCTATGCTGACGGCTGCGAAATTATTCTGGACGGGGAGAATCAGAGACGGAATGTGCCGTTTATAGCTGGACCGGAAGGCGAGCTTTTCCCCGGGCTCAGGAGTAACATTCCTGGTCTGGCTGAAAAGCTTAAAAGCCTGCCAGATCCGGAGCCTCAACTGACCGATTTTCACCAGGCTGTCCGGGAGAGGCGGCCGTTTGCTCTAAATGAAGAGAATGGCCACAGGTCGTGCACCCTGGTTAACCTGGCCAAAATAGCCGTCAGGCTCGGCCGCAACCTGCGCTTTGATCCTGAAAAACAGGTTTTTATCGACGACGAAGAAGCTAACCGGCTGATAACTGAACCGATGAGAGCACCATGGAACCTGTTTATGGACTGAGGTGATCTGGAGTGGGCAATAGGATCAAATTGGCAACCGGAGGTAAGATTTTCGATTTGTTAATTTAATTTAAGAATTTAAATTGAAAAAATACATCAAAGCAAAAAGCAAGGCTAAAATGAAAAAAACAGGGAGCTTAAAAAAAAGAGAAGATTTAAAGGAATTGCCTGGTGCGCCCGAAAAGAATTTTTTCAAAAGAAAAGAAACGTTAACTGGCAGAAACATCTTAATTCTATTTTTACTCTGGTGGGGGCTACTTCCAAACATACTTTCAGGCTGGACACTCAGCGGAGACAAAATACAGGATAGTAAGAAAGTCATGGCGGCAGAGAAGCCATCTGCTCTGGCTGAAGAAAAGATAGCCGCCTGGCTCAGGCAGCTTCCGGCTTCTGACCGGTCTCAGGCCGACAGAATTTTTGGTGAAATGATTCAGGCCATACAATCTGGGACTCCTGTGGTCAGCCAGCTGGCCAGCCGCTTACAAGCACCAGGTAAAGGCGATGATACTCTTGTTCGCTATGCCCTGGATGGACTGGTTCAAGCCGCCGCTAAAAAGGGTCCAGCAGCTCTCAAGGAAAAGGTAGCCGGAGAGATCTTGAAAGCAGCCGTCAGCCAGCCGGAAACTCAGATTAAAGCTTTTCTCCTGAGTGAAGCCGGCTACATAGTTGAGGCCAAAGAGATTAAGCTTGTCGAACCTTACCTTCTGATTCCAGAACTTGCGGATGAAGCGGTCAGGACCCTTTTAAGGACCAAGAGCCCGGAGGTGGAGAAGGCTCTGCTTAAAGCCTGGCCGCGGGCGCAACTTGAAGCCAGGCTGTCACTCCTTCAAGGACTGGGAGAGTTAAGAAGCAAAAAAGCCGTCCCGTTGATTAAACCCCTGGCCGTCGCCGGCGATCCGAAGGTCAGGCTGATGGCTCTCTCTGCCCTGGCTGAGATAGCTGATCCGGCGACTGAGGCACTTTTTTCCGAGCTACCGGTTCTCTCTACTGAAGAGGAGAAAAAGCAAACCATAGGCCTTTATTTGCGCTTCGCCAGAAGATTATCAGAGGATGGACAGAAAGACAGGGCTTTAGCCATTGCCCGTCAGGCTTGCCAGGCGCTCGTCGGCGAGGAGGAAGTGGCCCAAAGAAGCGAGGCACTCGAGCTTGTGGCCGATATTCTTCAGGAAAAATCACTGCCTGATATTACGAAGGCGGTGGCCGATGAGAATAAAGAGTATCGGGCGACGGCTCTGCGTCTGGCCAGAAAGTTTGATCGCCTGGAGTTGACTCCTGACTGGCTCAAGGTGCTAAAAGAGGCAGAGAGTGCAGCTGGCGGCGGCGCCGGTGCCGTGGCTGACCTCATTGACTTTCTGGGTGAAAGACAGGACAAAACAGTTCTGCCTGAGGTCACCAGGTTTCTCGGGAGTCAGGACGAGAGTGTTAGGCTGGCGGCCATCAGGGCTTCTTTCCGTCTGGGCGGAAAAGAAATTCTCGGACAGCTCTGGCCTCTACTGGCTAACTCGCCGGCCGATGGCCAGCTCATTCTTGACCTCGTGGCGACGCTAAAACCTGAGGATTATATGGGCAAGCTTATAAAAATTTATCCCGGCCTGCCGGAAGCATCAAAAACTGTCGTCCTGAACGCGGTCAGGGATAAAATGACGCCAGCCTGGAAAGAAATTATTTTAAGAGAAATTGATTCGCCTTCAGCTGAGCTGTCGCGGGCGGCTGCTGCCTGTCTTTACTCAGTCTGCGCTGAAGGCGATCTCCCCTGGCTTCTGGAAAAATATGCCACCCTCGAAGATGCGGCTGTAGCAGCTGGCTTTCAGGCGGCCATCAAGTCTATTATGGGCGATATAAAGGATGAGAGAAAACGTCAGGAATATCTTTTCGCTTCAATAAATAAATCGAAAGGCAAAGCCAGAGCCAGTTTAATCAGATTACTGCCGCTGGCCGGCGGGCAGGAAGGCTTAAAAAATGTTCTGGCCTTTATGTCAGATAAAGACCCGGAGATAAAAGCGGCGGCGATTTATGCTTTAACCAGCTGGCCTGGCTTTGAGGCGGCACCTCAGCTAATAAACCTGCTTTCTTCGACTCAGGATAGAAAAGTCCGGTATTTAGCCTGCCAGGGGCTGGTCAGGCTGGTTAGAGAAGCCGGGGTGAGCGCGTCTGAAAAATTAAAAATCCTGGAACAGATGAAACCTCTGGTTTCTTATCCGGATGAAAAAAGTCTGCTTCTTACGGGCTGGGCCAGTTTGCCGGAGATAAAAGCTCTCGAGGAGATAGCCGGGTTTTTTGGAGACGAGTCATTAAAGGAGAGGGCAGCTCTGTCGGCCTGCCGGTTGGCCAGACCGCAAGCCGGTGAAGAAGGACTTAAAGGCTGGACAACCATCTGGATTCTAAAGAAAGCTCTGCTTTTGCTTGATGATGAACTTGAAATCCAGGAGACAGAAAGTTATCTGGACAGTCTCCTCCAGGAGGAAGGGTTTGAGCCCCTTTTTAACAGGAAAGACCTTTGTGGCTGGAAGGGTCTGGTCGGTGATCCAGTGAAGCGAGCCAGAATGAGCGAGGCCGAGATGACTGCTGCTCAGAAAAAAGCTGATGAAGTTATGCGCCAGCACTGGCAGGTAATTGACGGTGTTCTGGTCTTTGATGGCCGCGGAGAAAGTATTTGCACCGCTAAGGATTACTGTGATTTTGAGCTTTTCGTTGATTGGAAAATAGAAAAAGGAGGCGACAGCGGCATTTATTTAAGAGGTTCACCGCAGGTTCAGATCTGGGATCCGGCTCAGTGGCCAGAAGGCTCAGGCGGGCTTTACAACAACGAAAAAAATCCCAACAAACCGCTTAAGTGTGCAGACCGGCCAGTAGGCAGCTGGAATACTTTTTACATCAAAATGGTAGGCGAAAGAGTCACCGTTTATCTTAACGGTGAGCTGGTCGTGGATAATGTAATCATGGAAAACTACTGGGAGCGGGACAAACCGATTTACCCCTGCGGACAGATTGAACTTCAGGCCCACAACACCCCCCTGTATTTTAAGAATATCTATCTGAAGGAATTAACCAGCGTCAGATCAGTTGAATCAGGTAAGAAAAAAGATTAGGATCACGATTGAGTCGGTAAGATTTGTGAGGGAAAATGGGGACACCCTAGATTTTCCCCATTTTTTATTTCCTCTCATAAACTAAAATATAGCTGTGCATTATATCAAGGAAGTCCAAGTTACCACCTTGGACAAACTTTTTTTGGCCATCTGCCTCGGTCACCACAATTATTTCTTTAAGCCACCAGGCTTCGTCCCGAAGGAGATCTACTATTAATTTAGCCATCGGAATGAGATGCTGCTCTCTTCTTAAATCTCTGGTTTCAATGGCCAGGTAACCCCCAGATCTGAGACTCGGCTGTATTTCAAAACTCAGGCTTTGCAGACGTTCAAGATAATCCTGCGGATTCACACCTTTCCCATCGTCCAGATTTAAGGCGGGTGATTTAACCCAGACTAGTTCCAGGTCCTTCTTCGCTCTTAATTTAATCCCATTGCTCTTCTTATCTGATGCGTCAATTTTTACGATTTCGAATTTATCTCCGGAGCTATATCTCTTAATTATATTTTTGTCTGTCAATTCTTCTTTTTTATCTCTGGGGAAAAGCCAGACTGTAGTTGTCTCCAATTGATTAATTTTTATCGTTGACTCGAGTCTTTCCCGGTTTATAATGAGGCCCGGCGCTTCTTCCTGAACTTTTAATGTTTTTCCTGCTTCCCTCTCCTCTGGCTTCTCGAAAACCGGAAGGTATTCATGAGCGAGGAGCAAAAAATTATTCTTTATACTGCTCTCATACCAGAAGCCAGTTGTCTTACAGTTATGCTGCCTCTTAATAATAAGTTCCCTCAACTGAAAGCCCGCCGCCAGGTAAACGTTAATCAACTTAAAAGCTAAAGGAATAACATGTTTTTTCCTGCGCATATCCCCTATCAGGACGGCACACTGCCCGCCTGGTTTGAGAACACGGAAGTTTTCTGCTGCCACCTCAGCCATCTCTTGCAAGAACTCTTCTACATCCAGAAAGGAAAGATCGCCTTCCTTATTGTTCGTATACTGAATGATATTGGCATAGGGAGGGTGAGTGCATATTAGGTCAATACTATCCGACTCCACCCAGGATAAGTCACGGGCATCTCCAACCCTGAGTTCTGGTTCAAAGAATTCTTTTATCTCATTGTCAGGGAAGGGCAAAGTACTAATCTCAAAGTTGAGATTTTTTTCGGCCAGGGCAATAGCTTGCTCATTGATATCACAGGCCAGACATTTCCTGCCAAGTAATTTAGCCTCAATAGCCGTCGTCCCGCCACCACAAAAACAATCCAGCACAGTTTCCCCTGGTTTCGAGTAGCGTAGCATTATGTTCCGAGGAATGTAAGGTGAATAATTTCCTCGGTAAGCTCCGTTGTGAGTAGCCCAATCTCCCCGCTGCTTAAAACTCCAGATGGAGGTCGTTTCCAGACTAAAATTCTTTGGCGATAGGGATCTGATTGTGTGCTTGTTTTTTATCTCACTGACATTTATGCCCTTATTCTTAGTAACAACTTTTTCAATATAGCGATAGGTAACACCATATTTTTTCCCTATTTCGAGATCGGAAGTCCCGAGCTCTTTTTCACGGAGGATAGCTTCTTCGAGTTTTTCTCCGATTAAATTATTATATCTATTTTCGCTCATGATTATATTTCTTCAATTATCTTTTGTAGAAAGCCACGTCTAACAAAGGAAGTATTAAGTACATAATCAAGTTCGTTAAAAGCTCTATTCATCTCGTTTCTTTGCCCATGCCAACCTGAGCCATCGGTCACCCAGATAAAATAATAACTACCTTGTCTGAGTTCTCGTTGCCGATCTATATAAGCACCAACTATTTCCTGAGGTTTTGAGCCCGTATCACTAAAGAAATTTACCTCTATGTTTATAATGGCACCATTCTCTTTAATTATAATAAAATCAGCTTTTCTTTCTTTGAGAGAATTGCTTATTTCAAACTTATAATCAGCCAGCACCTTGAACTTTTTCTGCTTTAGAACTGCCTTAATTTTTACCTGGCTCTGGATCCCTACCATCAAATTCTCTATCAGCTCCTCCATCACCCGGCCGCTCCTGTTTTTTCTGGCATTAGTATCAAGCCCGACTTCTACCCCGGACAGGTAATCTTCAAGGCTACCCTGACAAAGATTTTGAAAAAAAGTTTTAATACCGCTCTTATCGCAAAAAGTAATAATCTTCTGTATTTCTTCTTGCGTCATCTCATGCTTTGAAAAATTATATTCCATAAAGTGTGGGTTGTCCGCCATAAAATCGTCAACTAATTTCATCTCAGTTTCTCTAACTGCTAGGAGCAACGGGAAGCAGGGCAGCACTTCAGGGTATTTTTTAAGAATATATTCTAATTGAGAGTCAAAGTTCTGGTTTTTTATTAAAGAATTCAGAATGCTCAGGCTAACTTTATATTTTCGAACGTTTTGTTTAACTTTTTGCCAATCAACAAAGAATTTAAAATCACGGTTGGTGTAAAGAAGAGTCCGATGAAATTCTCCTATCACCTCCTCGACGGTCCTGAGCTTAAAAAAACTAAAATAGCTTTGTTGTCTCATTTTTTCTTTAATTATACCTGTCTACCTGATATTTAAGCAACAGAGTAAATTCATAATACTTTTTCTCACCAAGGTCCTCTCCTTAATAAAGACGCTCAGTCTGGTGATTATTCTCTTTTGACTGTAAGTTTTATTTGATTCCTTGGGGTCCGATTAAATTGGGGTGGGCGCCTCAGGATATTATTGATAATAAAGAAAATGGACAGAACCGAATCTATTTAAAATAATATGATATAATTGCGCTGGCAATAAAAGACAGCAACAGCTCTAAAGGCAAGTGAGGAGGCCAAAATGCATCCGTGGCATGATGTCTATGTGGACGACACCCTGATTGAGCATGCTTTTCCGGTCGTCATTGAAGTTCCAATGGGTAGCAAAAACAAATACGAGCTGGACAAAGAATCCGGTTTTTTACGGCTTGACCGGGTGCTGTACAGTGCAGTTTATTACCCGGCCAATTATGGTTTTATCCCGCGTTCTTTCTGTGATGATTCCGACCCGCTGGATGCCCTGGTGCTAATGCAAGAGCCAGTCCATCCGCTAACCGTTGTGCAGGGACGAGCTATCGGAGCGATGAGGATGCGTGATGAAAAAGGTCTGGATGACAAAATAATCGCTGTGGCCGTAGATGATCCGGCCTTCGCTGATTATACCCACCACCGCCAGCTCCCCCAGCATACCATGAAAGAAATACGGCGTTTTTTTGAGGATTATAAAGCGCTGGAAAACAAGCAGGTCATCGTCGAGGATTTCATGGGACCGGAAGAAGCCATTAAGATCATTAAAGAAGCCCTGGAATTATACCGGCAGCTGCGGCGTGGTGAGGTCAGCCGGTAAAGACGACAAAGCAGTCGACTGAGCCTCAAATTTTTTTAAATATAAATATTGACAGTATCTTTGTCGCGTTTAAAGCCGGGAATAAATACCCCAATTTTTTTCCTGACAATCTCTTATCTCAACCGGCTTCTCAGCCCTTGTTCCTCAAAGCAGCGGTGGCTAAGAATGGCGGGTTGACCAAGGATTCTTTGTTATAGCGGAGGGGCTGGCGGCTCGAAAATTCCACCACCTGACCACCGGCTTCTTCCAGAATAGCTTGCCCAGCGGCTGTATCCCACTCCATGGTGCGTCCGAGGCGCGGATAAAGATGTCCGAGACCTTCAGCCAGCATCATAAATTTGAGTGAGGAACCACGACTTTCGAGCCTGGGTTGATTCAGACTTTCGATGAACTTCCTGGTCTCACCGTCAAAATGAGAACGCGAGGCCAGGACCGTCAGGCCCGCGTCGTCCATGGAGAATTGAGCTGCTCTGAGTTGTAATTTATTATCTTGTTTGACTTGCTTTATTTGCCTTTCGCTTTGACCGCCCTGCCGCTTCTCTCCAATCTCAATCTTATAGGCACCTTCACCCTTGACGGCAAAGTAAAACAAGCCTTTGACCGGGACAGAAATAAACCCGGCTACCGGCTTCCCCTGCTGGATCAGGGCCAGGTTAACTGTGAACTCTCCATTTTGCTTGAGGAACTCCTTCGTCCCGTCGAGAGGATCAAGCAGCCAGCAGCATTCATATTCTCGCCGACTTTGGTATGGAATCTCCCTATTTTCCTCGGAGATGATCGGGATATCAGGGAAGAGCTTTTTCAGTCCTTCATTAATGACGGAATTGGCCAGGCGATCAGCCTCGGTTATCGGCGTACGGTCTTCCTTGAAGCTGATTTTCCAATCAGCTTGCTCCTGAAAATAAATCTTGAGAATCTCCTCACCGGCCCGGCGGATTAAATCCAGAAGTTCCTGCACTTCATTTTCATTCAGAACCATTCTCATAATTTATATTTATCATATTTTGATAGAGAACAGAACCTGCTTAAGGCTCAAGTGCTCCCGAAGGGGCCAAAAGGTAAAAGGTTTATTTTAACCTAAAAATGGAGGACAATTTAGACTAACATTGAGCCACACCTTTTTAGAACAGGTCATGAAATAACAGCCCAAACAAGCAGACTACCCCCAAGGATAAATCAGCTAGACCTGAGTCAGGTCTGAAGATCTTATGAATTATGAGAAAACAGAAGAGGCCAGTTTCGTCATTCAACTTTAGGGTCGCAATGGGGTTCGCAATGGGGTCGGGCCTCGGGATATTATTGATAATAAATAAATTCGGCCGGCCCGACCCCGTTCAGCGCATTCACGGGAAATATCGTCTGGTTACTTGACATAAGTCTTAACCTATGTTAATCTTTATATTGATATTAACATATGTTTAGATATATCTGTGCCTTAACATCTGTTAAAATACACCAAACGGAATTAAGAAACAATGGAAAAGAATGAATTCATGACGATTCCACAACTAGCCCGCCTCCTGGGATTAAGCCGGATTGCTGTCTATAACAAAGTTAAAAGCGGGGAAATCAAAGCCGTACGAATCGGAAGAACTTATGCCATCAATACTAAAGACGTTGCCGATATTCTCGGCAAAACTTTAACCCAAAAAAGCAAAGAAGAAATTGATCAAGCTATAAAAAAGACGGTTGATGAATACGGGGAAGTATTGCGACTCCTCGGGCAGGAATAATGAAAACAATTAATGTCCTGGAAGTAGAATATATCGCTCATAGACTGGCCCGGGAAATGCTGGCCTTCGATGAGCTAATCCCTGATTTTTCCAGCCGGTTTCCAAATATTCTGGAAAGCTGTTTAGCTGTTCCGTTCCAGAGCTTTTCCAGGAAGCCGCTTTATCCGGGCCTTATCTCGAAAGCCAGTATCCTCTTCTATCTCCTGATCAAGAACCACCCATTTCAAAACGGGAACAAAAGAATAGCGATCACTACGCTGTTCGTTTTCCTTTATAAAAATAAGAAATGGATAAGAGTCGATACCCAGGAGCTTTATAATTTCGCCGTCTGGGTAGCCCAGAGTCCGTCGAAGGTCAAAGATGAAACCGTCAGGGCAATCGAGAAATTTCTAAAGACTTATCTGGTATCTGTGTAATGGGGTCGGGCCTCGGGATATTATTGATAATAAATAAATTCGGCCGGCCCGACCCCATTCAGCCAGAGAAGAACATAGAAAAAATGGGGAAAATCTAGGGTGTCCCGATTTTTGTCCACAGGTGCTTGCTACCAGTTTTTTCGCCCTTCCAGGTCACTGTTATCACCACTCCATAGCGCCCTGGTTTCAATTTGATTTTGGTCGTAGTAAATTCATAAATCAGATATTTCTTTCCCTGCTGGAGATCTTCAGTCAGGTCGATTTCCTCCTGCCCAAAGTGTACTTTTTGCTGATTCATTTCCTTTATTCCGATAAAAAAAGTAACTTTCCTTGATGTATCAAGTTGCCCCAGGAACTGATCTAAAGGCAAGTATAGGTTCCCATGAAAAATAACATTGTTCTGACCTTGGGGGCGGGCCTCAATTGAAACTTCAAAGTCAATATCCTGGTAAAAATCGGGTGCCAGAAAGGCAGAAGCTAATCGCCTGTTGGTCAGCTCTTGCTCTTTATACTCAACATAGCCATCTCGAAAGTGAACCCGGGCTCCTTCTCTGGTGCATTTCACTTCAACCCGATGAAATTTTCCGTCTTCTTCTCGGCTGGCCGGAACATAAGCAATTTCGTAATACCGGCTGTTGTCTCTTTTGACGACTTTTTCGCTGAGAGAAAAGGCGTCTGTCCCTCTAAAATAGGCGCCACCCGTCTTCTTAGAAAGATAAGAAAGCGCTAAATTACTTTCCACTTCCTCAACCTGCCCCAGCTGCAGCCCATAAAAAGTAATCAGGTTGGAGTTAGCCAGATGGACCAACTCCTCCAGGAATTCCGGATAAGTACTATTTTTGGTCAAGTCAAAAGGGTCAAAAATCTTCACCCTGTCTATCTGGGTAATAAGCGAACCACCGGCCCGCCCTAAATCAAGATAGGGTAGGCTCTCTTTTTCTGGAAGGCCCGAACTTATAAGCAACACAGTCTTTCTCCCCGGTGCTTCTTTTATCATAGGAATAAGTTGAAGAAGACCGCTGAGGCTCTTCTGAAGGAGGCCTTGCCACTGAAGCCTGAGGCTAAAATCAGATGTTTGATCTGGACTGGAATCTCTTTCTGCTGAAAGAAAGATCGGAGTCAGATTGCCTTCGAGAGCCGAGATAATCTGGCTTATAAGCTCTCTATCGGAAGAAAAATCACAGAGCTCCTCAAGGCCTTTTTCTGGATGGAGAGCCAGGAGTTTTAACTCAAATCCCTCCTCAACCAGATTCAGCATAAGTCTGGAAAGTTCATCCCTGGCTCTTCTTAGGGTAACAGGGTCGGTATTAAGGCAATCAAAAAGAACATAGATTCTCTTCTTGGCTTTTAACTCTTCCTGAGCAGCCTCTCCTGGATATTTAGCCAGAATTTCTTCTTTGCTTTTTAAGGTGACTAATTCAACTGACTCAATCGGCCGGACATGGCCATCTTCAAAGACCTTAAAGTCATTCCTGGATAGATCAAGGATAAAATTGCGGCCGGCATCGGTGACAATGACATCCAGCAGCTTCAGCCTGACCACGACTTCGTGATGTTCTGGTGGAAGCTCCTGGGCAGACAGGACGACAGCAGACATGATTGAAATAATGGCAAGAAAAAAGGCTCTTTTTATACCGGTTATACCAGCCATATTTCCCCTACCCTTTATGGCTAAGATATTTCATTTACCACCAGAGGCCCTGGATGTCCAGGTTAGTCAGACCCAGGCTCTTGGCCCACTCCACCACTTCCTTATATTCGGCTCTGGTGATCCTGCGGGCAATATGTGGATACTGGTGAGCCTTATAGGCCGGTTGGTACTGAGACATGATATTGATATAAGTATCTTTGGGCAAGTTTTGGGCAATCCAGCTCAGGATTTCTTTCGAACCAGCCATCCGGTTGGGCAAAACCAGGTGCCTGATCATCAAACCACGGTACATTAAACCGTTGCCCGCTGGATGAGCCACTCCTACCTGCCGATTCATCTCCAGCATGGCCTTTCTGGCTACTGCCGGATAACTCCCGGCTCCAGAGGAAAGACGCGAAGCAACTGAAGAATGCCAGTACTTAAAATCAGGAAGATAGATATCGACCACACCGTCCAGATATTTGAGGGTTTCTTCTTTTTCCCAGCCGTGAGTATTATAGACAACTGGCAACCTTAATCCCCTGGCTGCAGCCATATCAAGAGCCAGCAGGATGTGGGGCAAAAAGTGAGTCGGGGTAACTAAGTTTATGTTATGACAGCCAATTCTCTGTAACTCCAGCATCATTCCGGCCATCTCCTCCAGAGTTCTAAATCTACCCGATCCTCCCTGGCTGATTTCCCAGTTGATGCAATAAACACATTTCAAGCTGCAGTTGGATAAAAAGATAGTGCCCGAACCACCACTCCCGACCAGAGAGCGTTCCTCACCAAAATGGGGATGAAAAGCTGAGATTTTTAACCTGTCGTCTGATTGACAATCACCTTTTACTCTGGACAACCTGTCTTTCTCACATTCTCTCGGGCAGAGCCGGCATTTCTTCATGATCTCCCACAGTTGCTGACCACGGCGCTTTAGTTCACCGCTTTGATGCAGCTTAAGGTAGGCAGGTTCAAAATAGGCCTCAGACATATCTTCTCCTTGACTGTGGAAATTACCAGAAACGCTGGCTTCATCTCTCGGTTCAGATTTTTGAATTTTCGCCAGTAAAGTTCTTAAGAGACCAAGCAAACCCAGAGTCAGACAGCCCAATCCTGTTTTAAGAAACCGGCGGCGGCCTGGTTCAAGACCAGATTTCATTTCTTTTTATCCCCATCTATCTCCATCCTGTCCATCTACAGCCAGCAATTTAAATATAAGGACTTAGGCTTTCCCTGACAAGGAATATCGGACCAGGATACATTTTAGATGCCCAGATACCCGGTTCAACTGATCTTGATACGGCCAGACGAGAGGAAAATCTGGGACACGAACCGATTTAAGTGGAGCCTCCATGGGCTAAAGTCCATAATCTCCGTGTATTGTATAGAAGGCAGAACCCCACATCGAAAGCCTATCAGGACTTTCCATTCATCCCTGTGCTAAAGCCCAGGGCTTTCTGGTAAGTAGGGAAATCGTATCATATCTCAATTTCCCTCTAAATCATGATTCAAAATCTCAAGATCTGTTAACTTCTATGAACAATGCAGGCCGGAGCCAATAGCGAGCTACTTGTATGCCGGTGGTAAAATTTGATAGACGCAAGGAAGAGATTTGTATGTCGAGCTCCGGAGAGAACAAAAAAGAAAAAAATGGGGTAAATCTAGGGTGTCCCGATTTTTGAAAACCAGCCGGCTTTTTCCATAGCAGCCATGGTGATTTTTGAGCCAGGCCCATCACCCCGGCTGGCGCAAACGGCAGCTTTGCCTTCTACCGCTTTCTGAATTTCGGCCACATCCAGATTGGAGAAACCGGGGCAAAGAACAATAGACTGCACACCTTCTTCTTCCACCAGCTTTTTAGCCACCTCCAAAGCTTCGGCCTGGCTGTGAACTAACCTGGCAAAAAATTTAGCCATACCGGTTTCAATCTGGCATCTGTCTCTTGAGCCATCAGCATCCGGTGCATGGGCAATAAAGGCAGTCTTAAATTTATCCATTTTAATTCCTCCGATTAAGAATCTTCTACTTATATTTATAGCATATTTATAACATCATCTGGACCAAATAATTTCCAGCAAAAATAAGCCTGGCTTTTTAAAGGCTTGTCCTTATTTGTCAGATTATTGGCCAGCTAAAGTTTTGATTCCTATCAATTTGATAAACGAATCAGCAGTGGGCTGCCACTTAATTTTTCTTGACTGATGGCCCCTTTATATAATAGGAATAAGGTATCAGGAGGCTAAAATGACTAACTCAAACAATACAAATGACAAAGGTCAAAAAATATTATCAACGCCACTTTCTCGCCGTGAATTTCTGGGGAAAACGGCGGCTTCAGCAGCCGGCTTGATGATTGTGCCCCGCCATGTGATTGGGGCCCAGAAAGATAAGAAGAAAAAAGCTCCAAGCGATACGCTCAATATGGGCTGCGTTGGCGTCGGTGGCAAGGGATTTTCTGATGTTCAAGCAGTTAGTACTGAAAATATTGTAGCCCTGTGCGACGTTGATGCCACCATGATGGGAAAATTTTTGGGCTCAAGCGATCATCCGCCAGAATACAAAGCTAAATATGAAAAGGCGCATATCTATCGCGATTTCCGGGAAATGCTGGAAAGAGAAAAATCGATAGATGCCATTACCGTTAGTACCCCCGATCATACCCACGCTGTTATTGCCATGACCGCCATGAAAATGGGTAAACATGTCTTCGTTCAGAAGCCGCTGACTCACACAGTGAAGGAAGCCCGTCTTCTCCAGCAGGAAGCGGCCAAAAGGAATCTGGTAACTCAGATGGGCAATCAGGGTCATTCCAAAGAAGGAGCTCGCTTAATCTGCGAGTGGATCTGGGATGGAGCCATCGGTCAGGTGCATGAAGTTCATGTCTGGACCAACCGGCCTATCTGGCCCCAGGCCATTGATGCTCCCAAAGAAATCCCCTCCTGCCCACCAACTTTGTCCTGGGATCTGTGGCTCGGACCGGCCCAGTGGCGGCCCTATCACCCGGCTTATTGTCCCTTTGCCTGGCGCGGCTGGTGGGATTTTGGCACTGGCGCTCTGGGCGATATGGGTGCTCATCTCATTGACCAGCCTTTCTGGGCTTTAAAACTAGGCGCTCCGATCAGAGTTCAGGCCAGCTCAACCAAATATACTGAGGATTCTTATCCCCTGGCTGAAATCGTCACCTATGAATTTCCTGAGCGCCAGGGAATGTCTCCGGTTAAGCTAATCTGGTATGATGGCGGCCTAATGCCACCCCGCCCGGCCGAATTGCCCGATGGACGCCGGATTGGAGATGATGGCGGAGGCTGCCTGTTTGTCGGTGACAAGGGAATGCTGGTCTGCAGCACCTATGGCGAGAACCCGCGCCTTCTGCCCGAAGAGCTGATGCAGAGTTATAAACGCCCGGAAAAGACAATTCCGCGCTCGCCGGGCATTGCCGAAGAGTGGATCGCTGCCATAAAAGAAGGGAAAAAATCAACAACTGACTTTTCTTACTCCGGTCCACTAACCGAAATGATGCTTCTGGGCAATATCGCCCTGCGCTTCCAGCAGGATAATGTCGTTCTCAACTGGGACAGCCAGAATTTACGCTTTACCAATGTGTCTGAAGCTAACAAGTACCTCGAGATGCCCTATCGTTCAGGCTGGGAACTGTAAGAATAGCCTGGAATAGCTAAAAACTAAAAAAGGTGAAGCCACCCCGAAAATTAAAATCAAAAGGAAAGGGCCGGTTTAAAGGCGTTTTAAAAGGCGGTTACCAGGCCTGAGAAGCATACGGCCGGAAATTAAACTGAAAGCAAAATTGAAGGTGAGTTCAGGAAGCATCAGGAAGCACACAGATGACCAGTTCTCATAGCCGGATGATGATATATCCTTGCCCCATGTTACGGGTGATAAGTCCTGATGAGCTGGACGGAAGTAAGGTGACTTCGCCTTAAAGGCTGATGCCGAGCGTCTTTAAGACATATAAAAGCTTAAAGAAATTAGAGGCTTCAATAGCCGGGAGGGAGAGACATGATTGTCGAGAGAAAAAACAAATATAGGAAACAGGCTAAAATCATGACCTCGATTCTGGGCTGGCTTTTTATTTGTGCTCTGACAGTGACCGCTATCCAGCAGGAAAATTACCAGGAAATTGTCGCCCGCTGGGCCGTCCATGACCCGAATCGCCCGCTCCCGCCGGTGGTTAATCCTGGCCCACCCCTGCCACCCGTTCCAGCGCCGTCCGATGCAGTGATCCTTTTTGACGGGAAAGATCTCTCGAAGTGGGCCGACGAGAAGGGAGCTCCGACGCGCTGGAAGGTCGAAAATGGCTATTTCGAAGTCGTTCCGGGCACAGGAAACATTCAGACCAGAACCGGTTTTGGCAGCTGCCAGCTCCATATCGAATGGGCTGCTCCTTACCCGCCCAAAGGGTCAGGACAGGATCGTGGCAACAGCGGGGTCTTTTTGATGGGCCTGTATGAAGTTCAGGTGCTTGACTCCTATGAGAACAAAACTTATGCCGATGGCATGGCCGGAGCAATTTATGGCCAGTATCCACCGCTGGTTAACGCCTGCCGCCGGCCTGGCGAATGGCAGTCATATGATATTATCTTCCATGCCCCGAAGTTTGATGCCGACGGAAAGCTGCTAAAGCCAGCCAGAATGACCGTTCTTCACAATGGAATTCTCATCCAGGAGAATGTCGAGTTGACCGGGCCAACTGCTCACAAAGCCCGGCCGCCGTACAAAGTCCATGCCGATAAGCTCCCGCTGATGCTGCAGGACCACAGCCATCCAGTCAGATTCAGAAATATCTGGCTCCGTGAATTATAATGGGGTCGGGCCAGCCGATTTCATGTATTATCAGTCACTTAACAGCTGACGTTTTTATTCAATGTTCGACAGAAAGATGACTTTTCGCCAGAAAAGCTGCCTTTCGATAAAAAACCAGACTGAGATTACTATTTTATGCCAGCCACCGGTAAAAATGTCCAAATAACCATTTCAGAAAAAATAGAATATGGCTACAATAGAGATGCTGCCCAATGAAATATGAATTCTGGAATTTAATTCAGGGTTTAGCTGGTACATAATTTAGAGAAGCATAAGGTGGCAAGCAAGGTAACACGGACAGCCGGGAAAAGCTGACGAGGATTTGTTAACTGGCTCAAAGAATCTCAAAGAATGATGAGAGAAAGGAGACCTATGAAGTTAAAAGGTAAGACTTCACATGGCGTGATTAGAATAGGGCTTTTGTGCCTGGTGCTTTTGGGTGCTTTAGTTTATTCCTTCGCGGCTCCCTCCTCGACTGGACCCGGTACTCCAAAAAAGGCCTTGATTGTCTGGGGTGGCTGGGAAGGCCACGAGCCCAAACAATGCGTGGACATTTTCGCCCCGTGGCTTAAAGAACAGGGATTTGAGGTTGAAATTTCTAACAGCCTGGATTCCTACCTTGATCTGGAAAAACTCAAGAAGGTCGATGTCATCATTCAGGCCTATACCCAGGGTACTATTACGGCCGAGCAGGAACGCAATTTGCTCGAGGCGGTGAAGGGCGGCGTCGGGCTGGCTGGCTGGCATGGAGGCCTGGCCGATTCTTTCAGGTCAAACACCGAATATCAATTTATGGTTGGTGGACAGTGGGTAGCTCATCCCGGCGGAATCATTGACTATGAAGTAAACATCGTACCGCAGAAAAAAAATGACCCCATTGTCAGAGGGCTAAAAGACTTTAAGATGCATTCCGAGCAGTATTACCTGCATGTTGATCCGGGAGTAGAAGTTTTGGCCACCACCACTTTTAGCGGTGAATACGCCCCATGGATAAAAGGCGTGGTTATGCCGGTTGTCTGGAAAAAATACTATGGCCAGGGCCGGGTATTTTATTGCTCCCTCGGTCATGTGGCAGCTGACTTTAACGTTCCCGAGGCCCGGGAGATAGTCAAGCGAGGTATCCTCTGGGCCGCCCAGGCATCTGACAAATAGTCGCGGCCACAAAGCCGGGATTTTTATAATAGAAAATCAATCAAGTATTTATGCTCAATCCCCAGATATTCTTCCGGATAGAATTTATCCATGGACAGCACCAGTTTCTGCAGCTTACTGCCAGTAAAGCAGCTTTCTCTGTTAATTAAAAGCCTTGCCGTTCTTTTCGAATATAATCGATATTTTGAATAAAATCAGAAAACTGCCGACCATAGTCGACAATTATGCCACCAGCTCATCAAGAGATAGTCAAAGAAGCTTTCTCTGCATGGGCCTATATTACCCCTGTTAATTATAAATAAAATCGGCTGGCCCGACCCCATTTGTCAGTCTGCACAATGTTTCAGTCTGACAGGCCTTCTACTGATTCCTTCTGGCTGGACTTGATGGCCTGCGGCTCAGGCTGGTGTATTTCGGGAGCTTTAACCAACCTGTCGATCACTTCTCTTGTGCCCTTAATATTCAACTGGTCAAAGAGGAAAGAAAATTGCTTTTCGAGGCTCTCGCCGATAGCTTTCAAACTGTCTTCGGGCAGAGTCCAGAAATGCCTCTTAAAGGGCCCAACCGCTTTTTTTCTGGTTTTATAAAGGAATTGAGCTTCGGTGTCGGACGACTTTCGTTCTGAGGCAGCATTAACCTTGAGCCATTCATACATTTCCTGCCGCAGGCTTTCCGGCACAGCTTCATGTTCGATAATTAGATTCTGGAAAGCTGTAGCTAAGTGGACCTCACAGGTTTTAACTTCGACAAATTCATGAAAAGCTGAATCGGGCAAAGTGCTGGCTCCATGCTGGACGACTCCACCCAGGCCATATTTTTTTCTGGCCAGCTCTCCCAGCCGCCGCAGGACATCAAAATCAATCGCCACCTGGGCCAGAGTCCCGTCAGGCAAGACCACTCCGCCATGATGGGTCCCGGTCTGAATGCTCAATTTGCTCACTCCGGGGACATCGCCTTTATGTCGGTTAAAACCGTTCATAAAAGCTTCGAGGTCTTCTTCTGTGCTGTTTCTTTCCCCAACTTCGCCGATTTCGCCGCCGACCGAGATATTAACTCCCGCCGGCTGTTTCTCACGGATAAAGCGGGTAAATTCAGCCGTCAGTTCATAATTAAGTTTCTGCTGTTCATCGAGATTGCTTTTGGAAATATCCACCAGAGTGGAAGTATCTATGTCGATATTATAAAAGCCGGCCGCCACCGCTTCCTCAATCAGCTCTTTGATAGCTTTTATTTCTCCCTCTGGGTCCGCCTTAAACTTTTTAGCTGATGCCTGGAAATGGTCTCCCTGAATAAAAACCGGACCTCTAAATCCTTCCTTGATAGCTGCGGCCAGCACCGAGCTGACGTATTCTGATGGTCTCTGGTCGGTGTAGCCAATTTCGCTGCGGGCAATTTCAAAAATAAAAGCACCGGCCTCAATTTTTTCAGCTGCCCTGAAAACTGCCCGGGCTGAATCGTAAGCCAGCATCCGGAGGTTAATAGCCGGCACAGTGAAATCAAGCGGTGCTTCACCCCGCCCTCTGGCTAAATAAAAATCATGAATAGAAGCCGGCCTGATACCCAGCGCCTGGGCCGCCTCAAAGATCAGCCAGCGAGCAACGGCTCTTGTCTCTTCATCACCAAAAACTGCTTCAAAAATAACCTTAGAAATATTATCTTTTAAGGCTTTCTCATCCACGACTTTGACTTTTTTCCCTTCGATCTCGACTGCGCCTTTTAACCAGCCTGAAACTTCGCTTAATTTTGATTCTTTCATGGGACACTCCTTTCCTGCTTATCTTGGACTGAATCTATGTTATTTAGTTTTATTTAAAGTATAGCATAATTATTGCCTGGCTTAAGACGGTAAATCGTGGCTATGACCTGATGGATCAGCGCCGCCGAGGAAACCCCTCAACTTTTTTGAGGAGGTAAGTCTGCCACAGTTCATTATCAACAAAAAGAACGAGGACAACGTCAGGTCTCAGACTATAATATTGAGCGACATAGCCAGCCAGTTCTTTTTCCTGCCGTTTGGCTGCCTCCGTCGCCGACATGATAATCAGTCTGGCTGGTTCGAGAGTCTCAACCTGTTCACTGGCTGTCCAGTAGCCGACCCGGCTGAAGCGGCGAAGATACCAGGGTAAGGGCCAGGTCTCCTCCGGCGGGGCAATCACCCTGACCAGAGCATTCTTCCCTTCACTGTCTACCTGGCTCAATTCACTCAGCCTGTTTACCAGCCTCATAAAATCAGGTGAAGTCTGGGCATAAACATAAGGATTATCGGGATAAGCATAGAAATAATAATTAACCAAGTAAACTTGCCAGCCCGCCCAGATGAGAAGTATTCCCGCCAGGAGAATTTTGCTCTGCCTGATCTTGATCAGTCTCAAAAGGTAATCAAAGCCAATGGCCGCCACTATCAGGAAAAAACACCAGAAAGTAAGCATATTCCAGGGCGTTTTATAAGGAAGGGCCGAATAAATAAGAGCTGTTATGACCGCCAGGACGGCCAGATAAGCCCGGAAATTTTCCGAAGGCTTTCTACTCTTCCTCAGCTCAATGAAGCTTACCGCCACCCCGAAAAGAGCTAAGGCCAGAAAAGGAATCTCGGTAAAAACCGGCGAGCCAGGATCACCATGGCGGTAAAAGAGAAGACCAAAATAATACCAGAAGGGATGCCGGTGCCAGCCTGCTTCCAGTCCCTTCTGGCCGTAGCTAGCTAAAGCCTTAAACGAATCAAGAAATCCCTGGGGATATTTAAAAAACGAAGAATAAAAGACAAAGGAAACAGCCAGAAAAATAAAAGTGGCTACGAGAAGCGGCTTCCAGGTTTTCTGAGTGCTGCTGCCGGGAGTCTTCTCTTCGCTCTCTGGTTTTACCTTTTTCCGGTTTTTCTCATCCTCCTGGTTCTGCTCTGCTTTATCTTTCCGACGGTTTAAAAGCCAGACCCCGACCAAAGCCAGAAGCGAAGCCGCCAGAATGATTATAGAAGTTTCTTTGGTGGCATAAAGCAAACCAGCAGTAAGACCCAGCCAGACTCCTTCCCGGTAATCCGGCCTGTGCCAGAAACGCCAGAGACAGATGACAAAAGCCACAGCAAAAGCAGCCAGAAGAGATTCCTGAATATAAAAGCGGTTAAAATAGACAACCGGTGCCGAGACCGCTAAGAAAAGTGCTGCCCATAATTTCTCTGACTCTTTTAGATATTTTCCGGCCGCCAGGGCTGCCATGAGAATCATCACCAGGCCGAAGAAAACCGTCACCAGGCGCAGGGTAATTTCATTCAGTTCGGCATAGGTTTTCTGGCCGCTCAGCCAGGCAAAAGGCAGGCTGAAATAATAAAGGGTCGGGCCGTGGTGCTCAGCCGGATCATACCGATATTCACCCTTTTCCAGCAGCTCGCCAAACTTATAAGCCTGATTGGCCTCATCATGATGCATCGGCCGGAGGTCGAGCCGGTAAAGCCGGACAAACAGCCCGGCTGCTAAAATAAGGATCAGAACAAAGGCAAATGTTTTTTTCTTCATTTAACCGGCAAACCATAAACCTCGACTTCGACATAATGATTCATATCGTTAGAGGTGTTGCCATTGCTCCAGAGACGGACATAGCGGGCCCTGGTTCCCCGGCCATCAATGAGTTTGCCTTCATAAGTTTCGATATATTCTCGATCGCGGCCGGCTCCCAGGCCCAGAGTATTATCATGGTCATTATTGAAGAGCGTCACGACACCGTTAATAAAATCTTTATCCTCTGAGACCTGAACGACCACATCCCGGTAAACTCTGGCCTGGCTGTGGTAATGCCAGACAATAATGGCCTGAATTAAATAGGGTTCTTTAAGATCAATCTGCACCCACTGCGGTCCAGGCCCCAGTTCGACAAAGTAACCATCTTCGCCCGATTTTTCTCCATCGGTAACATAGCTTAGCTCGCCGATAACCGGCTGCATGTCGCTTGAGGTCACCGGCTTTTTAAGCGAAACCAGCTGCGTCCCGGCTGGCACATAAAACGGGCCACGCGGCTTACCGGTGATGGGTTCCAGGTTTGGAGTCTTAATATTACGCGGGGTGCCCACGAACATTGGTTTGGGCAACTGGATTTTAAGCTCGACTTTGTCTTTATCCTGACTCTGGGCTGAAGCTAAGCCGCTCATCGTCAGCAGCAGGCTCCAGCCTAAAATAATCCATAGTAATTTAGTAGTATTTAGGCTTCGCATCTTAATCTCCTCATCTCTTTTGATCA
>Ga0116169_1000382_pt1 | contig 47007 bp, 45 predicted proteins | sample AD_UKC130_MetaG_FD_89796 | JGI IMG/M metagenome (GOLD analysis project Ga0116169, IMG submission 89796) | Active sludge microbial communities of municipal wastewater-treating anaerobic digesters from Canada - AD_UKC130_MetaG | ecosystem: Engineered > Bioreactor > Anaerobic > Digestate | place...
CCCGGGAGGCGAATAACCATGGCGCTCACCCGAAACGAGATGGCCGCCCGCGCGGCCCTCGAACTCGCTGACGGGTCGTATGTCAATCTCGGCATCGGCCTGCCAACGCTCGTGCCGAACTTCGTGCCGGCAGGACGGACCCTGGTGTTGCAGTCCGAAAACGGCATCCTCGGCGTCGGCCCGTACCCCGACGACGAACACGTCGACCCCGACCTCATCAACGCCGGCAAAGAGACCGTGACGTTGATGCCGGGCGCGGCATTCTTTGATTCTGCGCTGAGCTTCGGGATGATCCGCGGCGGCAAGGTCGACGCTGCGATTCTCGGTGCGATGCAGGTGTCGGCCGGGGGAGACCTTGCGAACTGGATGATCCCCGGAAAGATGGTGAAGGGCCCCGGCGGCGCGATGGACCTCGTGCACGGCGCCGCGCGCGTGATCGTGCTGATGGAACACGTCGCCCGCGAGGGCAGCGCGAAGATCGTGAACGAGTGCTCGCTCCCGCTGACCGGCCGCGGCGTCGTCGATCGCATCATCACCGACCTCGCCGTCATTGACGTCACCGCCGACGGGCTTGAACTCGTCGAAGTCGCCCCCGGGGTCACGTCCGACGAGGTGGTGGCGGCAACCGAGGCGCCGCTGCGGTTGGGCCCGCTGCTGCGAGTGGGTACGTCGCCGCGAGTGAGCCCCCAGATTCTGCCGTGACGGCCCCTACCCAAGAAATGATGGTGCACCGATGACCGAGAATGACGTCGTAATTGTCGCCGCCGCACGCACGCCGCAGGGCCGACTCAAGGGCCAACTCGCGGGCTTCGCCGCGACCGAGCTGGGCTCGATCGCGATTCGCGGCGCGCTCGACCGGGCAGGCATCTCGCCCGGCGTCGTCGATGCGGTCATCGTGGGCCAGGTGTTGCAGGCCGGCGCCGGCCAGAACCCTGCCCGGCAAGCGGCGATCGGCGCCGGCATCGGCTGGGATGTCCACGCCGTCGCCGTCAACAAGGTGTGCCTCTCTGGCCTCACGGCGATCATCGACGCGACTCGGATGCTCCGGCTCGGCGACGCGACCGTCGTCGTCGCCGCGGGCATGGAATCGATGACGCGCGCGCCCCACCTCCTCATGGGTTCGCGCTTCGGCTGGCAATATGGCACGGTTGCCGCGCTTGACTCGATGGCCTACGACGGCCTCACCGATGCGTATGACCACGAGAGCATGGGGGCATCCACCGAACGTTTTAATGAGCGGTTTGGGGTGAGTCGTCAGGCGCAGGATCGCGTCGCCGCGCTTTCGCACCAGCGGGCGCTCGCCGCTCAGGCTGCGGGAGTCTTCGACGCCGAGATCGTGCCGATCGAGGTTCCGCAGCGCAAGGGCGAGCCGCTTTGGGTCGATGCCGACGAGGGCATTCGACCCGGAACCACGATCGAAACGCTCGGCCGCCTGCCCGGCGCATTCGCCGAGGGCGGCACGTTGACCGCGGGCAACTCCTCACAAATTTCTGACGGCGCCTCGGCAGTCGTGCTCACCACGCGCTCACACGCCGACGAAAACGGCTGGCCCGTGCTCGCGGTCGTGGGCGCGGCGGGCCAGGTTGCAGGCCCCGACACGTCGTTGCACGCGCAGCCGGCACGAGCGATCGAGGCGGCGTTGCAACGAGCGGGTATGGATGCCGCAGCCCTCGACTTCATCGAAATCAACGAGGCATTCGGTGCCGTCGTCGCCTACTCGGCCGCCGAGCTGGGCATCTCCGAAGACCGCGTCAACCTGCACGGCGGCGGCATCGCGATCGGACATCCGATCGGGGCATCGGGCAATCGACTCGTCGTGCACGCCGTGCACGAGCTCTTGCGTCGCGGCACCGGCACGGCCGCGGTCGCGCTGTGCGGTGGTGGCGGTCAGGGCGAGGCGCTGATCCTTACGCGTTGAGGCGTCGCGGCACGACCGCCCGGCCACGGCGTCGCTGCTACCGGCGGACGGCGGAGTCGCTACCGTCGGACGGCGGAGTCGCTACCGTCGCGCAGCGGCGCCGCTACCGTCGGGCGGCGGCGCCGCTCCGGGCGAGCTTGCGCTGTTCCTTCTCGCTGAGCGGAGTGTCGTAGGGGAGTGGCTCACCGTGCCGGGCACGCCGCACGTCAACGATCGCCCCGATCGCCAGCGCGAGCGAGATGCCCCAGCTCAGCCAAGCGAGGGCGGTACGCCACGTGAAAGTCTCGTCGCGCAGGCTGCGCAGCAGCGTCATGCCGCTCGTGACCGCGCCGATGATCCCGGTGCCGAACAGATAGTTGCGCATGGGTGGCCTCCTCCTCCCTACGCTACCCGGTGTCGGTTCAGGCCGCGCCGAGATGCACACACTGTTAGCCTGGGGCGAACGCGATGGCGCATTCAGGAGGACACTCGTGACGACCTTTTTGCCGCCCGAGAGCGGCGCAGATCTCGTGGTCGTAGCAAACCGCCTTCCCGTCGACCGGGTACGAAACGGCGACAGCGAAGCGGATGCCGCGGGCACGAGCCCCGATCAATGGCGCCGATCACCGGGCGGTCTTGTCACCGCACTCGAGCCGGTGATGCAGGGCACACACGGCGCGTGGGTCGGTTGGGCTGGCCAACCCGATCTCGAGCTTGAACCATTCGATTTTGACGGCACTCGTCTGATCCCCGTCACGCTCAGCGCCGACGACGTCGAGCTCTATTACGAGGGCTTCTCAAACGACACGATCTGGCCGCTGTACCACGATGTGATTTCGCCCCCGCGGTTCAGTCGGCCGTGGTGGGAGGCCTACGTCAGGGTCAACCGGCGCTTCGCTGAGGCAGCGGCCGGGGCGGTGGCCGAGGGTGGCACGGTGTGGGTGCAGGACTACCAGCTGCAGCTGGTGCCGAAGCTGCTCCGCGAGATTCGTCCAGACGTGACGATCGGCTACTTCCATCACATTCCGTTTCCGCCATATGGCCTCTATTCGCAGTTGCCCTGGCGCAAGCAGGTGCTGCGCGGACTGCTCGGCGCCGACGTCATCGGTTTTCAGCGCACTGCTGATGCGAGCAACTTTGCGATGGCCGTGCGGCGGCAGTTGCAACTTGAGACGCGGGCCAGCGGCATCCAAGTGCCCACAGCCGATGGCGGTACGCGCTTCGCCGTCGTGCAGGCATTTCCGATCGCCATCGACACCACTTCGTATGCGGAGCTTGTGCGTCGGCCCGAGATCATCGCCCGTGCCGCAGAGATTCGCGAGGGGCTCGGCAACCCGCGCCGCATCGTGCTTGGAGTTGACCGCCTCGACTACACCAAGGGAATTCGTCACCGGATCAAGGCGTATGGCGAACTCCTGACCGAGGGGCGCATCAAGGTCGAAGACGTGACGCTTGTGCAGGTGGCGAGCCCGAGCCGCGAGCGCGTTGCCGCGTACATGCAACTGCGCGATGAGATTGAGCTCAGCGTTGGCCGTATCAACGGCACGTTCGACAGCACCGGGCACTCTGCGATTCGGTATCTGCACCACTCGTATCCGCGTGAAGAGATGGCGGCGCTGTATCTGGCCGCAGACGTGATGCTCGTCACCGCGCTGCGTGACGGCATGAACCTCGTCGCGAAGGAGTACGTTGCGGCTCGGGTCGACAATCGGGGCGTGCTCGTGCTCAGTGAGTTTGCCGGGGCGTCCGACGAGTTGAAGACCGCGCTGCTCATCAACCCGCACGATATCGAGGGGCTGAAAGACACCATCGTGCGTGCGCTCGAGATGCCGACCGACGAGCAGGGCCGACGAATGCGCGCGATGCGACGCCGAGTCTTCAAGCACGACATTGCGGCGTGGTCAACGTCGTTCCTTGCCGCGCTTGAGCGCACCCGGCACCAGGCGCATGACCAGCACGGTGACGCCGACCCGGAAGCCGACACCCACTACGGAACCAAGGTCGACCACGGCACCAGCGCTGACTCGGAAGCCAACGCCGACCACGGCACAGCGGCACACACCAACCCGAACACACCCCACATCGCCGCCGGCCACGAGCCCGCGGCGGGCGCCACGCCCCTTCACGAAACGGAGCTCCAGCGATGACGAACGCACCACACAACGCGGCTGCACCACACAACGCAGCTGCACCACACAACGCAGCCGCACCCAACAACCCAGCCGCACGAGGCAACGCGGCAGACTCTGCACCCGACACCGCAGCGTTCCCGCCCGAGACGATCGCCGCGCTTGAGACGATCGCGCACACGCCGAAGCTGCTCGTGGCACTTGACTTCGACGGCACCCTGTCGCCGCTGCACGATGCGCCGATGGAGGCGCGTTCTACCCCCGAAGGTGTCGCCGCTGTCGCAGCCCTCGCGGCACTCCCCAACACGGTCGTCGCGTTCGTGTCTGGCCGCAGCATGAACGATCTGCGCATCATCGCCGAACATGCCGAGGACTCGCCGGTCTACCTTGCCGGCTCGCATGGCGCCGAGGTCCGTCCGCCCGAAGGGTTCGAACCGGCAGTCGGCGCCGAGATCACCTCTGCAGAAGCCGAGTCGGATGCCGCCGCCGAAGAGGCGCTTCGTGACGAGCTCTACGAGGCCGCGGTATCCCAGTTCTCTGCCGTGCCAGGCGCGTGGATCGAACCCAAACGATTCGGATTCGGCGTGCACGTGCGGCTTGCGAGCCCGGCCGACGGCGAAGCCGTGATGGCGGGCACCGACGCGCTGGTCGCCGAGCGCGCGCCACACTGGCGCCGCCGCACAGGAAAGAATATCGTCGAGTACGCGTTCCGGCACGAGGGCAAAGACACGGCACTCGCCGCGCTTCGCGAGCAAACGGGGGCGACAGCGGTGTTTTTCGCCGGCGATGACGTGACCGATGAGGATGCGCTGCGCACACTCGGCGCGGGCGATCTGGGTGTTCGTGTCGGCGGGGGAGAGTCGGTTGCGAAGGTGCACGTGAGCGATCCCGAAGCGCTGGCACAACTGCTTGATGTTTTGGTGCGGTTGCGCGCGACGAGTCAGTCGTAGACTCAGATCATGTCCCCGTATGAACCGTCAGGAACGGCGCCCGACATCAAGCCTCGGAGTCGTGTCATCACCGATGGAATCGAGGCCACCACATCGCGTGGCATGCTTCGCGGAGTTGGCATGGGTGACGACGATTGGGATAAACCGCAGATCGGCATCGCGAGCTCGTGGAACGAGATCACGCCGTGCAATCTTTCGCTCGACCGCCTCGCGCAGGGCGCAAAAGAGGGCGTGCATGCGGGCGGTGGCTACCCGCTGCAATTCGGCACCATCTCTGTCTCGGACGGCATCTCGATGGGCCACGAGGGAATGCACTTCTCGCTCGTTTCTCGTGAGGTCATCGCTGACTCGGTCGAGACCGTTGTCATGGCCGAGCGTCTCGACGGCACGGTCTTGCTCGCGGGGTGCGATAAGTCGATTCCCGGCATGATGATGGCCAGCGCGCGCCTCGATCTCTCGAGTGTGTTTCTCTACGGCGGCTCGATCGCACCGGGCTGGGTCAAGCTCAGCGACGGCACCGAAAAAGAGATCACGATCATCGACTCGTTCGAGGGCGTCGGCGCGTGCCTCTCGGGCCACATGAGCGAAGCCGACCTCAAGCGCATCGAGTGCGCATTCGCCCCGGGCGAGGGCGCCTGCGGTGGCATGTACACCGCAAACACCATGGCCTCGATTGGCGAGGCGCTCGGACTCAGCCTCCCCGGCTCGGCCGCGCCGCCGTCGGCGGACCGACGTCGCGACTACTTCGCACATCGTTCTGGTGAAGCGGTGATCAACCTGCTTCGCCTCGGCATCACGACCCGCGACATCCTGACAAAAGAGGCATTCGAGAACGCGATCGCCCTGGCGATGGCGCTCGGCGGTTCGACAAACGTCGTGCTGCACCTGCTTGCCATCGCGCGGGAAGCGGAGGTCGACCTCGACCTGCACGACTTCAACCGCATCGGCGACAAGGTTCCGCACATCGCCGACATGAAACCGTTCGGCAAGTACGTGATGAACGACGTTGACCGCCACGGCGGGATCCCGGTCATCATGAAGGCCATGCTCGATGAAGGCTTGCTGCACGGCGACGTGCTCACGGTCACAGGCAAGACCCTCGCCGAGAACCTCGCCGAGCTCAACCCTGGCCCGCTCGATGGCGACGTCGTGCACACGTTTGATAACCCGATTCACGCCACTGGCGGCCTGACCGTGTTGCACGGTTCATTTGCCCCCGAGGGTGCAGTCGTGAAGACGGCGGGCTTCGACGCCGACATCTTCGAGGGGCCGGCACGTGTCTTCGAACGCGAGCGCGCCGCGATGGATGCGCTCGAAGCGGGTGAGATCAAAGCTGGCGACGTCGTGGTCATTCGTTACGAGGGCCCCAAGGGCGGTCCCGGAATGCGCGAGATGCTGGCGATCACGGCCGCGATCAAGGGTGCTGGGCTCGGAAAAGATGTATTACTCTTAACAGACGGTCGATTCTCAGGCGGCACAACCGGCCTGTGTATTGGCCACATAGCACCCGAGGCGGTGGACGGTGGTCCAGTCGCCCTCGTGCGCGATGGTGATCTGATACGGGTCGATATCGCCGCTCGTGCTCTCGACTTACTCGTCGATGACGCTGAGCTGGCCACCCGCCGTGAAGGCTGGGAACCCCTTCCCCCGCGCTACACACGTGGCGTTCTCGCTAAATACTCGCGACTCGTGAGCTCTGCCGCTCACGGTGCAGTCACGGGCTAAATTGGCATCCACCCATCAGAACACGATCGATTGAGGACACGGCTTTATGACTGCCGAACCTATGACCGCACGCCCTGGCCCAGCGCCGGGCGCACCGACAACTACCCTGACCGGCGCAGAGGCAGTTGTTCGTTCCCTTGAGCTGCTCGGAATTACCGATGTATTCGGCATCCCGGGCGGCGCGATTCTGCCGGTCTACGACCCGCTGATGGACAGCAAGCTCGTTCGCCACGTGCTCGTGCGTCACGAGCAGGGCGCCGGCCACGCGGCCGAGGGCTATGCCGCCGCAACCGGCAAGGTGGGCGTGTGTATCGCGACCTCCGGCCCCGGTGCGACGAACCTCGTCACAGCGATCGCCGACGCTTACATGGACTCGGTGCCGCTGCTGGCGATCACCGGCCAGGTGTACTCGACGCTCATGGGCACCGACGCGTTCCAAGAAGCCGACATCGTCGGTATCACGATGCCGATCACCAAGCACTCATTCCTCGTCAAGCGCGCTGAGGATGTGCCCGCGGCAATCGCGGCGGCGTACGAGATCGCCTCGACCGGTCGCCCTGGGCCCGTGCTCGTCGACATCACGAAAGACGCTCAGCAGGAAGAGGCGACCTTTGTGTGGCCGCCGAAGATCGACCTGCCCGGCTACCGTCCCGTCACGAAGGCTCACGGCAAGCAGATCAACGCCGCGGCCCAGCTGCTGGCCGAAGCCAAGAAGCCGGTGCTCTATGTCGGCGGTGGTGTGATCCGCTCGCGGGCTTCCGAAGAGCTGCTCGCGCTTGCAGAGCAGACCGGCGCACCCGTCGTCACGACGCTGATGGCTCGCGGCGCGTTCCCCGACTCGCACCCGCAGCACCTCGGTATGCCCGGCATGCACGGTACCGTTCCCGCGGTGCTCGCACTGCAAGAAGCCGACCTGCTGATCTCGCTCGGTGCGCGGTTTGATGACCGTGTGACCGGCAAGGCGTCGCTGTTCGCACCGCACGCCAAGGTTGTGCACGTCGACATCGATCCTGCCGAGATTGGCAAGATTCGCACCGCCGATGTGCCGATCGTGGGCGACCTGCGCGACGTGCTCATCGACCTCAGCATGGCGTTTTCGACCCTCGCGGCAGAGGCCGCCGACACGACCGAATGGTGGTCGTACCTCGACGGGCTCCGCAATGAGTTCCCGCTCGGCTACGCGCCGACCGGCGACGGGCTCCTGTCGCCGCAGATGGTGATTCAGCGCATCGGTGAGCTCACGGGCCCCGAAGCGGTCTACGCCGCGGGCGTTGGCCAGCACCAGATGTGGGCTGCCCAGTTCATCAAGTACGAGCGCCCGAACTCGTGGCTCAACTCGGGTGGCGCGGGCACGATGGGCTACGCCGTTCCGGCCGCCATGGGCGCAAAGGTCGGAGAGCCCGACCGCGTGGTCTGGGCGATCGACGGCGACGGCTGCTTCCAGATGACCAACCAAGAGCTGGCCACCTGCACGCTCAACAACATCCCGATCAAGGTCGCGGTGATCAACAACTCGTCGCTCGGCATGGTGCGCCAGTGGCAGACGCTGTTCTACAACAGCCGCTACTCGAACACCAACCTCGAGACCGGGCACGGCACCGTCCACATTCCCGACTTCGTCAAGCTGGGTGAGGCATATGGATGCCTCTCCATCCGTGTCGAACGCGAAGACGAGATCGACGCCGCCATCGAACTGGCCCTCGCGACCAACGATCGACCCGTCGTGATCGACTTCGTCGTCAGCGCCGACTCAATGGTGTGGCCGATGGTGCCGCAGGGTGTCAGCAACAATTACATCCAGTACGCAAAAGAACATGCACCGTCATTCGATGAGGAGGTCTAGACATGAGCACCCACGTTCTGAGCCTCCTTGTCGAAGACAAGCCCGGCCTGCTCACTCGTGTTGCAGGACTGTTCGCCCGCCGCGGCTTCAACATTTCGTCGCTCGCCGTCGGCGTGACCGAGGTGCCGGGGCTCTCGCGCATCACGGTTGTCGTTGACGTCGATGCACTCCCGTTGGAGCAGGTCACCAAGCAGCTGAACAAGCTGGTCAACGTGATCAAGATCGTCGAGCTCGATTCGAGCCAGTCGGTCCAGCGTGAGCACATGCTGATCAAGGTGCGCACTGACAACGCAACGCGCGGAAGTGTGATCGAGATCGTCAACCTGTTCCGTGCTTCAGTTGTCGACTACGCCACCGATGCCCTCGTTGTTGAGGTCACCGGCGACGGCGGCAAAGTACAGGCCATCCTGCGCGCACTCGAGCCGTTCGGCATCAAAGAGATCGCGCAGTCGGGTCTGCTGGCAATCGGCCGCGGCGGCAAGAGCATCACCGAGCGAGTGCTGCGCCCGTAACAACGTTCGATGGGCAGGCTCGCACTCGCGCGCCCGGCCATATCCACACCACACCCCAAAGAAAGAGACACACCTGTGACTGAGATTCTGTACGACACCGACGCCGACCTCTCGCTCATCCAGAGCAAGAAGGTTGCGATCGTGGGCTACGGCTCGCAGGGCCACGCCCACGCCCAGAACCTTCGCGATTCTGGCGTCGCCGTCACCATTGCTCTCAAGGAGGGCTCGAAGTCGAAGGCCAAGGCTGAAGAAGACGGCTTCGAAGTGAAGTCGGTTGCCGACGCCACCGAGTGGGCCGACGTCATCATGATCCTGGCTCCCGACCAGCACCAGCGTTCGATCTACAACGACGAGATCAAGGGCAAGCTTGCCAAGGGCAAGACCCTCGCGTTCGCGCACGGCTTCAACATCCGTTTCGGCTACATCGACGCTCCCGAGGGCATCGACGTGATCCTGATCGCACCGAAGGCCCCTGGCCACACGGTTCGTCGCGAGTTCGTCGCTGGCCGTGGCATTCCCGACATCATTGCAGTCGAGCAGGACGCCTCGGGCACCGCGTGGGACCTCGCGCTCTCGTACGCAAAGGCGATCGGTGGCACCCGCGCGGGCGTCATCAAGACGACCTTCACCGAAGAGACCGAGACCGACTTGTTCGGCGAGCAGGCAGTGCTCTGCGGTGGCGTTTCGCAGCTGATCCAGTACGGCTTCGAGACCCTCACCGAGGCTGGCTACCAGCCCGAGATCGCCTACTTCGAGGTGCTGCACGAGCTCAAGCTCATCGTTGACCTCATGTGGGAGGGCGGCATCGCCAAGCAGCGCTGGTCGGTTTCTGACACCGCTGAGTACGGCGACTACGTGTCGGGCCCCCGCGTCATCGACGGCCGCGTCAAGGAGAACATGAAGGCCGTTCTCGCCGACGTCCAGTCGGGCGCGTTTGCTGACCGCTTCATCAAGGACCAGGATGCCGGTGCACCCGAGTTCCTCGCGCTCCGCGAAAAGGGTGCCGCGCACCCGATCGAGGCAACCGGCAAGCAGCTGCGTTCGCTGTTCGCTTGGAAGCAGCAGGACACCGACTACGTCGACGGTTCGGCCGCACGCTAAGTCATACGCACTGAACAATGGTGGCCCGTCTCGGTTGAGGCGGGCCACCATTGTTGCGAGTGGCCGGTGGCCGGTGGGCGCTGGGCGTCGTAATCGGGCGGCGCGCGTCGTGAGCGGACGGCTGCGGCGGGAGCGGCGCGTGGGCGGCGCTACGCTGGTGTCATGACTGCCGGACGCGACGAGGACGCCCTCTCTTGGGGCGACGACGACCCGACACTCGACGCGGGTTCGTCGCATCCGGGATTCGATGACCAGCAATTGGATGCGGTGGCACTCACGCCGACACCCGATGTGCTGGCACAACCAGAGGCACGGCCCGAGCCCGCGGCCCCGACCCTTCCGCAGGGTTGGAGCGCGGTCGGCGCAGGTGCCGAGACGGTCGATGTCGTCGCCGAACCGGGCGCCGAAGCCGACACCGAAGCTGCCGCCGCACCAATGGGAAACGGCGCGCTCGTCTCACTCGGCGTCTTCGGCGGCGTCTTCGTGCTCTACGCCATCGGGTGGTACCTCGGTGCCACCAGGCTCGCCGCCGTGCAGGTCTCGAGTGGCTACGGCGGGCTCCTTGGAATCCCGATGCTTGCCGATGACTTCATGTACCTCGTGTGGGTCGTGTTGGCGACGATCGCGGCGCCAATCTGGTTCATCGCGACGCTGTTCGTGACGCGAGGCGAGCGGTTCTGGAAGCGCTTCGTTGGGCTGCTCTGCGGCGTGGTGCTGCTGGTCCCGTGGCCATTCCTGATGATTGGGGCGGGAGCCGTATGAGTGACGTAATCACGTCAGGCCGCCCAGCGGGCGCGCGCTGGTACACGAGAGTCGTCGGCGTACTCTTTGGCCTGTTTTACGCCTACATCGTCTGGCAGGCGATCGCGAGTCTCGTCGCGGGCGTCACCGGACCGCTCGGGCTCAATGTCATGGGCTGGTTCGTTTGGATCATGGCAGCACTCGTGCCTGTGCTCGCGTTTGGCGTTGCATTTCGGTTGGGGCAGAAGCACGGGATGCTTGGCTTCGCGCTGACGCTCTTCGCGGGGCTCGGCCTCGCCGCCGTGTTTTGGCTCAATATTTTGTCGTACGCGACCCTGAACGCCGCCGTTCTCCTCGGTTAACGCCCAGAATTTTGGGTCACACTGCCGCTCGCGTTCGGGAGAGGGCGCTCGAGCCGATAGAGTGTTGATGGTTGTGCCCCGAAGGCGTGCGGCGCAGCAACATTCCCCGTCTGCAGGTCGCTTCGTGCGCCCACGCTCCTAAGGACTGCGTTTCGTGTCGAAGCCCATCGTGCTCATCGCCGAAGAACTCTCACCTGCCACCATCGAGGCACTTGGCCCCGATTTCGACGTGCGTAACGTCGATGGCACCGACCGCCCCGCGTTGCTCGCGGCACTGGCAGACGCGCAAGCGGTGCTGGTGCGCTCGGCAACCAAGGTCGATGCCGAAGCCATTGCGGCGGCACCGAAGTTGAAGGTCATCGCCCGCGCGGGCGTCGGCCTCGACAACGTCGACATCAAGACGGCAACGTCTGCCGGTGTCATGGTCGTCAACGCACCGACCTCCAACATCATCTCGGCCGCCGAGCTCACGGTGGGGCACATCCTGAGCCTCGCACGCCGGATCCCGGCCGCACACGCCTCGCTCGCGCAGGGCCAGTGGAAGCGCAGTGCCTACACGGGTACCGAGCTCTACGAGAAGACGCTCGGCATCATCGGCCTCGGCCGCATCGGCGCGCTGATTGCCGCTCGCATGCAGGCGTTCGGTGTGAAGGTCGTCGCGTACGACCCCTACGTCACCTCGGCCCGCGCGCAGCAGTTCGGCGTGCAGTTGCTCACGCTCGACGAACTGCTCGCAGAGAGCGATTTCGTCACCATCCACATGCCCAAGACGCCCGAGACGACCGGCATGATCGGCACCGAGCAGCTCAAGGCCATGAAGCCGACCGCGTTCGTGATCAACGTCGCCCGCGGCGGTCTGATCGACGAAGGCCAGCTCCTCGAAGCACTCCGTGCCGGTGAGATCGCCGGCGCCGGCCTTGATGTCTTCACCAACGAGCCCCCGCTCGAGGGCAGCGTTGCACGCGAACTGCTGAGCCTGCCGAACGTTGTGGTCACCCCGCACCTCGGAGCATCCACCGACGAAGCACAGGAGAAGGCCGGCGTTTCGGTCGCTCGCTCGGTGCGTCTCGCCCTCGACGGCGAACTCGTGCCCGACGCGGTCAACGTCGCCGGTGGCATCATCGACCCGTACGTCCGCCCCGGTATCGCGCTGGTCGAGAAGCTCGGTCAGATCTTCTCCGCACTCGCAAGCTCGCCGCTCACCAGCGTCGACGTCGAGGTGCACGGAGAGCTCAGCGAATACGACGTCAGCGTGCTCAAGCTCGCTGCGCTCAAGGGCCTGTTCACCAACATCGTCAGCGAGTCGGTTTCGTACGTCAACGCACCGCTGCTCGCAGAGCAGCGCGGCATCAACGTGCGCCTGCTCACGGATGCCGACTCGGCCGAGTACCGCAACGTCATCACGATTCGCGGCGCGCTCAGCGACGGCACGCAGCTCTCGGTTTCGGGAACCCTCACGGGCCCGAAGCAGGTCGAGAAGCTCATCGGCATCAACGACTACGCACTCGAACTGCCGATCGAGAAGCAGCACATCGTGATGCTGTACACCGACCGTCCCGGCATCGTTGCCATCTACGGCCAGCGCTTCGGCGACGCCGGGGTCAACATTGCTGGCATGCAGATCGCGCGCCGCGAGGCCGGAGGAGAAGCGCTCAGCGTGCTCACGGTCGACTCGCGCATCGATGACGCACTGCTCGAGTCGGTTCGCAGCGAGATCGACGCATCGGTCTTCCAGCAGATCGAGATCACCGAGGCATAGGTTCGCGCGGGCGCCCTGCCCGCGAACACGTCTGAATGGCGCGGCATACTTCGGTGTGCCGCGCCATTCGCGTGTTTGTGGCGTCGCTCCGCCGCCGTTGCCGCGTCGCGTCGCGTTGCCGCGTCCCGCCGCACGTTCAGCAGTCGCGAATTGTCGTTTTTGGTCGATTTTCTGACAAATTGCGACTGCTGAGTGGGGTGGGGTGGGGTGGGGTGGGCTGGGCGCCTAGCCGCGTTCGCGAGCCGCAGCGCCTTGCGCGCCTAGCCGTACGTTTGCGCGCCCGCCCCACACTCAGCAGTCGCAAATTGCCATTTTTGGTCGATTTTCTGACAAATTGCGACTGCTGAGCTGAGCTGAGCTGAGCTGAGCTGAGCTGAGTGGGGCGGGGCTGAGTGGGGCAGGGCGGGGCGAGGCAGGGCGAGGGGGGCAGGGCGAGGCGGAGCATTCGCGTCGGTAGGATGCCCCGGCACCGCCGTGCGAGCAGGTGCGCGTGCGCGCATCCAGCCGTGACAGCGCTCAGTCGCGCGCGGCGACCTTCACGAGCGCGATGAGTGCCTCAAGGTCGGACGCTTGGGGGACCGGGCCCGCGACACCGCTCCCGTCGAGCGCGGCGTTGTAATAGAGGCCGTCACTGACCAGGAGCACGAGATCGAGGGCGGTCGCGTCGCGAACGTGCGGCCGGATGAGATCCGCCCACTGCTCACGGATGCCGCGGAGCGACGCATTTGCAGCGGCATCGCCGCCCTGGGCGAGCCGGGTCGCCGCGACGATTGCGCGGTCGACCGGGGTGCCGCTGGTCGTCGACGAGCGCAGGAAATAGGCGACGACGCCCTCCTTCGCGCTCGCGATCGCGTCGAGATCTTCCTGCACAAGCAGGTCGAGCCGCGCGAGGAGCCCTTCCTCCAGCGCCTGCTTGGATGCAAAGTGGTAGAGCAGGCCACCTTTGGAGACGCCGGCGGCCTTGGCCGTGGCATCCATCGTCGCGAAGCGTTCGCCCTTATCGATGAGGATCGACTCGAACGCGTCGAGCACGTTCTCTCGTGCAACGGGTGGGCGACTCATGCGGTGCTCCTGCTCAGAGAAGGGCGGGGGGATTCTGTTACTATACCGGCTGGACGGTTTTTTATTCGGGCTTTTGCCCAGAACGTCATCCGGGCTTCGGCCCAAAACTCGGGTGGGCACGGGCCCACCACCGACGTGGGCGTCAGCCCACTATTGACCATGACGTGGGCAGGAGCCCACTATTGACCACCGACGTGGGCGGGAGCCCACCATTGAGGAGTGGGACGCATGTCGGCAACGACACACACCGGGTTTAGCACGGGCGAAGGGCCAAGGGTTTCATGGCGCGGGTGGGTTGCACTCGCGGTCTTGATGCTGCCCGTGCTGCTCGTCTCCGTCGACAACACGGTGCTGAGCTTCGCCCTGCCTCAGATCGCGCTCGACCTCGAACCCACGAGCGCCCAGCAGCTGTGGATCATCGACTCCTACCCGCTCGTGCTCGCGAGCCTGCTCGTGACCATGGGCACGCTCGGTGACCGCATCGGGCGCCGCAAACTGCTGATGATCGGCTCGATCGGCTTCGCCGCAGTTTCGGCGCTGGCCGCCTTTGCCCCGACGGCAGAACTCCTGATCGCCGCCCGCGCGCTCCTCGGTGTCTTTGGGGCAATGCTCATGCCCTCGACCCTCTCGCTCTTGCGCACCATCTTTCTCGACCGTGAACAGCGCCGCCTCGCGATCGCGATTTGGGCTACGGGCTTCTCGGCGGGCGCGGCCCTCGGCCCGATCGTCGGTGGCCTCCTGCTTGAGCACTTCTGGTGGGGCTCGGTCTTCCTGATGGCCGTGCCCGTGCTCGTCCCGCTCGTCATCCTCGTGCCGCTGCTGGTGCGCGAAAGCCGCGACCCGAAGCCCGGCCGCATCGACCCGATCAGCATCTTCTTGTCGATCGCGACCATGCTCCCGTTCGTCGCCGGCATCAAGACCCTCGCGGTCGACGGTGTCGCGAGCCTTGGCATTCCCGCGATCCTGCTCGGTCTTGGCGCCGGCTGGGTCTTCGTGCGCCGCCAACTTCGCGCCAACGAACCGATGCTCGACGTGCGGCTCTTCCGCAAGGGCGCGTTCAGCGGTGCGATCCTCGTCAACCTGCTGAGCGTGATCGGCCTCGTCGGCTTCCTCTACTTTGTCGCGCAGCACCTCCAGCTCATCCTCGGCATGAGCCCGCTGGAGGCCGGTATTGCGCTGCTGCCCGGCCTCGTCGTCATGATCATCGCCGGCCTCGGCGTGGTGCCAATCGCGCGTCGAGTCTCGCCGCGCATCGTGGTGCCGATCGCACTGATGTTCTCGGTGCTCGGGTACCTTCTGGTCGCCGTGTCGTCGCAGGACGGCGCGCTCCCGACACTGATCGCCGCATTCATCGTGCTTGGCATCGGTATCGGTGCGGCGGAGACGATCTCGAACGAGCTGGTCCTCTCGAGTGCACCCGCGTCGAAGGCGGGGGCCGCATCGGCCGTGTCAGAAACGGCGTATGAGCTCGGCGCGGTGCTTGGTACGACCATGCTCGGTGGCATCCTGACCGCGTTCTATCGCACGAATCTCGTTGTGCCCGCAGGGGTGCCGGTCGAAGGCGCGATGCAGGCGCGCGAGACACTGGGCGGTGCCGTTGCGGTGTCAGAGACGCTCGAGCCCGCGCTCGGCGAGCAGCTCATGCAGGCCGCTGCGCACGCGTTCGACGGTGGCGTGGTGATCACATCGCTGATCGGTGCCGCGCTCATGATTACAGCTGCGGTCATCGCCGCCGTTAGTCTGAGAGGCACCCGCAATCGCGCAAAAGGAGCCTCATGACCCGCAGCATTCGTCTCGCCCTCATTCCCGGTGACGGCATTGGTCCAGAGGTTGTCGCCGAAGCCGAGAAGGTTTTGGATGCCGCGACCGCGGGCAGCGGCATCCGCTTCGAGAAGACGCGGTTCGAACTTGGGGCCGCACGCTTCCTCGCAACGGGTGACACCCTGAGCGACGAAGACCTCGCCTCGATCAAGGATCAAGACGCGATTTTGCTCGGTGCGGTCGGCGGTGTGCCGGGCGACCCGCGTCTGCGCGACGCCAACATCGAGCGCGGACTGCTACTGAAGCTGCGGTTCGAGCTCGACCACTACGTGAACCTGCGCCCCTCGAAGGTGTATGCCTCGGTGGGGAGCCCGCTCGCAAACCCGGGCGAGGTCGACTTCATCGTCGTGCGTGAGGGCACCGAGGGCCCGTACGTGGGCAACGGCGGCGTGATCCGCCGTGGCACCCCGCACGAGGTTGCGAACGAGGTTTCGGTGAACACCGCGTTTGGTGTTGAGCGCGTCGTGCGCCACGCATTCGGCGAGGCCGAGCGTCGCGGCAAGAAGCTCACGTGGGTGCACAAGACGAACGTGCTCGTGTTCGCCGGGGCGATCTGGCAGCGCATTGTGGGCGAGGTTGCGGCGGAGCATCCCGATGTCGTCGTCGACTACATGCACGTCGACGCGGCGACCATCCACATGGTTGCGAACCCCGAGCGCTTTGACGTCATCGTCACCGACAACCTGTTCGGCGACATTCTGACCGACCTTGCCGGTGCGATCACCGGTGGCATCGGCCTCGCGGCCTCGGGCAACATCAACCCGAGCGGCGCGTTCCCGTCGATGTTCGAGCCCGTGCACGGTTCGGCGCCCGACATCGCTGGCCAGCAGATTGCCGACCCGACGGCCGCGATCCTCTCGGTCGCCCTGCTACTCGGCCACCTCGGTCTCGAGGCTGAGGCGGCCCGCGTGACGGCTGCCGTTGAGGCAGACATCGTCTCGCGGAGCGCCGACGCGCAGCGCTCGACGACCGAGATCGGCGACGCAATCGTTTCTGCGGTTGTCGCAGGCGCCGCGGCATAGCCGCGTCCGGGTTCAGCGCACGCGCAACTCGCTGAGAAACACCCCTCCCGTCGGGCGTAGGCTTGGCGATATCTCCGTGCACGCAGACCGCCCGCAGAGGCGGGGCCGCGGCATCCTGAAAATCAAAGAAGGACCCACGATGAGCACATCGGCATCCAGCACCTCCTCGGCACTCACGTTCGACATCACACCCCGAGTCGACCCGGTCACCGAGGCCGAGCGCGAGGTTATTCTCAGTGATCCGGGATTTGGGAACTACTTCACCGACCACATGGTCGCGATCGACTGGTCGACCGATGAGGGATGGCACGGAGCGCGGGTGCAGCCCTACGGGCCGCTGCTGCTCGACCCGGCCGCGAGCGTGCTGCACTACGGGCAAGAGATTTTTGAGGGCGTCAAGGCGTACCGCCACGCGGATGGTTCGGTCTGGACCTTCCGCCCCGAGCAGAACGGTGAGCGCCTGCAGCGTTCGGCATACCGCCTTGCGCTGCCTGAACTGCCCGTCGACATGTTCGTCGAGTCGCTTCGCCAGGTCGTCCAGATCGACGAGGCGTGGGTGCCGTCGGCGCCCGAGACGAGCCTTTACCTTCGTCCATTCATGATCGCGAACGAGTCGTTCCTTGGTGTGCGCCCCTCGCAGCGCGTCGCGTACTACGTCATCGCGAGCCCCGCAGGCGCATACTTCCAGGGCGGCGTGACCGACGTGTCGATCTGGCTGTCGACGCAGTACTCGCGTGCGGGCCGTGGCGGCACGGGCGCGGCTAAGTGCGGCGGCAACTACGCCGCATCGCTGCTGCCGCAGCGTGAGGCATATGAGAACGGGTGCGCACAGGTGCTGTTCCTCGATTCGGAGAACGGCAACCGCATCGAAGAGCTCGGCGGCATGAACGTCTTCCTCGTGAAGTCTGATGGCACGCTGGTCACCCCCGAGATCAACGGCAGCATCCTCGAGGGTGTTACGCGCGACAGCATCATCACGCTGGCGAAGGCCCGCGGCATCCACGTCGAAGAGCGTCCCGTGACGGTCGACGAGTGGCGCGCAGGCGTGGCCGACGGCTCGATCGTTGAGGCCTTCGCGTGCGGCACCGCCGCCGTGGTCACCCCGATCGCCGAACTCAAGTCCGACGAGTTCACACTGACGATGCCCCCGGTCGAAGACCGCGTGTCGATGTCGCTCCGCCAGGAACTCACCGACATTCAGTACGGTCGCATTCCCGACGTGCACGGCTGGCTTGTGCGGTTGGATGCCGGAGAGACGACGGAGGCCTAGGCATGAAGGTTGCACGCTTTAGCGTCGAAAACGCGATCCACTACGGAATTGTTGACGGCGACGAGCTCGTGGTGCTGTCCGGCGACCCGATGTTTGCCGGGTTCGACACGACGGGGGAGCGCGTACCGCTCGCCAAGGCGACGCTACTGGCGCCTGTGATTCCGCGCTCGAAGGTGGTGTGCGTCGGCAAGAACTACCACGACCACGCCGCTGAAATGGGCGGTGAAGCGCCCACCGAGCCGCTGCTGTTTTTGAAGCCGAACACCTCGGTGATCGGCCCCGGCGACACGATCGTGCGGCCCAAGCAGTCGCAGTTCACGTCCTTCGAGGGCGAGCTGGCGGTTGTCATCGGTGCGATCGCGAAGAATGTCGCACCCGAGCGCGCCGACGAGGTCATCTTCGGTTACACGATCGCGAACGACATCACCGCGCGTGACCTGCAGAAGCTCGACGGCCAGTGGGCACGGGCAAAGGGCTTCGACACGTTCTGCCCCCTCGGCCCGGTCATCGAAACCGAGTTCGACGTCGATGGTGGACGCATCGAGACCCGCTTGAACGGCAAGGTCGTGCAGTCCGCGCCGCTCAGCGACATGGTGCACTCGGTTGCCGACATCGTTGCGCACGCCTCGGCCGCGTTCACGCTGCTGCCGGGCGACGTCATTCTTACCGGCACGCCCGCGGGCGTTGGCCCGTTCGTGGCCGGCGACCAGATTGAGGTTGAGGTTCCTGGGATCGGAGTGCTCCGCAGCTCGGCGCGTGACGCGTGAGCCGTGGGGCGGGGCCACTGACTGAGCTCGACGGGGGAGAACCGCGCGACGAAGCCACGATCGCGCGTGTACAGCGCCGCACCGTCGCCGTGCTCAGCACGGGCCAGGTGCTCGGCGGCCTCGCGTTCGGTGCGACCATCTCGCTCGGGGCGATCCTTGCTCGCGAGCTCTCTGGCGAAGACTCGATGTCGGGCCTCGCGACCGCGGCGATCACGCTCGGGGCCGCGATCTTCGCGGTGCCGCTTGCGCGCCTGGCGCGGCGCCGCGGCCGTCGCATTTCATTGACGATCGGGATGCTGCTTGCGCTGGTCGGCGTCGTGGTGGTGATTTCGGCGGTCGCGATCTGGAGCTTCCCAACTTTGCTCGCCGGCTTCCTCCTGATTGGTACCGGCCAGGCCGCAAACCTGCAGTCGCGCTTTGCGGCGATCGACCTCGCCACCGACCGCACCCGTGGCAGAGACCTGTCGATCGTCGTCTGGGCGACAACCGTTGGCGCGGTGCTTGGCCCCAACCTCGTCGGCCCCGGAGAAGCGCTCGGCGAGTGGGTTGGCATGCCGCCGCTGACCGGCCCGTACCTGTTCACCGTCGTCGCGCAGCTCCTTGGCGTCGCACTCTATTTCTTCGCGCTGCGCCCCGACCCGCTCCTGCTCGCTGCCAAGGTCGCGGCCGACGCGCTCCGCAAGGGCAAGCAGGTCATCGCGCGCGCAGATCGTCCGCGCGCCGCGGTCTACGCGATCATCACCGTCGCCGGGGCGCACGGCGTCATGGTTGCTGTGATGGCGATGACCCCGGTGCACCTGATGCACATCATGGGCGGTTCGAACGATGCCGCGACCATCACCGTCATCGGGTTCACGATCAGCCTGCACATCGCCGGCATGTACGGCTTGTCGCCAGTGTTCGGCATCCTGGCCGACAAGATGGGTCGGGTGCCGACGATTCTGCTCGGGCAAGCGATTCTCGTGGCGTCCCTCCTGACTGCCGCGCTGGGGCAGGCAAGCACCACGGCGGTCACGATCGCACTCGTGCTGCTCGGCCTCGGCTGGAGCGCGTCGACGGTTGCTGGCTCGACCCTGCTCACCGAGGCCTCGGCCGAAGAGCTCCGCACGCGCCGCCAGGGTCGGAGCGACCTCATCATGAGCCTCGTCGCCGCAGCGGGTGCCGTGATGGCGGGCGTCGTGCTCGGCTGGGTCGGGTTTGGCGGTCTCGCCCTGATCGCGCTCGTGATCGTTGCGCTCGTGGTGGTGCTGTCGCCGCTGGCCCGCAAGCCACGTGTGCCGGTGACACCCAGCGAGGCACTGCCCACGGCGTAAGATACAACGTGATGTCTGACACCACGCACGCGGCTTCGGCCCACCCCACGACCACCGCGACCGGCGCCGATGTGCGCGTGCGGTTTTGTCCTTCACCGACCGGTCTGCCCCACGTAGGCCTGGTGCGCACCGCCCTGTTCAATTGGGGCTACGCGCGCCACCACGGCGGCAAGATGATCTTCCGTATCGAAGACACCGACGCGGCCCGTGACAGCGAAGAAAGCTACCTGCAGCTGATCGACGCGCTCACGTGGCTCGGGATCGACTGGGACGAGGGTGTCGAAAAGGGCGGCCCACAGGAGCCGTACCGGCAGTCGCAGCGCCACGACATCTACCGCGGCATCGTCGACCAGCTGATCGCTTCGGGGCACCTCTACGAGAGCTACTCGAACGCCGAAGAGATCGACGCCCGCAACGAGGCCGCAGGCCGCGCGAAGCAGCTTGGATATGACAACTTCGACCGCGACCTCACCGACGAGCAGAAGGCCGCGTTCCGTACCGAGGGCCGCGAGCCCGCGCTGCGCCTGCGTGTGCCCGACACCGACCTTTCGTTCACCGACCTGGTCCGCGGTGACATCACCTTCCCCGAGGGCTCATTCATCGACTTCGTGGTCGTGCGCCCCAACGGCGTGCCGCTCTACACGTTCGTGAACCCCGTCGACGATGCGCTCATGGGCATCACCCACGTGCTCCGCGGCGAAGACCTCCTGCCCTCCACCGCCCGTCAGATCGCGCTGTACCACGCGCTGATCGACATCGGCGTGGCAACGTTCATCCCGCGCTTCGGCCACCTCCCGCTCGTGCTCGGCGATGGCAACAAGAAGCTCTCCAAGCGCGACCCCCGCGCCGACCTGTTCCTGCAGCGCGACAAGGGATTCATCCCCGAAGGCCTGCTCAACTACCTCGCGCTCCTCGGTTGGGCGATCTCGGCTGACCGCGACATCTTCACGCTCGACGAGTTCATCGCGGCCTTCGACGTCGCAAACGTCAACCCCAACCCCGCACGCTTCGACCAGAAGAAGGCCGAGTCGATCAACGGCGACCACGTCAGAATGCTGGATGCCGCAGACTTCGCGTCGCGCATCGAGCCCTACCTGACCGCGGCCGGCGTCATTGGCGAGACCCCCACCGATGCAGAGCGCGAGCTCATCGTCGCCGCGGCCCCGCTGATCCAGGAGCGCATCGGCCTCCTGGGCGAGGCGCCCGGAATGCTTGGGTTCCTGTTCCTGGGCGACGCCGACGTCGAGTACGAAGAAGACGCGCTGAAGTCGCTCCCTGCCAACGCGGGGGAGGTCCTGGCCGCATCGCTCGGAGCCCTCGAGCTCGTGCCGGTGAGCGAGTTCACGACCGACGCGGCGCAGACGGCGCTGGCCGCCGCGCTGATCGACGGCCTCGGCCTCAAGCCGCGGGTTGCCTACGGTCCGCTCCGCGTCGCGCTGAGTGGCCGCCGCGTCTCGCCGCCGTTGTTCGAGTCGATGGAGCTGTTGGGCAAGGCGGTCACGATCGCGCGCCTCGACGCGCTGTCGAAGCGCATCACCGAGTAATTTACGCGGGAGCAACGCGCCGGGCGGCACTCGATTGGCGCCCGGGCGTTTGCTCCGCTAAAGTTAGATCTTGGTACGGGCTCCGGCTTGAACCGATGGGGTATGGTGTAATTGGCAACACGGCGGTTTCTGGTTCCGTTGTTCTTGGTTCGAGTCCAGGTACCCCAGCAAGATTGCAACCCCCGCTCAGGCGGGGGTTTTCTTGTTTTTGCGTGGGCCCCGTGCGGGATGTTCAGGGCTTACAGCCCGCGCCCCGCGCCCCGCGCTGCGGGCTGCACGCCCAATCACCTCTAGTCTGGTCCCAAGCGACACTGGCGTCGCTGAGGGACGGCTCTGCCGAGGCTCCCGGGAGAACCTGCGAAGGAACGACATGAACTCGTCCGCAATCCGGTCGGCGAACTACACGCCACTGACTCCACTCAGTTTCCTCCGGCGGTCGGGATCCGTGTTTCCCGACCGGGCCGCGATTATCTACGGCGAGCGTCGGTGGACGTATGCGGAGTTTCTCGACGACGCAGAGCGGATGGCCCGGGGTATTCGCCTCGCGATCGCGCCCGGCGATCGTGTCGCCTTCATCGCGCCGAATATCCCCGAGCTCCTCATCGCGCACTTCGCGGTCGCGCTCGCGGGAGGTGTCCTTGTGGCAATCAACTCGCGTCTCTCCACCCCAGAGCTGCGGCAGATCCTGAACCACTCAGGGGCCTCGCTCGTGTTCGTCGATGCCGAACTCGTGCCGAGGCTCGGCGACCTGAATGCCGCATCCGCCGTGAAGACAGTTGTCGAGGTAGCCGACGCCGAATTTGGGGTCGCAGCGAGTGGGCTCGCCCTGGGGCAGATCCCACTGGCCGAGTTCGTGAGCCGGGCTGACACACCCGATCAGCGGGCCATCGCTCTGGGTTGGGAAATCGACGATGAGCTCGCACCGTATTCGATCAACTACACGTCGGGAACGACGGGTGCACCGAAGGGCGTCATGTACTCGCACCGAGGGGCCTACCTCAACGCGATGGGGGAGATCTTCCACAACGGCTTCGACGGGGCATCCGTGTATCTCTGGACGCTTCCGCTCTTCCACTGCAACGGATGGTGCACGCCGTGGGCCGTGACGGGTGCGGGGGCGACGCACGTTTGTCTCCGCGCTGTCCGAGGCGACCGAATCTGGGGCGCGATCGAGGAGTATGGCGTCACCAACCTCTGTGGATCGCCCACCGTGTGCAGCGTAATCGCCAACGCCCCCGAGGCGCGGGTTCTCGAGTCAGGGCTCCGGATCACGACGGCTGGGGCGCCCCCGTCGCCGACGATGATTGCGGAGCTGGAGTCGCTCGGGGTTGACGTGGTGCATGTCTACGGCCTCACCGAGGTGTATGGGCCCTTTACGATCAACGAGCATCAGGATCGATGGGATGAGCTCGGCCCGGAGGAGCGCGCGCAGCTGAAAGCGCGACAGGGTGTGGCCATGATCCAGGCAGAGGCGCCACGCGTAGTGGACGAGCAGATGGTCGATGTGCCGGCCGACGGCGAGACGCTCGGTGAGGTGATTTTGCGGGGCAACAACGTGATGCTCGGCTACTTCGACGACGAGGCAGCGACGGCCGAGGCGTTCCGCGGTGGCTGGTACCACTCGGGCGACTTGGGGGTGATGCATCCAGACGGATACATCGAACTCAAGGACCGCGCCAAGGACATCATCATCTCGGGCGGGGAGAACATCTCGACCATCGAGGTCGAGAACGCAATGCTCTCGCATCCCGCCGTGCTCGACGCCGCAGTGGTCTCATACCCCAGCGAGAGGTGGGGCGAGCGGCCGAAGGCATACGTCGTTGTGCGCGAGGGGCACGCGGTGACCGAAGCGGCCCTCCTCGAGCATGCGCGCGACCATATCGCTCGGTTCAAGGTCCCGGACTATGTGGTGTTTCGCGAAGACTTGCCTCGCACCGCCACAGGGAAGGTCACCAAGGCGGTGCTCAGGGCGCTCGACGACATCCCCGTGCAGCCCCAGCCCTGACGGGCGCGAGCCATCCGGCCGTGCGTCGCCGTCAATCGACGACGTTCAGCCCGCCTCCCCGTCGGTGCCAAGCCGCGTGATCAATCGCTCGATTCTCCGCGCTAGCGTCGCTGGGTTCGGCGCCGACAAGATGGGGTGCAGCGCGCTATACCGGTCGCTCGCGCCCAGCGCTTCGAACGCCGCGAGCGCGGTCGGCCGCTCGGCGAACGCCAGGGCAAGCTCACGGGGAACCTCCGCCGAGGCTTGCCCGGCGTACGCACGTTCCCACCGGCCGTCTTCTTTCGCACGCTCGACCTCTGCGCGGCCACCCACATACAGCCGGCCCTCGGCCTCAAGACGCTCGATGATCTCGACGTTGCGCTTTGACCAGAGGGAGCGAGGTCTGCGCGGCGTGAACCTCTGAATGAACGTGTCGTCGGTGTGCCCCCGGCGCTGCCCGTCAATCCAACCGTGACCGAGGGCTTCCTCAAGCGCCTCCTGATACCGCACCGACGTCGGCGTCATCGTGCCCTTCTTCGCGAGCACGAGCCACACACCGTCGGAGCTCGCCGCACTCGCCGCGAGCCACGCGCTCCACGCGGTGACGTCGGGAAGCGTCAGCAGGTGTCGCTCGTCAGCCGACATCAGGATGCTTCAGCTCGCGATGAAAAGATGAAAGAGAGACGGGTGGATGCTACGACCCGACGATTGCCGACTCTTGCGTCGCGTTGATCAGGCTGCTGATCGCCTGGTTCCAGGCATCCTGAGTCTCCGGCATCCACTCGTCACCAAGGATCTGGGCGAACGTGTCGCGCACCACCTCGTAGTAGCGATCGAACGACGCGTTGTCGACACCGATGTGCGAGTGGTTTGCCCGCTCAGAGGTGACCATCGTCACGCTCGCGTGCTTGCCCTCGAGATGTTCCATCAGCGCAACAACCGTCACCTGGAACATGTTTTGCCGCGCCATTTCGCCATTGGGTTCGAAGCGGAAGAGCTGCTTGAACTCGGGGTAGCGAGTGAAGAGCTGTTCGTACACCAGCGCGGACGGGTCGTCTACGAGCTCTGAAACGCGGTCAAGGCTCTGAAGGATCAGTTCTGAAGAATCGCTCATACCGCGATGCTATCGAGTTGCGGGCGGGGGATCGAGTGCCCGCAACTCGAACGGCTGCACCTCGGTGGGAATGTTACAAGCGGGTGAACGAACCGACGTGAACCCGCAATCGCGGCGCCTCGCCTACGTGTCGAGGTGCTCGCCTGGTTCCAACACTACAAACGTGCCGCTGCCCTGCTCGGTGGCCCATGCGAGTCGTCCATGGCCCATCTGCTGGCCGAGGTGCGAGAGCGTCATTTCGTGGATCGGAAATGCCGTCTTCGGCGCGACCGCGAGCACGAAATCCATGGCTTCGCCGATCTTCAGCCAGGGCGCCCCGATGGGGGCCGCGAGCAACGGCACGTCGACACCTTCGGGCACCGCATACGAATCTCCGGGGTGGTAGAGGGTCTCGTTGACCAGCACGCCCACGTTGTCGACGACGGGCATCGACTCATGGATCACCGCGTGCTTGCCGCCGAAGAAGCGTAGCGTGAACGGCTCGACGTAAAGTTCTTCGCCCGGGCTCACCACCGTCACCTCGATACCGTCGGCGGCGGGGTTCTGTGCGATCGCGTTGGCGACGCCCTGAGGCGCAAATATGCGAGCGCCGGGGGAGACTTCCTGAATGCGCAACAGGTGCTCGGGTGTCCAATGATCGGGATGCTCGTGCGTCACCACGATCGCAACGACATGAGCAATCTGCTCGGGCAAAACGGTGAAGCCGCCGATGTCGATCATCAGTCGCTTGCCTTGTTCCTCGACGGTGAGTGCGGCGTGCTCATGTTTGATGACTCTCATGGCCTGAGTCAAGCGCGTCACGGTGGGTGAGGGCAACCCCGCGGTAAGGGCAACCCCGCGTCGTTCGGGCGCGAAATGAGCCGCGGCGCGCCGAACGTGGGGCACGATTTGGAGAGCTCGATCGTGCTGTGACATACTCATCTAGTTGCGAAATGGCCCCATCGTATAGTGGCCTAGTACGCCGCCCTCTCACGGCGGTAACGCGGGTTCGAATCCCGCTGGGGTCACAACTGTGAATCAGCCCCCGCTCCCTTGAAATATAGGGTGCGGGGGCTGTTTCTTTGCGCAGGGGTCCTGCGCCAGCGTGGCAAGAGGGGTAACACTGAAGCCATGGACACTGCAGCATCCGCAACTGCAACGACGGCCCCAGGCCCGGCCTCCGAAGTCGTCGTCGACCTCGACGGGGCGCAACGCGCATTCGGCTCAGGTGCCCAGCGTGTGCTGGCGGTCGATGGCGTTGACCTTTCGATCCACCGAGGCGAGGTTGTCGCCCTGCTCGGTCCAAATGGCGCCGGCAAAACCACCACGCTCGACATGTTGCTCGGGCTCACCGAGCCAAGCGCGGGGACGGTGAATGTGCTTGGCGGCAGCCCGGTACGTGCCGCGAAGACCGGAGCGATCGCGGCGGTGCTCCAGACCGGCGGGTTGCTCGCCGACCTCACCGTGGGCGAGACCGTCCGGCTGATTGCGTCGCTCTACGGTCCCGCCGCGCTCGCGCGGGTGCCCGAAGTGATGGAACGCGCCGGCCTTGCACACCTCGCTCGCCGGCGGGTCTCAAAGTGCTCGGGCGGTGAGCAACAGCGGGTGCGGTTCGCGCTCGCGCTGACGGCAGATCCCGAAATCCTGGTGCTCGACGAGCCCACCGCGGGTATGGATGTCACTGCCCGCCGCAATTTCTGGAACGTCATGCGGGCTGAGGCCGACGCAGGGCGCACGATCATCTTCGCCACGCACTATCTCGAAGAGGCCGAACAGTTTGCGCGTCGCACGGTGGTCATGCACCACGGTCGTGTGGTGGCGGATGCCCCGACCGCCGAGCTCCGCGCCGGCCTCGGCGCTCGGACGGTCGCGGCGACGTTGCTGGATGCCACCGCCGACGAGACCGTCGCCGCGCTCCGCGCGTACGAAGGGGTGAGCGACTTGCGCATCGATGCGGGCCGCCTCACGCTCCGCAGCGCGGACTCCGACGCCGTCGCCGGCATCCTGCTCGCCGCCGGGGCGCGCAATCTTGAGATCGCCGCGCCCACCCTCGAAACCGCGTTCACCGCACTCACGGAGGACTGATCAATGTTGCTCTCACCGACAATGCTCCGCATCGAGGGTGCGCGCCAGCTGCGCAATCCATACACGCTCGCGTTTACGCTCGCGATGCCTGTCATTTTGTACGTGATATTCGGGGGCACCGCCGCCTACGGCGACCAGACTGCTGGCAATGGCAACGTGCGGTTTTACGTGATGGTGTCAATGGCGGCCTACGGAACCGCCGTGGCGATGAGTTCGCTCACCTCGCTTGCCGCCGCCGAGTCGAAGCAGGGCTGGGGTCGTCAGCTCGCGATGACGCCCTTGAGCACGGTGGGGTATGCGGCGACAAAGGTGATTACCGCGCTCTCGTTCGCGATACTTGCGCTCGTCGCCGTGTTCACGGCCGGAATCTTCACCGGGGCGAAGGCAGAATCCGCGTGGCATTGGCTTGCCAGCGCGGGGATCATCCTTGGGGTCGGACTCATCTACGGGCTGTACGGGCTGGGCGTCGGTCTCTTCTTCAACGCCGACTCGGCCGCCGCGCTCGCTTCAATCTCACTGACGTTTTTCGCGTTCTTCGGCAATGTCTTCATGCCGCTCGATGGCGTGATGCTCGACATCGCCCGCTTTACGCCGCTCTATGGTTTCGTTGCGCTGAGCCGCTGGCCGTTGTCGGAAGGGGTGCTCAGCACCGGGCAAACCGACCCGCTCTGGGTGCTCCTGCTCAACGTCGTCGTCTGGACTCTCCTCTTCGGCGCACTCGTCGCGGCCGGTGCGCGGCGCTCGCGCCGACGCCAATAGGCGGCGGCCGAGAACGAAGATTCCCCGCCACCTAAAACCAGGTGGCGGGGAATCCGCAGTTCAGCTGTGGGTTATGCCCAGGGCAGCGGGCGCTCCTTGTCCATGGTGGCGTCGTGGCCAACACGGGGAAGGTCGCCGCCGCCGGCGCGCATCACGATGAAGCGGAGCTGCTCGGGGCTGTCGGGCAGGCAGCGCCACGTGCTCCAGGTGCCGGGGGAGACGCGCACGGTGGTGCCGGCTTCGACGTCGACGACCTCATCGTTGAGGCCCATCTGGCCCTTGCCCGAGAGGAAGATGTAGAGCTCTTCTTCCTGGGAGTGGAAGTGCCACCACGGAGCCGACTTGCCGGGATCGGCAGCGTTGCTCGACATTCCCATGTATTTCGTCTCGAGCTCAAACTCTGCGAATCGCTTGCCGCGGCCGAGGGGCCCCTCAAACTCATCCCAGGTGTCGAGCGCACCCAGCTCAACTACTTTGTATTCAGTCATGTCGTCACCTTATAGCCCGACAAACAGGTGGCTCGGGAATGTTGCACGGTCGAGACGAGTGTCCTGTGAATTGGCACAACGCCCCTAGCGGCATCCGATCTCAGCGATATATCGTTATGTATCGCCAAGCCCGTTCCGGGCCGGCAGAAGGAGAGTCATCATGAGCGGTGGATCCATGAAAGACGGTTTTTCGGGCGTTGGCGGTTCCGGTGGTGCGGGCTGGCCGGTGAACGGCATCTGGGAGGCGATGGACCAGCTGCGCGGAATGTTTGAGCAGAAGGTCGCGGCGCCTCGCATGGCCCGCGGTGACGTGCGCGCAGCGGTGCTCGCGCTCCTCGCCGAGCAGCCGATGCACGGCTACCAGATCATCCAGCAGATCGACGAGCGCAGCGGTGGGAGCTGGAAGCCGAGCCCCGGGTCGGTGTATCCGACGTTGCAGTTGCTCGCCGATGAGGGCCTCGTGAGCGCGAGCGAGTCTGACGGCCGCAAGACGTACTCGCTGACCGAAGGCGGTCGTGCGGTTGTCGAAGCGGATGCCGACAAGGCAGCGCCGTGGGAATCGTCCGGCGCGCGGGCCGCAGGTCGCAGCGGGGCATTGGCCAGGGCGGGCTTCGACCTGGCGCAGGCCGTCGCGCAGCTCGGCCGCACGGGAACCTCGGAGCAGGCTGCGGAGGCGGTCGAGGTCCTCGAAGAGGCCAAGCGTCGGGTCTTCGGCATTCTCGCGAAGGACTAACCGGGTGCAGAGCTTCGAGGCTGCAACACAGCCGGGCGTGTCGGTGCCCTATGGGAGGATGACTGCATGATTCGAGTCGACTGCCACATGCACACGTTCGCCTCGGGCGACGCGGTGACCACGATTGATGAGCTCGCCCGTCGAGTTGACGAGGTGGGCCTCGATGTCGTGTGCATCACCGATCACCACGAGGTTTCTACGGCGCTGCTCGCGCAGGCAGAGCGGTCGATCAACGCGCGCATCGTCGTCGGAGAAGAGATTCGCACGCCCGCCGGCGAGATCATCGGCCTGTTCCTGACCGAGCGCATCCCGTACGTGCTGCCGCTCGACGAGGTCGTCGGGCGCATCAGGGCGCAGGGCGGGGTGACCTACGCGCCGCACCCGTTCGATCCCATTCGCAACGGCATGCGCGAGCACACACTGCGCCGGTTGCACGCCGAGGGCTCGCTCGATGTGATCGAGATCTTCAACGCGAAGACGGCGAAAGACGAGTTCAACCAGGCGGCCAAGGCCATCGCTGCCGAGCTGGGTATTCCCGGCGCCGCGGGCTCGGACGCCCACGACCCAATCGACATTGGCACCGCCTGGGTAGAGATGCCCGACTTCGACGGCCCTGCGTCGTTCCTTGAGAGCATCCAGTCGGCGACCGTGCACGGCGAGTACGCGCCGTACCCGCTCCGCTACCCCGGTGCGAACGCGCACGAGCTCTACACCGCGCGGTAGGTGTTGTTGATGACCTCGACTCCCTTCGCGCCACAGGCGAGCCTCGCGCCACGCGTGCTCACCCACGGTGCGGTGATGCGTGCGGCCGTGCCGGCAGACGCAACGGGTATTTTGGCTTGCATCCAGCGGCTCGCCGACTATGAACGCGAGCCCGACGCTGTCGAGAACACGGTCGAGATGCTCACCGAGTCGCTCTTCGGTGCCGAGCCGCGCGTGTTTGCTCACGTCGTTGAACGCGACGAAGAGATTGTGGGCATCGCCCTCTGGTTTCTCACCTACTCGACCTGGACCGGGCGGCACGGCATCTGGCTTGAAGACCTCTTCGTCAACGAGGAGGAGCGCGGCCGTGGGTTCGGTAAGGCGCTCATCGCCTCGCTTGCGACGGTGTGCGTCGAGCGAAACTATTCGCGCATGGAATGGAGCGTCCTCGACTGGAACGCTCCCTCGATCGCGTTTTATCGTTCCATCGGCGCACATCCGATGGACGGCTGGACAACCCAGCGAATGACCGGCGAGGCATTGGCCACGCTGGCCAGTCACGTCGGCGCCAGTTCCGAGGAGTAGACCATGTCTGACGCCGCGCTGCGCGCCCGATACCGCAGAATTCTGCGATTTGCCGGGGCCGCGCTGGCGCAGACCTGGTGGTTCGAGCTGTTCCTGCCGCGCATTGGTCTCGGCCGCATCGGCGACCGCGGTCGGTCTGCGCGCATGCAGCGCATCGCGCAGCGCTTTCACGCGCTCGCGGTCGATCTCGGTGGCCTCATGATCAAGGTCGGGCAGTTCATGTCGTCGCGCCTTGACGTGCTGCCTCCAGAAATCACGAAGGAGCTCGCGGGGCTCCAAGACGAGGTTCCAGCCGTTGAGTTCGCGGCGATCCGCGCTCGTGCCGAGGCCGAGCTCGGGGTGCCGTTGCACCGCGCATTCGCGTTCTTTGACCCGGTCCCGCTGGCCGCGGCATCCTTCGGCCAAGCGCACCGCGCACGACTCGTCGACACAGACGCTGCCGATACGGGGCTTCGCGACGTGGTGGTGAAGGTGCAGCGGCCGGGCATCGATCAGGTGATCGACGTCGACATGCGGGCGCTGCGCCGGGTGGCCGGCTGGCTCAGCCGAGTGCGTGTGGTTGCCGACCGCGTCGACCCGCACGCGCTTGTTGAAGAGTTCTCGCGCACGAGTCATGAAGAGATCGACTATCTGCACGAGGCATCCAACGCCGAACGCTTCGCCGACGACTTCGCCGAAAATCCGCGCGTCGCCGCCCCCGCCGTTGTGTGGGAGCGAACGACCCGGCGCGTGCTGACTCTCGAAGACGTCACGGCCATCAAGATCAACGACATCGATGCGCTGCGGGCCGCGGGTATCGACCCGGGCGAGGTCGCCAGCGCGTTCGCCGCGGTGATGTTCGATCAGCTCTTCATCAACGGCTACTTCCACGCCGACCCGCACCCGGGCAATATCTTCGTCACGCCGCGGGCGGCAGGGGCGGATGCCGCAGCACCCGCCTGGCACCTCACATTTATTGACTTCGGCATGATGGGCGCGGTCACCGACCAGTTGCGGGATGGCCTGCGGCGACTGCTGATCGCCGCGGCGGCGCGAGACGGCAAGGGGCTGGTCAGCAGCATCCAAGAAATTGGTGTCTTGTTGCCCTCGGCCGATACCAAGGCGCTCGAACGCGCGATGACCGAGCTGTTTTCCCGTTTCGGCGGCATGGGATTTGCCGAGCTGGCGCACGTCGAGCAGCGCGAGTTCAGCGACTTTGCGCGTGAGTTTGGCGACGTCGTGAGGGCGATGCCGTTCCAGTTGCCCGAGAACTTCTTGCTGATCATCCGCGCGATGTCGCTCACGTCAGGCATGTGTAGCGCGCTCAACCCGGCGTTCAATATTTGGGATGCCATCGAGCCATATGCCGCCCGCCTCATTCGCGAGGAGGGTGGGAACGTGGTGCAAGAGATCGCGAAGCAGGCCGCGTCGTTCGCCGGCCTCGTCGGGCGCCTTCCGGGCCGCGTCGATGATCTTGTGACGTTCATCGAAGACGGGCACATCGAGGTGAAGACGCCGCGCCTCGATCACCGGCTCGACCGCCTCGAACGCGCGGCGCGGCGGGTGGCGGCATCGGTCATCTTCGCCGCACTCCTCGTCGGCGGCATCATCTTGCGGGGCGAGGCCGAGGTGTTGGGCGTGATTCTGATGGTGGGTTCGTCGATTCCGCTGCTGTACTCGGTGCTCGCCGGTTTCGTAACGAGGTCGAGGGGCGGTCACAGCGGCTGAGTCCGAGCTCGGTGCAACGGGCCGAAATACGGGCCCACTCCCGCTCGGAGCGGCGTAGCCTGGCTGGATGTCGGCTCACCTTCTCGCGCAAAGCGCGCGGACACAGCTCAGTGCCCTCGCGGCGACAGCGCAAAGCGATCCCAACTCGTGGATGGCCACACGCACCGGCATCCGTCGCTACGACGCCGTGGATGCCGATGCCCGATCCGCCGCCGTTCTCATCTTGTTTGGCGAGCTCGACAGCATTCCGAGCAACTACGACGCGAAGGCTCCGGCCGTCTCACGCGAGCTCGACGTGCTCCTCCTCGCGCGAGCGCTCACGCTCCGCTCCCACCCCGGCCAGATTGCATTCCCCGGTGGCCGCATCGACCCAGAAGATGACGGCGCGATCAGCGCTTCACTGCGCGAGGCCGAAGAAGAGACTGGCCTCGATCCCGCCGGCGTCGAGGTGCTTGGCGCGCTTGAGGCCGTCCCGCTGTCGGTGTCGCAGCACCTCGTGACCCCGGTGCTTGCGTGGTGGGAGCGACCCTCGTCTGTGCGCGTGGTGGATGTGGCCGAATCGGCGGCCGTGTTCCGTGCCCCTGTCGCCGACCTGATTAACCCGGCAAACCGGGGCGTGACCGTGTTGCAGCGCGACGGACACGAGTGGCGCGGGCCGGCATTTCTCGTGTACCAGGACGGCAATGAGCACCTGGTGTGGGGTTTCACGGCGATGCTGCTCGACAGCCTCTTCCGGCAACTTGGCTGGGCCGAGGAGTGGGACACATCAAGGGTGCTGCCATTTCCGAGGCATCCGTAGTTCGGCGCAGCCTTCAGGCACGTTAGACTGAACGACGCGAGGGGGAGTATCCCATTCTTGCGCGTCCGTCATCACGGGAACCAATGGTGCATCCCCGGGCGCGTGCCGCCGCATTTTTTTCATGGATGCCGCGGGGGAGAGACTTTCGACTGTTTGTCCTCCCCTCTTGAAAGGCCGTTATGGTCCTCGAATTACCCGTGTGGTTTGAAATTGGTTCGCTCGTCGTCCTGACGCTCATTCTCGCCGTCGACCTGTTGCTCATTCTCAAGCGGCCACATATTCCTTCGACGAAAGAGTCGGCCCTGTGGGTAGCGTTCTACGTCACGCTGGCGCTGATCTTCGCGATGCTGATGTGGACCTTTGCCGGTGGAGAGTTCGCCGGTCAGTTCGTCGCCGGTTGGCTGACTGAGTACAGCCTCTCGATCGACAACCTCTTCGTGTTCGTGCTGATCATGACGCAGTTCTCGGTGCCGCGTCGCAACCAGCAGCAGGTGCTGATGGTTGGCATCATCATCGCGCTGGTGTTGCGCGGTGCGTTCATTCTTGTCGGTGCCGTGGTCATCGAGCGGTTCAGCCCGATTTTCTACATCTTCGGGGCGTTTTTGGTGTGGACGGCGATCCGCCAGGCGTTCCCCGGCGACGAGCACGACGACGGCCTGAAGCAGGAGAACTTCATGGTTCGAGTGCTTCGGCGCATGGTCCCGATCAGCGACCACTACGACGGTTCGAAGGTGCGCACCGTCGTGAACGGCAAGAAGATGTTCACGCCGCTCCTCGTGGTCTTCGTGGTCATCGGTGTGACCGACCTGTTGTTCGCAGTCGACTCGATTCCGGCGATCTTCGGCATCACGCAAAACGCGTTTATCGTGTTCACTGCGAACATCTTTGCCCTGATGGGCCTCCGCCAGCTCTACTTCTTGCTCGGCGACCTGCTCGACCGTCTCCGCTACCTGCACTACGGCATCGCGTTCATCCTCGCGTTCATCGGTGTGAAGCTTGTCTTCCACGCCATGCACGTCAACGAGCTGCCGTTCATCAACGGTGGCGAGTCCATCGCGTGGGCTCCAGAGATCTCCACCTGGATGTCGCTGGTCGTGATCGTCGCGTCGATGGTTGTTGCGACCGTCGCGAGCCTCATCGCCAGTCGCCGCGACAAGTTGCGCGCCGGCAGCGACGCCACCTCAACACCGATCGAGGAGTAGGGTGCGGGGCGCTCGGCCTTCGCGGACGCAGACATGCGGGCCTCGCAATACGGCCGAGGCCCCACACACCCGGTGCTATTCTCGACACATGCAGTTCTCCCGTCTCCTCCTTAGCGGCCGCGACGAGTCTTAGTTTCTAGGCCTCCCTCGTCGCGGAGTCTGTCGCGGGCCGAACTTCGACTCTCTGGAGAACACTGGCTATGAGCACACAACACGATGTCCTGACGCACGACGGTGCGCGCCCCCGGACCCTGGCTGAAAAAGTCTGGGACGACCACCTGGTCGTGAAGGGGGAGGACGGTCAACCGGACCTGATCTACATCGATCTGCACCTCGTCCACGAGGTGACGAGCCCGCAGGCATTCGACGGCCTCCGCACCGCAGATCGCCCGTTGCGCCGCGTCGACCTGACGATCGCGACCGAAGACCACAACACGCCGACTCTGGCGATCGACAAGCCGATCGCCGACCCGACGAGTCGGATCCAGATCGAAACGCTCCGCACCAACGCGGCCGAGTTCGGTGTGCGTCTGCACTCGCTCGGCGACAAGGAGCAGGGCATCGTGCACGTCGTCGGCCCGCAGCTCGGTCTGACGATGCCGGGCGTCACGGTCGTATGCGGCGACAGCCACACCAGCACGCATGGCGCGTTCGGTGCGATGGCCTTCGGGATCGGCACCAGCGAGGTCGAGCACGTCATGGCGACCCAGACACTGCCGCTCAACCCGTTCAAGACGATGGCCATCAGGGTCGAGGGCACCCTGAAGCCCGGTGTCACGGCGAAGGACATCATCCTCGCGGTCATTGCCAAGATCGGCACCGGCGGAGGACAGGGCTATGTGCTCGAGTTCCGCGGGAGCGCGATTCGCGCGCTGTCGATGGAAGGCCGCATGACGGTCTGCAACATGTCGATCGAGGCCGGCGCCCGCGCTGGCATGGTCGCCCCCGACGAGACCACGTTCGCCTACCTCAAGGGCCGCGACCACGCGCCCAAGGGTGCCGACTGGGATGAAGCGGTCGCGTACTGGAAGACGCTGCCCACCGATGAGAGTGCCGTGTTCGACGCCGAGGTCTTCCTCGATGCCGACGCGCTTGAGCCCTTCGTCACGTGGGGTACGAACCCCGGTCAGGGCGCCTCGCTCTCAGGCGTCGTCCCCACGCCTGCTGAGATTGAAGACCCGAACGAGCGTTCAGCCGCCGAGCGTGCGCTCGAATACATGGATCTTCAGCCGGGCACCCCGCTGAAGGACGTGGCGGTCGACGCCGTGTTCATGGGCTCCTGCACCAACAGCCGCATCGAAGACCTCCGCGCCTTCGCCTCGGTTGTGCAGGGCCGCACCAAGGCCGAGGGCGTTCGCGTCATGGTCGTGCCGGGCTCGGCGCGCGTGCGACTCGAGGCTGAGGCCGAAGGTCTCGACAAGATCATCACCGACTTCGGCGCTGAATGGCGCTTTGCCGGTTGCTCGATGTGCCTCGGCATGAACCCCGACCAACTCGCCCCGGGCGAGCGCTGTGCGTCGACAAGCAACCGCAACTTTGAGGGACGCCAGGGCAAGGGTGGTCGCACTCACCTGGTCTCGCCGCTGGTGGCAGCGGCGACCGCAGTGCGCGGCACGCTTTCGAGCCCGAGCGACCTCGACGACATCGCCGTCCCCGCAGGGGCAATTGCAGAAAGCATGGATGCCTGATGGAAAAGTTCACCACGGTCACCGGCGTTGCCGCGCCGATGAAGCGCTCCAACGTTGACACCGACCAGATCATCCCAGCGGTCTACCTCAAGCGCGTGACCAAGACCGGTTTCGACGACGCCCTCTTTGCCGCATGGCGGCAGGACCCCGAATTCGTGCTGAACCAGCCCGCATTCGCGGGTGCGCAGGTGCTCGTTGCGGGCCCAGACTTTGGCACCGGATCGAGTCGTGAGCACGCCGTGTGGGCACTACGCGACTTCGGTTTCAAGGTGGTCTTGAGCCCCCGCTTCGGTGACATCTTCCGCGGCAACTCGGGCAAGGCAGGGCTGCTCGCCGCCCAGATCACCGAAGAAGACCTCGAGCGCATCTGGGCCGCGATTGACGCGGATCCCGGTGCAAAGATGACGGTCGATCTCGAGGCGCGTACTGCGACTATCGGCGATCTTCAGGTCGCAATCGAGATCGATGATTACACTAGGTGGCGTCTCCTGGAAGGGCTCGATGACATCGGGCTGACTCTCCGGAATGAAGAGGCGATTTCCGAATTTGAGGCACGCCGCCACAAGTGGCTCCCCACAACGCTCCCCATACAGTAAGGGCCACCATGAACACGCTCCTGAATGACGCCAACACTCCAGGAGGCACGGTGGAAGACACTGCCGAGATCATCAAGATCCGCGGCGGTCGACCGTTGACCGGTCGCGTCGAGGTGAAGGGTGCCAAGAACCTCGTCACGAAGGCGATGGTTGCGGCGCTCCTCGGTGAAACCGCCAGCGTGCTTCGCGACGTGCCCGACATCAGCGACGTCGCAGTCGTGCGCTCGCTCCTCGAGGTGCACGGTGTGCGCGTCGAAGAGATCGACGGCGAAGAGGGTGCGCTGCGCCTCGACCCCGTTGGTGTTGAGTCCGCCCACATGGACCAGATCGACGCGCATGCGGGTGCTTCGCGCATCCCGATCCTCTTCTGCGGGCCGCTCCTGCACCGCCTCGGTCAGGCGTTCATCCCCGACCTCGGTGGGTGCCGCATCGGCGATCGCCCGATCGATTTTCACCTCGACGCGCTGCGCAAGTTTGGTGCCGTCGTCGAGAAGCTGCCCACCGGCATCCGCCTCTCTGCGCCGAACGGGCTGCACGCGGCAAACATTCACTTGCCGTACCCGAGCGTTGGCGCTACCGAGCAGGTCTTGCTCACGGCCGTACGCGCGAAGGGCACGACCGAACTGAAGAACGCGGCCATCGAGCCCGAGATCATGGATTTGATCGCGGTGCTGCAGAAGATGGGCGCGATCATCTCGTACGAGCCGAACCGTGTGATCTTGATCGAGGGCGTCGACTCGCTGCGCGGGTACGACCACCGTGCGATCTTTGACCGCAACGAGGCCGCCAGCTGGGCATGCGCTGCGCTCGCGACCGACGGCGACATTTTTGTCGGTGGCGCGAAGCAGCAAGAGATGCTGACGTTCCTGAACGTTGTGCGCAAGGTGGGCGGCGAATTCGACATTCACGAAGACGGCATCCGTTTCCGCCGCGGCGGCGAGCTGAAGCCGGTCATTGTCGAAACCGATGTGCACCCCGGTTTCATGACTGATTGGCAGCAGCCGCTCATCGTCGCGCTCACGCAGGCGCACGGCGAGTCGATTGTGCACGAGACGGTGTACGAGAACCGTTTCGGTTTCACCGATGCGCTGGTCAAGATGGGCGCAAACATTGATGTTCACCCGCACGGGCTGCAGGATGGCCCCCGCCGGGTGCCGCGCCGCAACCTTGAGCAGGCCGCAACGATCACGGGACCCACGCCGCTGCACGGCGCCGACATTGTGGTGCCCGACCTGCGCGGCGGCTACAGCCACGTCATCGCGGCATTGACCGCCGAGGGCGAATCGACGGTGCGCAACATCGGCATCATTAGCCGCGGTTATGAGAAGTTTCTTTCAAAGCTCCAGCTGCTGGGCGCAGACTTCGATATCGTCGGCTGAGTGATGACCTCAGCGAAACCCACACCGGGCAAACCGGCGAAGCCGCGCTCCGAGAAGCGGCGGCCGAGCTGGTTCTGGCCGCTGTCGATGCCAGTCCTGCCGTTTGTTGATCTGATCTCCAAGGTCACCTTCATTCACCCCGAGAAGCTGCCCGCGCAGGGGCCGTTCCTGCTCGCGGTCAACCACTACAGCGAGATCGATCCGTTGATCGTCGCGCGCGCTGTGTGGAAGCTCGGCCGCGCGCCGCGCTTTCTCGCAAAGGCATCGCTGTTCAAGGTTCCCGTGGTCGGTGCCGCGCTTCGTGCGACGGGCCAGGTGCCGGTCGAACGAAACGGCAGTGGCCGTGCGACGGCCGGAGCACTGAGCGCGGCCGACGCGCTTGTGGCGCACGGGCGCGGCGTGATCGTCTACCCCGAGGGCACGCTGACACGCGACCCCAACCTGTGGCCGATGCGAGGCAAGACGGGCGCTGCGCGCCTTGCGTTCGATTCAGGCCTTCCCGTGATCCCTGCAGCCCACTGGGGTGTGCAGGAGGTCATGGGCCGCTACTCGAAGAAGATCAGCCTCTTCCCGCGCAAGCCGGTGCGCCTGATCTTCGGAGACCCCATCGATGTGTCCGACATCGCCGCACGCCGCAACACTCCGGGCGCGCTCAACGAGGCGACCGAGCGCATTATGACCGGCATCACCGAGCTGCTCGAAGAGCTCCGCGGTGAAAAGGCGCCGGCCGAGCGCTGGGACCCGAGCAAGCACCAGCAGACTGAGACGGGTCGTTTTGAGTCGTAGACCCGCCAACACCGGCCCCCGCGTCACAGTTGTCGGTGCGGGGAGCTGGGGCACGACGTTCGGCAAGATTCTTGCCGACGGCGGTGCGAACGTGACCATGTGGGCCCGTCGCCCAGAGCTGGCGCAAGAAATTGCGCGCGCAAAGCGCAACAGCGACTACCTGCCCGGCATCAATTTGCCGATGGGGATGACGGCAACGTCGAACCTTGCCGAGTCGCTCGACGGCGCCGAACAGATCTATCTTTCGATTCCGAGCCAGTCGCTGCGGCAGTCGCTGAAGGGTGTGCGGCCACTGGTCGCGAAATCCGAGGCGCCGATCGTGTCGCTCATCAAGGGCGTTGAACGCCGCAGCGGGCAGCGGATGAGCGAGGTGATTGCCGAAGAGCTCAAGATTGATCCGTCACGCATTGCCGTGGCATCCGGCCCCAATCTCGCGCTCGAAATTGCGCGCGAGCAGCCGACAGCCGCGGTGATCTCATCTTCGAGCCGCGAGACCGCAGAAGCGGTTGCCAGGCTTGCCCGCAACAGCTACTTCCGCACGTTCGTCAACACCGACGTGATTGGCACCGAGTTCGGTGGGGTGCTCAAGAACCTCATCGCCGTGGCGATCGGCATCGTCGACGGCGTCGGCTACGGCGAGAACACGAAGGCCGCGATCATCACGCGGGGTCTGGTCGAGATGACTGACTTTGCGGTGGCGCAGGGCGGTCAGGCCGAAACGCTGCAGGGGCTCGCGGGCCTTGGCGATTTGATTGCCACGTGCCAGTCGCCGCTCTCGCGCAACAACACCGCCGGGCGACTGCTCGGTCAGGGCTACAGCTTTCAAGACGTAGTGAAGCAAATGAACCAGACCGCAGAAGGTCTGGCATCGGTTGGGCCGGTGTTGCAGCTGGCCCGCGAGGCTGGTGTGGCGATGCCGATCGTCGAGCAGGTCGACCAGGTGCTCAAGGGCACGCTCGACCCTCGGCATATCGCACCGCACCTCACGACCGATGACGATGACGATGATCAGCCGCAAGGCGAAGGGACGCAGTATGCACAAGCCGGTGGTGGTGGTGCTCTTTGGAGGTCGATCCAGCGAGCACTCGATCAGTTCCGCAACAGCGGGCGGGGTCCTGAGGGCGATTGATCGCGATCGCTTCGACGTCATTCCGGTTGGCATCACCCGTGCGGGCGCGTTTGTGCTCGAGGTCGATGACCCCGATCGGTTCCAGCTTGACCCGCATCACCTGCCCGAGGTCGTAGACAACGGCACTCGCGTGCTCTGGCCTGAGGCCGGCGGCACACGGACGGTGCAGGTTCGACGCGCCGACGGCACGGTTGACGAACTCGGTACGGTCGACGTTGTGTTGCCCATCTTGCATGGGGTGCACGGTGAAGACGGCACGGTGCAGGGCTTCTTCGACACGCTCGAGATTCCCTACGCCGGCGGCGGCGTGCTCGATTCGGCGCTGTGCATGGACAAGCACTTCATGAAGATCGTGCTCCAGGCGGCCGGCATCCCTGTCGCCCCGTGGGTGACCGTTCGTGAAGGCGAAGTGGATGCCTCGCCCACCGTCCGCACGGCAATCGATGCACTCGGACTCCCGCTCTTCGTGAAGCCGGCCCGGGCGGGCTCGAGCGTCGGTGTCTCGAAGGTTTCGGCCATCGACGAACTGCCCGAGGCTCTCGCTGTGGCCTTCGCGGAAGACGACAAGGTGCTGATCGAATCGGCGATCGTTGGGCGCGAGATCGAGGTTGCGATCCTCGACGGGCGCGGCGGCACGCCGCCTCGGGCATCGCTGCCCGGCGAGGTCGTGCTGACGACCCGCGACTTCTATGACTTCGAGGGCAAGTACCTGGGCGGCGACGGCGTCTCGATCGTGTGCCCGGCAGAGGTATCGCTGGCCGAGCTGGCACAGATGCAGGCGCTCGGGGTGCGCGCGTTCCAGGCGGTTGGCGGGCGCGGTCTCGCGCGGGTCGACTTCTTCTTGACGGCCGATGGCCTGGTCGTGAACGAACTCAACACGATGCCGGGCTTCACCCCGATCTCGATGTTCCCGAAGTGCTGGATCGCCTCGGGGCTGTCGTACGCCGACCTGATCACCGAGCTCGTCGAGCTCGGGCTCGAGCGGTAGCGCGCCGGGGCACACATTGCCCTGGCGCCGCGTTACGGCGTGGCGTTCGGGTCGACCTTGTCGGTGCAGCCGAGGCCATACTTCGGCAGCGACTGCACGGCGTTCGCGAGGTCTTCGAGCGCGATGCTGCCCGAAACGGCAGTGCCGTCGATGACGACCTCGACCGCCGGATCGCGGCCGTAGGTCGTTGCCGTGTACTGCGGGAGCTGGCTCTCGTCGATGATCCAGTCGACGCCTTTGAACGTCTGGCATGGCATCGTCGTGGGCGGCGGCACGGGCACACCGCACGAGAGCAAGACGCCGGTGGGATCGCCCCACGCGCCGGTTGCCTGGGCGTCGGTGTACTGACGCTCAAGGGTGCCGATGCGGTTCGGCAACTTCACCGTCACGTCGGCGCACAGCGGGTTGTTGGCGTCCGGCGCGGGCTGCATCGACACGGTCGAGCTGCAACCGGCCAGCAACGACCCTGCGACCACGACGATGGCGGCAAGAGAGACACGAGCAAGCAAACGAGACATCCCTCCCAGGCTACCTTGGGTGCATGCGTGCACACTCCACTGGCAACCCCACACACCCGAGCGACGGGCCGGGGCTCAGCATTGGCGAGCTGAGCGAGGGGGAGGTCTTGCGGAGGATTCTGGCACGGCTGGGCGAGGCATCCGCTGTGCTTGTTGGCCCGGGCGATGATGCGGCCGTCTTGTCGGCTCCCGATGGCCGCGTGGTTGTCACGACCGACACGCTGGTGCACGGCCCGGACTTTCGTCTCGCCTGGTCGTCGCCGTTCGACATTGGGTGGAAGTCGGCGGCCGTGAACCTTGCCGATGTGGCCGCGATGGGCGCGCGCCCGACGGGCCTGGTTGTCGCGCTTGCCGTCCCGCCAGCCCTACCTGTGTCGCTTGTTGAGGGCATCGCCGAGGGGCTTCGTGCGGCGTGCGATGCGCTCGCTCCGGGATGCTCCGTGGTCGGCGGCGACCTCACCGCCTCAGACACGCTGACAATCGCCGTGACGGCCTTCGGCTCGCTCGATGGCCGCGAACCTGTGCTGCGGTCGGGTGCGCGGCCCGGCGATGTGCTGGCGATCAGCGGCGTGCTCGGCAGCGCCGCGCGCGGGCTTGCCGTGCTGTTCGAGCGGGGGGTGGATGCCACGGGCACCCCGGTTCCACTCGATCCGGCAACGCTCTCCACCGCCGACGCAGAGGCCCTCGCTGTGCAATTGCGCCCTTCGCCCCCGCTCGCCGCGGGGATCGAGGCCGCCCGCGCCGGCGCCACCGCAATGATGGACGTCTCGGACGGCCTCGCGCTCGACTCATCGCGGATCGCCGCCATGAGCGGCGTGAGCATTGACGTGTTCTCGGCGGCGCTTGGTCCGAATGCGGCCTGGGCAATCGGCGGTGGCGAAGATCACGGCATGCTTGCGACCTTTCGAGCGGATGCCTCGCTCCCGCCATCATTCCGAGTCATCGGGCGGGTGCTCGAGGCCGGCGAGGTGCCGGTGCTGGTCGACGGCGCTCCGTGGGGCGGTACGCCCGGCTGGGACCCGTACCGCGACTGGGACGAGCGGGTCGGTTAGCGGGCGGTGGTGTCGTCGACGCCCTCGGGCGACGCCGGAACCACCCACCAGAGCGTCGTGTCGCCGTACTTCTTGTTGCGGAGGTGCTCGAGCCCGTCAGGAAGCGGTGGCTCGGCTGAGCGCCCCGCGCGCTCGATGATCACGGTCGCATGGGCGCTGAGCCGGGGGACCAGGAGCGTGAGCGCCTCGCGCAGCTCGTCGTCGCCCAGGTCGTAGGGCGGGTCGATGAACACGAGGTCGAACGTCTCGGTGGCGCCGCGCAAATACGCGATCACGCTCGTGGCCTTGACCTTCGCGGCGGGGCTTCCGCCGAGCGCGCGCGCAACTTTTGCCGCGTTGCGCTTCGCGATCGCGGCCGCGGCGGCAGAGCGCTCGACGAGGGTGACGGCGGCCGCGCCCCGGCTGGCGGACTCAAGCCCGAGCGCGCCCGAACCGGCGAACAGGTCGAGGACGGCGGCATCCCGAATCGAATCTGACGACTCGAGTGCGCTAAACAGCGACTCGCGAACGCGGTCGCTGGTGGGGCGGGTGCCGCTGGCGGGCACCTCTAGGGTGAGCGAGCCGGCCCGGCCCGAGATGATGCGAGTCACGCGCCAACGATAGCGGGCGCGACGCGGTGGCGAGCGTGTCGGGGGCCGCGGCTAGACTTTTGGCATGCCGACTTTCACGCTCGAGGCGGGCCTTGACGAGGCCCTCGGGGCGAAGGCGGCCGCCTCGCTGAAGCGGGCGTTCGGAATGAAGTCGGTGGGCGACCTGCTTGCGCACTATCCGCGGCGCTACGCGAAGCCGGGCGAGTTTACGACCGTGAGCGGCCTCCCGATCGGCGAGCCTGTCACGATCGTCGCGCAGGTGCTCAGCGTGCGCGAGCGGCGAATGCAGGCCCGCAGCGGGACCATTCTCGAGGTCACGATCGGCGACGGTTTCGGTGTGATCATGCTGACCTTCTTCAACCAGGCGTGGCGGCAGAACACGCTCAAGCCGGGCGCGCGTGGCATCTTCGCCGGCAAGGTTGGGCTTTACAAGGGGGCGCTGCAGCTCGCGCATCCCGATTACGCGCTGTTTGACGCATCCGATGAGCATGCCGAACTCGACGCGCTCGACAAGGCAAAGCGTCCGATACCGATTTATCCGGCCACGGCAAAGATTCCCAGCTGGCAGCTCGGAAAGTACATCAACCTCACGCTCGATGCGCTCGCCCCGGTGCCCGATCCGCTCCCAGCAGAGCTCCGCGCGCGCAGGGGGCTGCTGTCGGCGAGCGAGGCACTCTGGCAAATGCATCGCCCCGAAGACTTTGCCGAGATCAAAGCGGCGCACCGCACGCTGCGCATGCACGAGGCGCTCGTGTTGCAGGCTGCCCTCCTGCAGCAACGTGAGTTCGTGCGGAAGATGTCGGCCACCATGCGTCCGGCAAAGCCCGGCGGCTTTCTCGAGCGATTCGACGCGACCCTGCCGTTCACCCTGACACCCGACCAGATCTCGGTGGGCGAGCAGGTCGCCGAAGACCTCGTCGCGCCCTGGCCGATGAACCGCCTCGTGCAGGGTGAGGTGGGCTCGGGCAAGACCCTGGTCGCCCTGCGCGCAATGCTGCAGGTCGCCGATAGCGGCGGGCAATCCGCGCTCATCGCACCGACCGAGGTGCTCGCCGGCCAGCATTTGCGATCAATCGCACGGATGCTTGGGCCCGAGCTCGCACCAGAGCTCCTGCCGACCCTCCTCACCGGGCAGATGGGCGCGTCCGATCGCCGCAAGGCGGCCCTGCGGGTTGCCTCCGGGCAATCGCTGCTGGTGATCGGCACGCACGCGTTGCTGAGCGACACCACCACCTTCGCCGAGCTCGCCCTCGTGGTCATCGACGAGCAACACCGGTTCGGTGTCGAGCAGCGCGAGACCCTGCGCCGCAAGGGCACGAGCCCCCACGCCCTCGTCTTGACCGCGACGCCGATCCCACGCACCGTTGCGATGACGGTGTTCGGCGACCTCGATGTCAGCGCAATTCGTACGATGCCGGCCGGCCGTGCGGGCATCGAGACCCACGTGGTGCCGCTTGCCGACAAGCCGGGGTGGATGCCCCGGGTCTGGCAGCGCATCACCGAAGAGGTTGCCCTCGGCCGGCAGGCATTTGTGGTCTGCCCGGCGATCGACGCGCTCGCGGGCCTGCTCGACGACACCGGCGACGTGGCGCCGCCCGAAGACACGGTGGCGGTCGAAGAAGCCGCGGGAGGCGCGCCGGGGGGTGCGGGCCCCGATGTCGGCACGTTGCCACCAGCGATGCCGCTCGTCGGGGTGGTGCAGATTGCCGAGCTCCTGGCGGCCATGCCCGAGTTTTCGCACATCCGCACCGAGGTGCTGCACGGCAAGCTCCCGGCCGAGGAGAAAGACCGCCTCATGCGGGCCTTCGCGGCCGGCGAGATCGACGTGCTCGTGGCGACCACGGTGGTCGAGGTGGGCGTTGACGTGCCGAATGCCTCGACCATGGCGATCCTGAACGCCGACCGCTTCGGGGTCTCGCAACTGCACCAGTTGCGCGGCCGGGTTGGCCGTGGCGGTGTTCCGGGCCTGTGCCTGTTGGTCACCGGGGCCGAGCAGGGTTCGTCGTCGCGAGAGCGCATTGAGGCCGTGGCATCCACCCTCGACGGTTTTGAGCTCGCCGAGGTCGACCTCGAACTGCGGCGAGAAGGCGACGTGCTCGGTGCACTGCAGGCCGGTGGGCGCTCCTCGCTGCGGCTGCTGCGCGTGGTCAAAGACTCGGCGCTCATCTTGGAAGCGAGGGGCGAGGCCGAACACATTCTGGCCGACGACCCGACGCTCGGCGCGCACCCGGCGCTTGCCGCGGCGATCGATCGCCGCCTCGACCAGGGGGAGCGGGCGGCGCTCGCAAAAAATTAGCTCTTTCTTTCGCGCGAGTCACGAACGGCCGAACGGGGCGTGGCATGGATATCATGAGGGCATGAGCAACCGCGTGGCAGTTGTGCCCGGATCCTTCGACCCGCTCACGCTTGGCCACCTTGATGTGATCGAGCGTGCTGCCGGCCTGTACGACGAACTGCACGTGCTGGTGGTGCATAACCCTGGCAAGGAGGCGTTGCTGCCCATCGCGCAGCGCGTCTCGCTGATCGAGCAGGCAATTGCCGAACGCGGGGTGAAGGGCAGCATCGTGGTTGCGGCCTGGAGCGTCGGTCTGCTCGTTGACTACTGCACCGACGTTGGCGCGCAAGTGCTGGTCAAGGGCATCCGCTCGCAGATCGATGTCGCCTACGAAACGCCGATGGCAATCGTGAACCGTCATCTGGCGCATGTCGAGACGGTCTTCCTGCTGCCCGACCCATCGCACGCGCTGGTTTCAAGTTCACTGGTGCGCCAGGTCTCGCAGCTGGGCGGCGATGTCTCGCCGTTCGTGCCGCCGGCGGTTGCGCGCTACCTCGACACGGGCGCCCGCGGCATCTAGCTGCTTGGGCGCTCGGGGTTGTGGGCGCCCACCCAGCTGGGCGACGGTACGCTTGGAAGTGTGAAACATCACCGACCCGGCCCGTTGAGTCTTCCCGTTCGCGACATTATGCACCGCTCAGGCGAGATGCGTGAAGTCACCCTCAATCTCACCGTCCCCACCGCATGGGGGGAGGGTCTCGTCGCCGTTCCCGCTGGTGAAAAGCTTGACCTCGACGTACGGTTGGAGTCAGTCCACGAGGGCATTTTGGTCTCGGGCGAAGCCGTCACCGGATACACCGGAATTTGCGGTCGTTGCCTCGAGCCGATCGACGAGCCGCTTGAAGTCGATTTTCAAGAACTTTTCGCGTACGCTGGAACCGAAGCGGCTGACTTTGACGTTCAAGACGACCACGTGGATCTTGAAATCTTGGTTAGGGATGCGATCGTGTTGTCGCTCCCGTTTCAACCAGTGTGTGAGCCGGATTGCGCAGGTCTCGACCCCGAGACCGGTGTGAAGCTCGCGCACGGCACAGACGCACACCCCGAAGAAGCCCTCGATCCACGCTGGGCGGCGCTCGGGAAGTTCACCACAGACCCAGGCAATGGGGAAGAGGGCGCGGATTAGTCCGCGCTTTTGCCCCGCGCCCGAGATAGAGAAGAGATACAGCTATGGCTGGTAACCCTCCCAAGCGGAAGGTCTCCCGTTCCAACACCCGCTCGCGCCGTGCGCAGTGGAAGGCAGCGCCCATCACGCTGACCAAGACGATTGAGAACGGCGAGGTCGTTTACAGCCGTCCCCACCAGGCGAAGGTCGTTACGGACTCGCAGGGCACGGAGCTCTTCCTTGAGTACAAGGGTCGCAAGGTCGCTGACGTTTAGTCAGTTGCTGTGCACTCTGGCGTCAGCCTGAAAATGGATGGCGCCGTGTCGCTCGTAACTCTTGCTCAAAAGCTCAAGGTCGATATCGACCTTGAGCTTTTGACGTTGGCACTGACGCACCGCTCGTACGCGTACGAGCACGGCGGCATCCCGCACAACGAACGCCTTGAGTTTCTCGGCGATTCGGTGCTCGGGCAAGCGGTGACCGTGATGTTGTACACACAGCATCCGCTGCTCGATGAGGGCGCCCTCGCAAAGCGCCGCGCGAGTGTTGTTTCGACGGTCGCGCTCGCGGAGGTTGCGCGGCGTATCGGGCTCGGTCAGTACGTGTTGCTTGGCCGTGGCGAAGAGCAGACGGGTGGCCGCAACAAAGAGTCGATCCTTGCCGACACCACCGAGGCTGTGATCGGTGCGACCTACCTGAGCGCCGGTCCGGCAGCGGCCACCGACCTGGTCTTGCGCTTGGTCGAACCGCTTCTTGCCGATCACGAACGCTATGGCGCCGCCATGGACCCGAAGACGAGCCTGCAAGAACTTGCCGCTCGTCTCGCGGCGCCGGCGCCGGTGTATTCGGTCGTCTCGGTCGGGCCGGACCACAATCGCGAGTTCAC
>Ga0116169_1000386_pt1 | contig 46895 bp, 48 predicted proteins | sample AD_UKC130_MetaG_FD_89796 | JGI IMG/M metagenome (GOLD analysis project Ga0116169, IMG submission 89796) | Active sludge microbial communities of municipal wastewater-treating anaerobic digesters from Canada - AD_UKC130_MetaG | ecosystem: Engineered > Bioreactor > Anaerobic > Digestate | place...
AAGCTCCGGCTTCTTTTTACCCATTTTTGGCGGTCGCCTTTTCGGTTGTCAAAGTTCTTCTTTTCTGTTCCTGCTTGCGTTTTTCAGTAAGCCCTAATTATATCGGAATTCACAAAAAATCCTTTAGAGGGTATTTTAAATTTTACACACAAAAATCAACTTCCCTCATCGCCAGTCTATTTTTTCTCTTAATCACTGCCGGTACCCCATAGGCCACGGAATTAGCAGGAATACTTTTGGTTACGACCGACCCGGCACCGATAATTGAATTTTCGCCAATTACCACTCCTTGTATTATCTTACAACCCATCCCAATGAAAGAATTATCCTTTACTTCTACTTGACCAGCCAAAATTGCTCCCGGCGCTATCTGGACATTACTCCCGACAATGCAATCATGCTCAATGATGGCACCGGTGTTAACAATTACATTTTCGCCAATTTTAGCGGCAGCGTTGACAACAGCGCCAGCCAGCAGACAAGTTCCTGCTCCAATATGGGCCGATTGGGCGACAGTTGCCGCCGGATGGATTAAGACCGGAAATTGAAACCCAAGGGCTTTCACTTTTTCGAACAAAACCTTTCTCTGTAAAAGATTGTCAATCACCCCCAAAGTAATGAAGGCATAGTTTACTCCTTTATTGTATAGTTCTTCAAGGATAAGATCATCGCCAAGCACCGGGATACCCAGGACTTGTTTTTTTGCGGAGTTTTTTTCCGTAATCCCAACAATTTGGTACCCGTTTATTTCTTTAAGTAAATCAATAATTACTTTACAGTGACCGCCACCACCGATCAAAACTATTTTTTTCATTGCCGCTTCTCCGTTAAAATCTTTCTCTAACCAACATAAAAGCTTCAGCATAGTCGACCCCGCAGCTCGCTCCTCTAAACCTGGCCAAAGCCCGAATGTTTTCCATACTTCGGGGTTGCGGTGGGTTTTGCACTTCCGATTGGTAGATCCGCATAATCTCCAGTTTTTGGTCGATGAAATCGGTAATATCGGAAAAGACATTCGGGATAAACAAATTCTCCGGAAATGGGAGGGCAAACTCCGTTTCGGATAAGCACTCATACATCAGTATTTTCCTGACAAACGGCGCCCGAAAGCTCTTCGTACTGCTCAAAATAGCCTTTGCGGCAATTTGGTGATCGGTATGGATATCAGAGCGGTTATTCATATAAACCAGCTCCGGTTGTAAATCTTTGATGATCCGCGAAATTTCACCGACTAATAAGGCAAAATCAACTAAATGCAGTTGGGTCGTGATAAAATCGAATTGAACAACTTCCTTAAAGCCGTACTGCCGGGCAACCATCTTTATTTCCCGTTCTCTTCGCTCGATCGAATCTTGGCTAAAGCCGACCACTTGGTCAAGTTTGGTCAAGATCAACCAAAAAATCTCGTCTCCCTGCTGCGCATGTTTTAAAAGCGTACCCCCACAACCCAGGGTTTCATCATCGGGATGAACGGAAACAACCAGTAACTTCATGATTCAACCTCACTAGTAAACAATCTGTTTATTCAGCAATTGCTCATTAATCTCGGTCTCGGCGATAATACGCGCAATACGCTCCCCCGAATAACCGTCACCATAAGGGTTACTGCAATTCGCGCATAATTTTTTAAAGGCCTCATCATATAATGCTTTATTAATCGCGGCTTTGATCTGTTCTTTATCATGGGGGACAAAAAGGATATTCTCCGCGTGTTGCCGTTGCTTCTGCCGGTTACCCACATTGACAACAGGCAACTTCAAGTACGGTGCCTCCAACAGTCCGCAACTGGAGTTGCCCAATAACAATGCCGCGTTGCGTTGTAAATTAACAAAAATGTCTCTGGGCAGCGTCTTAAAGGCTTTCATAAAACTATACTTTTCCGTGTACCTTTCGATCTCGGCAATCATCCCAAAACTACCCGCGTCGGAATTGGGGTAAGTAATTACGGTCTTGATCCCCAATTCGGCAACCGCCTGTAAGGTTACGGCCATCTGTTCCTGTGCCTTCTCCACTTCCGAACTCAACGGGTGTTTGATCAGTAAAATAAAGGGTTCGTTTTCCTGTAAGTCCGTTCCGAGACGATTGTTTATTTCCTCATAGGATAAATAAGGTTGTTTTCTAATTGAATCCAAGGCCGGGTTGCCGACAACCTTTACCCGCCAAGGCTCTTCCCCCATTTTCAGAATGCGCTCGCCATTTTCCTGCGTCGTCGGAAAATGAAGATGGGCCAGTTTTGTCACGGCATGCCGCACCGAATCATCGATATTGCCGACTACCCGGTCTCCGCCGCAAATGTGCGCCACCGGGATGTTCATATAGGCCCCAACCGCAGCCGTCGCCAGACTTTCTTCCCGGTCCCCCAAAACTAATAACCAATCCGGCTTTTCCCTGGCGGCGATATCCGTCAAGCCCATAATTTGGATCCCCAGGGATTTACTCCTTCCGGACAAGCGGTCGGAGGACAATAAAGTTTCAAGCGGTATGGTTTCAAACCCGTCCTGTTCAACCAATTGATGAGTGTTGCCATATAACGGCGAGAGGTGGGTCCCGGTAACCACCACTTTTAATGATAAATCGGTGCGCTTGACAATTTCCTCAAAGACCGGTTGCAAAATAAAGTACTCTGACCGGATTCCGGTCACCGCCAAAATTTTCTTCAAGACAAACAACTCCGCCTTTTCCTTTATTCATCAACAATCAGTTCTTCATAGTACCTGAACATTGACCGGTTGAATTTTATCTCCTTCGGTTCATATTTTTTATTTAATAAAAAACACTCAATTGCCCGAAACCAATTATCGGAAGCCGCAAAGGAAAGGGAAGCCCCGCCAGCCAGCCGAGGGTTGATTTCGATAAAGTAAATTTTGTCACCCTCTTTAAAACATTGAATGTTAATTATCCCGACCGGTTTTAGTCGCTCTACAATCTTTTTGCAGAAATCAATGATTATTGGGTCATAAACCGTCTGCCCCTTAACCGAAACCCCCGACTCCACCCCCACTCTTTTCCGGGGAATAATGTATACGGGCCGACTATTAAAATCGCATAGGATATCAACGGTGTATTCCTCACCGGAGACCAGCTCCTGAGAAATATAATCTTCAAGCCTTATACCGGTTTTCAATTCGTCTTTCAAGTAAATACCTTGACTTCCCCGTCCCGTCCGTGGTTTTAACAAATCATAATCCGGGCCCAATGCGGTTTTGGGTGTCGGGATCCCGTTTTCAATAAAAAAACGGTAAGTCTCCCATTTATCAACGCAGGTTTTGACCACCTTCTCATTTGACAGAATAACAAAGGTATTAAATAGCGCTTTAAATTGATCCCGTCGCTTACTCCACTGTAATAACCCCTCGTTTACTGTAGGAAAGACTAGGTTAATCTGTTCTTTTCGAATGATTTCTTCTATGACATTAAAACAATTCGAGTCAGCATATCTGGGAACAATATAAGCTTTATCAACCTTATACCAACCCGCTGATTGCTGATCAATATCGATCCCGATCAGGTTCCAATTCATGGCCTTATAATATTTTAATTGGGTATTGAAGACCATGCTACCTATGCCTTCGACTAGCACATTCATAAGGGCACCTCATTAAACAAAGCCTTATTAAACAACAAGTTTATTTCATAGTTTGACATGTCTTTCCTGTTATGAATTAGCGCAAATAAGGCATCCATATTGCTTTTGGGATAATAAACCCTATCACCTTCCGCTTTAATTTTGACCAGCTCAAACTGGGAAAATTTACCTTGGCAAGTATTTCTTATGATGTCATAATTAACAATAACTGCTTTTTCCCTGTTAAGATTGTATACATAATCAAAACACAAGTTATCATCTACTTCATATTCATCCTGAACGGGTAAACCTAACATCAAATTAATATAGTTGTCGATAAAATTATACCGGTAGCACTATTTATTTTTGACCTATAAACCAATATTATCACAAAAAAATACTTGTAGCAATAATTCCTTTGTTATTGTTAATACACAGCAATCAAGGGTAGGACAGAGCGGAACGGATGGCCTGCCAAAGCTCATTGCGGCCTAAAAGGGATCTGGCGGAGAATGCTATCAGTTCGCTCTTGTCCGGCAGTTCCAGGGTTTTTCTGATCTCAGTAAGACGCTGGTTGATTTGGGTACGGCCAATCTTATCTGCTTTGGTGGCAACAACAAGATAGGGCTTTTCCATTTGGTGCAACCAATTCACCATGATCCGATCGTCTTCGGTGGGTGCATGGCGGATGTCCACCAGTAGGAAGATGTATTTTAGCTGCTTTCTAGTGGTCAAATAAGTTTCGATCATCCCTTGCCATGCCAGTTTAGTGGTCTTGGCAACTTGAGCATAGCCATAACCGGGCAGGTCTACAAGGAAAAATTGATTGTTGACATTATAAAAGTTGATGATACCGGTCTTTCCCGGTTTGGCGGCAACCCGGGCCAGGTTCTTCTTGCCCAGCAGAGCATTGATTAAGGATGATTTCCCCACATTGGAACGGCCGACCAAGGCCAGATCAGGCCAGGGTTTTTGGGGGTATTGGTTGGGTTGGACGGCCGAAGCCGCCAAATTTGCCTCAATGATTTTCATCGGGGCCTCCTTGCTTTGCTTTGCCAACTTTTATTTTATCTATGCAATTTGGTTTTTATATATCATATTGTGATTGATAAATCAAGGAAAGACAATAGTTTACCAGTACTGCAGGGACTTGCCGCTGCCGGTGGAATTAAGTATTAAAACACAAAAGGAGCCGATTATATGTTAACTATCGATCTGCATGGCTTGGGTTTGACCGAAGCTCTGGAAAAAATGGAAAAATCAATTTTGTCGGCGGTGAAGTTTAACGAGCGGTTAATCCGGGTAATCCATGGTCAAGGGAAACATAGTGAGGTATTCCCTGTACTCAAATCTGGCGTTCGCCATTGGCTGGAAGAATCTGAACTGGCCTTAACTTATGTGGAGACATACTTTCGTGGCGAGGATGGTTCGCCTTACTCCCAAGCAAATCCAGGGGAGACCATAATTCTGCTTAAAGGAATGGGCCCTTTGCCCCGGGCAGCGAGGGAAGAAGAGGAATGGGAAGAGGAGGAGTTTGCTGCCAGGAAAAATGCCAAGGCTATGCGGGCCGAGCGCCTGCGTAAACTCCGTCGTCGCGGCCCGGGAAGGTAAGCGAATCTTACACCCCTTACTTGCCGTCGGTCAATTAGTCCGATTAATACCCGCCATTTTGGAAAAAATAAATTTTGGATAAGTATATGTGGTTGAGGTGAGTAGGGGATGGACGAGGATGGATCTGTCAAAAGACCCTGAACAGATAAGGGGTCTCTTTTCGTGTATTGCCCCTGTTTATGACCAGATGAACCGTTTGTTCAGTTGGGGACTGGACGGAAGTTGGCGGCGCCGGGTCGTGGACCTTTTGGAACTTGCCGGTCACGAAGAGGTGCTGGACATCTGTTGCGGCACCGGGGAATTAACCTTTGCGTTGGCCAAGCGGCTTAACAAAGGCGGGTCTGTTGTCGGGATTGATTTTACCCGTGAAATGTTGGTGAGAGCTAAAGAAAAAGCCCGCCGCAATAATTATCAAAAAATCTGTAGTTTCCGGTTGGCGGATGCCCTAAACCTGCCCTTTGCCAACGGGAGTTTTGATGTTGTCACAAATGCCTTTGGTGTCAGAAATCTGTCCGATCCTAAAACCGGTCTCCAGGAGATGTATCGTGTCCTACGGCCAAAGGGCAAATTCGCCTGTTTGGAGTTGTCACAACCGGAGAATAGGTGGTTTTTGGGCTTGTATCGCCGGTATTTCGCCGGTTTGCTTCCGCTAATCGGTTATGTAATCTTGAAACAACGGGGACCGTACGATTATTTGCCGGCTTCAGTTTGGAACTTTCAGAATAAAGCTGGTTTTTCTGCATTGATTGGTCAATGTGGTTTTCAAAATGTGCAAGTCCATTCCTTGTGGGGGGGAACGGTGGCGATCTTTTTGGCCGGTAAACCCGGTTCAGGTTGAGTTGGTATAAACTTTGCCAGTCTCGGGTTGTTGAAATAGGCAGGTTAAGATCCCGGATAAACTGGTCCGTTCTCTTGCCAGGGGGCGTGGTAGAGTGGCGATTCTCTACGGTAATCACCTATACAAAAACTCCGGATTGTCAGAGCAAACAAACGAAGTGGGACAAGGAAAGGTTGTTTTGAGCAGGAAAAAAAGATGGGTTGTCGAATTTTTATAAAAAATGTAGATAGTACCATGGGGGGCTGTAATGCAAAGTAGAAAAGAAACTGAGCTTTATGCGCCCGTCAAAAAATTTTTCACCAACAATGGTTATACAGTCAAAGGAGAGGTCAATGGCTGCGACTTAGTGGCTGTAAAGGGAGAAGAGCTTGTCATTGTGGAGTTAAAAACCCGCCTCAATTTAGACCTGTTTTTACAGGGAACCAAAAGACAGACTGTGACCAGATTAGTATATCTTGCAGTTGAAAAGCCAAAACGTTGCACCTTATCCCACAGGCGGGACATTCTCCGGCTTTGTCGCCGGTTGGGTTTGGGTCTGTTGACAGTATCCTTCTTCGCCGGTTGCCCGCATATGGTTGAGGTCTGGTGTGAGCCCAAGTTGAATTTGCCCGCCAGTGATCACCGGAAGCGAAGAAGTTTGCAGCAGGAATTTGCGGCGCGAACCGGCGATTTTAACGAGGGAGGGAGCTGTCGCCGGCCTCTTGTTACCGCTTATCGCCAACAAGCCCTGCTGGTTGCCGCCAAGTTGCATAGTTCAGGGCCATGCAGTCCCAAACAAATAATGACAGCGTTAAATCTGCCGAAGGCCGGGGCGATCCTGCAAAAGAACTATTATCATTGGTTTCATCGGCTGAAAAGAGGATTATACGGGCTATCACGCCAGGGTGAAGAAGCCTTAAAAGATTATGCCGGTATAATTCATCACTGGAAGGAAGACAGCGTATGAATCCCTACATCATTATTACCCTAATAGCTTTGGCGGTCAAGGGTTTTACCTTTACTTTCGTTTATGCCCAGAAGTATAAGCGAAAGATTCACTATGCCTATTTACAACTGGCCGGAGCCACCGTATTGTGGCTTTTGGTTCATTTGGTCTTGAAAACAAATGTTCATGGGGAATGGATGAATCTCTTTGTACGGCTTGGGAATGTTCCTGGGGCGTTACTGGGGTTTTTGTTTTTACGCTTTATTTATTTGTTTCTGCAAAGAAAGAAGGATTTTTCTTACTGGTTTACCTTGGTTGCAGCCGGTATTTTTTGTCTTCTGTTGCTCACGACGGATTGGATTATCTCCGGTTACCATCGAACGTTCTGGGGAATCGCTTCGACGAGAGGAATCCTCGGCAACCCAGCCTTTTGCCTCGTGGGTCTATACCCGTTGGCTGTCACGGTATATTATCTGAATCAAAAGATAAAATCCACCAATGACCGGCGTTACCGGGCACAGATGATCATCCTGATCTTTGGCATCCTGCTGACTGCCTCGGCTTTTGTTCTTTCCTTTACGGACTATTCTAATAATCATTTAGATATGTTCTTTGCCGAATCCACGGTTATCATTAGTTTAGCCATTTATTTGGCGATGATCAAATACAACTTTCTATCAATCGATATTGCTGAAATCGCCCACGATCTTTTTGCCAATGCGATAGCAGGGGTGATTATTTTAAATAACCAGGATGAAATTGTCCTCTTTAATCAGTCGGCCGAGAACTTCTTTTTCCCTGACAGGATAAGGGCAGGAGTTCATATTACGGAGCTGATTCCGGAGTATAAGGAATTGAATGTTAACGAGAATTTGGAAATCTGTCGCAATTACAACAGCGGGAAGAAATTCGGTTTACTTTCCAAGATCACAAATATTCAATCGGGGATCGCCCTGGGTGCGATCTTGTTTATCCGGGATAATACCAAAAATAAGTTGAACGAGGAGGCTTTACGCGGGAGCGAAGAAAAGTACCGTAGTTTGGTGGAGATGTTGCCAGTAGTTGTCTTTATCCACCGGAACGGCAAGTTGGATTTTATTAACAAGGCAGGCATAAAACTGTTTGGCCTGCATTCAGCAGAAGATTATATCGGGAAGGATGTCACTGAATTATTCCATCCTGATGACCGCGGCTTGGTGCAAGAGCATATTGATTTGTGTTTATCAGGAGCTAATGATCTTCCCGTTCTTGAAGAACATGTGCGTTTGGTTAATGGTTCCACGGTTGATTGGGAAGTGGCAGTGAAGAATTATAGCATGAATGGGGTTTCCTACTCCATAGTGGTGGCGCGGGATATTACCAGGCACAAACAGATTGAACAAGCATTAAAGCAACGGATTATTGCCCTGACTCAGCCGGTGGGGGATATCTCGGGGCTGAAATTTGAAGATATATTTAATATCGATGAAATACAAGAGATTCAGGATGCCTTTGCCCGGGCTACCGGAGTGGCTTCGCTTATTACCGATGTTGAAGGTCGACCGATTACCAGACCAAGCAATTTTACCCGCTTATGCCAAGAGATTATCAGGAAGAACGAAAAAGGCACAGAAAACTGTATGAAGTCGGATGCTAGTAATGTCACAGACAAAAATGAATATTCCTTTGTCAAACCCTGCCTGAGCGTAGGTCTGATCGATGCAGGAACAAAAATTTACGTAGGCGATCGGCCCATCGCCCATTGGCTTATTGGCCAGGTTTTTTTGGAAGAGCCAGACCAGGAACGGATGTTGAATTACGCCAGGGAGATTGGCGCGAATGAGCAGGAGTTTCTCGCGGCGCTTAAAGAAGTTCCCAGAATGTCCAAGGAAAAATTTAACGAGATCTTCCAAACTTTACATTTAATTACTCAACAAATTTCCAAGCTGGCTTTGCAGAATGTTCAACAGGCCCGTATGTTGACGGAGAAAGAGAAGGCGGAGGACGCCATGCGGGAAAGCGAGGAACGCTATTATACCCTGTTTGAACATTCACCGGATGCCATCTTCCTCTTTGAAATGAAAAATAACGGGGAAGATTGGCCGATTATTGATTGCAATGAGGCGGCTTGCCGCATGAACGGGTATACACGGGAGGAACTGATCGGTCAGGATGTTACCATCCTCAATTACGAGAAGAATGAACGAGATAAACAGTTCCGGCGGGAATATTACCAGCTTCTCCGTCGGGTGAAAACCCATCGGCAAGAGTTTCTTCATATGCGCAAAGACGGTACGGTTTACCCAATTGAGACGGTTAGTAATTTGATCACCCTGGGTGGAAAAGAGGTCTTGCTGGGCATCGATCGGGACATTACCGAACGGAAGCGAGCAGAGAAGACCATCCGGCATCAGGCATATCACGATCTGCTGACGGGGCTGCCCAACCGAGCCCTGTTCAATGACCGCTTAACCCTTTCTTTGGCCCACGCCCACCGCGTTAGCGCAGTCTTGGCCGTCTTGTTTTTAGACTTGGATCGATTCAAGTATGTCAATGATACCTTCGGTCATGAAGTCGGCGACCGGTTAATCCAGAACATAGCCGGGCGTTTATTGTCCTGTGTCCGGGAGGGTGATACTGTTGCCCGGTTTGGCGGTGACGAGTTTATCCTGCTCTTGCCGCAGGTGGCGCGGGGGGAGGATGTGGCAAAGGTTGCCAAGGACATCCTGGAAAGCTTCCGCCAGCCGTTCCTGATGAACGATATGGAGTTGTTCATCACCACCAGTATCGGTATTGCCCTATATCCCAACGATGGCGACGACCCGGAAAAACTCTTGAAGAATGCTGATGCTGCCCAACGCCAAGCCAAGAATGAAGGGGGCAACTGTTACCGGTTCTATACACCACTAATGAATAAAAAGACCTCCGAGATCCTTACCATGGAAAATGATCTGCGGCGCGCCTTAAAGCGGGATGAATTTTTAGTCTACTATCAACCCTTGGTAAGTGTGGGTTCGGATCAAATTGTCGGGATGGAGGCTTTGATCCGCTGGCGCCATCCCAAACTGGGAATGGTGTCGCCGGGTGAATTCATCCCCTTGGCGGAAGAAACGGGTTTAATTGTTCCCATCGGTGAATGGGTGCTCAAAACAGCTTGCGTCCAAAATAAGGCTTGGCAAGATGCGGGTTATCCTTCCCTGAAAGTTGCGGTTAATCTCTCGGCTCGCCAGTTCCGGCAGCAGGATCTGGTGGAAATGGTCAGGAAAACTCTGCAGGAAACAGGTTTGGATCCCAAATACCTCACATTGGAGATCACCGAGAGCATTGCCATGGAAGATGTGGATTATACCTACAGGGTTTTACAAGAATTGAAGGAGATGGGCGTGCATATTGCTTTAGATGATTTTGGCACCGGATATTCCTCCTTTGGTTATTTAAAGAAATTCCCCCTGGATACGCTGAAGGTGGATCAGTCCTTTATCCGTGATATTCTGTCCGATGCGAACGATGCGGCGATCGCCCAGTCCATTATTGTCCTGGGCCATAATTTGGACTTGAATGTCACGGCGGAAGGGGTGGAGACAAAAGAACAATTATCCTTCTTAAAGGAGCATAAATGCGATTATTTCCAAGGATTCTATGTCAGTCGTCCGGTGCCGGCTGAAGAATTTGTCAAACTGCTCCCTAAAAATTAGCATAAAACATTTAAGCGTCCCCTGGATGGGGATGCTTTTTTCTTTACTAGAGAAGGTAATCCGGGTAGAAACAGAGAAATAACGTCAGCAGTTGTTGTGGGGATTATTTCTCTGGTTCGCTGTGAGAAGCTAAGACAAAAGGCATTTAAACGGAGAATGGGAGAGAAGCATGGCAACGCGTTTTATGCATTATATTCTGGCTTGGGAAGGTGTATCCGCCCGGAACTTCCCCGACGAGCAAAGGGAACTTTTTTTGGTGGGCTCATTGTTGCCTGATGCAGTTGCTATGCGCGACAAAAAAAATACCCATTTTATGGACAGCAGGCTTGCCTTGCGTTCCAACAAGGCCAAACTCCGGCAGACGCTAGGCTCCTGCCCGCCGGCATTGCTGCTGGGATGGGAGACCCACCTGGATCTTGATGAACTTTGGCAAAGAACCTGTTTCCGGCCACGTTTGGTTCGGGCGCCGCTGTTGTTTCTCCGCTACGGCATACAGACCGGGAGGTATTACTATGCGGAGATGAGTTCCTTCGATGTACTGTACCGCCGGGGCCTGGCGCCGGAAGGATACAAGGCGGCCAAGGACAGTGTTGAGGGATTAATGAAATATGTTCCACCGACGGAGACCGGGATTGCACTTCCGCAATGGGAACTCCTCTTGGCGAAGATCAAGGCGGACTGGGAGAAAGAGGATACTTATACCGGTTGGGAGTTTGTCGGCGCAAAGACATTTACTCGTTTTTGCTCTTTGGCCCGGCAAAAAGTGGTGGAAAATCTTTTACGGCTCTAGTCCGGAGTTCTTTGGTGTGATCAACGGTAAAAAAAGGGTGGGGTAATTTGCTTTGACCCCGCCCTTTTTTTCGCTTAATCCCATTCAGTCTTTGGCTTTTCAGCCAAGGTGACTTTAAACACTTTTATTTGTCCTTTGCGATTAATTAATAAGGTGACAACATTTCCGGGTTTCTGTTTTTTAATGAAGTCGATCAAATCTTTGCCTTCTTTGAGCGGTTTCTTATCGATCTCCAGAAGCACATCAAAACGTTCAAGGCCTGCTTTTTCCGCCGGTGAATCCGGGAAGACGCCTTGAATCAACAGGCCGGTGGAGAGTTTTTCCAGCCCGAAGTATGCCTTGGTATCATCGCTCAAATTGGTGAGGCTGTCAAAGGAGATACCAAGCCAAGGTTGTTGGCTTTTCCCGAATTTAATCACGTCATAAACGAAGTCTTTGATATTGTCGATGGGTTGGGCAAAACCTAAATTTTGCCCGGCAGCATTGATCATGGAATTAACCCCGATAACCTCCCCTTTGAGGTTAATTAAGGGGCCGCCGCTGTTGCCCGGGTTAATCGCCGCATCGGTCTGCAGGAGATTATTATAAACTTGGTTTCTGCGGCCCACCTGGGTTGCAACCTGGCGTTCTTTGGCGCTTAACACACCAACGGTCACTGTGTGTTCCATGCCAAAGGGATTGCCAATGGCAATGACCCATTCACCGACCCGGGCCTTCTGGGAAGAACCCATGGGTAGGGCGGTGAGTTTTTTATTGACATTAATTTTCAACACAGCGATGTCCACATCGGGGTTGACATCCAACACCTCTGCGGAGTAACGTTGTTCATCACCTAGGAGCCGCACTTGAACTTTTTGGGCGTTTCTGACCACATGGTAGTTGGTGACGATATAACCTTTGGCATCAACGATAAAACCGCTGCCGTAACCTTTTTGGGCTTCCCTTTCCTGGGGCAGTTCGGGAAGATTAAAGAAGCGGCGGAATCTACGATACTCCTCAAAGAAAGGATCTTTTGTACTGTCATCGGATTTGATGGTTGTTTCGATGGCCACCACTGCATCGGCAGCTTTCTCGGCAATTCGGGAGATGGCCATGGGATCGAAGACTACTTTTTGCTCTCCTGTGGCTTGCACCGGGAAATGGTTGCCGGTATAGAGTAATCCGAACAAGCCGACAGCTACCATAAAGCCGACGAATAGCGCAGCCAAGGGACTAATTGAGAGAAATTTTTTTCGTATTTGGCTCATTTCTCATGTATCCTCCTTTTTGGCCTAATCCCCATTAGAACATTATAAAGGGGATTTTGTTTTATGTTTGTTGTATCGTTTATAACGGGGGATAACAGAAGAAAGTTCCCTTTAAAGTCTAAATTAAATCATTCCTGGGAATTGCAATTGACGCAGGGCTTCATAAGTGACCACTGCAACGCTGTTAGACAAGTTGATACAGCGAATTCCCGGAACCATGGGCAGGCGCAACACATGGTCGGCATCGGTCGCCAGCAGTTTCTCCGGCAATCCCCGGGTTTCGGGACCGAAGACCAGTATGTCGTCCTGGGTGAAACGGACTTCATGGTAACCCTTCGTTCCTTTGGTTGAAAGGTAATACGGGCGACAGCCGGGAAACAGTGTCAGAAAATGGTCAAAACTGCGGTGTCGTTTCACCCAGGCATATTCCCAATAATCCAGGCCCGCCCGTTTGAGGTTTCTGTCGTTCCAAAAGAAACCCAATGGTTCGATGAGATGCAGGCCGCAGCCGGTGGCTGCGGCCAGCCGGACTATATTGCCGGTGTTTTGCGGAATCTCCGGTTCATAAAGCACAATCTCCAAGGTAGGTCCCTCCTCGCCACAATTGTATAATGTTCAATTTCAATTGTAAATTCCCGGCGGGACCAACTTTAAAAAGATTGTAAACTGTTATAGCCTGAGATTGATTTCGCGAAAGCGCAAGATGTGGTACAATATTATAAAACGTTGAAACAGGTGATCCAAACTGGAGGAGTCTTCTGGTTTAAAATATATCCAGGGCCGGGCCCGTTTTGGCATCAAGCCCGGTTTGGAACGGACGGAGAGAGTGCTGGCGCTCCTGGGCCATCCCGAAGAAAAGCTGCCGGCGGTTCATATCGGAGGAACCAATGGCAAAGGCTCAACGGCGGCTTATTTAGAGGCAGCGGCCATCGCCGCTGGTCTGTCGGTGGGAAAATACACCTCGCCGCATCTTTCTTCTTATAAGGAAAGAATCACCATCAATCGGCAGCCAATTTCCTTGGAAAACCTGGACGCCCTGGTAGAAGTAGCAAAACCCGCTATTGAACAGGTCGCTGCCGATCCGGAGTACGGCCAGTTGACCGAGTTTGAGGTCAGCACCATCCTGGCCTTTTTATACTTTGCCCAGTCCGATGTGGATCTGGCCATAATTGAGGTGGGTCTGGGCGGGCGCTTGGATGCCACCAATGTCCTGCATCCGCTGGCCATCGGCCTCACCCATATCGCCCTGGATCACCAGGAGATTCTTGGTCCGGATTTGCCCAGTATCGCTAGGGAAAAGGCGGGAATCATCAAGCCCGGGGTGCCAGTGGTGACGGCCCGGCAATGCCCCGAGGTGTTGCAGGTCTTCCGGAACACCGCAGAACAAAGGGGTGCTCCTATAGTAACGGTCGGCGCTGACATCCGGGTGACGGTCACCCGTTGCACCGAAGCAGGAACATGGGTACAGTTAGGATACAAAGATGAAGCACCCAGGGAGTTTCGTTTAAATCTTTTAGGAAGTCACCAGGCGGACAATGCGGCTGTTGCCTATGGTTTGCTGCAGTTATTAAAAGAAAAAGGTTTTGGCGGCATTACCGAAGAAACCATTGCCCATGGCTTTGCCTCAGCTATTTGGCCTGGGAGGTTGGAAATTATTCCCGGCCGGCCCAAGATTCTCTTGGACGGTGGTCACAATCCCGACGGGTTTTGCACATTGAGCAACGGCTTGGCAATGCTCTTTCCCAATGTGTTAAAGCTGGCGGTGGTGGGTATCCTGGATAACCGGCCGGTGGAAGAGATGGCCAAGATTTTGGCGGGACATTTTACTCACGTGATTGCCACACGGGTGGACAGTGCCAATGCGGCCGAACCGGAACGGGTGGCCAAGGCCTTTGCGGCCGCTGGGGTTACCACGGAAATTGTTACTGATCCCTTGCAGGCTATTCAGCGAGGCAAGGAACTGGCGGTCCGAGAAAACCAACTGCTGGTGGTAACCGGCTCCCTATATTTGGTTGGTCAACTGCGGCCTTTGGCCTTTTATTAATTTGTGTTCGGAAATATTGTGTTGCATTCTCCGGGAAAAAGAAATAAACTTATCTTTTAGGGGGAAAAATTCAATGGTAACGCCCCGATTGACAGTTATCGCCGGTGCCTACGGCAGCGGCAAAACGGAAGTGGCAATTAATTACGCCCTGCGTCTGCGAGCAAAAGGTAAAAATGTTAATATGGTGGACTTGGATATTGTTAATCCTTTTTTCCGGACAAGGGATATCCGGGATTATTTGACCCGGCAAGGTATCCAAGTGATCTCATCCAATGAAGGGTTGGAGGCAGCGGACATTCCCGCCTTATCGCCCAAAATTATCGGTCTGTTGCAAAGCCGTGATTACGACGGTGTCTTTGATGTGGGGGGTGATCCGGCCGGGGCCACGGCCATGGGTCGGTTTAACCGGTATTTTCAGGAAGAACCCTATAGCTTTTGGGTGGTGGTCAATCCCTTCCGGCCTGATACCAGGGATGCGGAACAGATTAAAGCGATGGTGCAGGAGATCGAGAAAGCTTCTCGCTTGCAGGCCACCGGTTTGATTGATAACACCAATCTGGGTTCGGCAACGACACCGGAAGACCGCTTACATGGGCGAAAAGTCTTGCACTCTGCGGCAGAGTTGCTGGGGTTGCCTCTGGTTTGGCGCACCTTATCCAACTTATGCCCACCGGAGAACGGTGAAGACCAGGTTCCATATTTGCCATTAACCTTATATATGCGTCCTGAATGGATGGAGTAAACCGGTTTTGAATAATAGGAAGGAGGGTTGGTTGTGGCCAAGGTTATTTTTGATTCCGAACGCTGCAAAGGTTGTGAGTTATGTGTCTCTGTTTGCCCGCGGGGTATCATTCGCATGTCGAATACTTTAAATTCCCAGGGATACCATTCCGCTGAAGTTGTCGAGCAGGACAAATGCATAAGCTGTGCTTTTTGCGCACGAATCTGCCCTGACACTGTGATTGAGGTTTACAGGGAGACCAAGGGTAAAGTTTCGTAATCAGAAAATCGAGTTGTCTCCGGTAACAAAGTTTCAGCTGATGATTGATGGGAGGTTGCGTTATGGCTGAACGCGTTATGATGAAAGGTAACGAAGCCGTGGCTGAAGGCGCCATCCGGGCCGGATGCCGGTATTTCTTCGGTTACCCGATTACACCACAAAATGAGGTCCCCGAATATATGTCTCGCCGTTTGCCCAAGATTGGCGGGGTGTTCATACAAGCGGAAAGTGAAGTTAGTGCCATTAATATGGTTTATGGCGCTGGTGGCGCCGGCGGCCGGGCGATGACCTCATCCTCCAGTCCCGGCATTAGCCTAAAACAGGAAGGTATATCCTATATTGCCACCGCTGAGGTTCCTTGCGTTATTGTCAATATGGCCCGGGGCGGACCGGGTCTGGGTGGCTTGACCCCCTCCCAATCCGACTATTTCCAGGCGGTTAAAGGCGGCGGTCACGGCGATTATCATTTAATTGTTTTAGCTCCCTGGTCCGTGCAAGAGATGGTAGATCTGGTTGGCCTGGCCTTTGATCTGGCAGACAAGTACCGTAATCCTGCCATGATCTTGGGTGATGCCATCTTGGGCCAGATGATGGAGCCCGTTACCTTCAAGTCCGAACCCATTGATCCCAAGGATCTGCCGGCCAAACCCTGGGCGACGGTGGGCCTGTCGGGAGAGAGAAAACCAAACCTGATCAATAGTTTAGGATTGCTCCCGGAACATTTGGAGTCCATCAACCTTAGATTACAGGAGAAGTACAAAAAGATTGCCGAAAATGAGGTGCGGTTTGAGGGCACTGATGTTGACGATGCCGATCTGGTCGTAGTGGCTTATGGCACTACTTCCCGCGTGGCCAAATCCGCCATTGATCAAGCAAGGAAGGATGGCAAAAAGGTGGGCTTATTCAGGCCGATTACCCTTTGGCCGTTCCCCACGAAGCAAATACAGGAATTGGCGGCGGCGGGCAAGCGATTCCTGGTGGTTGAGATGAGCGCCGGACAGATGGTGGAGGATGTTCGTCTGGCAGTGAACGGTGAGGCTTCTGTGGAATTCTTCGGGAAGCTAAACGGGGCGATCCCCACGGTGGAAGAGGTTTATAGAGAAATCATGTCCCGCTTCTAATCGGGCCGGAAAATTTTTCGGGTACACCGCTTTGATGCAGATGCTTTGTGGTTTGCCCGGTTGAAGGAGGTTTACTCAATATGGAACAAGTCTTTGGACGCCCTAAAGCGCTTTCGGAAAAAAGACTCCATTACTGTCCCGGCTGTACGCATGGGATTATCCATCGATTGGTGGCCGAAGCCATTGATGATCTGGGGATTCAGGATAAAACCATCGGGGTAGCCCCCGTGGGTTGTGCGGTGTTGGCTTACGATTATTTCAATCTTGATTTTCAACAAGCAGCTCACGGTCGGGCGCCTGCCGTGGCCACCGGCATCAAACGGGTTCTCCCTGATAGATTCGTCTTTACCTACCAAGGCGACGGTGATCTGGCCTCCATCGGGATGGCCGAGATTGTTCATGCTGCCGCGCGGGGTGAAAAAATCACTGTCATCTTTATTAATAACGCAATTTACGGTATGACCGGTGGTCAGATGGCTCCCACATCCCTGCCCGGGCAGAAGACCACTACTTCACCTTACGGGCGCGATATCAATACCGTCGGTTATCCGATTCGTGTCGCCGAAATGTTAACGACACTGGACGGTCCGGCCTATATTTCCCGGGTGAGTGTGCATGACCCGAAGCACATTAATAAAGCAAAGGAGGCCATCCGCAAGGCTTTTGAAGTGCAGATTCAAGGTCTGGGCTTCTCCCTTGTGGAAGTGCTGTCGACCTGCCCCACCAACTGGGGGCTTTCGCCACGGGAAGCCTTAAAATGGTTGGAGGAGAATATGATTCCCTACTATCCGCTTGGTGTTTTTAAATCGCCGGAGGAGGTGAGCAAAGTTGGAGCTTGATGCCATCTTTGCCGGTTTCGGCGGTCAGGGTGTTATGCTGATGGGCCAATTGATCGCTTACGGAGGAATGCACGCCGGTCTGAACGTATCGTGGTTTCCTTCCTATGGCCCAGAGATGAGGGGAGGTACAGCCAACTGTTCCGTCGTTCTCTCCGACGGGGTGGTGGGGTCGCCGGTTGTGGCCCGTCCCCAGGTTCTGGTGGCGATGAACAAACCTTCCTTAGAAAAGTTCGAAGCCAAGGTAAAGCCCGGTGGATTCATCTTTTACAACGCTTCCTTGATCGATACCAAACCGACACGCACCGACGTCTATGTTGTCCCGGTTCATGCCAATGAGATCGCCGCTGAACTCGGCAACGACAAAGTGGGTAACATGGTTATGCTTGGCGCTATTTTGGCGACAACGGAGATCTTATCCGTTGATGACATCATGGTTTCCCTGAAAAAGATCCTGCCGGAACGGCGTCATCACTTATTACCCTTAAATGAGCAGGCAATTAGAAGAGGCATGGAAGTTGTTACCGCAATGTGATTAATATAAAATCGGTGATTTTGGGGAGTTGCCAATAAATTACAGGTGATAGAGAAAAAGAAATGAACCGCGAGTATTTCGCGGTTCATTTCATCAGGTTTTGCTTTATCATCGATAATAAGCCTTTTTTTAACAGCTAAATATGGCGAATTAGGCTTGAAGATCAATGTGTTGGCCCAGATGAGGAGGGTTGACAGGCGCAGGCGGTAAAGACTTTTCCAACAAGGTTAAAATGTTATGGGCTTGGATGTCCATGGCCTTTCGCAATAATCCGGCTTGGGCTTCAAGGTAAAGATTTTCATTTTTCATGCCTTGGACGGTTCTAGCTGCACTCATGGCTACATCCATGACAGTCAACTCCTTCGCTGGAAATCCTGTATAATTATTATCGGCTTACGGTTTGTTTTAAATGAGCATTTTTTATTGTTTATTTTTGGTTTGGAAAATTAAAGTTGCCGCTTGGAGAGGACGATGAAGATCCTGTAAATACTATGTATTGATCAGTTTAAATTGGTGTTCTTCGGCGTACACATGTAAAGTTTGCACCAAAGTAAACAGAATGCCAAGAAAGGAAAGATTCGCTGCAATGTTTAAAAAACATGACAAAAACGGTCAAGATAAGCATGTTACTGAATTTATCGTGCATTTCCACACATATGACGGCAATTATAACGGTTGGGATCTTTGGGTATGGCTGCCCGGATGCGAGGGAAGCACTTACGCCTTTACCGGCCGGGATGATTTTGGGGTTGTCGCTCGCATCACTTTTACCAGTCCAGTGAAAACCCTGGGGTTCATCATCAAACGTAACGGTTGGTCGGAAAAGGATGTTCCGATGGATCGCTTCGTTGATATAAAAAACGGTCGGGCGGAGGTCTGGATAGTCCAGGGGGACGCCACAATTTACCTGGCCAAAAGCGAAGCCGATACCAGACCGAAGGTTTTGACAGCGGTCTTCCGCGAGCAGGGTATTGATCTGGTTTTAACTGCTACCTGCCATGCTTCGGGGGCAATATTGAATGTCGACCAATTTCAGGTCTTTGATGAATTTGGCCGGGAGTTAACGATAACCAGCAGGATGATCATTGATGAGAAGCAGATCCGCTTGGTCATCGCGGAGATGCTTAACGTTAAACATATGTACCGGGTCAGCCACCCGGTTTATGTTGGAAAAAACGTGGATGTTAGTGCAGCCATCAATGATCCAGCCTATTTTTATGACGGTGATGACCTTGGTTACACCTATACACCGGTGGCAACGGCCTTCCGGGTTTGGACTCCTGTTGCCACTGATGTTTTTCTGTTGCTTTTCAACGATCCCAACGGTCCTTGCCGGGCAAAACTTCCCATGTTGCCCGATCGTAATGGCACATGGCGGTTGGAGGTCCAAGGCGACCTGGCAGGGAAGTATTACCTGTATGAGGTGAAAGTTTTTGGCGAATGGCGCCAAACACCGGACCCTTATTCCAAGGGACTTTCCGCCAACAGCCGGCGAAGCCTGATCCTGGATATGGAGGCCACAAATCCACCGGGTTGGGAGGAGCATTTCCGGCCAGAGTTTAATCGGTATACGGATGCGGTGATTTATGAAACCCATCTTCGCGATCTGACAATTCATCCCCAGTCAGGGATCAAGCATAAGGGGAAATATCTGGCTTTAACCGAGACCGATACCCGCGGCCCCCACGGGGTGAAGACCGGCTTGGCCCACCTAAAGGAACTGGGTGTTACCCATGTGCACTTTTTACCTCTGGCAGATTATGCCAATGTCGATGAAACCCAAAATACCGGTTATAATTGGGGTTATGACCCGGAGTTTTATAATGTACCTGAGGGTTCCTATGCAACGGAACCAAATGACGGTTCACGGGTCCGCGAGTTAAAACAGTTGATCATGGCCTTGCACCAAAACGGCCTCCGCGTTGTCATGGATGTGGTTTATAATCATACCGCCCATGTTGGCACATCGGCCTTTGATCTCCTTGTCCCTAAGTTTTTTTACCGGATGGACCCCAATGGCAATTATGCCAGCGCTTCGGGCTGTGGCAACGAAGTGGCCACCGAACGGTTGATGGTGCGCAAGTTTATCCTTGATTCCCTGAAGTTTTGGGTGCGGGAGTATAAAGTCGACGGTTTCCGCTTTGATTTAATGGGTATTTATGACTTGGAGACCATTAAAGCCATTGTGAAAGAGATTCATGCCCTTAACCCTTCCCTTCTGCTATATGGTGAGCCTTGGGCGGCCGGCTTGGTACGACTCCCTGCAGATAAGCTGTTTTATAAAGGCTGGCAACGCCACATGGGGTTGGCCCTTTTTAATGACGGTTTTCGGAATGCCCTGAAAGGGGATACCAGTGGGCATTGGCCCGGCTATGTCCAAGGCCGGGCAGAGGAGAGGGAGGCGGTCATCAAAGGTATTATGGGTTCAATTGACGACTTTGCCGCTACGCCAGGGGAAACGATTAATTATGTTTCCTGTCATGATGATTTGTGCCTGTGGGATAAACTGATGAAATCGGCCCCGGAGGCCACGGAAGAAGAAAGAATACGCATGTCGCAGCTGGCCAACGGGATAGTTCTTGTTTCCCAAGGTATACCCTTCCTCCACGGCGGGGAAGAATTTGCCCGGACCAAGCAGGGCATCCGTGATTCCGTCCGGTCCGGTGATGCCGTCAATCAGTATGATTATGCGCGAAAACATAAATACGAGAAATTATTCCGTTTTTACCAAGGTATGATCCACTTGCGCCGGCAGCATCCGGCCTTCCGGATGAATGATCCGGAAGAGATCCGGAGGAATCTGCGGTTTTTCTCCACACCCCAACAGACCATTGGATTTCTGTTGGAGAACGGGGCAAACGGTGACAGTTGGAAGACCATCCTGGTGTTGATTAATCCCAACCGCTTTGCCGTCGGTGTCGAATTGCCCTTACCAGGTCCATGGACGGTTGTAGTCAATGAGCATGAAGCCGGTGTTACCCCAGTTACCTCTGGAGTTTCACTGGTTACGGGCAATTGGCTGGAAGTGCCGCCCATCGCCATGATGGTCATGCACAAATGAGGAAAAGGGTACTGTATGGATTGCCGGAATGAGGAACGGATTGAGTTGAGAATATTGAAACCGATTTTGCGGAAATTTTGCGTAAAAAGAAGGTTGATTTTGGAATAACGGCGAATTGTATGTCATATATGTTTTTACGATGGGACTTTGCCGTAATCATTGTTGTATTTTTGTTCCGTTTTTATTAATATTAAATTAAACTTAAGCCCCTGGAGTTCTCAATTTTTGACATGTGAGGGCACCGGCCCTCCTTTTATGAGCTGGGGTTTGTGAAATATTGAACAAATTTAAAAGGAGGTATCTCCCATGAAATCATTGGAAGAATTGGCCCGCATCAGAGAACAAGCCAAACAAAACCTGCAATTACGTGAAAGTCGGGATGGAATAAAAATTGTCGTTGGGATGGGGACTTGCGGGATTGCCGCTGGCGCCCGTGAAACCATGAATGCGATTCTGGATGAATTGAATAAACGAAATCTTTCCCAAGTAATTGTCACCCAGACAGGTTGCGTCGGCCTTTGCGAGCAGGAACCCATCATCGATGTGACCCTTCCGGATCAGCCCAAGGTCACATATGGAAAGGTTTCTCCGGACAAAGCCCGGCAGATCATTGCCAACCATGTTGTCAACGGCAATATTATCGGCGAATGGGTGATTCGCAGCGATAAGCAATAATTCCTTACAATAAAGGGAGGTGGCTTCCGTTGCCAGCGGAAAAGTACAGTAGTACACCAAATTCAGGTTTGCTTTCAGATATCGATGATATCATTCGCAAACACCAAAACCGTGATGGTGCACTAATTGATGTACTCCATGATGTGCAGGCGTTATACGGATATTTGCCCGAACAGGCCATGAAACGAATTGCTGAAGGTCTGTCCCTTCCCTTAAGCAAAGTATACGGTGTTGCCACATTTTATTCCCTTTTTACCTTGGAACCGAAGGGACAATATGTCATCAGGCTTTGTGAAAGCGCGCCGTGTCATATCCGGGGCGCGGTACAGGTTTTATCAGCCATCGAGGAAGAACTCAAGATCAAGCCGGGTGAAACAACTCCAGACAGCAAATTTACTCTGGAGTTCACAAGCTGCCTTGGTGTCTGCGGGGTGGCACCGGCCATTATGATTAATGATCAGGTGTACGGCAATCTTACACCGGAAAAGGTCAAAGAAATCCTGCGGTCACTTTAGTGGAGATTTCCGGACGAAGAAGGAGAAGGAGGTAAGATCATGGCGTTTTATCGAGCTCACGTGCTCGTCTGCGGTGGTACCCCCTGTGAACTTGGCGGTTGTCGTGCCGTCAAAGACACTCTCCTGGAGGAAGTGAACCGTCTGGGCCTTTCCTCGGAAATCCGCGTCCTGGAAACCGGTTGTTTGGGCCCCTGCGACCAAGGCCCCGTCATCATTGTTTATCCGGAAGGAATTATGTATGCCCGCTTGCAACCGGGCGATGTGAAAGAAATCGTGGAACAACATCTTTTAAAGGGGCGCGTTGTCAATCGTCTGGTCTATCATGAGAAAAAAGAAGAAGCCAAATCGGTTGTAACCTTTGAAAGCTCCGATTATTTTGGCTTGCAGGAACGGATTGTTCTGCGTAATTGCGGCCGGATCAATCCTGAATCCATCGAAGAATATATTGCCCACGATGGTTATAGAGCTTTAGGGAAGTGCCTGACCGAGATGGAACCCGCCGCAGTGGTTCAAGTGGTGAAAGACTCCGGGCTGCGCGGGCGTGGAGGAGCAGGTTTCCCCACGGGACTGAAATGGTCTTTTACGGCGAAGACCGACAGTAATCAGAAATATATTGTTTGCAATGCCGATGAAGGTGAACCGGGGACTTTCAAGGACCGCTTGATTCTGGAAGGCGATCCCCATTCCATCATCGAAGGAATGGCGATAGCCGGTTATGCTGTTGGAGCCAATAAAGGATATATCTATATTCGTGGGGAATACAAGCTATCCATCGAACGCTTGCAACATGCCATCCGGCAAGCCCGGGAGTTGGGCTTGCTCGGTACGAACATCTTTGGTTCGGATTTTGCCTTTGATATAGAAGTCCGTTCAGGCGCGGGAGCCTATGTTTGCGGTGAAGAAACCGCCCTCATTGAATCCATTGAAGGCAGTAGGGGCGAACCACGATATAAACCGCCTTTCCCGGGGGTTTCCGGTATATGGGGCAAACCCACGGTTGTGAACAATGTGGAAACCTTGGCGAATATTGCACCCATTATCTTAAACGGCGCTGCTTGGTTCCGGGGGTTCGGCACGGAGAAGTGCCCGGGTACCAAGGTTTTCACCATGACCGGCGACATCAATAATGAAGGGCTCATTGAGGTGCCGATGGGTATCACCCTGCGCCAGATTGTCTATGGTGTCGGCGGAGGCATCCCCGGCGGTTTAGGGTTTAAGATGGCCCAGACTGGGGGCACGTCCGGCGGTTGTTTACCTAAGGAGTTTTTGGATCTGCCCATGGACTATGATACCCTGGCGGAAGCTGGCTCCGCCCTGGGTTCCGGGGCGTTGCTGATCATGGATGATAGCCACTGCATCGTCGATATCGTCCGGTGCTTTATGAAATTCTTCAAGCATGAGTCTTGCGGCAAATGTACTCCGTGCCGAGAAGGAACCACCAGGCTGTATGAGTTGGTTACTAAGATAACAGAAGGTAAAGCCACCAATGAAGACATTGCTCTCTTAACGGAACTTTCCCGGGTGATGCAAACCAGCGCCCTGTGCGGCCTGGGTCAAGCAGCACCCAATCCGCTCGTTACATGTTTGAAGTATTTTGAGGAAGAATTCGGGGCACATCTAAACGGATATTGTCCTACCGGCGTTTGCACCATGCCAGTTGCAAATGTTAAGGTTGGATAAGAATTTTCAATATACCAATCATTTGAAAGGACGTGGCATTAATGGAAACGGTCCGTGTGACCATTGACGGTCAAGAAGTTGAGGTGCCAAGCGGAAGTACCATCCTTGAAGCTGCCCGCATTGCGGGAGTAGATATCCCAACCCTTTGCTACCATCCGGATCTGGATGTAAAGGCCATGTGCCGGGTCTGTGTAGTGGAAGTGGTTGGTGCCAGGACGCTTCAAGCAGCTTGTACGCAGCCGGTATCTGAGGGAATGATAGTTAAGACCTCTTCGCCGCTGGCCCGTGAAGCCAGGAGAATGAATGTAGAACTTATACTCTCCAATCACCCTCAGGATTGTTTAAACTGTATCCGCAACCAAAAGTGTGAGTTGCAGACCCTTGCGGAGAAGTTGGGCATCAGGGAGCAAAGGTTTGAACGGCGGTCTCGAACAAAAAACAACTTGGATATCTCCAGCCCTTCTTTAGTCCGGGATATGGAAAAATGCATTCTTTGCCGTCGTTGTGTTGCTGTCTGCCAACAGGTGCAAGGCGTTTCCGCCTTGGGGCCGATTAACCGCGGTATTGACACCATCGTTGCCCCGGTGGGCGGCTGTGAGCTGAATAGCGTAGCTTGTACCCTCTGTGGCCAGTGTGTTCATGTCTGCCCGGTGGGGGCGATTTATGAGAAGGATGATACCCAAAAAGTCTGGTCGGCTTTGGCCGATCCCACAAAACACGTGGTGGTGCAGACCGCACCGGCCATCCGGGTGGCTATTGGGGAAGAAATGGGACTTGAGCCTGGTGCCTTGGTCACCGGAAAGCTAGTGGCGGCCTTGCGGCGTTTGGGCTTTGATAAAGTGTTTGATACCGACTTCTCTGCGGATCTGACAATTATGGAAGAAGGCCATGAACTCATCCATCGACTGCAAAACGGCGGGACCTTGCCGATGATTACTTCCTGCAGTCCGGGTTGGATCAAGTTTATTGAGCATTTCTATCCCGAGCTTCTCGACCACTTGTCAACATGTAAATCACCGCAACAAATGTTCGGCGCTTTGGCCAAAACCTATTATGCCCAAAAAGCTGGTATTGACCCGAAAGACATCTTTGTTGTTTCAATCATGCCGTGTACAGCCAAGAAATTCGAATGCGGCCGGGAAGAGATGACGGACTCCGGTTATCCCGATGTGGATGTGGTCTTAACCACCCGCGAACTTGGCAGGATGTTGCGGGAAGCTGGGATTAATTTTGCAACTCTGCCTGAGGAGGAGTTCGATGCTCCCTTGGGTATTTCCACCGGTGCCGGTGTGATTTTTGGCGCTACTGGCGGGGTGATGGAGGCAGCACTGCGGACTGTTTACGAGGTGGTGACCGGCAAAGAGCTTCCTTCAGTGGATTTCACTGAAGTCCGGGGTTTGGAGGGTATTAAAGAAGCGACTATCGATCTTGACGGGCAAAAAGTCAAAGTTGCTGTGGCCCACGGTTTGGCCAATGCCAAAAAAATTCTGGAGTTAATCAAAGAAGGCAAGGCCGACTACCAATTTATTGAGGTAATGAGTTGTCCCGGCGGTTGCATCGGCGGCGGCGGGCAACCGATCCCCACAAATAAAGAGGTCATCAAGAAACGTTTGGCAGCAATCTATGATGCGGACAAAGGGATGAAACTCCGGAAGTCCCATGAAAACCCAGCGGTGAAAGCTTTGTACGAAGAGTTTCTGGGTAAACCGCTGGGGGAGAAATCCCATCATTTGTTGCATACCCACTACGTTAAGCGGGGCAAATATAAGATTTAAAAAAAAAGACCGCCGAAAGGCGGTTTCTTTTTCTGCCAAGCGACAGGGGAATTACCGGCTTGCCGGAGGACAATCAAGACCGGAAAAAGATCGAACAACCAGTCCAGAAAAAACGCTTGCGGGCAAGGATTAAAAATCGAGAAAAACTCCCCGTTTATTTGCTTGACTTCCAATAAACTGTATGGTACAATAAGTTTTGCGTTGGGGGGGTAGCCCAGTTGGTTAGAGCGCTACGTTGACATCGTAGAGGCCAGCGGTTCGAGCCCGCTCCTCCCCACCATATGATCACGATGACAGGCCGATGGCCTGTTTTTTATAAATTCTACTTAATTGACTTTCTGCACAGTCAGTGTTATACTACTGTCAAACCTAAAGCGTTGATGGGGACAGACCCGGGAAATGTGCCTTAAGAGAGAAGAAGCCCAAGGCTGAAAGCTTCTTCGGTAACAACCGGTGAAACCACCCCGGAGCGGCCGTGACCAAGCGGCTCGGTTTGCCACCGTTATCCGGCGTCCAAGTGCGCTTTTTTAAGCGAAGAAAGGTGGAACCGCGGTTTCCCCCGTCCTTTCAACGGACAGGGGATTATTTGTTTTTAAAGGGGGATCTCGACATGAACGGAAAAGCAATCTCCATTGGCATATTGGGTATGGGGACCGTCGGCACCGGTGTGGCCCGGGCTCTCCTGGAACAACGGGAGTTGTTGACCAATCGGACCGGTTTGGTCTTCAACCTTAAAACGGTTGTTGATGTTAATTGGGACCGGGAGCGGAACCTGGATTTATCATCAGTTAAAACCTCAACGAATGCTGAGGATGTTTTAGGCGATGAAGAGATTGATATCGTAGTGGAGACCATTGGGGGTATTGAGCCGGCCGCTACCTTCATTCGCACGGCCTTTTCCCGGAGAAAACATGTGGTTACTGCCAATAAAGCGCTGATTGCCAAATGCGGGCGGGAACTGTTTGCCTTAGCCCAGAAAAACAATGTAGAATTGATGTTTGAAGCCAGCGTGGGTGGGGGCATTCCCATTATCAAGGGATTGCGCGAAGGCCTGGTTGCCAATAGGTTTCTCAGTATTTACGGAATTGTCAACGGGACGTCTAACTACATACTCACCCGCATGCACCAAGATAACCTCAGTTTTCAGGAGGCGCTTCAGCAGGCTCAGGCCAAGGGCTATGCCGAAGCCGACCCCACATTGGATGTGGGAGGCGGCGATGCCGCCCACAAGCTTGCCATCTTGGGTTCACTGGCCCAGGGGGCCATTGTGGATTTGGAGCGCATTCCTGTGGAGGGAATCACCGAGATTACACCAATGGATATTGAATTCGCCAAATCCTTTGGTTATGTAATCAAACTATTGGCAATCTGCCGTTTGCGCCATGGGAAACTGGATTTGCGGGTCCATCCGACCCTCGTCCCCAATAAGCATCTTTTGGCGGCGGTTAATGAAGAGAAGAACGCTATTTTTGTCACCGGCGACTTTGTGGGTGATACCATGTTTTATGGTCCTGGCGCCGGTGAAAAACCCACTGCCAGTGCCATTGTCAGCGACATTGTAGACCTTTCCCGGGATATCTTTTTAAGGGGCGGTGAGCACTTCAACAGCAGGAATATTGATCCCCACCGTACGGCGGAACTGGTGCCCACCTATGAGATCTCCAACCGGTACTATATCCGGTTGTTTACCAAAGATGCGCCGGGCATCCTGTCAAAAATCTCTGGCGTCCTTGGCGAACAAGGAATCTCCATTTCTTCGGTGGTCCAATTGGAATCCCAGGGAGAAGACGGTTATGTCCCAATTGTCTTATTGACCCACGAAGCTCCTGAAACAGCAATGGACAGCGCCCTTGCTACCATTGGGAAATTTGACTTTGTCCATCCGGAGCTGCTGCGCTTACGCCTTTTTGCCTAGTGTTTCTGCCTGTCCGATGCCGGATGCGGATTAATGCAAACTTAATGGCGGGAAAGGAAATGCTAGCTAAAGAGTAAACCTATTGGCGGACCATGATCTTTACGATTAGATTACAGGATAAAGGAGGATTAGTAGATGAAGGAGAAAGTCCAGGCCGTCCTCGAAAAAGTTCGCCCCTCATTGCAAGCGGACGGTGGTGATGTCCAATTGGTGGATGTTACTTCCGATGGTGTAGTTAAAGTTCGTTTGCAAGGCCATTGTGCCGGTTGCCCCATGTCCCAGATGACCTTAAAGAACGGGATTGAGCGACTACTAAAGAGCGAAGTACCAGAGGTTCAACGCGTCGAGTCTGTTTAAACTAAGAAATAAAAAGCAAAAAAGAAAGCCGTCGTTTTACGACGGCTTTCTTTTTTTGAAATTACAAACGCATTTCAATACCGAAACAGTATTGATTCATGTCAGTATCATTGTCAAAGAAGTATTTACGTATCGCCAGGTGCCAACCGAAAGTTTCGTTTATGTATTGTCCAAAAGAGACTTCCAGAAGATTAAAATCTGGGTCATCGTTGATGGTTTCACCGTTATATTCCACTTCGTTATCCAATCCCTGACTGTAAAGCACTGACAAATAACCACTGCCAAAGGATATTCCCGCGTAGATCCCGGCGCCAAATGAAGAAATCTTCATGTCATTGGCTGCTTCTTCCCTGTCCCATGAGGCATAAGTGGCGACCAGGGCCAACCATTTATTCTCGCAACCGGACAAGAAGTCAAAGCCAACATAGGAAAGGATCAGATCGCCTTCATTATCGACACCTTTCGGCTCGGATTCATTATGAAAACTTTTAATATAAGTTGCACCGGCAACAATTGGGTTAAGATTGAGCCGACCACCTATGCTTGCGGCATGAATCTCATAATACTCGTCATTTGCTTCCAAAAAACAATAATCGAAGTAAAGGGATGTGGGGGCGGACTTAGCCAACATTGGAGAAGCGCAGAAAATGATACCGGTTATGACAAATATGAAACCAAGAATTAATTTCTTCAATGTCTGAACCTCCTTATGTTAGTAGTTGTATTAATTATAACGCTTTTTTGGCAGAACCTTCAAGAGTAAACAAAGATAAATAATTCAAAAAGGATTCAAGTACCGGAAAGCGAATATGATAATTCTGGATTTCGGTAAGGAGGTTATTTGATGAAACAGGCATTGGAGAGTTTCCTAGATGGTTTGAAATATAACAGCGACGGCCTGATTCCGGCGGTTGCCCAAGATGTGCGTGATGGCCAAGTACTAATGTTGGCCTACATGAATAAAGAAGCAATTCGCCGGACATTACAAACGGGCTATGCATGCTATTATAGCCGCAGTAGAGGCCGGTTATGGGAGAAGGGAGAAAGCTCCGGTCACCGTCAGCGCATTGTGGGGATACGTATTGATTGCGATCTGGATACCTTGTTGCTAATGGTGGAACAAACCGGCGTTGCTTGCCATGAGGGTTATAAAACCTGTTTTTTCCGGGAGGTCCAAGCCACCGATCCGCTCCAACAGGAAATAACCCTGGCAATAGTGGAAGATAAACCTTAAATACTAAAAACAGTGCTTATTCTTTACATCGTACCGGCAAGCGGCCAAAAGCCTGCCTGTACTGTCCCGGGCTTGAAAGAATACGGGATTCTTATAAAAGTACTTCACCGGAATACTGGCAATAAATCCGTTTTTTGCTTCTTTGGTCTGCATCGTGGCGTAATAGCCCCGGTAGCGGAGGTCTGCTTCCTCCAAACCAAGACCCAACAACAGGGTTTCACCGCCGCAGGGGGACAGATCTTCGGGAACGTCCTGCAAATCAGGGATTTGCCGCCGGATTTCCGTAAAACAATGGTCTACTGCTAAAAGCGGGCGTTCGTGATATGCGGCAAAGCGGCAGAGGATCTTTAACGCAATTGGAATGTATTGAACGGCAGGATAAGGGAATACCGGCGAACGGCCCATCATTTTCATCTCCTTGTTATGGCTGGCGTTTTCTAATATTCTATGAACGGAAATAAAAATGGTACCTTGGACTATAACCATTGTTTTGGCCCAAAAACGAAGGAGAACGAAAAAAAGAACAGGAAGTGACGAATATTCCTGTTCTTTTTCCTATTTTTTAATGTGTAAAAACCGGAGTGACATTATTTTACTGTGAGACGGGAATGCCAATCAGCGTCGGCCCCCAGTTAATATTGTTCATATTATTGTTTAAATCGTCTTTTTCCCTGTCATCCCCCGGTTTTGCCGTTGGTTGGGGTTTAACGGCAACTTTCTCCTTTGCTGCCAGCTTTGTGGGGGAGGGTAAAGGTTCCACTGCAGATAAACTCTGAATTGGCCGACTGTCACTTGCCATGCTCCCATTAATCGGCAGGTTGTTTTTGGGAAAGAGCCACAAGGAAGTAGCGAAGAACAAACCGAAACAGGCTGCTGTCATTGCTGCATGACGCCACAGAAAAAAGGGTGAGTGTTTTGTGTATATACAGGTCATCGTTCCGGCCAACTGTTGTTTGAATAATGCAACGGAATCTGCAGGAGGGGAGGGGGGATAAAGACCACCCATGGCCTGTTTGACAAGGACTAAAGAACGGTACTCCTTTTCACAGTTGGGGCATTGATAGAGATGGTTGCGCAGCGCCCTTTGCTCGTCAAGGTCAAGTTCACGGTCGATATAAGCCGACAACAGATTTTGCACGCGATGACAATTCATGAACAAATTCCCTCCTCGCGAAGATACGGTAAGAGCAAGCCCCGTAACAACTTGCGGCCACGATGAATTCTGGAACGAACGGTTCCAAGTGAACACCGGAGGATCTGGCTAATCTCCTCATAGGAGAAACCTTGGACATCACAGAGCACTACTGCAGCCCGGAATTCAGCGGGAATTTTTTTTAATGCATCCTGGATAATCTGGCCCAACTCCGATTGGAGGGTTAACACCTCGGGCAATTGGCTTTCATCGGCTACCTCAGGAGTCTTATCCTGGTCCAGGTTGGGAATGGGTTCGTCCAAGGAACTGGTATAAGGACGGCGGCGTTTTTTTCGGTAATTGTCCACAAACAAACGATAAGTTATTTGGTAAACCCAGCGATCAAAGGATGTGCCAAGCTCAAAACGGTGAAAGCTGCGGTAAGCTTTTAAAAAAGCCTCCTGGAGCAAATCCTGGGCGTCATAAGGGTCGCCGGTTAAACGGTAGGCAAAATGATAGAGCGCCTTTTCGTGGTCGCGAATTAAGCTTTCAAATTGGTCAATGGTATTGGTTTGGATGGTTGAAGACAGGGAAAGTGTGTTTTCTTGCATTACCTGTATCACCTTTCTCCCGAGTGTGTGCCTTTATTGTATCTGAGTTTGAAATTGCTGTCAAATGGTTTACTTTTGTAATTTCTGAGGTCGGGCGGCCAGTTTAACTTTGAGTGTTTTGTAATTGCCATTGCGCCAAACTAATAAAGTAACCTCTTGACCGACTTTCATCTCCCGGATGGTCTTACTCAGGGCTTCCGGGTTTTCAATAACTTTCCGGTTTACCTCCCGGATGACATCACCGGGGCGTAAACCGCCTTTGTGGGCGGGGGAGCCTTCTTCCACAGCTTCAACATAAACACCGACGGCGGCATTCATTCCCAGATAAGAAGCAATTTCTTTGTTCACTGCCGCCATATAAACACCCAGCCACGGCACAGGGGGATGGGTGATTTTACCTTTCTGGATTAGTTCGTTCAAATGTTTCTTCGCCAAATTTATGGGTATCGCAAAACCGATTCCCTGGGCATTGGAGAGAATTGCTTCGTTGATCCCGATGACACGCCCGTTCAAATCAATGAGCGGGCCGCCGCTGTTTCCAGGGTTAATGGCGGCGTCGGTCTGGATTAAATGACCGGATTGGTCCGGATTGTCCAGGGAGCGCTTCAACGCGCTGACAATGCCGAAGGTAACGGTTTCATGCAAACCGAAGGGGTTGCCAATGGCAACGACCCACTGTCCAGGTTCAAGGGTGTCAGAGTCGCCCAGTTCGGCATAGGGAAGGTTCTTAGCGTCGATCTTGACAATGGCAAGATCCGTTTTTTGATCGGAGCCAATGACCCGTCCCTCAAATTTCCGACCGTCCTGTAAAGTTACTGTTAGCCTATCAGCGCCTCTAATCACGTGTTCGTTGGTGAGAATATGCCCGGAGGAGTCGATAATAAAACCGGACCCTTGCCCCCTTTGTTCCTGTTTGGGCAATTCAAAGTGTTCGGGGAAGAATTCCCGGAAGAAATCGGGTATTACCGATTTAAAAGTAACAGTACGTACCGTGTCAATGTAGACTACAGCCGGAGCCACCTTCTTTTTTGCAGCAACCACGGCATTCTCATGTACCGGGATGGACATGCTATTTTCCTGGCCGGTGGCTGCCGAGGGTTTTCCGGTGGCGGCTGGTTGCTTTACAGGTGGGGTGGGAGAGGAACTTATGTTATTGCTCCGGATGACGGCCATAAAAATGGCTGATGTAAACAGTGAGCTGACGACGGCAACGAGAATTAAAGACCATAAATGACGCCAACTCTTCATGGATTTAAAACCTCCTTATTATGATGAATCTGGTTGTCCGCCGGATTGAGGTGTTATTTATTAAAACGGGTTGATATCAGGAAAGTTCCCAAACAATTTTACGAAAATTCGTCAAAAAAAAGAGGAATTTAATTACCAAAGTTGAATATAAATGTTGGTTTGACAGTTAATGATAAAATTTCCAGCGGCCATATTTATATTTAGTTTATCTTCAAATAATTGCATTAATATAAGGAAGCCTACAGATAAATTGGTGTTTAGATTTTTATTATACATTGGAGCTGAAAACATGGCACTGAGCATGACCGGGTTCGGGCGAGGCACTGCGGAGAACGCAAAGTTTCAAATATCAATCGAACTGAAAAGTGTCAATCACCGGTTTTTGGAGACGAACATTCGCATTCCCCGTACCTATAACTGGTTGGAGGACAAGCTCCGCCAACAGTTACAGAACTCCTTTTCCAGGGGAAAATTCGATCTTTTGGTTCAGGTCCTGCTCCAAAAGGAGGAAACACAGAAAGTTCGCATAAATTTTTCACTTTTGGAAGGATATATTAATGGGATTAACGAAATAAAGAAAATATTTCCGGTTGAAGGCGAACTGCGGTTGGAACATATTCTGAGTTTGGACGGGGTGTTCCTGCCGGAGAATGATGACGAGGACATGGAACAGTTGGCAATCCTCAGCGCTCAAGCATTGTCCGGAGCAATTGAGGAGTTGCGGCAGATGCGCGTAGCAGAAGGTAGTACCCTTGTGCGAGATCTGACTGCTCGTTTGGATAAATTAAATGAAGAGATGCAGTCGATCAGTGCACGGGCTGCGGAGTTACCCGGTCTATACCGCGAAAAGCTCCAAAAAAGAATCAAGGAACTGCTTGATGGTACACCGGTGGATGAGAACCGGATCGCCCTGGAAGTTGTGTTATTTACTGACCGTTCTTCCATTGATGAAGAGATTACACGTTTTCTGAGTCACATCCAACAGTTTCGCGAGGCCTTGAACAGAAATGAACCCGTCGGCAGACGGCTGGATTTTCCGATTCAAGAAATGAACAGGGAAGTTAATACAATTGGCTCCAAAACCAATGACCTCGGGATCTCGGATCACATTGTTGAAATCAAGACAGAATTAGAAAAGATCCGGGAACAGATTCAAAATATTGAATAAGGAGGTAAAAAGTATGCCGTTACCGAAACTAACCCTGGAGGAGAAAAAACAAGCCCTGAAAAAGGCTCAGCAGGTGCGGAGTCAACGTGCGAAGATCCGTCAGGATCTTAAAACTGGGAAGACCACCATTCGTCAGGTCCTGGAAAACGTGGACAATGATGTGGTCGCTAAAATGCGCGTTGCGTATTTGCTGGAATCCTTGCCGCGGATCGGTAAAGTGAGAACCCGCAAGATCATGAATGACATCGGAATTGACGAAACCCGCCGTATTCAAGGCTTGGGTAATCGTCAGAAGCAGGCTCTCATTGAGCGTCTTGGCAACCACTAGGAAGGAGGCAACTGAACTTAATTATGGAAATAAAACTCATCAACATAGGATTCGGAAATATCGTCGCAGCAAACCGCATCGTTGCCATTGTCAGTCCGGAATCGGCTCCGATTAAACGGATTATCCAGGAGAGCCGGGACCGGGGGATGCTCATTGATGCCACTTATGGCCGGAGGACACGGGCGGTTATTATTGTTGACAGTGATCATGTGATCTTGTCGGCGGTGCAACCGGAGACCGTGGCTCACCGGTTAACATCGAAAGAGTCCCCGGTGGACCCCGTGGACTAAAAGTAGTTGGTAACGAAATTTTAGGGGGATAATGTTTATATGCCGCGGGGACTCTTAATCGTTGTTTCCGGCCCTTCAGGGGTAGGGAAGAACACGGTATTAAATCAGCTTTTGGCAAAGAAACAGGATCTTTTTTACTCAATTTCCGCAACGACCCGTGCGCCTCGTAACAATGAGGTGGATGGAGTAAATTATTATTTCATCACAAAAGAAGAGTTTATTGCGGGGATTGAGAACAATCGTTTTTTGGAATGGGCCGAAGTATACGGCCAGTATTATGGGACTCCCCGAGATAAGGTGGAGGAAAAGCTGAATGCCGGTTATCATGTGGTACTTGACATTGATATCCAGGGCGCAGCAAAGATCCGCCAGAATTCTCCGGAAGCAGTCCTTATCTTTTTGCTTCCCCCATCTATTGAGGAGCTAAAACAGCGATTGGTTGGCCGACGGACAGAGAATGCAGAAACACTGAAGAAGCGGTTGGCTTATGTTCATGAAGAACTGGCAGCAGCCGTCAATTACGATTATTTTGTTGTAAATGACCGGGTGGAATCGGCTTGTGCAAAGATTGAGGCCATCATTATTGCTGAGCAATGCCGAAGGAATCGTTTCGACTTTACAGCTTTCAAGCGAAACTTCCTCTTGTAAGAAGCGAATTTTGCGGTATAATTACTAGCAAAAGGATTTATCAGGCCGAAGGAGGATTAACCGTTATGATCCATCCGTCCTTGGATCAATTGCTTAAGCAAGTGGATAGTCGTTACACCCTGGTGGTAGCTGCTGCAAAAAGAGCCCGGGAAATCATGGCTCAAGAAGGAGAAAGACAAGAGGATAATGCCATGAAGTCGGTTTCAATCGCCTTAGAGGAGATCAGTTCAGGCAAGATCATCTGTGAAAGAACTAGCTCCGGAATTAAATGAGCTGATGGATCCCGTAAATTCCCGGCCGCTTCCTAGACCGGGAATTTTGTCGTATAATGGGGTTGTGACAGCCTGTTAATATAATGAGGTGTGAGCGATGGAACAGACCAAATATACTGTGGTTTTAGGGATAACCGGCGGTATTGCCGCCTATAAAACCCCAGAGTTAATCCGCAATCTCCGGCGACGGAACATTGCGGTGGAAGCAGTTCTTACAGAAGCGGCCAAAGAGTTTGTAACACCCGTAACCATCCGGGAAGTGTCGGGATCCCCTGTTCATTCCGGACTCTTTGACCCCATCGTTCAATGGGATGTTCACCATATCGCACTGGCCAGAAAAGCTGACGTGGTCGCTGTTGTTCCTGCCACGGCAAATTGCATTGGGAAATTAGCGGGAGGGTTGGCCGATGACTTGTTGTCGTCTGTTCTTTTGGCGACTTCGGCTACGATCTTGATGGCGCCTGCCATGAATAGCGGGATGTATGCCAACCCTGCCGTTCAACATAATATTCAGCTCCTGCGCTCGCGGGGGGTTCATTTCATCGGTCCCGAATCAGGTGCACTGTTGTGTGGCGCCGAGGGTCCTGGCCGCATGAGTGACATTAGAGAAATTGAAGAGGAAATTTTGTTCTTGCTTTCACCCAAGGACTTAAGAGACCGACGAATCCTGATCACCGCCGGGCCAACCCAGGAATACTGGGACCCGGTGCGGTTCTTGACCAATCCCTCCTCTGGGAAGATGGGTTATGCCATCGCTCGAATTGCTCGTCGGCGCGGCGCGGAAGTTACTCTGGTGTCAGGCCCGACGGATCTTCCTGCCATTCGTGGGGTAGAGACGGTCCGCGTTAAGACCGCCCAGGAGATGTATCAAGCGGTTTTGGACCGGTATGAAGCCATGGACATATTAATCATGGCCGCTGCACCCACGGATTACCGGCCCCGTCAAATAATGCAAGAGAAGTATAAACGTAATGGACAACCATTGACCATTGAATTTGTGGAAAATCCAGATATTGCCGCTACCGTTGGAAAGAACAAAGGAAAACGTTTTTTAACGGTTTTTGCTGCAGAGACCAATAATCTGAAGGAGAATGCCAGGGCAAAATTGGCTGTGAAAAACGCCGATTTAGTTGTGGCTAATAATTTAACGCTTGCTGGCGCAGGTTTTCGTGGTGATACCAATCTGGTTTCCTTGCTCACCCGGGAAGAGGAAGTGGATCTGCCGCTGCTGGGGAAGGAAGAGGTGGCAGTCAAGATTTTGGACGCTATTTTAACCCTTATTAATTCCGGTACAATGGTTGGGGTTTAGCCAATGACAGATCAAGCCAGGTTTGTTAAGGTTGTCGTTGACGTGCATCATGCCGCCGTTGACCAACTCTACGAATATCGGGTTCCGAGCGAATGGGGAAGGCTGCCCTGTCCCGGGTGCCGTGTCTTGGTTCCATTCGGGAAACGCCGGGCGGAGGGATTGGTCTGGGAAGAACACGAACACACGGAACGGGATGATCTGAAATCTATCATAGATGTCTTGGACGAGCAGCCTCTGCTTACTCCGGAACAAATCCGCCTTTGCGATTGGATCGCTGCTTCCTACCTGGCTTTGCGGGTAGAGGCAATCCGGCTGTTCTTGCCGCCCGGGGCAAACCTGGGTTCACAGAAAAATTGGTTTCCCGTGGCTGCGCCAGCCGAGATCCAAAGGCGGATTACCACTTTGCCGGTGTGTGAAGAAAGTAAGAAACTGCTCTGGAGCGGCCTTGAAAAAACAATTACAACGAAGCTGCCCTTCCATACGAAAGAACCGGAAGTCATACGCGCTTTGCAGATCATGACCGGTGAGGGTTATCTTAAAGCCCAGTGGGTGCCTGCCCAAGACCGGATTCGCCCAAAAACCGAACGTGTCATCCGTCTGCCAGAAAAATTCCCTGCTAAACTCACGCCAAAGCAAAACCAGGTTTTTTCTTTACTCCAAAAGAGCCAAAATCAAACCTATACAATTCCGCAGTTGGCCAAGGCAGCTGGGGTGACTGAGGGGGTCATCCGGCGGATGGTCAGCCAAGGGTTGTTAGCGCTCGAAGAAAGGGTGGTAACCAGGTCCGTTTGGCATGAGGACGCAGATTTGCCGCCCTTGCCCAAGCCCACTCTTACCCCGGAGCAAGACGCAGCCTTTCAACGGGTGCTACCCGGGTTGTGCAACGGCGGCTTCCAGGCCTTTCTCCTGCATGGGGTCACCGGCAGCGGCAAGACCGAGATCTACTTGCGGTTGTTGGAGGAGACCATTGCCCGGGGCAAACAGGGGATTTTCCTTGTCCCGGAAATTGCCCTCACACCGCAAACTACTGAAAGGGTCCGTCGGCGTTTAGGCAGCCGTGTGGCCATCCTTCATAGCCGTTTGTCCGAAGGGGAAAGATACGATCAATGGCTGCGCATCCACTCGGGCGAGGTGGATGTTGTGGTGGGTGCCCGTTCGGCCTTGTTTGCCCAGCTGCAACGGGTGGGCCTCATCATTTTGGATGAGGAACATGAATACTCATATAAACAAGAAGAAAGCCCCCGTTATCATACACGGGAAGTTGCGCTGGAATACTGCCGCCAATTGGGTGCTACCTTAATTTTGGGCAGCGCCACGCCCTCTTTGGAGAGTTGGCGGGCGGTTGAGGAAGGAGAATTAATCCGGCTCCATTTATCCAAAAGGGTGGCGGAACGCCCTTTACCTCCAGTTGTGAAAGTGGATATGCGTTCTGAGTTAAAAGAGAAACATTACGGCGTATTAAGCCGCCGATTGCGGGAGGAACTCTCGGCTGTTTTGTCCCGGAAAGAACAGGCGATTCTTCTGTTGAACCGGAGAGGGTTCGCCACCTTTGTTCTCTGCCGGGAATGTGGCCATGCCATGAAATGCCCTCATTGCGACGTTTCGTTGACTTATCACCAGAGACCTTCGTTGCTAAAATGTCACTACTGTGGTTATGCGATGCAGCCTCCTGATATCTGTCCCAATTGCCAAAGCCGTTATATCAAGTTTTTCGGCCAAGGTACCCAAAGGTTGGAAGAGGAAGTACGTAAGCTATTCCCCCAGGCGCGAACGGCCAGGATGGATTTGGATACAACCAGTCGGAAAGGCGCCCACGAGAAGATCTACCGTGCTCTGGTAGAACGGAAGATAGATATTCTGATCGGCACCCAGATGGTGGCGAAAGGACTGGACCTGCCGGGAGTGACCTTGGTGGGAGTGATCGCTGCCGACGGTACACTGCACATTCCAGATTTTCGCTCTGTGGAAAGGACATATCAATTGTTGACACAGGTGGCCGGCCGGGCAGGTAGGGGTGAGCAACCGGGAAAAGTGCTGATTCAAACCTATAATCCCGACCATTATTGCATTGAAGCGGTGATCGCCCACGACCAGGAAGGTTTCTACAGGAAAGAATTGGCGTCCAGGCACGACATGGGTTATCCCCCGTACGGGCATCTTGTTCGCTTTGGCCTTGCTGGCCCGGACAGAAGGGCCGTGCTGGAAGAGGCCCAAAGGCTTGGGGAGTGTCTTTCCGTGGAAGACGAACTGGAGCTGGAGATGTTGGGTCCTGCACCAGCTGCCGTTGAGAGGGTAAAAGACCGCTTTCGCTGGCAGATCATTTTAAAAGGCAAGGACCTTTCCCTGCTCAGAAAGTTCGCCTACAACGGGTATATGGCTTATCGAAAAAAACCGCAAGTTAATCCCGGTGTTCGTGTGACGGTTGATGTTAACCCCTATTCATTATTGTAATTTTGAATGAACCGGAAGGTGATGCTATCTTGGCGATATTGCCGATTTTAACGGAAGGCAACCCGCTTCTGCGTGAAAAAAGCGTGCCTGTGAAGAAAATCACGAAAAAACACTTAAAACTCATCAGGGACATGGTACAAACCATGAAGGACGCCAATGGGGTAGGCTTGGCTGCACCGCAGGTGGGTGTCTTGGAACGGATCATCGTCATTGATATTGGCGATGGCCCCTTTGCCCTGATTAATCCCGAAATTGTCTCCATGGAAGGTAGTGAGCGGGATGTGGAAGGGTGTTTAAGTGTCCCCGGTCTTAATGCCTATGTTACCAGGGCTTACCGGGTTGCAGTTAAGGGGTTGAACCCCGAAGGCAAGCCCGTGCGTTATGAAGGCGAGGGATTGCTGGCCCGGGCTTTTCAACATGAAATTGACCATCTTGACGGTATCTTATTCATTGATTATTTAGCGGATTCCAATGACAGCGAGGGGAATAAAAGCAAATGAAGATTGCATTCTTTGGCACACCCGACTTTGCTGTGGCAACACTGCAGGCCCTGCAGAACTCGGACCATCAGGTACTTTTTGTTGCTACTCAACCGGACCGTCCCCGAGGACGGGGAATGAAGGTAACCCCTTCCCCCGTGAAAAAGTTAGCGTTGGAATATGAGCTACCGATCCTGCAACCGGAACGGCTGCCGGATCCGGCTGTAACAGATACGATGCAAAAGATGAAGCCCGATGCAGTGGTTGTTGTCGCCTATGGCTTAAAGATTCCTCCGGAGCTTCTGTATGGACCAAAGTACGGTGCCATCAACTTGCACGGGTCGCTTCTGCCCAAATATCGCGGGGCCGCCCCCATGCAACGGGCCATTATGAACGGGGACCCGGTGGTTGGTGTTACCACCATGAAGATGGACGAGGGTTGGGACACCGGGGCCATCCTCAAAAAGGCGGAAATTCCCTTGGAACCGCTGGATAATTTGGGGACGGTCCATGACCGTCTGGCAAAAATTGGGGCGGATCTGATGGTGGAGACCCTTCATCTTTTAGAAGCCGGAGCCTGTCCGGCTGAGCCGCAGGATGATACCTTGGCGACAACGGCGCCAAAGATCACCGACGACGACCGGTGGATCGATTGGCAGAAAAGCTCCTGGGCTATTCATAATCAGATCAGGGCCCTGGATCCGGTGCCGGGTTGTCTGACCCTGCTTGGTGGGGAGAAGGTGCGGATTTGGCGCTCTATTCCGGAGAAGTTTCCGGGGGCTATAACAGAGGCGACACCGGGTACAATATTGCAGGAGGAAAGGAACACCGGCATTTGGGTTAAAACCGGCGACGGTGCCCTCCTGATCACTGAAATTCAGGCTGAAGGGGGAAAAAGAATGCCCGTCACTGCTTACCTGTTGGGGCACCCCCTCACCACGGACGTCCGGTTTGGGGAATGAAACTTTTTGTCGAAGGAAAACGTTTATGACGATAGTTACTTAATTGAGGAGGAATTATCATGTTTTGGGGAATACCGTTGGAATTATGGCCCTTGTTCATGTTGGCAATTGTCTTCTCTTTGTACGCACAGTTTAAAGTCTCTTCGACTTTTAAAAAATACGCCAGGGTCCCGGCGGCTTCCGGCCGTACTGGCGCCCAGGTGGCCCGGGATCTTCTCGACTATTACAATCTCCATGATGTGCCCGTTGAAATAACCGGGGGGCATCTAACAGACCATTATGACCCGAGAAATAAGGTGTTACGGTTATCTCCCGAAGTGTACCATGGAAATTCCTTAGCGGCCTTGGGTGTGGCTGCTCACGAAACCGGTCACGCCGTGCAACATGCCAATGTTTATCTCCCCTTGCATCTGCGAAACGCCATCTTTCCCCTGGCGAATATCGGCAGTAATCTAGCTCTGCCCATATTCTTCATCGGCCTGTTGTTTGGCGGTAATACTTTCTTGATGGATTTGGGCATCTTACTCTTTGCCGGTGCGGTATTTTTCACTATCCTTACTTTGCCGGTGGAGTTTAACGCCAGCAGCCGCGCATTGGCCATGTTGGATTCTGGTGGGTACTTGCGCCGGGGAGAAGAGTTAAACGGGGCCAAAAAGGTGTTGTCCGCTGCAGCCATGACCTATTTGGCTGCTACCGCCATGGCGCTGTTGCAGTTGTTACGCCTTTTAGTCTTGCGTGGAGGGCGCGATGAATAAGCAAGGTAAGGCCAATAATCCTACTCCGGGTCGCCGGATTGCTTTGGAAACATTGGTCCGCGTGGAGCTTGACCAGGCTTATGCTAATCGGGTGCTCCACGCCCTTTTTTTGCGGGAGCAACCCCGGGCGGAGGTCCGGGCGGAAGCCACCGAGTTGGTGTATGGGACATTACGTCGTCTGACCCGGTATGACTATTTGTTGGCCCAACTGCTCCGGCAACCCTTGCGAAAGTTACCACCGCAGATCCGCAATATTTTGCGCATGGCCTTGTTTGAAATTGAGTCAGGGAATTGTCCAGCCTATGCCGCTGTTGACCAAGGGGTCAAATTGGCTAAGGCCAGCGGGCAGGCTGGCCTGGCCAAGTTGGTCAATGGAGTGCTGCGTACCTACGCTAGACAAGGCCAAAAGTTATCACTACCGGATTTTGCGAGGGAACCCAAGAAACATCTGATTATTGCCCATTCACATCCAGAGTGGCTAATCGAGTCATGGCTGGAACGCTGGTCTGTGGATTTGGTTCACCGTTTGGTTCGCTCCAATAATCTACCAGCGCCCCTAAGTTTACGTGTCAATACCTTGCGTACCACCCGCAGTGATTTGATAAGCGAACTGATGGGTCTTGGCTTTGTCGTTGAGGAATCGCCGTTGCTTCCCGAGGCTGTTCGCATTCTCCGGGGCTCATCTTTGGAACAGTTGCCCCCTTTACTGGAAGGCCGGTGCCTAGTCCAGGACGAAGGGGCAATGCTCATCACCAAGCTACTGGACCCCCGGCCCGGTGATGAGGTGATTGACCTGTGCGCCGCTCCGGGGGGCAAAACCACCCATATGGCTCAGTTAATGGAGAACCGGGGCTGTATCTGGGCGGTGGACCAATACGAACATAAAACCAGGTTAATCGCAGAAACCGCAACAAGGCTGGGTATGAATATTATTCGGATTCAGACCGGTGATGCCCGGATGTGGACAGCACCGCAACCCGTGGACCGTTTGCTCTTGGATGCTCCTTGTACTGGATCGGGTGTTATCCGGCGCCGGCCGGATCTGCGTTGTCGCCGACGGCCGGAGGATCTTGCTGAACTGTTTAAGCTGCAACAACAACTGCTGGCGGCCGCTGCTAAAATGGTTAAGCCCGGCGGGGTGTTGGTCTACAGTACCTGTTCGTTACAGGCGGAGGAGAATGAGCGGCAAGTACAGGCATTTTTAGAAGAACACCCAGAGTTCCGGCCTTGTCAGCCACCGGAAGAATTCAAGGCGTTGTTGCCGGGTTATCCCCTGTACGAATATGCGGAAGGCGGCGGAATCACTCTTTTCCCCTCTGAATATAACGATGGGTTTTTCATGGCCCGTTTGCAAAGGAAAGCTTGATCGGTCATGGAACAGCGATTGTTCCCATGTTATTCTTGTTCACGGTTGGGGTTTGTGATATTATGAAGATTGGTAACTGCCTTTTCTCGGCTTGTAATGCAAGGACGATACTATCTGGATAATGGAGACGGAGACATGAAATTTAAATCTTTTGTACCTGCCACAAGCGCTAACCTTGGTCCCGGTTATGATGTTTTTGGAATGGCCCTGCAACTTTACAATACCGTAGAATTCCAACCTGCTGATGAGTGGGAAGTGACTGCCGCAGGTTATGGAGCGGAGAAACTTTCTGGACGAACAGACATCTATGTTTGCACGGCAATCCGTCGTGTCTATGAAGAAGCTGGGGTTACTTTAGCAGGCGCCCGGGTTCATCTGGAGAACAATATTCCAGGTTGTGGGGGGTTGGGTTCCAGCGCAGCAGCCATCGTGTCCGGCCTGGAAGTTGCCAATGCCTCTTTAAATTACCCATTTTCGCGTCGTGAGATCTTCCGCATGGCTTGTGCCATTGAAGGCCATCCGGACAATGTGGCTGCAGCGGTTTATGGTGGGATTGTTGCAGTTTGTTGTGATGAGAAGGAAGAGGCTAATGTGGTGAATCTGCCTGTACCGGAAGGAATCAAGGCAGTTATCTGCATTCCGGATCTGAAGGTATCGACCCCCGATGCCCGGCGGTCTTTACCGGCCCAAGTTTCCTTACAGGATGCGGTCTTCAATCTGTCCCGCGTTTCCTTATTCATTACTTCCCTCTATCGAAACGAACCATCCCTATTATGCAGCGCCATGAGGGATAAGTTGCATCAACCATACCGTGAAGCTTTGGTTCCAGGGTTAAGCGCAGCCATCGACGGTGCCATTGGCGCGGGTGCCTACGGTGCTGCTCTAAGCGGTTCCGGGCCGACTGTTCTTGCCGTCTGTTCCGGACAGGCCAATATTGATACCATCGGCAAGGCTATGGTGGACGGTTTTGCTACGAAGGGAGTTACCGCTCGTTTTCTGGTTTTGGAACCGGATTTGAAAGGCGCTTATGCCAAGACTATATTATAATGTTGCTTGTTAACTATCGTCTGAACGGATCTGACTCATGGCGGCTTGATAATTAATTGACTGTTTTTGGTCGGGTTAACGACCAAACATATAGCAAACGGCTTATTACCTCAAATTCTAAAGAACAGTGTTTCCTGCATGGGACACTGTTTTTTTTCATTTACGGCAGATCGCAAAAAACAAAACAAAACGATTATAAAATTTCAGGGATATGGCATATTTTATTTTACAATGGAACAAAATATCTTTAGGCGGGGGACACCCGTTTTTGAAGGGAGGAAAGAATAATATGAAAAACAATGCAACTGTTGCCAGAAAAGACACAGCCGGTGAAGGCAGAGTATGTACCAAACCCCGGTATACTCAAGAAGAGAATGATTTGATTTATGAAAATTGGTGGAACCCCAAATTGCGTAAGGAACTTTCACACCGGTTCAACCGGAAGATCTCCGCACTGCGCAGCCAGTTCTGCCGCCTGTTGAAAGAAAAGAACATTTCAAATGAAGAGTATTATAAGATTATGCGTGCGAAATATCAGGTTGAAGGCGGTCAGGAACTCCTTGACGGGGATGAAGATGAGATTATCCTGAAGGTCTTTGCGAAACATCAAGCCCTGGGCAGCACCCGTAATGATGCATGTGAAGAATTAAGAAAACTTATGCAATGTAACCTGAGCGATGCTGCACTTAAACTCCGTTTTTATCGGTTGGTGCAGAAGCGGAATTTAAAAGAGGAAGACTTATACCAATTGGGGCAACAAGTATTGCGCAAAATGGGGGTTAGCCTACCTACGGAAGCCGTCGGCAGTGAACATGTTACGAATGTTTCCGCTGAGAGTAGGAGCCAGTGGCTAACTGATTATCCCGAACATAAAAGTATTGAGCCAAGCAGCGAGAGGGAGGATAGCGAAAACATTAGCAAGGAAGAGCCTCTTGCCTCGTTGCCTAATGAGTTATCAATCACCTGTCAGGCCGATGATACTGGTGATAGAGGAGATAAACCTTTCCTGTATCAACTGGCCTATTTGCCTGAGTCCGTTAAACGGTTAGAAGCAGAGGTGGAGGAGATCAAAAAATTCCAGCGCCGCCAGCTTGATTTGCGCGGCTTCATCGAACACCTGCTGGCGGTGGAAAGAAACTTAAAACAAGAAGATCGCTTGCTGGAAGAGATTGACCGGTTACAGCAGGAGAATGAAAGGATTCGCGCGAGTATGTTACAGGAAAAAGAACGTTTGGAACGTAGGGAGAAGGAACTGACCAGTGTCTACGAACTCCTTAATTCGATGCTGGCTGATTTCATGAACCTAGAAAGTGTGGCCAAATTAGCCTCGTTGGGGGATTTCATGACCCGTTTGGAATTAACCGTGGACCAATTTGGGACAGTCTTAAAGAGTAAAAGGTTGTAACGGAAGGATAAGAAAATAACGGATTGTTCCTTTTTATTGGTAATACCAGGAACCGTGTTGCAAAGGAGGGATAAATTTGCTCCTCTGTTTGCTTGACATTCAATATTCTGCGTGCTATAATTACTTTTGCCAAATGAACGGGCCGTAGCGCAGCTTGGTAGCGCACTAGACTGGGGGTCTAGGTGTCGCAGGTTCAAATCCTGTCGGCCCGACCATATAAAAATCCTTTACCGACGCGGGTTTACCGACGTCGGTTTTCTTTTTGGTGTATCCTTTGGTGTATCCCGAACAACCTTTCTGGCATATAGCAGGACATATAAAAAAACAACCCGCTTTCTAGCGGGTTTTAATTTTCAGAAGTTCGGTTAGTTTCTCGTTTGCCACCTTCTGGGCGTTCGGAAAGTCGGACGATGGTGTAGATGGCGTTATTATGGTTGGGATTGCTGGTACTTTTTAACCATCCATCCTCCTCTATATGGCCCTGCTCGGAAACGGGCGGGGCTTTTTTTTATTATCACTGGCGGTATCTTAACTGAATACAATAACAGGCGACACCCTGCCTTACCTGATGTTTGGGTAAATTAAAAGACCGGAGTTTTTCGGTCTTATTTTTTATGGCAACTCAGCGTTTTTACTAACCAGCGGCATATCTGAGGTATTTTTAGGCTGTCGCAGATATCAAAAAACAATCTATCGAGACATTTAATATAGCGGGCGTAAGCGTCATTATTCGTTTTTATCACCCCGATCCTGTTGTTCCTCCAGCCACCTTTTAACATCATCTTATCAGCTCCTCCGAATTGTTTTTGCCTTATTATACCATATAGAGGAAAAGTGACTATGACAAAACGAAAAACCCCGCAGATGCGGGGCGGAATTAACGATACGTATTAAAACTGAAACCCCGTAACTCCTTCCCCGTCCGGCGTATATGCAGTAATCAGTAAAACACATGGTTTGTGAGTGAAGGGATTAAACCTCTCGCCGTTGCTTTTAGTCAGTTGTGCCGCTCCCACGATACAGGTTTGCCCTGCTTCTAAATCTCCCAAGGTTAATTTGTAACTATCAAATCCTGGATTTAAGGTAAGTACGGTATTTGACCATGCGAACTCGTCGTTATTAGTTACGACAAATTGCGTCCCGGTAAATTTGGCGGTACCGTGAAGCATGATTTTTTCGGATGTTGTTTCGCGGGACGAACCACCGCTAAACAGACTAATTACTAAAGAGATAGCAAATATAACTCCTATTACGGTTAAGCACCCCATGCAGCCTTTTTTGGTGTTCTCGGCATTAATTTCTTCTTGAGCATCCATCCTTGCCTTTTCTTCATAATAAATGCGTTCCCTTTCTTCCGGTGAAAGTCCGTACATGGGTTTGATACCTCCTTGCTTTATTGTAATATTACCTTTCTTCAAAATACGTTATTTTCCTGCAAATAACAAAAGCACCTTATTTGGTGCTTCTTTTATGTTAAGTATTAAAATCCTATACTTTTGGTACTTTTTATGTACCAAAGACTAGATTTTTCTGACTGTTTTTTGGATAATTACCTGCTATAATCTAATTGTAGTTTACAAATGCGCCTCATTTACTGATGCTCTTGACGTCTCGGATATACTCAAGAAACTTTTCGACCAAACAAAGTTCCTTTATTGCCCGATCTCGTGAGCGGATTCCTTAGCGGCCTCTTTTGCCTTTTTTATTGCGTCCGTTGGTGTCGGTGTGGCGGTCAGGTGGTAAAGTAAAGCCCTCTACCTGGTTGGTGGATGGCTGTTTTTTATTTCCATCCATTTCGTGAACTTTAACCATATTCAAGAATCGCTGCCAACCCATTAAAAGAAAAGGGCTGGGGAATTGCTAAGGTAGTGCAAGCTTTGTCTATAATTATAATAATGTATATGATGTTATTCAAAGATTATGTCCAGTAAAGTTCGCAAATTCCATCGGGACTCCAAAAATACTAAGCAGCTTTACGTGTGGTTGAGATTTGTTGAAGGATGTCCTTGCTGATATAGCATCTAGA
>Ga0116169_1000391_pt1 | contig 46373 bp, 29 predicted proteins | sample AD_UKC130_MetaG_FD_89796 | JGI IMG/M metagenome (GOLD analysis project Ga0116169, IMG submission 89796) | Active sludge microbial communities of municipal wastewater-treating anaerobic digesters from Canada - AD_UKC130_MetaG | ecosystem: Engineered > Bioreactor > Anaerobic > Digestate | place...
ATCGCTTCCGGCCTGGATAAAAAATATGCCTGGCAGATGGACGGCAGCGCCTTCCACTATTCCCGCGCCGCCCTGGAGGAGATCAAAAGCCGCCGCGAGCCGGCCACCCGCTTCGCCGGTGATAGGGCGGATATATGGGCGGCGGTTAACGCTTTTTACAGCCTCATCGACGCCATCCAGGGCCGCTGGAGCGCCAAGCAGTGGCAGGCCGTCGACGCCTACGAGCGCGCCGGCACCTACGCGGCCGCCGCGGCGGAGCTGGGCATCAGCCCCCAAAACGTGGCCAAACGCTGCCGCTCTGCCGGCTGGAAAGCGGTGGCTGAGGCGGAGCGCTTCCTCTCCGCTTACGTGAAAGAGGGGGTGCGCTGATGGAGTTCTTTTTGGCCATGGTCCTGGCCCACGTCATCGCCGACTTTATCCTGCAGGGGCCGCAAGAGGCCGCGGGAAAATGCCGGGGGCTCCCGCGGGCCTACCTGCTCCATTATGGCGGTCATTTCTTCGCCCTGGCCCTGCTGACGCATCCTTATTTTTCCCCGGCGACGGTATTACTTTGGTTTGCGCTGCCTGCGGCGCACCTGCTCCTGGACTGGCTGAAGAACCGTTTCTTCTCCCCCGATCATCCCGCCGATGCCTTCATTTTTTTGATGGACCAGGCGCTGCACCTGCTGCTGATCTTCTGCGCCTGGCAGTGGGTCAACCCGCCCCTGTGCGAACCCGTGGCCTCCTTTTACCGCCGCCTCCTCGCCCCGGCCGGCATCACCCATCTCCATGCCGCGTCCATCCTGCTCACAGCCGTAGTTTACGGCTTTGTCATTTGGGGCGGTGCGGTGCTGGTGCGCAAGGTGCTGGACCTGGAGGCGCTGCGCCTGCCCGGCCCGGCGGACAAATACGGCGACACCCGCCAGGCCGGGCGCCACATCGGCATGCTCGAGCGGGCGCTCATATTGACCCTGGCCCTGGACGGCGCCTTTACCTCCATTGCCTTCGTGTTCACGGCCAAATCCATCGCCCGCTACAAGGAGCTGGAAAACAGGGACTTTGCCGAGTACTACCTGGTGGGGACTTTGCTGAGCACCTTGTTGGCCATTTTGGGAGGGCTGCTGTTAAAAGCGGCCCTGCCGGCGGCTTAAGCCCAGGCGATGGTCTTGGTTTATCTGTGCCAAGGCAGCAGCTGCCGCTATGTAGGGATGCTTGTTTCGTTTAAGTTAATCATGTTGAGGGCAAGATCCCGGGCAGAATCATCGGGCAGGTATGTCGCTTTAAAAAGATTTTCTTCCACTTCAACTACCTTCTCCACGAGGGGCAGCTTCAGTTCCTGTTCCTGTCCCGTCATCACCGGAAAGCCGTAATGCCTGTTTTTGTATTTCAAGGTTTGAGCGTGGCTCCGGGCAAACTCAAGGTGAGCCTTTATCCTTTGCAGGTTGTAGCAGTTGATCCCGGCAGCCTCTTGCTCTATCCGGCGCCGAATGTGGCCGGCAAAGGCGGGATCGATCTCGCAGCCCACGCTGTTTCTGCCGCAGGCCATTGCGGCCAGGGTGGTGGTGGCGGTGCCCAGGAAGGGATCGAGGACCGTGTCGCCGAGAAGAGAGTACATGTTGATGAGGCGGAAGGGAAGCAGAAAGGGGAAGGCCGCACTCCTATGCCTGGGGTCTTGAGCATTCATCTCCTGGCCGGCCCCCTTGAGGTCCCAGATATCGGAAAACCACCTGTTCCTCTCCTCCCAGAAGTAGGCGCTCTCTCTCCTTCTTCTTTTCTCCTCGGGAGAGCGGAACATTCTTTTGCCGCTCTTGCGCAAGATCAAGATATATTCATGCTCCAGGGTGACGTAAGCGCCCGCCGGCAGCATCCCCGAGCCCATGAATTTATTAGGCGCGTTGGTGGGCTTGCGCCACAGGATGGAGGGGAGCACGTCGAAGCCCATCTCCATGCACTTGCCTTGTATCCGCGAATGATTGGCAAAAAGCTGAAAGCGGTCTCCCACCGAGCGCGTGGCATCGCCGATGTTGATGCAGGCCAGCGCCCCCGCCTTCATCACCCTGTAAAGCTCGGCCCATACTTCGTCAAGAAGGCGGTGCATGGATTCAAAGGCCCGGCGATAATCGCCCCGCTCCAGGTACACGCCTATGTCCGGATTCAGCGAAGCAAAGAGAGCGTCCCACATCTCGATCATGGGGTAAGGCGGTGAGGTGACCACCAGGTCGATGCTCTCATCATCCAGGAGGCCAAGTTGGCGCGAATCGCGGAAAATGATGCGGTGGAATGTCTGCAAGACGGCCTCTCTCCCGTGCCCCGTTTAATCCCTTAGTTCTGGAATGCTTCCCCGGAGTCCTGCCGGCGCAGGCAGGAATTGAACCGCAGGCGCGCTCAGTCAAGGCATGCCTCGCCGGCGCTTACTCCCATCGGAACAACCGCAGGGATAAAAAGAAGCAGGGCAGCATGACTCCGCCCAGGACCAGGAGGCTGGAGTAGACCGACGAGATGCTCTCTCCGAGCCATACCGCCTTCATGGCCTTTACCACGTGGGTTACCGGAAAGAAGCGGGCAATATTCCGCATCAGCTCGGGCATCAGCTCAATGGGGATGGTTGCGCCGGTCAAAAAGAGCATGGGAAAGAAGACCAGGTTGGCGATAGCAGTGGCCGCCCTCATGCTGGGCGCAAGGCCGGCAATTAAAAAACCCATGGAGAAGACGCTTAACAAGGAAAGGAGAAAAACGGCGGTTACCGGCAGCACGCTGCCCATGAAGCGCATGTTGAAAACGATTTTACCAGTAAGAAAGAGCAGGAGCATGCCGGCGATGGTCATGAGCAGGTTTACACTAACCTGCGAGATGATTACATAAGCCGGGCTCAGCGGGGTTGCCTGAAACCTTTTCAGGATTTTCTTCTCCCGGTACTCGCATACCGCCAGCGGCAGGCTCATCAGCCCGGTTACGGATACAATGATCCCCGCATAGGCGGGCACCGAAACATCCACCGTCCCGTAGCCGCCAAATATGGGCTCAGGCTCGTTGCCGTAGATGCCACCGAAGAGCAGGAGCATGAGCGACGGAAAAACAAGCAGGAAAAACATGCTTAGAAAATTGCGGGTAAAAAGCTTAAACTCGAGGACGGCAAGCTTGATTAGCCCGGATTTCATCTCATCCCCTCCCGCCACCCTTTGCCGAATCGCCTTCTTCAGCCAGGGTGTAGCCCGTCAGGCTCAAAAAAACAGCTTCCAGGTCCGGCGGCTTCACCGCCAGGTTGCTATAAGCAATCCGATTGTCGTGAAGGTATTTCAACACTGCAGCCACGCATTCATCGCCATGGCCGCAGACCTTGATCACATCCCTCTTGCGCGCTACGGAAACAACGCCAGTCAGCCCTTCAATGTCCCCGGTATCGTGCAAAGATGCGGAGAATGATATCTCCGTTTTAAGGTTGAAGCTGTTCACCACCTCGTTAATGGAACCCATGCTGATTATCCGTCCGCGGTCCATGATGGCCACCCGGTCGCAGACCGCCTCCACCTCATCCATGTAATGAGATACAAGGACAATGGTCAGGCCGCGCTCCCTCAACTGCAGCAACAGGTCCCACATCTGGCGGCGGGCATGGGGATCCAGGCCGGTGGTGAGTTCATCAAGAAAGACCACCCTGGGATTGGGGATAAGCGCCAGCACAATAGAGAGCTTCTGCTTCTGCCCGCCTGACAGGCTGGCCACGTAGGCCCCTTTTTTATCGTTCAAATTCATGATTTCCAGCAGCTCGTCGTAGAGCGCGGGATCACGGTAGAGGGAAGAGAAAAGATCGCAGAGCTCCCATACCCGGACCCGGTCCTGGTAGGCGGTGTCCTGAAGCTGAACGCCCATTAACCCGTAGAGTTTTTGCCTCTCTTTCCAGGGATCCAGGCCCATCACCTTTACCGTTCCGCTGTAGGCCCTGCGCAGGCCTTCTATGCATTCCACGGTGGAGGTCTTGCCGGCGCCGTTTGGACCGACAATGCCGAATATCTCCTGCTCATATACATTAAAGGAAACATTATCCACCGCGCATAGATCTTTGTATTTCACCGTTAGCGAATTAACCGTAATCATGCACATTTTTAAATATTCTCCCTGTTGCGTTATGGAAATTATAGCACATGCTGAAAAAAAGGAAGCAAGATCTGCGCCCCAAATTAATAAAATCTTTTCACGATAACATCTACGATCTGGCCTGAAGCGTCCGCCTGGTGTATGCTAAGAGTGGTAACACAGTCAACAAAATGACCAAATCACAAGGGGCAGAATCAATGATCCTGGGGCTGTTTGGCCGCAAGTTTAAGCTCCGGCGCCGTTTGAAGAGCAAAAAAAACCGCGTCTACCTGGTGGAAAACAGGAACGGCCTTTTTGTGCTCAAGCTCTACCGGGCCCCGCACCATCTCCGTTCTGCCGCGGAGTACAGGGTCCTTAGAGAAGCCTCCCGGAATGGAGTGCCCGTGCCGCAGCCGGTTGCCTTTATTGAAAAGAAAGCCCTGCTGATGCGGCATGTTCCGGGGGAAAATCTTTGCGACCTGCTTAACCGCCGCTGCCTGCCTGAATATACAGATAAGCTGGCCCTGTGGCACGGCACCTTCCACCGCCTTTTCAGCCGCCTCGATGGGACTGCCCTGCTCAGGGGAGATTCCAACTTGAGAAATTTCATTCTCCGGGAGGACGGTTATCTTTTTGGGGTTGACTTCGAGGAGGCGGAGTGGGGGGACCCAGCCCGGGATATGGGCCAGATCTGCGCCTCCATTCTTGACACTGAACCGATGTTCACTCCGGAAAAGGCGGCCTTATGCCGCCGGCTAATAGCCCGCTACGGCGAGATTACCGGCCGAGGCAGCCTGGAAGGTAACCTTGTGGGGCACATCGCCCAGGCATTAAAAGAAACGGCGCGGCGGCGCCCCCGGCAGCGCCGCTATTTGCTGCAGCAGGCCGGGCTGCTTGAAGAGCATGGCCTGGATTATTTCCTTTAACGGCGGGCGGGGCGGTGCCCCCACCCCTACGCCTTAACCGGTTTTTTGGGCAAAAGGATGGAAATATCTTCGGGCGGGCGTGGAAACCCGTCCCTGCGCCCACCGGCGGCGGAGATGATTAAAAAGTCTAGTAAAGGGACTCCAGGGTGTAGCGGCGCAGCAAAAGGAATAAAGCCAGCGACAGCAGCAGCACCCCCGCCGCCGCCAGGCCGTCCTTCCGGGTAAAGGGCTGCTTTTCCAGGTAGCTCCGCCGGGGATGGAGGCCAAAAGCGCGGCTTTCCATGGATATGGCCAGGGTGTCCACCTTGCTTAAAGCGGATAGAACAAGGGGCAGAAAAAGGTAGCGCACCGCCTTGAAAAAGTTTGTCAGGGAAATCCTCTCCAAGTCGATGCCCTTGGCCATCTGGGCATAGCGGACCTGCTCAAGCTCGAGGAAGAAAAGGGGAATGAAGCGCAGCGCCGTGATGAGCATGAAGCCGTAACGATAGGGCAATCCTGCCTGCATGAGCGCGTAGGCCAGGCAGTTGGGGTCGGTGGTGGCGACAAAAAGATAGCTGGAGCCGATGATATTGAGGAAGCGAAAGAGCATAAGCAAACCGTGGCCCAGCCCCAGGGACCAGACTTCAAGTTGTAGAAAGGCGATCTTTTTTTGCCAGAGCAGGCTCCCCTCGCGGACAAAGAGCACGTGCACCAGGAAGATAAGGACGCAAAAGACAATAATGAACCTGAGCTTGCGCCAGAAGAAGGATAAGCCAAGCCCGGCGGCGCGGTAGCCGGCGAGCATTATTCCAAAGAGCAGCATCCCGCTGAGGTAGTGGGGCAGGCTGAAAACCAACAGGCTGAAGCAGATAAGAAGCTCCAGCTTGAGCAGCGGGTGCAGCCGGTGCATGGGCCCATCCGCAGGCTGGTAGGTTAAGCCAGGTATGAAGGAGCGGAAGCTGCTGCCGGCGGAAGCAGCCCTGGGTTGTTTGCTCCTGGATAACTGCCCTGGCTGGTTTATGCGTGTGCTGCGGACTGCTATGATTGAGCCCTCCTGTTCATTTTATTAAATCTCCCCCGGCCCCCCTTTAGAAAAGGGGGGGGTGATAGATGGGGGAGTTGACAGGGCAGGTAATCTGCGTAGCCCAGGCGGGCCAGTTCCTGGAAGGCCTTCTCCGTGGGAGCATCGATGATGAGCCTCCCCGCCTCCAGGAAAAGCACCCGCGTGCAGCAGGCGGCCACCGCTGCGGGCTCGTGGCAGGCCATTATGGTTATGCATCCCCGGCAGCTGTGCTCAAAGAGGGCCTCCCGGAGCAGATCCAGCCGGTCCTGGTCCTGCCCCACCAACGGCTCATCCAGGAGCAGGATGCGGGGATTATAGGCAAGCACGGATACCAGCGTAAGCCGCTTCTTTTCGCCGAGGCTTAGGGAGAAAGGCAGACCCTCCCGGTAGCGCTCCAGGTCAAAGCGCAGCAAGAGCTGATCCACCCGGGCCAGGCTCTCTTCCTGGTCAGCCGCCAAAAAATGCGAGGGCAGCCGCGCCTCCTTGAGCACGGTCTGCTCAAAGAGCTGGTGGTTGGGATTTTGAAAAGTGAAGCCCATCTGCCGGGCCCGCCGGGTCACCCTGACCCCGGCAAGGTCCTTGCCGGCAAAGCAGATCCGGCCCCGGGCGGGCTGCATGATCCCCAGGAGCGCCAGCAGCAGGGTACTCTTGCCGGAACCGTTGTCACCCATCAGGGCCACCCTCTCCCCGGGGTAAAGAGAAAAAGTGATCTCTTCCAGCGCCGCTTTCTCCCCGTAAAATACGGCCAGCTCCTCTACCGTGAGCAGCGCCTCTACCGCCTTTCCAGGCGGCGGCTCCGGCAGTGTCTTTTCATGGTTTTCATGGGGTTTTACCCCTGAAAAGGGCTCCTTCACGGGAGCCGGCAGCTCCTGGTTCTGCGCGGCAGGCCCCATGGGCAAAGCATCAGCCGTCTCACCCTCCTGCTGCCGGCCAAAACCCTCATCAACATGGCTGCCCGCTGCAGCGACATGCAGCCGCTTGTCGGCGACGATGCGGCCGCGCTTCATGAGGATGAGGCGATCGGCAAGGTGCAGGAGATACTGCAGGCGATGTTCAAAGATGATGATGGCCGAGTTCTGCTCGCGGCGCAACTTCTCCAGCACGGCCAGGACTTCGCGGCAGCCCCTGGGATCGAGGTTGGCCGTGGGCTCGTCGAGAATGAGCAGCTGCGGCCGCATGGCCAGCACCCCGGCGATGGCCACCCGCTGCTTCTCCCCTCCCGATAGGGTGTGCAGGAAGCGCTCCTCGAAGCCGCCAATCCCCGCCACCTCCAGGGCCCAGGCAAGGCGCTGGGAGATCTCGGGGGGAGGAAGGCCGAGGTTTTCCGGCCCAAAGGCGACCTCCTCCTTGACCTGGAGGGTGCACAGCTGCGCCTCGGGATCCTGCTGTACCAGGACGGCGATGCCGGCCAGCTCACCGGGGATTGTTTCCCGCGTGTCCCTCCCCCCGATGACGGCCCTTCCCTCCATCCTGCCGTTAAAGCTGTGGGGGATGAAGCCAGCAAGGCAGAAAGAGAGGGTGGACTTGCCGCACCCGCTGGGTCCGGTGATGGCCACAAATTCACCCGGGTAGACGGTTAAGTTAATCTCTTTTAACGCCGGCTCCGCCGCACCGGCATAGGTAAAAGAAACCCCCTCCAGCCGGACAACGGGTTCTGGCATATCCCCTGCTCCCCTCTCCAAGTAGCGCCTTCTCTTTTCCTATTCTACTACGAAACGGGTGACCAGCTTGACCCAGTAGCCCCCCTCGTAGTTGCCGGCAATGAGACGAAGCATATCATTTTCCTCGATCAAGACCATCTGGTCGTCCGCCATGACCTTTTCCAGGTCAAATTCCACCTCGTAGCCGTCGGAGGCAATGACCCTTAATACAGTCGCCTCCGGCAGGGGGGCGGCCTCCTTGAGGATCTCTTTCACCGGGACGCCGGTATATTCCTGCGGCGGCACGTAGGTAACCTGCCCCTTCAACTCGGCCACAATGGTCTTCTCCAAGGAGGCGAATCTGGAGAGGGAGAAGGCAAACTCGTTCTCCACCTTCCCCTCAACCCGGCACTGCGGCCCCAGCCAGGGCGGTTCAAAGACGACCGCATAGTAGTAGATGGCCCCGGCAGAAAAGGCCACGATGACCAGGGAGACAACGATGATCTTTAACCACGCCGGGCGCGCCTTCTTGGCCTCGCCTTGCGACGGGGCGGCGTCGGCCTCGGCGTAATCCCGGCCGGACTTCAGGCGCAGCAGCCCCGCCTCGCCCACCAGGTCAAGCACCCCGGAGAGAAAGAGGCCGCCGAAGAGTACCCCCGAAATGAGGGCGAGGAGGCAGATAAAGAGAATGTAGCCCAGCGGTGCCCCCGAGAAGTAAAGCAGCTGAAAGACAATGACATTGGAGGCCGCCGAAAGGCCCCCGGCGATGGAGTAGGCCAGCGGGCCGTGGCGCCGCATGAGCAAAAGGACCACGTCGGCCACCAGCCCCTGGACCAATGAGACGAGGATGATGGCCACGCCATGAGTGCTTCCCGTGAGCAGCTCCACAACTCCTTTTAAGAGGCCGACAATGGTGGCGGCGCCCGGCCGGCGGACCAGCCCCGCCGCCAGGATGATCCAGAAAACATGCAGCCCGGCCACAAACTGCCCCGCCCCGAAGGGGACGCCAAAGAGACGGTTGAGCAGGTTCCCCAGGTAGCCCACGTAGGTGCTCAGCACCCCGCCGATACCGCTCAATACGGCCATGACGAGCAGATCGCGGTTGGCAAAGTAAATGCTTCTCCGCCTTGCGCTCTCCTTTATTTCCGCTTTCATTCTGAAACCACCTCCATTCTAACCACCGTTTTTACCCACCGGGCCCCGGCGGATTCGTAAAGGTTCCAACCCTGCCCTTCGGCTGAAGTAAGGGCGCAGTCCTCGTTGTCGTAAACCCCGTCTTCCGTGAAGAAGGCGATGCGGAAGCCCTCCTGCCACTCCGGCACCATTTGCCCATCCAATTCTATGGCCAGGGCCATGATCCCCTGGCGCTCCACCCAGCCGCTGCTTTCCGGGTACACATTTTCATAGGCAAAGGCCTGGCTGTAGCCGTCCAGGGCGTAGACCATGAGGGTGTCGCCCGGCTTCATCCCGCCAACTCGCTCAATGAGCGTGCTCACCGGCACACCCCGGTAAAGGCCCTTCCCCACGTAGTTGTTGTAGCGGTTCTGGAAGGAGAGCTCTTTTTCCAGGGTGGCGAGGCCATCCAGCTCTTCCAGCGTGTAGATGTAGTCCCCGGAGGGCCCGCTGACAACCAACTCTTCCGGGCGAGGCGGTGCTTCCACGGGCACCGGCTCCAGCTGCAGCTTATCGTCAGCCAGGCGGCAGAGAAGGAAATGGTGGTAGCCACCCCCTTCGGGCGTCGCATAGAGGGAGGCCCCGCCGCCTCCGCTGATGACATGGTGCACCCCGTCAAGGACCTGGTGGTGGCACATGTGTATGTGCCCGGAAAATACAGCCAGCGCCCGGCGGGAAGGCTCTGCCAGAAGCTCAAGGAAGTTCTCAGCCTGCCGGGGATCGAGGAAGGCATGATCTCCTCCCGTGCGCGGATCCAGGGGCGGCACGTGGAGAAAGATCAGCCCCGGCAAGCCGCCGTCCAGGGTTTCCTGCAGCCATTCCAGCTGCGCCTCGCTGAGGGACATGGGGGAGCTATCCATGAAGATGAAGCGGCAGCCGGCATAATCAAAGTAATAATCCACCGGTGACAGGCGGCTGCGGTAATAGCCGGCCCCTTCCCCCTTGACGTCGTGATTGCCGGGAACAGTGTAATAGGGGCAGTTCAACTCCGCCATGGCCTCCTGGAAAGCGCGGTATTCTTCTTCCGTCCCCGAGGCCACCATGTCGCCCAGGCAGACGAGGAAATCCACTTCATGGGCATTTACCGCTTTGACAATCTCGGCCAGGACCTCGTTATGGCCCTGGCTGTCGCCGAAAACGGCAAAAAAGGGACCGCCCTCCCTGGCGGGAGGGGACAATTGAAGGCGCTGCCGGCCGCCGCCTTTCAGCGACAGGAGCAGGCTTGCCGGGCCCGCAGGCTCCACGGAGCAAGAGGCCGCCTGCTGCCCCGGCTCCGGCAAGACCTTCACTTCCGAGGAGGGAATGATATTCTCAATGACTACTTGCACCGGGCCGCCCTTTTCATCCTTCCAGGCCAGGTTGATTTCAACGTCGGGGCGGTAGGCCCGCAGCCGGATCTCCTTTCCTTGGGCGGGGAGCACCAGCGCCCCGTCGGCAGTGACCTCCACTGCAGCAGGAGCCCCGGCGCAGGACAAGATGGCGGGAAATCCCGCAAGCAGGATAATCAATATCAGCCAGGTAATCCTCTTCCTTAAAGCAGGCATGTGGAAACCCCCTGTAACCAGCTAATTTGACTGGCCCCCGCGGCTTAACATCAAGACCGCGCTTCGCAACTATTGATGCGGGGCCATGCCGGCCCTTTGCCCGGCTCAGCCCGCCTCCCGGTATGGGCAGGCGGCGGGATCAGCGCCCTAAAATGCACAATAACCGGGTCCGATAAAAGGCCGGTTATTAAAAAAAACTGCCGGAGGGCAGTTTTCCAGTTAACTTACCTCCTTTCCAAAATGGGAGGCTTGAAAATTTCTTTTCAAGCCCTGCCGTCTGCCCGCCATGGCCGCCAAGGGCTTTAGGACGCAGCAGCTCGGAGGTATTTTTTCATTGAAAGAACAATTAGCCATCCTTTGCCCAAATTCCTTCCGTCTGCAGGCACGCCGTCCTATTTTTTTGCCAAATTCCGGAGGAGGTGCAGCAGCCGGCACTTACGGAGTACGCCTAAATGTGCTAGACTTAAACCTAAAGCAGTATGAAAAGGGAAGTTTCAGCATGATATCCCTATCCCGGCAAGAGATCCTCAGAATGTGCTCCAACCGCCTCACCTTCCTGCGCGGGCTTCACTACCTGCAGCAGGGAGCAGTTAAGGAGATCTCGTACGATCAAAAAGAAGGCTGCATCAAAGTCCTGGTGCAGGGAACTTATTTGTATGAAGTTGGAATCTACCTTGAAGAGAGCAACAGGATCGAGGTCAGCTGCGACTGTCCCTCCTTTTCCAAGTACGAAGGTATATGCAAGCATGTTGCCGCCACCCTTCTCGCCTTGTCGGAAAAGCCCAAGGAATACAACTTCCACAAAGACATGGATCTCCGCATGGATACGGACAAGGGAAATTTGCTTGACGAACTCCTGGAAAAGTATGCCGGCCATGCGGCTGGAAGCATCGAGCGAAAGGAAGCCTCCATACATCTGCATCTGCGGGTAGAGAATCCGGGGGGATACGGAACACCGCGATACTATATATCTCTAACCATTGGTGAAAAGGGAGCCAGGAAGTACGTAGTCCGGAACATCGACAAGCTCATAGACGCTATTTTGCAGCAGCATACGCTGCATTTTGGCCGGCAATTTACCTACACCCCTTCCTACCATTATTTTTCGCCGAAAAGCAGCCAGCTTATCGATTGCCTGGTCCAGATATATGAAGTGGAGAAACATTCTCACTGGTACAACTCCCCGCAGATAGTAAAGGGCAGGGAAATAGAGCTTTCCGCAGCCCTTTTCAGGAGGCTGCTGACCTTGTTGAAAGAGAAGCCCTTTACCCTGGAAATAAACAGTCAGGTTTACGATGATATCGAAATTGCCGAAGCAGAGCTCCCTCTTCTGTTCCGCCTTAAGGAGAGCGCAAAGGGCCTTGCCCTGGAGTTGGCCGATGCCGGCAAATTGATTCCGTTGACCAGGGAATGCGATGTCATACTGCACGGGAAAAAAATTTACCGTCTTGCGGGCTCAAGGCAGTCGACTTTAATGCCACTGCTCCAGATCATGATAAACAAGGCTCGCGGAAGCCTGGCCATCCCTGCCAACCGGGAGCAGCGCTTCTTCTCCGAGCTTTACCCCCTACTGAAAAGCAGCACAGAGCTGGCCGTGTCCCCAGCACTGGAAAAGCGCCTCTACCGGCCCCCGCTGAAGGCCAGGGTCTTCCTCGACTACGAAGAGGGAGCGATTGTCGCCAGGCTTGAATACGTTTACGGCCGCTTTGCCGTTAATCCCTTTGACAACGCACCACCGAAAACCGTTGACGAAGAACCGGGAGAGAGTTCCATTTTAATCCGCGACCTCGCCGCCGAACAGAGGGTCATGCATTTCTTTGAAGAGGGCGAATTTACCCTGCGGGGCGGAAAGATGCAGCTGAAGGATCCGGAAAAGATCTTGCGATTCATCTACGAAATCATTCCCGCCCTGCAGCAGCAGGCCGCCGTTTATTACAGCGAGAGCTTCAAGCAGACCTGCCGGAAGGCGCCCCGCTTTAGCAGCCGGGTGGGGATTAACTGGGATCTCGATCTACTGGAACTGGACCTGGAACTGGAGGGAGTTGACCCGGAAGAGCTGAACGAGGTCTGGCAATCAATCCGCATCAAGCGGAAATACCATCGCTTGGCGGACGGCTCTATCCTGCCTCTAGAGGGGGAAGGTGTCAGGCAGTTTGCCCGGCTGGCCAAGGCGCTGGATCTGCAGCCGGCAGATCTGAAAGGAAAAAGGGTGCGGCTGCCCAAGCACCAAGCCCTCTATCTTGACCGGCTGTCCAGCGACTGCCAAATTGCCCCCGTGGAAATGAGCCAGGATTTGGCCGCGCTCATCCGTAGCCTGCGCCAGCCCGCGGAGGCGGACTGCCGGGTGCCGGCGTCTTTGGAACATGTCCTGCGCGAGTATCAGAAAACAGGCTTCAAATGGCTGAAGTCACTGGCTCGCCACGGCTTTGGAGGGATCCTGGCAGACGACATGGGGCTGGGGAAGACGGTGCAGGCCATCGCCTTCATTCTCTCCGAAAGGGAGGAAGGCGGCCCCAGCCTGCCGCCGGCCCTGGTGGTGGCGCCCGCCTCGCTCATCTACAACTGGGAGGCGGAGATAAAGAGATTCGCCCCCAGGCTTAAGGCGCTGGTCATAGCGGGGACAAAGTCAGAACGGCGGGAGCTGCTGGCCCGGGCAAAGGAGGCCGACGTGGTCATTACCTCCTATCCCCTGCTGCGCCGCGACATCACCGATTACGTGCGGCTGCAATTCAGCAGCTGTTTCCTGGACGAGGCGCAGCAGATCAAGAACCCGCAATCGCTGACCGCGCAGTGCGCGCGCCGCATCAGGGCGAAGCACCGCTTCGCCCTCACGGGCACACCCATGGAAAACTCGCTCGTGGAGCTCTGGTCCATTTTCCAGTTTATCATGCCGGGCTACCTGCAGTCGCAAAAAGCGTTTTTGCAGAAATACGGCGGCCCGACTGCGTCGCCCGACAATCCAGCCCTGGAAAACGGTCCCGCCCTGTTGGCGGCAAAGGTGCGCCCCTTTATCATGCGCCGGGTGAAGGAAGAGGTCCTGCGCGAACTGCCCCCGAAGATCGAGCACCGCTTGCTGTCGGAGCTTACGCGGGAGCAGAAGAAGCTTTACCTGGCCTACCTGGAGCAGCTGCGGAAGGAGACCCGGGAGCGACTGGAAAATGAAGGCTTCCAGAAAAGCCGCATCCACATCCTGGCCGGGTTGACGCGGCTGCGGCAGATCTGCTGCCACCCCGCCCTCTTCGTGGAAAACTACCACGGCGAAAGCGCCAAGCTGCTGCAGCTGGCGGAACTGCTCCAGGAGGCCGTGGGCGGCGGCCACCGCGTCCTCATTTTCTCCCAGTTTACCGAAATGCTGCAGCTCATCCGGGAGATGCTTGACCGGGAGGGTTACCGCTATTTTTACCTAGACGGGTCGGTAAAAACAAGCGAGCGCCTGCAGCTGGTCCGCACCTTCAACCGCGGCGAGGCGGAGATATTTCTCATCTCTCTCCGGGCTGGAGGAACGGGACTCAACCTCACAGGCGCCGACGTGGTCGTCAAGTACGACCTCTGGTGGAACCCCGCCGTAGAGGAACAGGCGGCGGGGCGGGCCCATCGCATCGGCCAGAGGAAGGTGGTGCAGGTGTTCCGGCTGCTGGCCAAGGATACCATCGAAGAAAAGATCTACGAGCTGCAGCAGAAGAAAAGGGCACTCATTGACCAGGTCATCCGGCCCGGCGAAACCTTCCTCTCGGCCATGAGCGAATCTGACATCCGCCACATCCTGGAGCTATAGCCCCGATGCCGGCGGTTTACTCCTCGAAGAACTCCACCTCGATGAAGTCGGTGTAGTAAACGTTGCCCTGCAGGTCAACAATGGTAAAGCCGTAGAGGTAGGTGCCTTCGAGGACCTCCCAGTTCTCTACCACCAGTTCTCCTTTCACAGTGAATTCTTCTCCCTCGTACCATATGGCGTCGTCTTCGCTGGGCTCGGAATCATCGTCGATGTCGTAAAACCGTTCGGCGTAGTAGAGAAGCTGGATCACGTCGCCGTCCTTTATTTTGATCATCTGCTTCGGCGCCATCCAGGTCTCGGAATCGTACACCGGCATGGCCCCGATGACCTTGCCGTCGGGGTTGGCTTCATCGTAGAGGACAATGAGGTTGACTTCCTTGCCGTTCAAGTAAGCGGGCACGGCATAGCGGATGTAATCTTCCCCCGATTCTATCTCATAAAGGCAGGCCCACTGGCCGTTGATCGTGGTGATGATGCCGTCAAATTCGGTCAGGATCTTCCCGGACTCGTCGATTTCAACGTAAGTGTCCTGGTAGATCTGCGTGTAGAAACCGTCTTCCTCCTTCACCCATGCGGTGAAGTAGATGGTTTCGATATTGGCCAGCTCTTCGGGCGGGATGACGATGTCAAAGTAGCTCTCATCCTGAGTGGGGGCGATGTCTGAAACATCCAGCTTGGCCAGCGGCTTGCCCGTTAAAATGGAGGCAAACTCTGTAACATAGTTGATATAGCGCGGCGAGAAGCCGCAGGTGCGATAAATGTCAATCCGCTCTTCCGTCTCCTCCTTGGCGTTGTAGGGGAAGTAGAGCGAGAGCCCGCAGGCATTGTCCACATACTTGCCCAGGGCGCTGTGCACCACGGCGTTGTTGACCGCCTCTATCAGCGCTTCCGCTTCATCGGGGCAGATATCCATGAACTGCTCCGCCAGGTGGACCATGTCCACCATGTCCGTGCTGCCGCCATACTCGGAGGGCATGCCGAATTCGCGCGCCCTGGAGCGGGACTTGGCAATGGTCTGGTAATTGGCGCTGGAAAGATCGGCCACCTCAATCAGGTTCTCCAGGGCCGCAACGACATCATCCACTTCCGCCAAATCGACGACCGAAAGGGTCGTGGGCTCGTCTTCCATGTCATTTTCAAGGTAAAAGTCGACAAAGCTGTCGGCAATGACCTGGCCCAGCTCTGCTCCCGACATCGAGGGATCCTCACCCAGGATGGAAAGCCAGGTCTGGTAATCCCAGCCGTACCCCGGCTCCAGCTCTTCCGAGGCCACCAGGTACCGGGCATAGTCCTTGGCCATGTACGCCGTTTCTATTGTCGCCATGAGGCAGGCGTCAAAGCCCAGTAATTCCAGGGGATAATTGGGCAGGTAGGTATTTTTAAATGCTTCTTTCATCTCCTCTAGGGTAAGGCCGTCGTAGTCAAAGAGCTCGTCCACCCCGAAGCCGTGGACGGCGCCGCCCCCATGGTTCCACATGATTAGGCCAAATTTCTCCGCCGGGAAATTCTCCATGCAGTAGTTAATAAAGTCGGCCAGGGTTTCGCTTTCCCCCATGCTCGCCGCCGGCAGCTCCTCCAGCAGTTCCAGCTCTTCTTCAAGAACCAGGTAGCGGGCCAGGCCGTCGGTGGTGAAAAATTCATTCTGCCACTCCTCCGTGCCGCCCGCCTGGATGACCACGTTGATCCTCTCGCGTGGGTAGTCGGCCAGGGCCATCTCGATGACGTCGTCGGTGGCCATCCCGCCTTCGGTCTCCAGGTCCGATCCGTTCAGGTAAACCATGATGGTGTAATCGGCATGCTCATCGGGCAGCGTGTATTCAAGGCCTTCATTGGAACAGCTTGCCAGGGCAATAAAAAAAATAACAGCGATAACACAGATCACGGCAAAATATTTTAAAATTTTCTTCATTATGTTTTAACCTCCTACTTCCTCTGGTGTTACGGCAATGTCCTGATATGAAATATTTTCTTTTGCCCATGCCCAGGCCGGGTCACAAGACATAAATCAACTAAATCCCCGTAAAGGGCTTTCACTTTTGAACGGGGCTTTCTTCTCATGTTTTTTCTTCATTTACCGTTTTAATCCTGCATGCTGTTAGGAAAAATATGACTTGTAAAGATGAAAGCATTAAATCCTCTACTCGACATAGCCACAGAAGCGGACTGCTGTGAGGGCATAGATTAAGGCAGCGGGGACGAGATCTTTTATTTCCATGTACTCGCCGGCCGAGTGGGCCACGGCCAGCTCGCCGGGAGCAAAAATGAGGGAGGGGATTCTACCGTAGGTTGACAGCATGCCGGCATCGCTCCAAGCAGTAAAAGCACGTTTCGGCGGGGCGGCGCCCAGCACAGCAGCGGCGCTTTCCGCGGCGGCGCCTACCAGGGGGTGGGCGGGATCTAGCATCGACCAGGCATGGATGTAGCCTTCCTCCATCCGGCTGGCCTCCATTACCTTCATTGAAGCCTTGAAGCCGGGCTCTTCTTCGGCAAGCGAGCGCAGCAGCATGGCGTATTCTGAAAGAACGGCGTCGTAATCTTCCTCCGGAAGCCAGCGTCGATCCACTTGCAGTATGCATTCGCCGGCCACTGTGCTTGGCTGGAAGCCGCCATGGATGAAGCCATAGTTCATGGAGGCGCTGCCGAGAAGTGGATGGGTTCTCCTCTCCAGCCTGGGCAGCAGTTCCCGCTCGCACCAGGCAATAAAGAGGCCCGCCATGCGGATGGCGTTCCGGTTGCCGGCCTGGCTGCCGCCGTGCGCCTCGTCGCCCTGGAAAGAAAACTCCAGCCATTCCAGGCCCTTGTGACCGAGGCAGAGGTCAAAATTGGTGGGCTCGCCCACAATGGCGCCGTCTGCCCGCAGCCCTCTTTTGATCAAGTCAATGCTGCCGGCGCTGCCGTCCTCTTCGTCGATGACCCCGGCAAAGATGAGGTCTCCCTTCAGGGTTAAGCCGCTCCGGCGCAGCGCGGCGCAGGCGGCGATCATGCAGGCGACAATGCCCTTGGCATCAACGGCGCCCCGGCCGTAAAGCCGCCCCCCTTCTACGCGCGGGCGGCAGGCATCGGCCATGCCGTAGGGAGGCACGGTATCGAGGTGGCTGTTGAAAAGAAGGGTGCGCCCACCGCCGCGCCCGGGCAGCCTGGCCACGACGTTGCAGCGGCCCTCTTTTACCGGGATCAGCTTTGAAGAAATCCCCTCCTTTTTAAAAAAGCGATGGATGTATGCCGCTACCGCGGTCTCCTGCTGCGCCACCCCCCGGTAGCTGGGTAGGCAGATCATGTCGGCGGCAAGGGCGACAATTTCGGATTCCATAAGGCACCGCTTAAGCCTGGTGTGCAAATCATGCATTGCCTCTCACTCCCCCTGCCGCAGCAATGCGGTCCTCTCGTTGAATTCTTTCCGGATCCGCTCCAGCAATGCCGGTTGGCGAAGGACCTTGAAGGCGGCAAGGGCCATCGCCTTCCCCACCTCAAGCATGACCTCGTAGGCCTGCGGGGTGTCGCAGAGGCTGGCAAATTCAGCGGTATGCACCGAGACCTTCCGGTCAGTGATGGCGATGAGCGGCTGGATGGAGGGGACCACCAGGCTAACGTTGCCCATGTCCGTCGAACCAGGGCCCACCTCCTCTCTCTGTTCGCGCCATTCCACCCCGCTGACCTCCTTAAGGCTTTCCCAAAAGACTTCTCCCAGGGTCCGGTTGGTCAGCATGGCGGCATAGGGATATTCGGTCTCGGCAATGGCAAGTTCGGTGCCGGTGGCCAGCGCGGCGCCGCGGGCGCAGTTGAGCACCTTTTCCACCACGTCCCCGAGGTAGAGGTTGTCCAGGGAGCGGATGCAGAATTCGGCGGCGGCCCGGTCGGGGATGACGTTGCTGGCCCGGCCGCCGTCGGTGATAATGCCATGGATGCGCACGTCATCGCGCAGCTGCTGGCGCAGGGCGTTGATGCCGTTGAAGGTGAGGATGACCGCGTCGAGCGCATTGCGGCCGTCCCAGGGGTTGCTGGAGGCGTGAGCATTCCGGCCGTGAAAGGTGAAGGAGAAGGTGCGGCAGGCCAGGCTGGGATAGTCAAGGCAGTTCAGGTAATCGGGATGGAACATCATTGCCAGGTCCATCTCGTCGAAAACGCCGGCCCTGATCAAGTCAATCTTCCCACCGCGCCCTTCTTCGTTGGGCGTGCCGACAACCGAAACGGTGAAGGGGACTCCGGGATGGGTTCCAGCCAGCGCCACCGCTGCAGCAACAGAGGCGCCGGCGATGAGGTTGTGCCCGCAGGCATGCCCGATCTCAGGGAGGGCATCGTACTCGGCGCAGAAGGCGATGTGGCAGCCGCCTTCACCCGGGCCGCTGCTGTAGCGGGCGACGAAAGCGGTATTCTGGCCGGCGATCCCTTTTTCAATGGTAAAGCCCCTGGCGGAAAGATAGTCGCAGATAAGCTGCACGGCGTAGAATTCCTCGTCCCCCAGCTCGGGATGGTGATGGATTTCGCGGCTCAAGTTGATGAGGGCTTCTTTTTCAGCGGCGATAATGGCGTTGATTTGTTCCAAGCCATGAACCATGGATTAGCCTCCTTTTATAATGCATGTCCGGCAGCCGGCGGCCCCGTCCCTGCTTTGCCCCCGTTTTACAAGGAGCAGCGCTCATAGCGGTTGGCGCAGGGATTGCCCATGGCTATGGCGGCGGATAGCTGCCGCAGGTTGAAGATAACTGAAAAGATAGTCCCCTCGGCTGCGGGGCCATCATCTTCCGGGTGCCGGCAGATGGAATGGGGGGCGTTGAGGTGGTCCTGCAGCGCCCGGGCGATGGCCTGCTCGGGGTCGCTGCTTGCGGCAAGGTCCTCGGAAAGCTCCTTCAACCTTTCGAGCCGCTTCAGGGAACCCGGGCCGGCCTCATGCTCCAGGTGGAGCATCTCCGGCGCAAGGTAATGGTTGGTATGGTAAGCAAGCCTCTCCGCGGGAGCGTAGCAGTGGGCGCGAGCCGACGTTTCCAGGCAGCCGATGCGCCCGTCTCTTGACGCCAGCAGGTGGTTGTAGCCGCCGGCGCGGTGCGGCGGCGTGGCCATGGCGATGGCCTGCTCGATGCTTTCTGCTTCCAGGACGGCCCGCGGGAGGAAAGCCCGCGGTATGCCGGGCCCGTTGTCGGTTGAAGAAAGGCTGTTTACCCCCTGGGCCAGGCCCGCCTCGTTCATGCCCACGGCGGCAAGAAAGGGAGCCACGGTGACGGTGATAAAGGAGGGCTTCCCCTTCGGCCGCGCCCGGTAAACGATGACCCAGCGGCTATCGCGGTAGTACCAGTCCTCGTTGTGGCCGAGGAAGGCGGACCCTTGCGCCGCTAGGGCTACGCCGGTGCAGGCAGGCGGCGCCGCGGGATCCAGCGCCTCTTCCAGGGAGTTTAAGAAGAAGAGCTCGTTGAAGCTTAAGCCCGCGCCGGCGGCAAGGCCCTCGAGTTCTTCGACAAGGTGGGGGAAGGCCTCCCGGGCCGCCTGCAGGTAGTCGGGGGGGAGTCTCCAGGGGCCGCTCCAGCCCTCCCCCTGGAGGACGGCTTTGTAGGAGTTGACCGCGTCGCGCAGCTGGCGCCAGGCGGCGCGACCCACGGCAAAACCCATATCGTAATGGTTTCCCGCGGCCTGGATTACCTCTAGAGCCATAGTACCACTCCTTGATCTTTTATCTTTAAATCCCCCCCGCCCCCTAGCGTAATGATCAATCCCCCAACGGCTCCAGGGTGTAGCTAAGGACCAGCTCTTCGCCGGGCTGCAGCATGTAGCCGCGGCCGGAGTTGTTATCTTCTATTTCTTTCCATCCTTCCTCGCGGATAAGCACGCAGAAGCGCGCCCGCGCTTCCACGAGGCAGGCAAAAGCACCGTCACGGGCGGCGGGCACGGCGGCGAGCGTCTCCCCGGGGGCGCCATCGCGGTATCTTTTCAGGCTTATGTCGACAGGGTGGAGAGGCGGCTCCCCGGCAAAGCGAATCCGCCCGCTCACCCGGGCCCCGCCATTGAGAGGCAGAATCTGGTAATGTTCTTCGCCGGCGGCAATCTCCACGGCGAAGTCCTTGCTCTTGTAGTTCAGCCCGCCGGCACGGGCCACCGCGTAGAGCTGGTATTTGCCCGCGGGTAGGTCCAGCACAAAGCTGCCGTCCGCAGCGGCGCGGGCTTCGCCGGCAAAGCCTTCAATCATGAGATCGCCCGAGGGATCGGACACGCCGCGCCAGGCCCGCACCAACGCCCCCGGCAGGGGCGCCGCGGTAGCCGCGTCAAGCACTCTCCCGTAAAGCCTGCCGGTGCGGGGGACGCGGGGATGGACAAGCACGGGTCCCGGGAGGGCAAGGGGGTGGAGCTCCTTTTGCAAGGTTCGGTAAGGCTCCAGGATGTCGTAGAGCGGAAACTGCTCCTCCACGGCCACGGCATCGGCCGCAGCGGCGCACTTGATTTTGAAGAAGCCGCCGGGCCGGGTTATGGCCTGGACCATGACGCTGAGCCCCTCTCCCGCGCCGCCCTGGCCGGGATCCGCCGGGCGGCGGGCGCTCCCGGCGCTGATGAGATAAGAGGAACCTCCAAGGGGCTCTCCGTATTCCACCCTGCCGCTGAGGATTTGCGCGGGGGCCGCCTGCAGCTCAAAGACAAGCTCGCCGGCCCGCACGGCGGAGCGGCTGGCCTCGTCAATCACCAGCAGCGGGACCAGCCAGTGCACGCGGTGGCTCTCGTCGCGCTCCTCCACGGCGAAGGCCCAGCCGTCACGGTAGTCAAAGCGCGCCGCCGGCATCATGATGAAGGGGATGCGGAAATCCTGGAAAAGGGCCAAAATCTCGCCGGGCGGCTCTGTCTCCCGGCCGCAGAGAAGGCACTCGCAACCGGCTTCCCTGGCGTCAGCCAGGTCCAGGCGCACCGGCATCAACCTGGGGGGCAGGTCGAGGTAAAGATGAAGGTAGCTCGACATCACCCCTCGCTCGGCGCTGTCTTCGGCGTCGGGGGCCAGGCGGTAGAAGTCGCCCCAGCTGACCACATCCTCGCCGTAGGGGGTAATCACCTCCACGCTGCGCGTGCGGTAATACTGCTGTGTCGCCTTCCCGGGATGGACCGGCCGGCAGGCGCGGCGCCAGCGCTCTTCTGGGATGGTGACGGAGAGACGGAAACGGTTGCCCGCCTCTCCCAGGGACTCCACCCGGCGCGGCAGGGACGTACCCGCCGCCTCCCTGCGGGGAGCGGGCACCAGGGCGGGGTCGCCGAAGAGGGTTTGCTGCTGCAGGGTGGCGGCAGTCCACCACTTGTAGCAGGCATAGCGCTCGGGGGCTTTCTGCTGCAGGATGGAGGCATAGAGGCTGACAAAGTTGCGCGTTTCCCGCACCGCTTCACCCACGCTCATCCCCTTCACCAGCAGGGCCTCGAAAAAGAGCGGGTAGATGGAGGTGGCAAACTGCAGGTCCTCGGAGGTGAGGCCGCCCACGTAGCAGACCGCCCCCTTCTCCACCATGGCCAGGCCGAACTGGTCGCGGTAGGGCACGGGGATGGCCTCCCAGTCGAGGCCGTCGGAGGCCGAGGTCCAGTAGGGCTCCATCCCCACGGTGGTGCAGGCCGAGGCGTAGGCCACCAGCGGGGGAAGGGGCGGCAGGTCGCGGCGGGTGAGGAAGCGCCCGCAGGTTTTCAGCGCCTCGGTGGTGCCGTGGCCGGCATAGAGGAAGAAGTCGCTCTCCGGCAGGGCGGCAGCCACCCGCTCCGCACTGGCTTCCTTCCCCTGAAGAACGGTCACCCCGTAGCCGCAGGCCTCCAGGAGCGGCGCAAACTGGGTCTCCAGGAGGGGGTCGTCGGAATTGAAAATAATCTTGTGCTCCACTTCGGGGCTGGCCGCCACCAGCACGCGGCGGCGCTCTTTTTGTCGCCCCGGGAGGCGGTGATAATATTTCGTGGTGAGGATCTGCGCGGAGAGCCCGCCGGGGCTCGACTGGAAGAGGCGCCCCTCGGCGGCGTCGAAGAAAAGATCGTCGTTAAGGCGCAGGTGGATGTCCCGGGCCATCACTTCGGCGGTGCTGCCGATGGTCCGCAGTGGTTCGTAAACCAGGGGGATGGCGCCCGGCGAAGCCAGGAGGGCCATGAAGCGCGGGCGCAGGCCCGCCCCGGCGACAAAGCGGTTCAGCCTCCCTTCTATGGCCACCGGGTCCGGCTCCTCTGCCGCGGCATCGTGGGGGAAGGCGGGGCGGTAGGAGGCGATGAGAGGCGCCAGCAGGCTCAAGCCCCTCACCCAGGCCTCGCCCGGAAAGCGGGGCGAAACGCTTTCCTTGTTTAAATCAGCGGAATTGTACACCAGCAGGTAGTCCAGCTCCAGCCCCCGGCGGAGCATGAACTGGACCAGGGCCAGGTCGTCGGGAAGGAAAGCAACCTCGTTAAAGACCGTCGCCGGTGCCAGCTCCGCAGGCGGCTCCCCTTGCCCGAGCCAGACGATGGGCAGCGCCCCAGGCTTAAAGCCCGCGGCAAGAAGAAGATCGCGGCAGCCGGCGCCGCTGCAGGGAAGAAAAAGGTAGCCCAGGCGAACGGCCAGGACCGCTCCCTTGATGCAGCGGGCGGCATCGCTTGCCGGGGCGCAGACCAGGCCGGGCGGCGGGCCGAAGCGGGCAAGCAACTCCCCGACGTCCCCGGCGGCGGTGAAGGCTGATGCATGTTTATTCACCCCGGCATCGGCACGCAGCACTTCGCTGAAGGCGGCATCGCCGGTGGCGTCGAGAAGCTGCAGCGGCAGCCTGGAGGCAAGCAGCTTGAGCGCGGCAATTTCATCGACCGCTTTTTCGGGATCCACGAAAAATATTTCGTATCCCGGCCTGGAGAGGGCGGCCGAAACCAGCAGCAGGCTGCGCCGCCAATCCCGGACCGACAGCAGCAGGAGATTGATGGTATCGCGCATGGGAAAAGGCACCTCCTCGCATATTCCCCGGGAAATCCCCGGAACCGCTTTCGCGCTTCTGCACCGCCCCCATAGGAGCAGCGCCCCGCATCGGGGATCTGTTTAGGTATCTTCGGGCAGGAGGGTGTAATGGAGGAAGATCTCCTCGCCCGGGCCAAGCTTGTAGCCCTGTCCCTGGTTGTAATCCCTGATCGCCTGCCACCCTTCCTCTTCAATCCAGACGTAGAAGCGATCCTGGAAGCCCACCAGGCAGGAGAAGGAGCCGTCGGGGCGCACCGGCGTGGAAACAAGCACCTCGCCCCCCTCCTTTTCCGGGTAGCGCATCAGCGACACGATGGGAGGATGGGGCGGCGGCGCGGCGCCGTATGCAACCCTGCCGCTGACCAAGGCGGCCTCGTCAAGGGGCAGTAGGAGATGCTGCTCCTCCCCCGTGAAAATTTCCACGTGAACGGTCTTCGACTTGTACTGCCGCTCTTCATGCCGGGCCACGGCGGAGAGAATGTACTTGCCGGCGGGCAGTTCGAAGGCAAAGGAGCCCGCCGCGTCGCTGCAGGCCTCGGCGGCAAAGCCCTCTATGAGGGGATCACCCACCGGGTCCTGGAAACCGCGCCAGACCCTGACGAGGGCTCCCGGCAGGGGAGCGGCGCTCATTGAATCGAGCACTTTACCCGAGAGCCTCCCCGCGGCGGCGGGGCGGAGCCGGATTTCAGGGTGCGGCAGCGGCAACGGCAGCCGCTCCTGCCGCAAAGTCCGGCAGGGCGCCGCCAGCTCGTAGAGAGGAAACTGATCCGAAACGGCAAGCACGGTGGCCGCGCCGGCACAGGTAAACTTGAAGGTGCCGTCCGGGCGGGTCAGCACCTGGAAGACTACGTTCAGGGGCGTCCCGCCATGAGCCCTTCCCGGGCCCGCCGCCGGCAGGGCGGCACTGACCAGGCAGCCGGCAGCGACGTCCGCTTCGCTGCCTTCACCGCCGCCGGGAGCGACAACCCGGCCGCTTAGCTCCTGCGCCGGCGCCGTCTCCAGCTCAAAGAGAAACTGTGCCGCCCGCACCGCGGTGCGGGTGGCCTCGTTTATGGCCAGCACCGGCACGAGCCAGTGCACGCGCAGGCCCCGGCCGGGGCCCCTTTCTTCCACGGCAAAGGCCCATCCCGAGGTCATGTCCATGCGAGTTGGCGGCAGGAGCAAGTAGGGGAGCCGAAAATCCTGAAAGGCGGTCGTGGGGTTAGCCGGCGGCTCCATCTCCCTGCCGCAGAGCAGGCACTCGGCGCCGGCTGCCTTCGCTTCCAGCAGCTTAAGTTTCAGCGGGCAGCGCCCCGGCAGAAGATCGAGATGCAGGTGGAGAAAACTTGACATAACCGCCACCTCGGTAATCCCCTCGGCATCGGGGGCAACGCGGTAATAGTCACCCCAGCTGACCACATCCTCGCCAAAGGGAGTGAGCACCTCGATGGCGCGGCTGCGGTAGTAGTACTTCGAGGGGGGCAGCGGGCTGACGGCGCTCCGGGAGCGGCGCCAGCGCACTTCGGGGATGGTCACCCGGAGGCGGCAGTGCTCCCCGCCCTCCTCCATCTCTATCTCCTGCGGCAGGTCGGCGCCTCCCCCTTCCCCGCGCGGGCAGGGCACCAGGGCGGGGTCCCCCAGGAGGAGTTGCTGGTGAATGGCAGCGGCCGTTCCCTGCTTGTAGCAGGCATAGCCCTCGGGAGCTTTCTGCTGCATCAGGGAGGCGTAGAGGCTGACAAAGTTGCGCATGCGGCGCACGGCCTCGCCGACGCTGCAGCCCTTCACCAGCAGCGCCTCCATGAAGATGCTGTAAAGAGAGGTGCTGTACTGCAGGTCCTCCAGGGTGGTACCGCCCACGTAGCAGACCGCCCCCCGCTCAACCATGGCCAGCCCGATAACCGCGGGGGCGAATACGGGAATAGAGTTCCAGTCCAGGCCGTCGGTGGTTGAATACCAGTGCGCGTCCACCGCCACCGTGGAGCAGGCCGAGGCAAAGGCCACCAGCGGGGGCAGCGGGGGCAGCTCGCGGCGCGAAAGGAAACGGCCGTGGGTGTGCAGCGATTCGGGGCCGCCGTGCCCGGTGTAGAGAAAGAAGTCGGCCTGCGGCAGCGCGGCGGCGATGCAGGCGTAGTGGGCCTCCTCGCCGGCGAGGACGTGGACGCGGCAGCCCGCCTCCTGCAGGAGCGGCTTGAGCTGGCCCTCAATCAAGGGCCCGTCGCTGGCAAAGATAATCCCGCCTTCCACGTGCGGCGCGGTCACCACGAGAACCTCTTTAGCCCTCTCTTCAGCCGTCCCGCTTCCCGTGATCCGGTGGTAGTGCTTTGAGCTAATTATCTGCAGCGAGAGACCGCCGGGGGTGGACTGGAAGAGGCGCCCCTCGGCCAGGTCGAAGAAGAGGTCGTCATTCAGGCGAAGGTGGATGTCGCGCACCGCCACTTCGCTGCGGCTGCCGATATCGCGGCGGCGATCGTAAATAAAGGGAATGGTCCCTGGTGAAGCGAGAATAGCCAGGTACTCCGGCTGCAGCCCCGTCCCCGCCACAAAGCCGTTGAGCTCCTTCTCGATGGCCCGCGCCTCGGCCCGGTCGGTGTAGGCATCGTAGGGGAAGACGGGGCGGTAGGAGGCGATGAGAGGCGCGAGCAGGCTCAGCCCCCTGACGCGGTAATCTCCCAGGGAAAGAGAGGCCGCCGGGCGCTCGTAGATGTCGTCGGAGTTGTAAAGCAGCAGGTAGCCGGGTGGCGGCTCCAGCCGGCGCATGAACTCGGCCAGCGCCGCATCGTTGGGAATAAAGCGGCAGCTTCCGCAGCCGTGGAGGCGCGAATCTGAATCTGAATCTGAACCGAGCTGCACCAGGGGCAGCCCTTCGGGCCGCTGCGGCCACTGGGGCAGGATCTCCTCGGGTATGAAATGGTAGCCGAGGCGGACTGCCAGCACGGCCGCCTTGAGGCAGCGGGAGGGGTCATCCTGCGAAGCGGTAACCAGGCCGCGGAGGGGGCCAAAGCGCTCCTGGATCTGATCGGGATCAATAACCGGCGGCAGGGGAGAGTTTTCCAGCAAGGGAGCCAGCTCCGGGTCGCCGCGGAGAGCCTCCCCAAAGGCGGCATGGGCGGTGGCATCGACCAGGGCAATGGGAAGCCTCTCGCGGAGAAGCTTCAGCGCGGCCAGTTCCTCCTCCGGGTGCTCCGGGTTCAGCAGGAAAATCTCGCTGCCGGGCCGGGCAAGAGCCGCGGTGGAGTAGGCCAGTGCGCCGAGCCAATGATCGATGGAAAGAAGGATGATCTGCAGTTTTTGCTGCCTGAGAGTGGCCATCTTGCAAAATCCCCCCGGCCCCCTTTAGGAAAGGGGAAGAGTTCTATTTCATCAGGCTCCGTTTAGGAGAGTAAAAACTTTTTCATAAATCCCCCCGGCCCCCTTTTGGGAAAGGGGGGAACCTTGCCCCTGCCCCCCCTTTAAAAGGGGGGAAACTGTCCCAGGAAGAGCTGCGGTCAGCCGTCGAGGAGGTGGCAGGCGGCAAAATGGCCGGGCCGCACCTCGCGGTAGGCGGGCGCCTCCTCCCGGCAGCGCGGCTGCACCTCGGGGCAGCGGGGATGGAAGCGGCAGCCCGCAGGAACGTTTACCGGGTCGGGAGTTTCTCCCTTCAGCAGCGCCTGCTTGGTAATCACCCGGCGCCGCGGCGTGTGGATCACCGAGACGAGGGCCCTGGTGTAGGGGTGCAGCGGCTCCTTGATCACCCCGTCGGCGCTGCCCAGCTCGACGATCTTCCCCAGGTACATGATGGCGATCCTGTCCGAGACCAGCCAGGCCAGGGAGAGGTCGTGAGTGATGAAGAGGTAGCCGATGCCCTTTTTATCGCGCAATTCCACCATGAGCTTGAGGATGCCGGCCCTGATGGAGAGGTCGAGCATGGACACCGGCTCATCGGCAACGATGAATTCGGGATCGAGCACCAGCGCGCCGGCGATGGCCAGCCTCTGGCGCTGCCCGCCGCTCAGCTCGTGGGGATAGCGGAAGAAGAGCTCCCGCGGGTTGTGCAGCCCCGCGTCGGCCAGCGCCTGCGCCACCCGCTCCTCCTTCTCCGCCTGGCTGCGGCAGAGGTTGTTCACCTCCAGCGGCTCGGCCACGGTGCTGAAGACGGTCTGCCGCGGGTTCAGCGACTCGTAAGGATCCTGGAAGATGATCTGGGCCTGCTGGCGGAAGGCGCGCAGCCGCGAGCGGCTGTAGGCGCGCACGTCTTCACCCTTGAAGAGCACCTTCCCCCCGGTAGGCTCAACCAGCCGCAGGATGGCCTTGCCCGTGGTTGTCTTCCCGCTTCCGGACTCTCCGGCCAGGCAGAGGATCTCTCCCTTTCCAAGCTCAAAGCTGACCCCGTCCACGGCCCGGACCGCCGGCATCTCCTTCCCCAGCAGGGACTGGAAGAAGCCGGTGCGGGCGGCAAAATGAACCTCCAGTTGTTCCACGCTGACTAGGCTCTGCATGATTCCACCTGCCTGTCCAGAAGATGGCACGAAGCATAGTGATGCTCGTTGAGAGTAATCGTCCGCGGCGGCGCCTCGCGGCATATGGCCTTTGCTTCGGTGCAGCGCTCGTGGAAGCGGCAGCCCGGCGGCGGGTAGAGCAGGTTGGGCGGGTTGCCGGGGATGGAAGAAGCCAGTTCGCGCTCTCCCTCGATGTCGGGGAAGGCGGCCATCAGCGCCCGCGTGTAGGGATGGGCCGGCCGGGTAAAGACCTCCTCGGTGGGCCCGTACTCGGCAATCTGACCGGCATACATGACCGCAACCTTGTCGCAGACTTCGCCCACCATGGAGAGGTCGTGGGTGATGAGGATGAGCCCCATCTCGATTTCCTCCCGCAGGTGCTGCAGCAGCTGCAGCACCTGGGCCTGCACCATGACGTCAAGCGCCGTGGTGGGCTCGTCGCCGATGACCAGCCTGGGGTTGCAGACGATGGCCATGGCGATCATGACCCGCTGGCGCATGCCGCCGCTAAATTCGTGGGGATACTCGCGGACCCGGTCGGGGTCTATCTCCACCCTTTCCAGGAGAGCCCTGGTGCGCTGCCAGGCTTCCTTGTCGGTGAGCTTCTCGTGAATTTTCAAGGCCTCGGCAATCTGGTCGCCCACGGTGCGCACCGGGTTAAGGGCGTTCATGGCTCCCTGGAAGATAATCGAAATCTCCTTCCAGCGTATTTTCTGCATCTCCTCTTCGGTCGCCGCAACGAGCTCCCTGCCGTCAAGCTTGATGCTGCCCCCCACAATGGAGGCGTTCGCGGGCAGGAGCTTCATCAGGGAGAGCGCCACCGTGGTTTTGCCGGAAGCCGATTCCCCCACCAGCCCCAGGGCTTCGCCTTTTTCCAGGCGCAGGGAGACGCCCTCGCAGGCCCTGACGTAGCCTTCCTTAAGCCTGTAATATGTGGTTAAATCGCTCACTTCAAGCAGCGCCACGGTTAACGCCTCCTTAGTTTGGGGTTCAGCACTTCGTCGAGGGCATAGCCGACAAAGGTAAAGCCCAGCACGACCAGGACCACGCAGACGCCCGGCGGGATGAGCCACCACCAGGCCCCGAAGGAGACCGCTCCCATCTCGAAGGCAAAGTGGAGCATCATGCCCCAGCTCATGCGGGTGGGATCGCCCATCCCCAGGAAACTGAGAGTCGTCTCGGAGAGGATGGCCACCGCCGCCACCAGGATGGTGTTGGCGAAAATGAGCGGGAAGACGTTGGGCAGGATGTGGTGGACCATGATGTGCAGGTCGCTCGAGCCGATGGCCCGCGCCCGCTCCACGTATGGCCTCTCCTTGATGCTCAAGGTCTGCGAGCGGATAATGCGGGCCGTGCCCGCCCAGCCGGTGATGCCGATGACGAAGATGATGTTCCCCAGGCTCGGGCCGAGGAGGGCAGCCATCACCAGCATCAGGGGCAGCCAGGGAATGACGAGGAAGACGTCGGTGAAGCGCATGAGGATGGCATCCACTTTCCCGCCGTAGTAGCCGGCAACAATGCCGATGACGGCGCCGATGACCATGGAGATAAGCGTGGCCGCCAGCCCCACCACCAGGGAAATCCGGGAGCCCACCACCACCCCGGCAAAGACATCCCGGCCCAGGTCGTCCGTGCCCAGCCAGTGCGCGGCGCTCGGCGGCTGGAGAACCGTTTCCGCCCCGCCGATTTCGCTGCTGTAGCCAACCAGGTAGGGTCCCACCAGGGCCATGAGGGCAAAGAAAAGGAGGATGGCCAGGCCGGCAATGCCCATCTTGTTTTCGCGGTAGACCGCCCAGAAGCCGGATAGATTCTTTTTCAGCAGGGTTAAGCGATCTTGTCTTACTAGCGTCTGCAGCATAACCAGCCCCTCGATTAGGATTTGACCCTGGGGTCAAGGTAGCGGTAGAGGAGATCGGCGCAGAAGTTGGCGCCGACCACGCACACGGTTACGAAGAGAAAGATGCCCTGCAGAAGGGGATAGTCGCGCCCCGTGAGGGCCGTATACATCAACCGCCCCAGCCCCGGCCAGGAGAAGACGGTTTCCACCTGGATGGCCCCGCCGACAATAAAGCCCAGGTTCATGGCGATGAGCGTCACCATGGGCAGCATGGCGTTGGGGAGGGCGTGCCGGCGCAGCAGGTTCCTGGTAGAAACGCCCTTGGCCCGGGCCGTAAGCATGTAGTCCTCGCTCATCACTTCGAGCAGCGAGTTGCGCATGATGAGCACATATTCGCCGATTAGGATGAGGGCAAAGGTGATCGTGGGCAGAAACATGTGCCGCAGCAGAGAGCCCAGCTGGATCCAGATGGTGGGGTAATAGGCCCCCGGCGTGCTCATCCCGCCAATGGGGAAAATGTGCAGGTAGACGGCAAAGACCATTACCATGAGGATGCCCACCCAGAAGGAGGGCATGGAATAGAGCACCAGCGACAGGGAAAGCCCGATCACGTCGATCTTGCTGCCCCTCTTCCAGGCGAAGATTACGCCCAGGACAATGCCGATGATTATGGAGAGGACGGTGGCCGTGCCGGTCAAAAGCAGGGTTGGCGGAAGCTTTTCCATGATCACATCGAGGACCGGCTGGCGGTAGACAAAGGAATGGCCCAGGTCCCCCCTGAAGAGGTCGCGCAGGTAGTAGGCGAACTGAACGGGCAGGCTGCGGTTGAGACCAAACTGTTCCGCTATCCGCTGCAGCGACTCGGCGGATATCTTGGGATTGCGGATGAGAATGCGTATGGGGTTACCCGGCATGATCCTAAAGAGAAAGAAATTGAGCACCAGGACGACGAATATGGTCAGCACCGTTTGCCCCAGCTTGCGCAGGACATAGCCGCGCATCTTCAAGGTGAAAGCACCTCCATCTCTACCTTGGGCGGGGCCCAGCCCGAAAGGGTGGCCGGGCCCCGCCCGGGGGAAGGGTCCGAACGGCTAGCCGTTGGGATTAGTTGATCGGTTCAAGCTTCTCATAGGTTTCAATGGTGTTGGTAAATATAACCGGCCCACCGGCGGGGTTCTGGACCCAGCCCTTGAAGCGGTCGGTGCGGTAAGCCTGCAGCTCGGGGTCGTAGGACAGGATGATATAGGGAGCATCGCGGTAGACGATGCGCTGCATCTCGTGGATGACCTCCCGCCGCTCCTCGGGATCAAGGATGGACCTTTGCTTCTCGTAGAGCTCGTCGTATTCCGGGTTGGAGTAGAAGCAGTCGCTCCAGGACATGATCTCGCCGGTGGTCATTATCTTCAGGATAGAAGAGGGGTCGATGTCTACGAACCAGCCCCAGATGAACATGTCAAAGTTGCCCTCGTAGATGCGGTCGGTAAGCGCTCCCTCATCAATGGCTTCAATTTTTAGTTCAATGCCGACCTCTTTGAACCATTCCCTGATGAGCTCGGCCGCCTTACGGCTGTCCGGCGACTCGGAGCGGACGAGCACGGTGAAGGAAAGGGGCTCCCCATTGGGGCTTACCCGGATGCCGTTGGCCCCAACCTTGTAGCCGGCCTCTTCCAGGATGCCCTTTGATTTTTCCAGGTCAAAGCTGCGGAACTCGCTCTCATCAAGCTTGAGGTGCCAGAAATCATAAATCGAGGGCACCAGGGTGGAGCCGACTTCGCCGTAGCCGAAGAAGGCCACCTCGAGAATTCTCTGCCGGTCAATGGCATGCTCCATGGCGGCGCGTATTCTCTGGTCGCGCAAGAGCGGGTTGCCCTGGGAGCTGGGGTCGTCCCAGACGTTTATGGACAGCTCGGTAAAGGCGGGCGTCATGGCGTCAAGAAGGGTGATGCCTTCGGGTGCTTCCTCCTGCAGCGCCTTGAACTGCGCCGCGGGGCAGGAGGTAATGGCGTCAATGTCGCCGCGCTTGAGCGCCTCCACCATGAGGTCGGCATTGGCGAAGGTCTGGAAGAAGATCTCGTCAATCTTGGGCGCGCCCTTGAAGTAGTCCTTGTTGGCCACCATCCTGGTGTACTCGCCGGTAACATGTTCCACTACCCGGAAAGGCCCCGTTCCGATGGGCTCGGCGTTCTCGTAATCCGAGTTGGCCTCCTCGGGATCGACGTTTTCCCAGATGTGCTTCGGCAGGATGGGAACGAGGATGTTAGGCATCCAGGCCAGCGGCTCCTCCAGGGTGATGACCACGGTGGCATCGTCGGGAGCCTGAATGTCCGTCATCGCCGCCACGTAGTCAACAAAGTAGCCGAGCTCGTTGTCCCGGATATATTCAAAGGTAAACTTCACGTCCGCGGAGGTAAAGGGCTCCCCGTCATGCCACTTGACCCCCTCCTGGAGCTTGAAAGTCCAGGTAAGGCCGTCTTCGGAGACGGTCCACTCCTTGGCCAGGTCGGGGACGACATTCATGTCCTCGTCCCAGGTAATGAGCCGGTTGTAATTGAGATTCATCACCTCGTAGGCCTGGTATGACCAGATCGTAAAGGGGTTCAGCCCCTCAATCTCCCTCAAGAAGCCGATCTTCAAGATGTGCCTGGTCGATTCCTGCGGGGAGCATCCTATCACTCCGGTAAATAGCGCCAGCAGCATTATGGCCGCTATTAAAGCCAGCCAGCGGGCATGTTTATCCATAATCTTACTTCATCCTCCCGGTTATTTTTTGCTACCCCCATCCGCTATTGCCTCTCCTTTCCTATCCTCTGCCGGCCATACCAAGCCACATCAACGGCCGATTTCTCGCCCCCTTTCAATAAGCGAGGTGCAGTGCATATCGCCGAGCGGTGAGCCCGCTCCCAGCTGGCGGAGCAGGGGGACTCACCGGAAATATTCATCGCGCCGCCCGCTCTGCCATGGCTTTCTCTAGGATAAGGTCGAGCTCGCGGCAGAGCTTCTCGTCCAGGCAGGCGCCGGGATGGCTCTCCAGGAGCTCGTTGACCCTGGCCCTGGCTTCAGCCCTTATGTCGGGGCAGCCCCGGGCGCGCCACTCCTCGAAAGGCAGGGCGTTGCCCAGCTTGCCCTGCCAGAGCTCGCCCCGGCGCATGAAGTCGCGGGTGTGCTCCTGGGCCAGGAAATTGCCGCCGTCCATGACCGCCCGGATCACCTCCAGCCCGATGACCTCGTCGTTTACGACCAGGTCCGCGCCCAGGCGGTGCATGAGCATGCCGTATATTTCATTGTCAATGATGAGCTGCTCGGCGCTGGCCAGGAGGCCGCCGTTGAGCAGGCCGAAGCCGGAGATCATCGTCGCCCGCGCCAGGACGGGCGGCAGGCAGTTGATCGCTCTCTCGTAGCCCGACTGGATGTCGGGCACCGAGGCGCCCGTATCCATGCCGTAAACACCCGAGGGCAGGCCGTAGTAGCGGGCGATCTGGGCCACGCAGGCCCCGGAGAGGCCCAGGTCGGGATCCTTGCCCCCCACAAAGCCGGTGCGCATGTTTGCCGAGGCGAGGCGGCAGGTGTAGACCAGCGGGCAGTCGCGGTTGACCAGGCGGGCCAGGGTGAGGAAGGCCAGCTGCTCCGCGTTCTGCTGCACCAAGCCGCCGACCAGCGTTATGGGGGCGGTGAGGCCCCGGGTGGGGCAGGGCAGCATGGTCAGCGGGATGCCCAGCCCGGCGCAGTCCACAATGGCCTCGGCGATATCCGCGGGAAAGTTCAGCGGGCTGAGCGGGGAGATGGAGATGGTGCCCATGGGCCTGCTCTTGAGCTTCTCCAGGCCGCCCCGGATGGTGGCGGCCACCTCGATGAGATAGCGCGTTTCCCAGGGATCGGAGGCCGTCCCGATATCTACGGGCTTTCGCGTGTATTTCATCGTGTAAACGGCCATGGCGATGTTGGCCACCTCTTCGGGGAGGTCGGTGGCGCGCAGCGTGGGGACAACCAGGTCGAGGTAAGGAAGGCTGTCGCTGAGGCGGGCGAAAGCCTCCATGTCCTTGACCTTCGCCTCCCGGATCTGGTCGGTTTCGTGATCCAGAAGCACCGAAACGGAGCCGAAGTTGTGCGAGTAGGAGCGCTTGGCCCCGGTGAGGGGCAGGACTATGGATTCGTCGATGCCGTAAATGGTGAGGGAGACGGGATCTTTCAACGCCTCTTCAACCACGTGGGGAGGAAAGCAAAGGCGCCCGTTTTTTTCAGTGCATCCTGCGCTGAGCAGGATGTCCCGGGCGCGCTCCCCTTCCATGATCACGCCGACTTTGTCCAGTATATCCAGGGTGGCCGCGTGTATTTTTTGCAGGTCTTCCTGGGAAAATGGTTCAAAAATCACTTGCGCAAGCCTCCTTGATGTGCAATGTTAATAAATTCCTCCTGAATCTCCCGGGAGGCCCTCGCCCAAAGGGATGGGGCCCGTGCGAGCCTTGCGCCGGCTCTCTCCGCTCGCTTTGTGCAGGGGAGGGGAAGAATGGGGCAGGCGGCTGCTAGAATCCCAGCATCTCTTTTACCTTTTTCACGCCGGTAATGGCGTCAGGGGCATAGCCGTCGGCGCCGATTTTGGCCGCCCATTCCTCGGAGATGGGGGCGCCGCCGACAATAACCTTAACCCGATCGCGGAGGCCCCGTTCCGCCAGGAGGTCGATGATCTTTTTCTGCTCCTGTATCGTCGTCGTCATCAGGGCGGAGATGCCCAGCACGGCGGCCTCCTTCTCCTTCACCGCCTCGACAAAGGCCGCCGAGGGGACATCCACGCCCAGGTCGATCACTTCAAAGCCGGCCGATTTCATCATCATGATGACGATGTCCTTGCCGATGGAATGGAGATCGCCCTTGACAGTGCCGATAACCATGCGGATGGCCCCGGTCCCGCTTTCCGCATCGCTTTTTTTAATCAGCGGCGCCAGGTAGTCGATGGCCGCGTTCATCGCCTCCGCCGCCAGCATCATGTCGGGCAGGAAATAATCGCCCGCTTCGAACTTGTCTCCCACCACGTAAAGGCCCTCCGTCAAGGCATCGCTTATGATCACGGAAGGTTCAATGCCCGCTTCAACGGCTTCGGCGACGCGGCGCAAGGTCTCATCTTTTTTGCCTTCAATGACCGCTTCCTTGACCCGTGCAAGAACCTCTTCCATAACTTGAAGCCTCCTGTTCCATGCATTTAAGTAGGTACAAAGTCGCCCACAATAAATACCGCAATTTTCGTACCAACAGCGGGGGCCGCACTACCCGCGTTGTTATGGCGATTTTCAGGTGCAGCGCCGCTGCAGGTGCCGGAATTTATTTAAATTCCGCCGGAAAACCGGCAGCATTAAGTGCCGAAAAGATGGCCCCACATCTCCGTGAGCGCCCTCTGGGCCGCAAAGGAGGTGATGTCGGCATGGTCCAGGGGAGGCGATACCTCCACCACATCCATGCCGATGACGGGGAGGCGGGCAAAGATGCGCAGCAGTTCCAGCAGTTCCCGCGTGGTAAAGCCGCCCGGCTTGGGGGTGCCCGTGCCCGGCGCAGCCGCCGGGTCCAGGAAATCTATGTCCAGGGTAATATAAACATGCCGCAGGGGGCTCAGCCGGCGGCAGATCTCTTCCGCTGCCTGGCGGAGGCCCCGTTCAAAGAGGGAGGCGGCGGTATAAATGTTGGCCTCCCGGCCCTTTATAAACTCAAGTTCCTGTACTTCGAAGGAGCGGATCCCCACGAAGTGGATGTTCTGCAGTTCAATGAAGGGAATTTCAAGAGCTCGGCGGTGGGTGCAGCCATGGGAGAGGCGGTTCCCGGCAAGCTCCTGGCAGAGGTCAAGGTGGGCATCCAGGTGGATAATTCCCAGCGGCTCCCGGAATACTCCCGCCGCCGCCTTGAGCAGGGGAAGGGTTACGGAGTGGTCGCCGCCAATAAAAAAGGGGCAGGTCCGGCCGAAGAGGCGGGCGGCGGCCGCTTCCACTTCATCAAAATAGGCCTCCTGGGAGAGAAGACCCGGTTCCAGGTTCCCCAGGTCGCGCAGCTTTAGGGCCGTAATCAGGCGGCCCTCTTCCGTGGTGGGAGGAATATGCGTGGTGATGCTGCGGATGCGATCCGGCGCCTGGGCGGCTCCCTTGCGGAAAGAAGTGGCCCCGTCAAAGGGCAGCCCCAGCACCACGACATGGGCTTCCTCAATGCCCAGCTCCGGATTATTCAATCCGGCCCAGAGCTTTCTTTGTTCATCGTTCATTGGCTGTTCATGTCCTTGCCTCGCTGCCGTTTTGCATCGCCTCGTCAAGGGACGGACAATCCGGGCAAAATCATGCTCATTTTAAAAATTTTTTGTCCTGTGTTGTTTGTACTTCGACTTAGTTCGATAAATTCCTCTCGGCCCTGCCTGCCGCTAACCGGCTTTCTCCGCCGCAGCCTTCTCCAGGATGAGGTCGAGCTCGCGGCAGAGCTTCTCTTCCAGGAGGGGGCCGGGATAGCCTTTAACAATTTGGCGCAGCTTCTCCCTGGCACGCTCCCTGAGACTGGGGCAGCCCTGCGCCCGCCATTCTTCATAAGGGAGGGCAAGGCCCAGCTCTCCCTGCCAGAGCTCGCCCCGGCGCAAAAAGTCGCGGGTGTGCTCCTGGGCGAGGAAGCTGCCTCCCGCCACAGCCGCCTTGATTACGCCTGCGGCCATGGTTTCCTTGTCTACGGCCAGGCCGGCGCGGCGGTGCATCATCATGGCATAAATCTCGTCGTCGATGACCAGCTGTTCCACGCTGGCCAGCGTCCCCCCGTTAAGGGAGCCGAAGCCTGAAATGAGCGTGCCGCCCGCCAGGAGGGGCAGGAAGCAGTTCAGCGCCCTTTCATATCCCGACTGGATGTCGGGGAGGGGCGCCGCCGTCTCCATGCCGTAAACGGCCGAGGGGAGGCCGTAGTAGCGGGCCATCTGCGCCGCGCAGGCGCCGGCAAAGCCGCGCACGAGGTTGTTGCCGGAGACGAAGCCCGTGCGCATGTCGGCGGCGCAGAGCCGGCTGGCGTAAATGAGGGGGCAGTCGCGGTTGACCAGGCGGGCCAGGGTGAGAAAGGCCAGCTGCTCGGCGTTCTGCTGGACAAAGCCGCCCACCAGGGTTACCGGGGCGGTCATCCCGTTGATGGGGCAGGGCAGCATGGTCAGGGGGAGCCCCGAGGCGGCAGCTTCCACAATGGTTTCGCTGACCTCCGCGGGGAAATGAAGGGGGCTCAGGTTGCTGATGGAGATGGTCCCCATGGGCTTGCGCCGGAGGCGCTCCATGCCGCCGCGCACGGTGGCGGCAATTTCAATTAGCAGGCGCATCTCCCAGGGAGATGTGGCCATTCCTATGTCCACCGGCTTGCGGGTGTTGCGCATGGCGTAGACGGAGGCGGCCAGGGTAGCCACGGTCTCGGGCACGTCGGTGGGCCAGAGGCTGGGCACCACCTGGTCGAGATGGGGCAGCTTGTCGCTGACCCAGACGTACTCCTCCAGGTCGCGGACGGTCGCCGTCCTCACCTGCCCGCTTTCCGGGTCCAGGAGGTGAAAAACGGAGCCGAAGTTATGCGAATATGAGCGCCCGGCTCCGGTTAAAGGCATCTCGATGGATTCATCAATGCCGTAAAGGGTTATGGGAGGGGTATTTTTTAGCGCCTCTTCCACCAGCGCCGGGGGAAAGAGAAGCCGCCCCCCCTTCTCCCTGCAGCCGGCGCTGAACAATATTTCACGGGAGCGCTTCCCCTGCAGGTCCACCCCAACGCGGGCCAGCAGGTCAAGGGAGCGGGCATGAATGGTCTCCAGGTCCTGTCGAGACAATGGCTCGTAGAGCATGGTCCTTCCTCCTGCGATGTAATGTGGCGCCACGCCATAGACTTCCTTCTCCTTCCGCCGGCAATCCCCTGCCGCTGCCGGTTTTCCGGCAGGCGAGGGCAATCCATCCGCCCGCCCCGGCCATGGCGCCATTTATAGAAGCGGCGCGGCGGCGCATAATAAATATGGCCGCAGCAACTGCCGGCTGGAGAAGCGGAGGAGCGCCTGTTGAGCTTAACGGCACTGGTTATCAATCGCCCTATCGCCACGCTGACCATCACCGGCCTCGTTCTCCTCATCGGCCTGGTTTCCCTTTTAAACACGCCCCTCGATCTTTTGCCCGAAATTAACCCTCCCCTGCTCGCCGTCGTCACCGTTTTCCCCGGAGCTTCGCCCCAGGAGATCCTTTCCCTGGTCACGGAGCCCATCGAGGAGCAGGCCTCCGCCGTGGGTGGCCTGGCCAATCTCATCTCGCACTCGCAGGAAAACCTCTCGCTGGTCCTGCTCAAGTTCCACTGGGGCAGCAACCTGGAGCGAAAGCGAGAGGAGCTGGGGGTGCGGCTGGACCTGCTTTCTCTCCCCGAGGGGGTGAAGCGGCCCCTCATCCTCAAGTTCGACCCCACCCTCCTGCCCATGATGGAGGTGGCGGCAAGCGGCGGCAGCGACCCGGCCGCTCTTACCGCCTTGCTGAACCGACGGGTAAAGCCGCGCCTGGAGAAAATCGACGGCGTGGCCGCCGTGGAGGTGCAGGGGGGCGTGAAAGAGAAGCTGTTCATCTCCCTCGACCCGGAGCGGATGAAGGAGCAGGGGATCTCCTTCGACCAGGTGGCCGCCGTCCTGCGTGCCAGCCTGCTGGACCTGCCGGCGGGAATCAGGGAGATCGACCAGCGGCAGATACGGCTGCGCTTCCTCGGCCGCGACGGCGGCGCGGCCGGGCTGGAGGACCTGGTGGTGGGCTTCCGGGTCGACAGGGCGGGCCTGGAGAATCTGGTGGGGGAATCATTGCACGTAGATCTAAACCGCAGCCTGGAGCAAATATTCAAGGCGGCTTCCTTAAAAGAGATTCCGCTGCGCCCCCTCTACCTGGACCCGGCGGGCGAGGGGCAGATTGAAATCCCGGACCTGGCCGCCTGGCTCAGCCGGTTGCAGGAGGAAGTAAAACAGGGGTTGGGCGAGATCTCAAGGGAGATGGAAAGCTCCCTGGCCGGGCTGGCCTCCGCCCTGCTGGCCGCCTCCCCGGAAAGGGGCGGCATGCTACCGGACGCGGAGAGCGCTCCCCTGGTCCCCATCCCCATAAAAGCCATCGGCACCGTGGAGAAAAGCCTCTCCGGCGGGGGCACGCTTCACCGCATCAACGGAAAGCCCGTCGTCAGCCTGGTCATTCAGAAGGAAGGCGATGCCAACACCGTGGCCGTATCCCGCCGGGTGCGCGCCGAGCTGGAGGCCATTGCCGCCGAGAGCACAGGGCCGGAGAAGCTTCACTTCCACAGCATCTTTGACCAGGCCGTAGATATTGAAAGCGCCCTGGGCGACCTCGCCTGGGCCCTTCTGGGCGGCTCCTTCCTGGCCGTGGCCGTCCTGCTCCTTTTCCTGCGCAGCTGGCGAGCCATCGCCATAATCGGGCTCGCCATCCCCGCAGCCGTGCTGGCCACCTTCGCCCTGCTCTACTTTACCGGGCTCACCCTCAACGTGATGACCCTGGGCGCCCTGGCGCTGGCCGCGGGTATGCTCGTGGACAACGCCATCGTGGTCAGTGAAAATATCTACCGCCACTACGAGCGGGGCGCGGCGCCTGCCGCGGCGGCGGTGCGCGGAAGCGGGGAGGTGGCCGGCGCCGTCTTCGCCTCTACGGCCACCACCGTGGCCGTCTTCTTCCCCGTGGTGTTTATCGGCGGGCTGGCCGGCGAGCTTTTCCGCGATTTTGCCCTCGCCTTAAGCTGCGCCCTCTTCGCCTCCCTGGCCATTGCCCTGACCGTCGTCCCCCTCCTGGCCTCCCGCTTCCTGGCCGCCGGCGGCAAGAAGGCGGCGGTGCGCTCCGGGCAGGGCCTCTACCGGCGGGTCCTGGAGCGCTGCGTGGACCGCCCCTGGACGGCCACCGCTGCCGGGATGGCCTTTATCCTGCTGGGACTGCTGCTCTTCCCCGCCCTGGAGCAGGATCTTTTCCCCTCGCCCGATGAAGGAAGCTTCGCCATCGAGATAACGCTGCCCCCGGGGAGCACCCTTGAGCAGACCGCAAGCTGCGTCGAGGCGGTAGAAAAGATCCTGGCCGGGCAGGAAGGGGTGGCCTCCTTTGCCAGCCGCATCGGGGAGCAGGCCTTTTTCGGCCTGCCGCTGGAAGGCGGCGGCGCCAACAGGGCAGAAATCAAGGTGTTCGTGGAACCGCAGCGGAAAAGAGAGTGCGCGGCTATCGCCGCCGCGGTGCAGGAGAAGGCGGCGGCAATCGGCGATGCGGCCAGCTTCTCCTTTGGCCGTATATCGCTGCTCGACCTCTCCGGCCTGGAGACGAGCCTGGAGCTGACCGTGAGCGGGGAGGACCCCGATAAGGTGAGGGAGATTGCGCAGGAGCTGTCGGGGAAGTTGGCGGCCCTGCCTGAGATAACGGGTGCGCAGTCGCTGATGGAGGAGGGAAGGCCGGAAATCCAGCTCCACCTTGACTAGCAGGCGGCGCTGCGCAAGGGGGTAACCCTGTACCAGGTTGCCATGGTGGTGCGGCAGGCGCTGGAGGGGACGCCGGTGGCGCGTCTGGAGGAAGAGGAGGGGGGCCAGGAGCTGGTGCTGCGCTACCGGGAGGACGCCGTGAGCAGCATTAACGACCTGGAGAAGATCGGCTTCCACACGCCGTCGGGCGCCTTCTTCCGGCTGGGCGAGGTGGCCCGCCTCGCGGCGGGATGGGGGCCGGCCGGCATAACGCGAGAGAACGGGGAGGCGGTGGGGATGGTGCAGGCGTCATACCGCAGCAATCTCGGCAGCACCAGCCGGCGGGCCATGGAAATTGCCGCCGCCATGGAGCTGCCGCCGGGATACGCCATCCGCACCAGCGGCACGGCGGCGCTGATGGACGAGGTCTTTGGCGACCTGGAGCTGGTCCTGCTGCTGGCCCTTCTCCTGGTCTACCTGGTCATGGCAGCCCAGTTCGAATCGCTTCTCCATCCCCTGATCATCATCCTCGCCGTGCCCCTGGCCTTTACCGGCGGCATCGCGGCGCTGCTGCTCACCGGAAAGAGCGTCAGCGTGCCGGCGCTCATCGGGGCGGTGGTGCTCTCGGGCGTCCTGGTCAACAGCGGTATTATCATGATCGACCTCATCAACCAGAACCGCCGCAGCGGCAGCCTGCCGCTGCGCGAGGCCATCATCGAGGGAGCCGCCGCCAGGCTGCGCCCCATCCTGATGACCACCATCACCACCGTCCTCGGGCTTTTCCCCCTCGCCCTGGGCCTGGGCGAAGGAAGCCAGCTGCAAGCTCCCATGGCCATTGTCATGATCGGGGGGCAGGTGGCGGGAACCATCCTGCTGCTGGCGGTCATTCCCGCCCTCTACCGGCTGGCAAGCCTGCCTCGTGGGTGCGGCTCATGAGCCGCCTGCGTGCGGCCGTGGAAGGCCGCCCCTACGGTGGGCCGGGTATGACTGTCCGGTGCCGCACCGCGTAGCGGTACATGGCTGAAAGGGCGGCCACGCCCTCCTCTGGCGTGGAGTAAACCGGGAAGCCGGCCTGCTCCAGGGCGATAACCTCCTTCATGGCAAATTCCTTCCCCGGCACGCAGCAGACAATGGGCTTCCCCCGGAAATCAATGCCCGGCAGCTCCCGGGCGTAAGTATGCAGGATCTCCGCCTGGAGGACGACGATGAAGCTGCTCACGTCTGCGCATGCCAGCCCCGCCTCGATGATATCCCGCAGCTGCGGCGCGTTGAGATCGAAGGTGCAGTCCACGGGGTTGTTTACGCCCACGTGCGGGGGGAGAATCTTCTCCAGCCGCCGGCGGGTCTCCGCGTCCAGCTCCGCCGGCCGCATCCCGCTCAGGGATAGGGCGTCGGCGGCGGCCACCCCCCACGAGCCGGTGTAGGAGACGACGAGGGCGCCGTCCCCGGCGGGGAGGGGCTGCTTGGAGAAGGCCCTGGCCAGGCCGAACATGTGCTCGTTGTCGGCGGCCCGGATAATCCCCGCCTGCCTGAAGGCGGCGTCGTAGACCTGGTCGTTCCCCGCCAGGGAGGCGGTATGCGAGGAAACCGCCTTCTTCCCCGCTTCCGTCCGTCCCGACTTCAAAACGATCACCGGCTTCTTCGCGGCCACCTTGCGCGCCGTGTCAATGAACCTGCGCCCGGCCTTGACATCCTCCAGGTACATACAGATCACGGCCACGTTTTCATCCTCGCCCAGGTATTCCAGGAAGTCGGTCTCGTTGAGGTCGGCCTTGTTGCCGATTGTGGCCACGATGGCAAAATCCATGGTGTGGCGCATCCCCCAGAGCATCCCGGCGGCGTAGACTCCCGCCTGGGCGATCAAGCCGATGTTGCCCCGCCCCAGCTCCCCTACGATGCCCAGGGATTGCACCATGTTGTGGTGGGTGTTGATGATGCCGGAACAGTTGGGGCCAACAAAGCGGCAGCCGTACTTTTCGGCCAGCCGGCGCAGCTTCTCCTCCATCTCCCGGCCCGCGGCGCCCATTTCGGCGAAGCCGGCCGACTCGATGACGATGAACTTGATGCCCTTGCGGCAGCAGTCTTCAAAGGCCTGCAGGGTGTGCGCGGCGGGGACGATGATGATGGCCGCATCCACCGAGCCGTCAATTTCGCCCACGCTGGGAAATGCCGGCACCCCCTGGACGGTGCGAGCGTTGATGTTCACCGGGTAGAGCCGCCCCGGGAAGCGGTGCTCCAGGAGGTTGCGAAAGACGTTCCAGCCCAGCTTCCCCGGCGTGTCCGAGGCGCCCACCACGGCCAGGCTGCCGGGGTAGAAAAGGGGGCGCAGATCCGTTATCTTCCTGGGCGGGGGCGAGGCCGGCGGCTGCTCCAGGAAGATGCGGGCGTCAACGGCCACGTAGCCCTTGTCGTAGAGGAAGACGGGGTTGAGATCGAGCTCGCGGATCTCCGGGCGGCGCATGACCATGGCCGAAACCCGCAACAGGAGATCTTTCAGGGCCGGCAGGTCCACCGCCCTGCCCCTGAAGCCCCGGAGCAGGGGATAGGCCCGGATCTCGGCAAGCATCTCGTCGAGATCGGCCTCCGTCACCGGCAGCACGCGGAAGGAGACATCCTTGATCACCTCGACAAAGACGCCGCCCAGGCCGAACATGAGGACGGGGCCGAAAGTGGGGTCCCTGCTCAACCCCACGATGGCCTCCAGGCCGGGGGGAGCCATCTTCTGCACCGCCACCCCGGCCAGCTCCTTATCCCCAAAGGCGCGGGCAATCTCCGTAAAGGCTTCTTCCACCTCGGCGGCGTTGTTCAGGTTTAGCTTGACCCCGCCGGCATCGGACTTGTGAATAACCTGGGGGGATAAGACCTTCAATACAACGGGGTAGCCGATGCGGCTGCTGATCTCCACCGCCTCGGCGGCGCTGCGGGCCGCCTCCGCGCCGGTGGTGGCGATCCCCTCCCTCTCTAGGAGGGCCTTCGCCTCGTGCTCCATGAGGTAGGAGCGGCCTTCGCCCAGGGCGCGGCTGGTGATCTCATCCCACATTTGCATATTTATCTCCTTCTTTACTGTTAAAGTATTTAATCAAAAGGACAACTTTATTTTAAACATTATATCGAATTAAGGAAACATTGTGAATCTATTTGCTGTTATCTTAGCACATGATCCCTTTTCTCTCAATATTAGCCGGAGCAAGCGGAACCGCCGGTGAGGCCCAGGTAAGGCCTTAAAGGCCTAATGGAGGTAGTTGAGCTTGTGCAGGAGGCGCAGGTAGGCCAGGATGTTCCTCGTCACCAAAAAATGGCGCCGCACCTTCTCCCTGCCGGCGGCGGCAAAATCATGGGCCAGCGAGGGGTTGCGCAAAAGGGTGAGGACGCGGTCGGCGCATTCCTCCACCGTGTTCACCAGGTAGCCGTTAACCCCGTCTTCAATCTGCAGCCTGATGCCGCCCACGTTGCCGCCGATTACCGGCGTCCCCTTCCACAGCGCCTCGGACACGGTGAGGCCGAAGCCCTCGCGCAGCGACTTCTGCAGGACGACGTCGGCAGCAGTCTGGAAGGCGTTCACCTCGATGTTGGTGATGCCGTTAAAATTGGTGACAATCTTGATGTCATAGTCCTCGCCCGCGCGGCGGAGGGTGTGGTAGAGGTAGTCCCATCCCTCGGGGTCGTCGGAGGCCATGGATCCCACCAGGGCCAGCTGCACGCTGGGAAATTCCTTCTTCACCATCTTGTAAACCTCGATCACCCCCAGGGGATCTTTCCAGGGATCAAAGCGCGAGACCTGGACAATGAGCGGGCGGTCCTGCTCCACCCCGAAGCGGCAGAGGATCCGGGAAGCCTCTTCCGGCTCCAGGTGGATATTTTTCGTGCTTAGCGGGTCGATGGAGGGGGTAATCAAGGTCAGGTTGGGGACGGCGGCGTCTTCCTTGACAAACTCGCGCATGGTAAAGATGGCGGCGTTGTACTGCCGAATATAGCGGTAGATGAACTCCCAGTACTGGAGGTTGGCGTAGGAGGTGTCGATATGGCAGCGCCAGATCCACTTGGCCGGGTGCTCCAGGAGGCTGCGGTATTCAATGAGCGCCGCCGCCTGGGGATCGTGGCAGATGACAAAGTCGTAATTCCGGCCTTTCATGGCCTGGGCGTTGCGCCGGGAGTATTCGAGGTAAATGTGGACTTCCTCTTCCGCAAGGCTCCCCTCCTGGCCCTGCAGCCGGTTGTGAAATACCTTGGTCACTTCAAAAAATTCCCTGGCGCCCTGCAGCACCCACCAGTCCACGTGGAGGCCCAGGTCCTGCAGCAGCGGCACCAGGGCGCCCAGCTTTTCCGCCACCCCGCCACCGAAGGCGGTGGCATTGATCACCGCCACCCTCTTCCCCTTCAGCTCCTCGGACAGGTAGTTAATCTCGTCCATTGTTTTCTCGTCTACAAAGGGCAGGTAATCGGCAAATTTCTTCGGCTCCGCCTGCACCAGTTCCATGGGCAGCCCCTCCTTTTCCTGCGGCTTTTTTTGCTGCTTCGCCCGGACGCCGGCAAGAGCCGGCGCTTATGAACCCCATCTGTCTGGTTATATTATCTATTATGGAGAGACTGGGCGCTTCTATACTGGACCGGGAAAAGGGCATGGTGGAGTTTGGCGTCTACGCCGCCGGGCGGCCGGAGGTGTGGCTGCTCTTGAAAGCAGGCGGGACCGTGGAGGAGATCCCCATGAAGCCGGCGGGTAAAGACGTCTTCCGCGCCGTCGTGGAGGGGCGCGGCCTCGATTTGCGCTACAAATTTTTATTAAAAGGGGAGGAGGGCGGCGCCTTCCCCGACCCCTACAGCCACTACCAGCCCGAAGGGGTGCACGGCTTTTCGCAGGTAGTGGACCATGAGGCCTACCGCTGGGAGGATGCGGAATGGAGAGGCATTGAATGGGAGAAGGCCGTCATCTACGAGCTGCACCCGGGCACCTTCTCCGAGCGCGGCACCTTCGACGGCATCGTGGAAAAGCTCGACTACCTGCTGGAGCTTGGGGTAAACACCGTGGAGCTCATGCCGCTCTCCCAGACCCCCGGCCGCTGGAACTGGGGCTACGACGGGGTCAATCTCTTCAGCGTCAACCACAATTACGGCCGTCCCGAGGAGCTGAAATATCTCGTTAACTGCTGCCACCGCCGGGGGCTCGCCGTCATCCTCGACATCGTCTTCAACCACTTCGGTCCCGAGGGAAGCTACCTGGGCAAGTTCGGGCCCTATTTTACCGACAAATACAAAACGCCCTGGGGAGCGGCGGTGAATTTCGACGACGAGGGCTGCGCCGCGGCGCGGCGGATGGTCCTCGACAGCGTACGCCACTGGATCGAGCGCTACCACTTTGACGGGCTGCGGCTGGATGCCGTCCATGCCATTTTTGACTGCAGCCGTCCCCACATCCTGGAAGAGATCGCCGCCACGGCGCGGGAACTGGAGAAGAAGCTGGGGCGCCGCATTGTCATCATCGCCGAAACGGACGCCAACGACGTGAGGCTGATCAAGCCCCCGGGCGAGGGCGGCTACGGCATCGACGCCCAGTGGATGGACGACTTCCACCACGCCGTCCATACCGCGCTCACCGGGGAAGACAAGGGCTATTACCAGGACTACGGCCGCATCGAGGACCTGGAGAAGGTCTACAAGAACTACCTCTACACGGGAGAGTATTCCCGCTTCTGGAAGAAGAGAAGGGGGAGCGACGCCGCGGCCGCATCCGGCTCCCGCTTCGTCGTGGCCATCCAGACGCACGACCAGGTGGGCAACCGCGCCTGGGGAGAGCGGCTGTCGCAGCTGGTGGAGTTTCCCTACCTGAAAGCGGCGGCGGGGCTGCTCTTCATGGCGCCCTACATCCCCATGCTCTTCATGGGCGAGGAGTATGCCGAAGAGAATCCCTTTCTCTTCTTTACCGATTACCAGGATCCCGCGCTGAAAAAGGCGGTGGCGGAGGGGCGGCGGGAGGAGTTCGCCTCCTTCGGCTGGCAGGACATTCCCAACCCCCAGGACGAGAGCACTTTTTTCCGCTCCAAGTTGACCCCCCGCCACAAGTGGCGGCGGCACCAGGAGCAGATGTTCTGCTATTACCGCGATCTCATCGCCCTGCGGCGGGAGCACCCCGTTCTAATGGTGCCAGACAAGGAAGGAACGGAGGTCAAGGTTGATCCGGAATTGCGGCTGGTGCGGATCAGCCGCCGGGCAGCCGATTGTATCCTCACGGCCCTGGCCAACCTGGGGCGGGAGACCATCAGCGCAGCCCAGCCGCCCGGCAAGGAGATTTTCAACTCGGAAGAAGCGCGCTACGGCGGCCGGGAGAAGGCAGAGGTGGGCGGCGGTGGCGCAGCAAAAAGCAGCGGGAAGGCGGCGGCAAAGGCCGGGGAGCTGACCCTTTTGCCGGGGCAGTTTGTCATTTTTGAAAGCCCACTGGTATAGAGTTGCTCCCCTTTTCCACCAGGATGCAAGGGCCGCCCATGGAGTCTGCTCGGAAAGTCCGGCTTTCTGGCACAAAATGTAAGGGCCTGCACACCAAATCTGTCAAATTCGTGATATCGCGTTGTTGCAAGGCATGTTAAGGCAA
>Ga0116169_1000397_pt1 | contig 45988 bp, 38 predicted proteins | sample AD_UKC130_MetaG_FD_89796 | JGI IMG/M metagenome (GOLD analysis project Ga0116169, IMG submission 89796) | Active sludge microbial communities of municipal wastewater-treating anaerobic digesters from Canada - AD_UKC130_MetaG | ecosystem: Engineered > Bioreactor > Anaerobic > Digestate | place...
CTTCGGTACCGGCGAACATGCCGCCCATCATGATGGTGGAGGCACCGGCCGCAATCGCCTTGGCGATGTCGCCCGAGAAACGAATGCCGCCGTCGGCGATCAGCGGCACGCCCGTGCCCTTGAGCGCGGTGGCCACGCTGTCGATCGCCATGATCTGCGGCACGCCCACACCGGCGACGATGCGCGTGGTGCAGATCGAGCCAGGGCCGATGCCGACCTTGACCGCATCCGCACCGGCCTCGACCAGCGCCAGGGCCGCCGCGCCGGTGGCGATGTTGCCGCCGATCACATCCACAGCCGGATAGTTTTGCTTGACCCAGCGCACGCGGTCGATCACGCCCTTGCTGTGGCCGTGGGCGGTATCGACCACGATGGCGTCCACCCCGGCCTTGACCAGGGCGGCCACGCGCTCCTCGGTGCCCGCGCCCACGCCCACGGCGGCGGCCACGCGCAGGCGGCCCTCGCTGTCGCGCGCGGCGTTGGGGAAGGTGGTCTGCTTGTTGATGTCCTTGACGGTGATCAGGCCCTTCAATTCAAAGGCGTCGTTCACCACCAAGAGACGCTCCAGCTTGTGCTTGTTTAAAGGTGCCTTGGCCTGGGCCGGGCTGGTGTGGTCACGCTCGTTGACCGTGATCAGCTTCTCGCGCGGCGTCATGATCTGGCTGACCTTGACGTCGTAACGCGTCTCAAAGCGCACGTCGCGGCTGGTGACGATGCCAATCACCTTGCCGCCGTCGCACACCGGAAAACCCGAGATGCCCAGGTTTTCCGACAGCTCCAGCACCTGAAGCACCGTGTGCTCGGGGGTGATGACCACCGGGTCATGCACCACGCCAGACTCGTGGCGCTTGACCTTGGAGACCTCGGCGGCCTGCTGCTCGGCCGTCATGTTCTTGTGGATGACGCCGATACCGCCCTCTTGCGCGATGGCAATCGCCAGGCGCGCCTCGGTCACGGTGTCCATGGCGGCGGACACGAGTGGCAGGTTCAGGGTGATGTTGCGCGTGAAGCGCGTGGCGAGGGAGGTGTCCTTGGGCAGGACCTGGGAGTACGCTGGCACCAACAACACATCGTCGAAGGTGAGCGCTTTTCCGAGAAGGCGCATGTGAAAGCTCCAAAAAAACAATTGTACCCGTGACTGCCGCTGTCGAAAAAACGACATGCCGTGGCCTTGTTGGCCGCCAGAAAGGTCTCGCCGTTACACTCGCTTGCATGAAACCGCACAAGCTTCTTCTGCTGGCATTGGCATGCACCTGGGCCACGGGCGCGTTCGCGCAATGGCAGTGGCTGGACAAGGACGGGCGCAAGGTGTTCAGCGACCGGCCACCACCGTCCGAGGTGCCGGAGAAGAACATCCTCAAGCAGGCCCACATCAGCAGCCGGCCTCGCCCTGCGGCCCCGCCCGTAGGCGCAGAGGCCAACGCGGATACGCCCGTCACGGCCCAGGCCACCCCCGGCCAAGGCAAGGACAAGCAGCTGGAAGAAAACAAGGCCAAGGCCGAGGCCGCCGAGGCCGCCAAGAAAAAGGCCGAACAAGAGCGCGTGGCCAAGGCCCGCGCCGACAATTGCGCACGCGCCAGGCTCAACAAGGTTCAGCTGGCCCCTGGTCGATTGGTGGCCCATACCAATGCCAAGGGCGAGCGCAGCTACATGGACGATGCCACGCGCGAGGCCGAGCTGCGCCGGGCCGACGACATCATCGCCGCGGACTGCCAGTAACGCCGCCTGGTGCCGGCCATCGGCACCTCAATAACCCGCCTTGGAGCCAGGCCGGCGCTTGGCAAACAGGCCCGCAACACGCGCGCCCTGGGCCTTGAAGCGCTGGCGCCTTGCCAGTTTCGGGTCCACCGTCAGCGGACGGCAGCATTCCAACCGGTCGCCATCACGCAACACCTCGTGCGCTTTGGCTGGCCTGCCCCAGATGCCGCAGGCCAGCCGATCGGCCTGCGGCATGAGCCCGCAGGCCCGCAGCGCGTCAGCCACGGTGGCGCCCTGCGCCAATTGCAGCTGCCACTCCTGCACCTCGCCGGGCCGCAGCGATGCGGCCACGGTGATACGCAGGCTTGCCGCCCCGCCCTCAGCCATAGACATCCTCGGCGCGCTTGATGAAGGCGTCCACGAAGGTGGCGGCAATGCGGTCGAAAACCGGGCCGACCAGGGCTGCCAGCGTGCGGCTGTCAAAGCCGTAATGCAATTGCAGCTCCACCTTGCAGGCACGCTGCGTGCCGTCGCCCACGGGGTGGAAATGCCAATCGCCATCAAGCTTGGAGAACGGGCCTTCGACCAGCTCCATCTTCACGCGCCGGCCCTGCTCGTGGGTATTGCGCGTGACGAAGGACTTGCGCAGGCCGCCCAGGGAGATGCCGACCTCGGCCTTCATTCCATGGGCGTCTTGCTCCAGGACAGTGCTGTGGTCGCACCAGGGCAAGAACTCCGGGTAGCTGGCAACGTCCGTCACCAGGGCGAACATTTCTTCGGGGCTATACCAGATGAGGACGGATTTGTTGACTGTTTTCATGGAGACGGGCGCCTAGAATGGGGGGCGCGAGACGACAACGATTGTAGGGAGGCCTTGGAACTCCCGGTTTGCGCCGCACCTGAATAACATGGCCAAGAAACCCGATACATCGTCACGCATCGCCGACAACAAGAAGGCGGCATACAACTACTTCTTTGAGGAACGCCACGAGGCTGGCATGGTTCTGCATGGCTGGGAGGTCAAGGCGCTGCGCGAGGGCAAGGTGCAGCTGACCGATGGCTACGTGGTCATCAAGGACGGCGAGCTGTTTTTGATCGGCTGCCAGATCAACCCCCTGAAAACCGCCTCCACCCACGTCAACCCCGACGCCACGCGCATCAAGAAGCTGCTGCTGCACAAGGAAGAGATCCGCCGCCTGATTGGCAAGGTGGAGCAAAAGGGCTACACCCTGGTGCCGCTGAACCTGCACTGGAAGGACGGCCGCGCCAAGTGCGACATCGCCCTGGCCAAGGGCAAGGCCGAGCACGACAAGCGCGACACCATCAAGGATCGCGAAGGCAAGCGCGAGGTCGAACGCGCCATGAAGAGCCGCCACCGCTGACCGGTTTTTTCGACAGGGCGTGGAATAAATGCCCCTGCCATGGTGTTCATCCCTGCGTCCGGCCGCAATCTCACCCGGTCGGCACCACGACGGAGAACCTCATGACCAAACTCAACTCCCTGCTCGCCGTGCTGGCCCTGGCCGGCTGCTATTCCATGCCCCATGCCCAGGTGATGACCCAGGGCGGCGCCCTGGTCGGCGCCAACGGCATGACGCTCTACACCTTCGACAAGGACATGGCCGGCAGCGGCAAGTCGGTCTGCAACGGCGCCTGTGCCACCAACTGGCCACCGCTCACCGCCACGGCGGCGCCCGGCGGCGAGGGCTACAGCCTGGTCACGCGCGACGATGGCACCAAGCAGGTGGCCTACAAGGGCAAGCCGCTGTACTACTGGAGCAAGGACATGAAGCCAGGCGACAAGACCGGCGACGGCGTGAACAACCTCTGGCGCACCGCCACACCGTAAGCGCCCATGAACCGCGCCCAGGTCGTGGAGCAACTGCCCGGACTGCGCCGCTACGCGCGTGCGCTCACCGGCAACGCCTGGGCGGCCGACGATCTGGTGCAGGACACGCTGGAGCGCGCCTGCCGCAAATGGCTGCTGTGGCGCGGCGGCAGCGACCTGCGCGCCTGGCTGTTCACGCTGATGCACAACCTCTACCTGAACCAGCGCCGCGGCCTGCTGGCGGTGCAGGCGCTGGACGACCAGGCCCTGGCCACGCTGGCCGGCTCGGATGATGCAGCGGCCGACATGGCCATGGATCTGGATCGCTGCCTGCAGCGCCTGCCCGCCGAGCAGCGCGCCGTGCTGCTGCTGGTGACGCTGGAGGACATGGCCTATGCCGACGTGGCGCGCGTGCTGGACATTCCCGTGGGCACGGTGATGTCGCGCCTGTCGCGCGCCCGCAGCCGCATGCGCGAGCTGATGGAGACCGCGCCTGCCCAGGCACCGGCCGCCGGCGCAGCCCCGCCAGCCCCGCTGCGCCGCATGAAGTGACACCCATCGCGACGATGCCGATCATGAACACCTCTTCCAGCCCCCAGGATCCGGACGCATCCAGGCTGCACGCCCTGGTGGATGGCCGCCTGCCGCCCGAACAGGCCGCGCTTCTGCGCGCCAGCCTGGATGCCGCTACAGGCGAGGATGCCGACGCCTGGGCGCGCCAGCGCGCGCTGCTGCGGACCCTGCACGGCGACTGGCTGCAGCGCCCCCTGCCCGAGGCGCTGCACCAGGCGGCCGAGCGCCTGCAGAACCAGCATGCCCAGCGCCGGCGCTGGGCCACCTGGAGCGGCGTGGCCGCGGGCTGGGTACTGGCCTTCGGCCTGGGCTGGGGCCTGCATGGGGCAAGCGGCGGCGGCGCCACGCAGGCCATGGCGGCGCCCCGGCTGTTTGCCCAGCAGGCCACCGTGGCCCATGCCGTCTACCAGCCCGAGCAGCGCCACCCCGTCGAGGTGACGGCCGCGCAGCAGGAGCATCTGGTGCAGTGGCTGTCCAGGCGCCTGGAGCGCCCGCTGACGGTGCCGCATCTGCAGGATCAGGGCTATGAGCTGGTGGGCGGGCGCCTGCTGCCCGGCGGCAGTGGCGCGCGCGCCCAGTTCATGTACCAGAACGCCGCCGGCCAGCGCATCACCCTGTACCTGGGGGCGCTGGAGCAGGCCCAGGCCGAGGCCTTCCACTTCTACGGCGACGGGGCGGTATCGAGCTTTTACTGGGTCGATCGCGGCTTTGGCTACGCGCTCAGCGGCGCGCTGCCGCGCCCGGCGCTGCAGGCGCTGGCCACGGCCGTGTACCAGCAGCTCAGCGCAGCGCCGCCAGCGGGTGCGCGTGCGCCGGCCAGGGGCTCTTGAAGAACTGCTGCACCAGCTCAGGCGCCACGTCCTCGATGCGCGCCGGGTTCCAACGCGGGCTCTGGTCCTTGTCCACGGCCAGGGCGCGAATGCCCTCCAGGGTTTCACTCTGGCCCGGGCGCAGGTAGAAGCAGTGGCGCACCATATCGCGCTCCATGCGCAGGTCGTCGGCCAGGTCCATGGTGCGCGCGCGCCGGATCTGCTCCAGCACCACATGCAGCATCAGCGGCGAGCGCTTGCGCAGCAACGCTGCAGTGGCGCGCGCCCAGTCGTCGCCGGCGCCCTCCAGTGCGGCGACGATGGTGGGCACATCAGGCAATGAGAAGTATTGGTCAATTTGGCCTCTAGCGCTTACTTGGCAAGCGCCAGAAGCTATCATTTTTGACTCAACCCACTGCTGCACGGCCGCGCCGCTGGCAAAGCTTTGCGCGCCCAGGGCGTCCCACAGCCCGGCCTGCTGGTCAGCGGGCAAGAAGCCGTCGGCCAGCTTGAAGGCGATGGCGTCGGCCGCGCCAATGGTCTCGCCGCTCAAGGCCAGCCACTCGCCCACCCGGCCCGGGCAACGCGAGAGGAAGTAGCCGCCGCCCACGTCGGGGAACAGGCCAATGATGGTCTCGGGCATGGCCATCTTGGTACGCTCGGTCACGACGCGCAGGCTGGCCCCCTGGCTGATGCCCATGCCGCCGCCCATGACGATGCCATCCATGAAGGCGATGTAGGGCTTGCCGAAGTTGTGGATCAGGTGGTTGAGGGCGTATTCCTCGGTGAAGAAGTCCTCGATCTGCGGGTTGCCCACGGTGCCGGCCTGGTGCAGAAAGCGGATGTCGCCACCGGCGCAGAAGGCGCCGAAGGCACCTTCCTTGTTGCTGCCGCGAATGGCCACGGCCAGCACCTGGTCGTTCTTCTTCCAGTCCAGCAGCACGGCCATCAGCTCGCGCACCATGCCCAGCGACAGGGCATTCAGCGCCCGGGGGCGGTTGAGCGTAATGCAGCCCACCTGGCCGCGCAGCTCGGCAATCACTTCATGTGTTGTCTCGGTCATGGTTGTTCCTTCCATCCCAGCAGTTCATTGAAAACCAGCGCGCCGATCACCAGCGTGCCGCCCATCAGCACGGCCGGGGCCGGGCGCTCGCCGGCGCCCACCCAGACCAGCACGATGCCAAAAATCACTTCCAGCAGGCCCAGCAGCGCGATCTCCGGCGCCTTGAGCACACGCCCGCAGTACACCACCAGCACGCAGGGGATGGCCAGCTGCACCAGGCCCAGCAGCCCAAGCAGGGACAGATCACGCGCCGATGCCTGAAACGGCAGGGCCCAGGGTAGCGTGGCCACGGCCGACAGCGCCGCGCCGATCAGCACCGCCGGCACCAGATCGACCGCCTGGCCATGGCGCTGCGAATGCTGCACCACGGTCCAGTTGATGGCCGCCGCCACGGGAATGCACAACGCCACGGCCAGCCCCACGGGCGACAGGGAGCGCACCTCGGCGCCATACATCCAGACGATGCCCAGGCCCGCCACCACGATGGCCGCCGCCGTGCGCGGTGCTATGCGATGGCCTATGAAAACGCGCGCCACCAGGGCCGTGAGCATGGGCCCGACCGCCATGGTGACCAGCACGTTGGCCACCGGCATCAGCGTGATGGCCACCATGAAGGCGGCAAACATCACGCTCCAGCACAGGCCCGACAGCCACAGCGCGCGCGGCCCGCGCCATACCTTGGCAAACACGTCGCGCCCGCTCAGCCAGGGCAGGATGACGAGCAACGAGAGCAGCATGAAGAAGCTGCGCCAGAAGGTCACCTCGAAGCTGCGCGCCTGCTCCAGGTGGCGCGTGACCACGCCGGCGATAGACCACATCAGCGCCGCCAGCGCCATCAGCCATACGGCCCGGCCATGCGTCAGGCCAGGGCGCGCGTTGGCGGGATGTGCCTCAGGCGCCTTCACGGCTGGCGCGCTTGCGCTCGTGTTCCTTGAGGTGGCGCTTGCGCAGGCGGATGCTCTTGGGCGTGATCTCCACCAGCTCGTCGTCCTCGATGAACTCCACGCCGTACTCCAGCGTCAGGTCAATGGGCGGCGTGATCTTGATCGCGTCTTCCTTGCCGCTGACGCGGAAGTTGGTCAGCTGCTTGGTGCGGGTGGCGTTGACCACCAGGTCGTTGTCGCGGTTGTGCACGCCCACCAGCATGCCCTCGTACACCGGGTCGCCGGCCTTGACGAACATGCGGCCGCGGTCGTCGAGCTTGCCCAGGGCGTAGGTGAAGATTTCACCGTCGTCCATGGAGATCAGCACGCCGTTCTTGCGACCGCCGATCTCGCCCTTGTGCGGCTCGTAGCTATCAAAAATATTGCTGATCAGGCCCGAGCCACGCGTCAGGTTCAAGAATTCGTTGGTAAAGCCGATCAGGCCACGCGCCGGGATGCGGTACTCCAGGCGCACGCGGCCACGGCCGTCCGGCTCCATGTTGACCAGCTCGCCCTTGCGCTCGCCCAGCGCCTGCATCACGCCGCCCTGGTGGCCTTCTTCGATGTCGGCGGTCACCAGCTCGATGGGCTCGCAGCGCTCGCCGTCGATGTCCTTGAACACCACGCGCGGCTTGGAGACAGCCAGCTCGTAGCCCTCGCGGCGCATTTCTTCCAAGAGAATGGTCAGGTGCAGCTCGCCGCGGCCGGAGACTTCAAAAATGCCGTCCTCGTCGGTTTCCTTGACGCGCAGCGCCACGTTGGAGCGCAACTCTTTCTGCAGACGGTCCCAGATCTGGCGGCTGGTGACGAACTTGCCTTCGCGGCCGGCCAGCGGGCTGGTGTTGACGCAGAAGTTCATGGTCAGCGTCGGCTCGTCGATCTTGAGCATGGGCAGGGGTTGCGGGTCGGCCACGTCGGTGATGGTCTCGCCGATGCCGACGTTCTCGATGCCGTTGATCAACACGATCTCGGACGGACCGGCCTCGGTCACCTGCACGCGGTCCAGACCCTGGAACTGATGGATCTGGTTGATACGGCCCTTGTAGCTGTTGCCCTCCGGGCCAGCCATGACCAGCACGTCCTGGCCCGCCTTGAGCGTGCCCTGGGTGATGCGGCCCACGCCGATACGGCCGACAAAGGTGGAGTAGTCCAGCGCCGAGACCTGCATCTGCACCGGTGCGGCCGGGTCGCCCTTGATCGAGGGCACATGCTTGAGCACGGTGTTGAACAGGGCCGACATGTCGGGGCCCCACTGTTCACCGGGGTTACCCTGCTCCAGCGCGCTCCAGCCGTTGATGCCCGAGGCATAGACCACGGGAAAGTCGAGCTGCTCGTCGGTGGCGCCCAGCTTGTCGAACAGATCGAAGGCGGCGTTCACCACGTAGTCGGGGCGCGCGCCGGGCTTGTCCACCTTGTTCACGACGACGATGGGCTTCAAGCCCAGCGCCAGCGCCTTCTTGGTCACGAAGCGCGTCTGCGGCATGGGGCCTTCCTGCGCGTCGATGAGCAGTACCACGCCGTCCACCATTGAGAGCGCGCGCTCCACCTCGCCGCCAAAGTCGGCGTGGCCGGGCGTGTCGAGGATGTTGATGTGCGTGCCCTCCCAGCTCACGGCGCAGTTCTTGGCCAGGATGGTGATGCCACGCTCGCGCTCGATGGCGTTGCTGTCCATCACCGTGTCCACCACTTTCTCGTGTTGGGCGAAGGTGCCGGACTGGCGCAGCAGCTGGTCCACCATGGTGGTCTTGCCATGGTCGACGTGGGCGATGATGGCGATGTTGCGGATTTGTTTGCTCATAGCGTTGTTTTCCAAAATGCCGCGTCCTATGCGCGCGGCGCGCTTTCCAATATCTGTTGAATTTCCAGGGGGCTCAGCAGCCTGTCCGGGATCAGCTCACCCTGCGCGACATGAGCCACGCCCAGCAGCGCCCTGGGGCGCGTGCCATACACGGCCACGGCCGGCGCATCGGCCCAGGGGCCACGCCGGCGCAGGCCGGACAGAAAGCGCCCGGCCTCGCTCTCATCCAGCGTGACCCTTTCGTGCTGCGCGAGCAGCGTGTCCACGCTCTGCACACAGGCCAGGCGCTCGTCCTCGGTCATGGCCTCGAGTGCGGCCAGCGTCACGCAGCGCTGCACGCCCAGGCCGCCAGTGTCAATGCGGCGCAGAAACGTCAGGTGCGCACCGCAGCCCAGGGCCTGACCTATGTCCTCGCCCAGGGTGCGGATGTAGGTGCCTTTGCTGCAGGTTACTATTATTTTTATAGCTGTTTGCGCTTTACCCACCTGCGATACAGCCAGTTCTAATGCATGAATGGTGACATCGCGCGGCGCCCGCTCGACCTCCACGCCGGCACGTGCGTATTCGTACAACGCCTTGCCGTCCTTCTTCAGCGCACTGTGCATGGGAGGCACCTGGCGTATGGCGCCGGTGAACTGCGCCTGCACCTGCGCCAGGCGCTCGGGCGTGAGCTGGCCAGGGTCTACATCGCGCCGCTGCAGCACCTCGCCTTCGGCATCGCCGGTGCTGGTCGTGATGCCCAACAGGGCGACTGCCTCGTAGGTCTTGGGTGCATCCAGCTGCAGCGCGCTGAACTTGGTGGCCGCACCAAAGCACAGCGGCAGCACGCCGGTCGCCAGCGGGTCGAGCGTGCCGGTGTGGCCGGCCCTCTCGGCGCGCAGCAACCACTTCACCTTTTGCAAGGCGTTGTTGCTGGACAGGCCCAGGGGTTTGTCGAGCAGCAGCACTCCGTGCACCGGGCGCCGCTGCACCCGGATGCGGGGAGCGCGCTCAATCATTGCCGTCGTCGCCCTTGGAACGCGAGGCCACGGCGCGCGCGATCAGCGCATTCATGTCGGCCGCGCGCTCGGGCGTGCGGTCGAACAGGAAGTGCAGCGTGGGCACGGTGTGGATGTGCAGGCGCTTGAAAAGTCCGTTGCGCAAAAAGCCCGCGGCCTGGTTCAGCGCCTCCTGCGTGGCCTCGGCATCGCCCACCAGCACGCTGAAGAAAACCTTGGCATGCGCGTAGTCGGGCGTGACCTCGACGGCCTGCAGCGTGACCATGCCGATGCGCGGGTCCTTCAGCTCGCGGATCAGCTCCGCGAGGTCGCGCTGGATCTGATCCGAGACCTGGTGGCCACGGTTGGGTTTGGTGCTTCGTTTAGGCATAGGGCATGTGGTGCGTTAAACGTTGTGCGTTGGGCGTGAAAACCACGCCAAACGCCCAACGCTCAACCGCTTCAAAGCGTGCGCGCAATTTCCTTGATCTCAAAGAGTTCGAGCTGGTCGCCCTCTTTGATATCGGTGTAGTTGCGCAGTTTGATACCGCACTCGAAGCCTTCCTTGACTTCCTTGACATCGTCCTTGAAGCGGCGCACGGCCTCGACCTCGCCGGTATAGATGACCACGTTCTCGCGCAGCAGGCGGAACCTGCAGCCGCGCGTGACCTGGCCCGAGGTGATGTAGGAGCCGGCAATGGTGCCGATCTTGGTCGCCACGAACACGGTGCGGATCTCGGCCGTACCCAGCGCTTCCTCGCGCTGCTCGGGCGCCAGCATGCCGGACATTGCCGCCTTCAACTCATCCACGGCGTCGTAGATGATGTTGTAGTAGTGCAAGGTCACATCGCTCGCCTCGGCGTGCTTGCGCGCATTCGCGTCGGCACGCACGTTGAAGCCGATGATCAGCGCCTTGGAGGCGATCGCCAGGTTCACGTCCGACTCGCTGATGCCGCCCACGCCGGCATACACCAGCTGCACGCGCACCTCGTCGGTGGAGAGCTTGAGCAGCGAGGCGGCCAGCGCCTCCTGCGAGCCCTGGGCATCGGCCTTGATGATGATGGGCAGGTGCTGCACCTCGCCCGCCTGCATCTCGGCGAACACGTTTTCCATCTTCGCCGCCTGCTGCTTGGCCAGCTTGGTGTGGCGGAACTTGCCGGCGCGGTAGGTGGCGATCTCGCGCGCACGGCGCTCGTCGGCCATCACCATGAACTCGTCGCCTGCCTGCGGCACCTCGGACAAGCCCTGGATTTCCACCGGAATCGAGGGGCCGGCTTCCTTGGCGGTCTGACCGTTTTCATCGACCATGGCGCGCACGCGGCCAAAGGTCTGGCCCGCCAGCACCACATCGCCCACCTTCAGCGTGCCGGACTGCACCAGCACCGTGGCCACGGGGCCGCGGCCCTTGTCCAGCTGACCTTCGATCACCAGGCCCTTGGCCATGGCTTCCACCGGCGCCTTCAGTTCCAGCACCTCGGCCTGCAGCAGCACCTGCTCCAACAGGTCGTCGATGCCCATGCCGGTCTTGGAGGACACGGCCACGAAGGGAGAGTCGCCGCCGTACTCTTCGGGCACGACTTCCTCGGCCACCAGCTCCTGCTTGACCTTCTCCGGGTTGGCTTCGTGCTTGTCGGCCTTGGTGATGGCGACGACGATGGGCACCCCTGCCGCCTTGGCGTGCTTGATGGCCTCGCGCGTCTGCGGCATCACGCCGTCGTCGGCCGCGCAGACCAGGATGACGATGTCGGTGGCCTGGGCACCGCGTGCACGCATGGCCGTGAAGGCCTCGTGACCGGGGGTATCCAGGAAGGTGACGATGCCGCGCGGCGTCTCGACATGGTAGGCGCCGATATGCTGCGTGATGCCACCGGCCTCGCCCACCGCCACACGCGAGCGGCGGATGTAGTCCAGCAGCGAGGTCTTGCCATGGTCCACGTGGCCCATGACGGTGACCACCGGCGCGCGCGGCAGGGCCTCGGCCTGCTGGCCGGAGACTTCCTCGGCGGTGAAGGCTTCGGGGTCGTCCAGCGCCGCCACCACGGCCTTGTGGCCCATTTCCTCGACCACGATCATGGCCGTGTCCTGGTCCAGCGGCTGGTTGATGGTGACCATCTGGCCCATCTTCATCAGCGCCTTGATCACCTCGGAGGCCTTGATGGCCATCTTGTGCGCCAACTCGGCGACGGTGATGGTCTCGGGCACATGCACCTCGATGGCGCGGAACTCGGCCGGCGCCTGCTGCTGCTGGCGCTCGTCGCGGTCGTTGCCGCGGCGGCCCTTGGGGCCGGAGCGCCAGTTGCCGCGCCCCACGCCGCCGCTGCTGTCGCCGCGGGTCTTGATTTCCTTCTTCTTGGTCGCGTCATTGGCCCAGCTGGAAGACAGCTTGGCGGACTTCACTTCCTTGCCGGCGCCCGGCGCGGCCGGCGCAGCGGCACGGGCACCCGCCCCGGCGGCCGGCTTGTGCAGCGTGCCCTTCTTGGCGTCCTTGGCATCGGCGGCCTTGGCCGCCGGCTTGGGCTCCTCGGGCTTCTTGGCCACGAGCACCTTCTTCGGCGCGGCCATCATGGCGCGAATGGCCTCGGCCTCGGCCAGGGCCTTGCGGCGGCGCTCGTCCAGATCGACGGCACGCGCTGCCTCTTCGGCCGCACGCGCCTTGGATTCTTCCTCGGCCTTGGCACGGGCCTCGGCCTGTGCCTCGGCTCGGGCTTGTGCCTCGGCAACGGCCTGCTCCTTGGCCTCCAGGCGCCCGGCCTTTTCCTCGGCCTTCTTCTGCTCCTGCTCGGCCACATAGGCTGCAGCGCGCTCTTCGGCCTCGCGCTCGCGTTGTTCACGCGCCTCGCGTTCGGCGCGCGACTGTGCCAGCTCTTCCTCCTGGCGGCGGATCAGCTCGGCCTGACGGCGGGCTTCCTCCTCGCGTCGGGCCAGCTCCTGCTCCTGCGCAATCCGGGCCACTGCGGCCGGATCGGGCGCGGCATCAACACCGTCCTCGCGCTTGACGAAGGTGCGCTTCTTGCGCACTTCCACCTGGATCGTGCGTGCCTTGCCCGTGGCATCGGCCTGCTTGATCTCGCTGGTGGACTTTTTCACCAGGGTGATCTTCTTGCGGTCGCCTGCCGTGCCGTGGCTGGCCTGCAGGTAAGCCAGCAGTTTCTGCTTGTCAGCCTCGTTCAGCACATCGGCAGAGGATGACTTGGCCACGCCAGCGGATTGGAGTTGATCCAGCAGGGTTTCAGGCGACTTTTTGAGTTCTGCAGCGAACTCGGCAACAGTGTTACTCGACATATTCTGTTCGTACCTCCCTGACCTTTACTCTTGCCCCGTGAACCAGTGCTCACGCGCCTTCATGATCAAGGCCGTGGCATCCTCGGCAGACTGGCCGGTCAGCTCGGTCAGTTCATCCAGGCCGAGATCGGCCAGGTCATCACGTGTATTCACCCCGCCGGCTGCCAACTTGGCGATCAGCTCGGGCGTCAGGCCTTCGAGATCGCGCAAATCCTGAGACACGGCGCCCATGCTTTCTTCGCGTGCGATTTCCATGGTCAAGAGCGCATCCTTGGCGCGCGAGCGCAGCTCGTTGACCGTGTCCTCGTCGAAGCTCTCGATCTCCAGCATTTCCTGCAGCGGCACATAGGCCACTTCTTCCAGGCTCTCGAAGCCCTCGGCGATCAGGATGTCGGCGATTTCCTCGTCCACATCGAGCTTTTCCATGAACAGGCGGCGTGCGGCATCGCTTTCATCGGCCTGCTTCTGCGCGCTCTCGGCCGCGTCCATGATGTTGATCTTCCAGCCCGTCAAGTCGGCCGCCAGGCGCACGTTCTGGCCACCACGGCCGATGGCGATGGCCAGGTTTTCCTCGTCCACGACCACATCCATGGCGTGCTTTTCTTCATCGACGACGATGGAGGAGACATTGGCTGGCGCCAGCGCGCCAATCACGAACTGCGCCGGGTCGTCCGACCACAGCACGATGTCCACGCGCTCGCCAGCAAGCTCGTTGGTGACGGCATTGACGCGCGTGCCACGCACGCCGACGCAGGTGCCGATGGGATCTACACGCTTGTCGTGCGAGAGCACGGCTATTTTTGCCCGACTGCCGGCATCACGTGCGCAGCTCTTGATCTCCAGCAGGCCCTGTTCGATCTCCGGCACCTCGTTGCGAAACAACTCCATCATGAACTCCGGCGCCGAGCGCGAGAGGATGATGGGCGCGCCGCGCAGCGTCAGATCCACATCCATGATCATGGCGCGCACGCGGTCGCCATTGCGCAGGTTTTCCTTGGGGATCATCTCGCCACGGCGCAGGCGGCCTTCGACACGGCCGGACTCGACGATGAGGTCGCCCTTGTCCATGCGCTTGACCGTACCGGTAAAGATCTTCTCGCCACGGCTCATGAAGTCGCTCAGCAGCATCTCACGCTCGGCGTCGCGGATCTTCTGCAGGATGACCTGCTTGGCTGCCATGGCGCCGATGCGCCCTATGGGCACGGACTCGACCTGCTCCTCGATGTACTCGCCAACCTCGATATCGGCGATGCGCTCGCGCGCATCCATGAGCAGTTCCTCAGCGTCGGGATTCTGCAGGCCGGCCTCGTCGGGCACGACCAGCCAGCGGCGGAAGGTTTCGTATTCGCCGCTATCGCGATCGATGGATACACGAATGTCCACCTCGCCCTGGTAGAGCTTCTTCGTGGCCTGCGCCAGGGCCGACTCCACGGCGCCCATGACCACATCGTGCTCCACGTTCTTTTCGCGTGAAATAGCCTCAACCAACATCAACAGTTCGCGATTCATGCGACGACTCTCCTGTTTCTCAATCCCTGCCGGGGGCTGCCGTGGCGGCATTCCCGAATACTCAAATTTTTAGTCCGCGGAATCTGGCTTGGCGCCACGCCCCTTGAAGTCCACGATGGGCGCAAGCCGCGCCTCACGCAACTCATCCAGCGTGAAGCCCAGCGCCTGCAGCGGGGCCGGCACGCGCTTCTTGCTCACGCGCTGGCCCGGCTTGACCGGCGGTGCGTCGCTCCAGACGATCTGCCAGCCGCCACCGTCCACACGCTCGAGCGTGCCGCGAAATTTCTTGCGGTTGGCCGCCACCTGCCCACCAGCCGCCGCGCCCAGGGGCTCCTTCAAGGTGATGTCGACCATCTCGCCCTCGAAGCGCATGAAATCCTGTTCGTTGCGCAGCAGCCGGTCTATTCCGGGCGAGGACACTTCCAGGCGCTTGTAGTCCACCCCTTCGACCTCCAGGGCGTACTGCAACTGGCGCGTCACCTTCTCGCAGTCCTCTACGGTGATGAACTGCTCCACCACCGGCTCCTGGACCTCGGCCGCAGGCGCAGCCCACACCAGATCGATGGTGATGCGCAGCAATCCCCCTGCGGAGCGCTCGATCTCCACCAGGTCATAGCCTAACCCGGCCACGGTTTGTTCAACGATTTGCTGCAATGCCACAGGTGTGCGCTCTGTCCAATTCCAAATGAAAAGCCTGGCCGATCCAAAACCCCTGGAGCAGCCACCAGCCAAAAAGCAAACGCCCAAAAAAAACGGGCGGTAAGTACCCGCCCGTTTTGGTCGTGAAGCTCGCATTGTATCCGCTAATGCAGCACTATGCAAAATCCAGCGGCACGCATCTTGCAATGCTGCGTCAGCGCACCCTGCTCGCGGCGATGCGCTCGAACAGCGCCTGCGCCTGCGCATTCGCTTCGGGCGCATCTGGATCTGCCTGCAGGCTTTGCAGCATGCGGCCCAGCAACTGAGTTTGAGGAAGCACCGTGCCCAGAAAACGGGCAGCGCTACCATCGGCGATCAAAACCGTGGGGAATGTTTCCACATCCACATCGCCCATCAGGTCTTCCTCGTCCTCCACGTCCACCCACTCAAAGCGCACCTGCGGCCAGTCGCGCGCCAATGCGTCGAACGCGCTGCGATACTCACGGCACACGCCGCACCATTGGGCGCACAGACAGACCACCCACCAGGGTTGGCACACGCCGGCAGCGGATTCAGTGTCTTGCAAAATGGCCTCCATACCATGCAATCAAGCGCTCGTATTCAAGAGCCACGCCGTTCACGGGCGCGGTAAACATCTATCGTATCGACCCTGGGCGCCACATTGCCCCAGGCATTGCGGATATAGGACAGCACGGCCGCCATTTCCTCGTCACGCAGACTCTGCGCAAAGGGTGGCATGCCATGAGGGCGTGGATTGCCGGCGGTCGCCGGTTGGTACCCGCCCTGCAGCAATACGCGCACCAGGTTGGTGGTATCGGCAAGCGTCACGGCACGGTTGCCAGCCAGTGCCGGAAAAGCGCCGCGGCGCCCCTCCCCCTGTTCGCCATGGCATTCGGCGCACTGCTGCCGATAGATATCTTGCCCGCGCTCCATCAGGTCGGCCGCAGGCTTGGCGACAGGCGGCTCGGGCTTGTCCTGCGGCGGCAGGCTGCGCAGATATACCGCCATCGCGCGCAGATCGGCATCGCTCAGGTATTGCAGGCTGCGAAACACCACCTCCGCCATCGGGCCCGACACACCGGCCTGGAGCGAAACGCCCGTCTTCAACAAAGCCACCACATCCTCCACGGGCCAGGCGGTGACAGCTGCCTCGCGCCCGGAGTTGAGTGCCGGCGCATACCAGTTCTGCGCGGGAATCAAGCCGCCATGGAACTGCGCGTCGGTGCGCAATGCGCCCAGGGCATTGCGTGGCGTATGGCAGGCAGCGCAATGCCCCAGGCCCTGCACCAGGTAGGCACCACGGTTCCACTCTGCTGACTGCGTGCTCTGCTGCACAAACGTACCAGGGCGAAAGAACAAGGCGCGCCATCCGGCCAACGCCCATTGGGTGTTGAACGGAAAGCGCAGTACATGCGGTGGACTTTGCAATGGCACTGGCGACAGGCTGCGCAAGAAGGCGTAGATGGCATCCGAATCCGCGCGCGTGATGTAGGTATAGCTGGGGTAAGGAAACGCAGGATAGAGCAGCCGCCCGTCACGCGAACGTCCGTTGTGCATGGCGCGCCAGAATTCGGCGGCCGACCAACGGCCCAGGCCCGTCGCATCGTCGGGCGTGAGGTTGGGTGCATAGACCGATCCAAAGGGTGTAGCGATGGCCCGTCCGCCAGCAAATGCCGGACCGCCCGGCTGGGTATGGCATGACATGCAGTTGCCCACGCGCACCAGATACTCACCCTGGGCAATCAACCCGGGGCTAGCCGGTGCGGCGGCGGCCTCGCGCTCGGGCAATGGCAGTTCATCCAACCGATTCAGCGCCACCAGGGCAGTCGCAGCCAACAGAATCAGCAAGGTGGCGCCAGCCCCCCATACAAGCCAGGCGCGGCCCATGCTCACCGCGCGCTCCCTGCCTCGGCTGGGGCGGCAACCCCTCCACAAGGGATGGGCAGTTTTCCCTTGAATTCAGCTGCAGGCTTGCTCTGCTCCGGCACAACCTGGGCCGCAAGCCAGGTAGCCACGGCATGCACATCCCCTGGGGCCATCTGGCGCGCAATGCGGGCCATGCAGTCAGGCGATTGAGCGCGCCGCTGCCCCGCCTGCCAGGCCCCCAACTGGCTGCTCACATAGTCACGCGACAGCCCCAGCAGACCGGGAACAAAGGGCGCCACACCGGTCAGGGCGTCGCCATGGCATTGCGCGCAGGCGGGGATTTTTTGGCTGGCATCACCGTGGCGCACCAGTTGCTGCCCACGCTCAAGCAAGGCCCGCGCTGCCGATGTGGCCGCAGGTGGTGCATATGGCAAGTCCAATGCTGCGAAATACGCAGCCATCTCGCGCAGGTAGTCATCCGTCAGATGCTCTAGCAGATAGGACATCTGCGGATAGCTCCGCCGCCCGTCACGAAAATTGATCAGCTGGTGGTACAGGTAGCCTGCCGGCTTGCCGGCGATGCGCGGAAAGTAGCCGCTGGGCGTGGCCCGGCCCTCCTTGCCATGGCAAGCCGTGCAGGCCAGCACCCGAGCCGCCATACCGTCATCATCAAATGCCGCCTGCACCGTTGTCGCCAAGAGTCCCAGGCAAAGAGCCAGACCAAGGCGTGCCAAGCTGACCATGTGTGCTCACCCACGTCCGGCAAAGGGCATCTTCGTGGCCATCACGGTGTGGAACATGACGTTGGCCTCCAGCGGCAGGTTGGCCATGTACAGCACGCTTTGGCCGACGATGGCCACATCCATCAAGGGCTCGGCCGCAATCTGGCCGTTGGCCTGCTGCACCCCCTGCGTCATGCGCTGGGCCAGTTCGGTCTCCGCGTTGCCTACATCGATCTGACCCACGGCAATATCGTACTTACGCCCGTCCAGGGATGCGGTCTTGGTCATGCCCATCACGGCATGCTTGGTCGCGGTGTAGGCGACGGAGTTGGGCCGCGGAGTATGCGCCGAGATGGAGCCGTTGTTGATGATGCGCCCGCCGCGCGGCGACTGCGACTTCATCACGCGAAAGGCGTTCTGCATGCAATAAAACATGCCGCTGAGGTTGATGTCCACCACATCTTTCCACTGCTGCACCGACAGATCTTCCAGCGGTATCGCGGGCGCGCCCACGCCGGCGTTGTTGAATAGCAAGTCCACGCGGCCGAACTGCTGCACCGTGCGGTCGAACAGCTGGCGCACTGCCTCGGGGTCAGCGACATCCGTGGGAACGGCCAGGGCGCGCGTACCTGCGCCGGACTCCAGCGCCACCTGCAACAGCGGCTCTTCGCGCCGACCCGCCAGGGCCACGCTCCAGCCATCCCTGAGCAAGGCCAATGCCGCGGCCTTGCCTATGCCCGTGCCGGCACCCGTGACGATGGCGATTCTTGCAGTCTGCGTCATGTCTGATCTCCGATTGCTGCGACTCAAGGGCGCGGCTTGCGCCCTTTTGCGCCTGGTTTTCCACCGGCCTTGCCGCCGTTTCTGGACTCACCCTTGCCGGCGCCGTGCTTCTTGCCGGAGCCGCCGTGGCCGTGATCCTTGTCTTTGTGGCCACGCATGTCATGGCTCCTGGCAAAGCCTTGGGGCTGCGAGGCATCCCTCAAGCGCGCATCCTGCTCGGGGGGGCGCTTGCCGCCATCGCGCGCCTTGGCTGGCTTGCCCTGCACCGTCTCGCCCGTTTCATCCACCAGGCGAAAGTCGATCTTGCGGCCATCCAGATCCACGCGGCTCACCTGGACGCGCACGCGCGCACCAATCGAGTAGCGAATACCCGTGCGCTCGCCACGCAGCTCCTGGCGCGCTTCGTCGAACTTGAAGTACTCGCCACCCAGCTCGGTGATGTGCACCAGGCCCTCGACATACAGGGCATCCAGCGTCACGAAGATGCCGAAACTGGTCACGGCGCTGACCACGCCGCTGTACTCCTCGCCCAGGTGCTCGCGCATGTACTGGCACTTGAGCCATGCCTCCACGTCGCGGCTGGCCTCGTCGGCCCGACGCTCGTTGGCGCTGCAATGCAGGCCCGCGGCCTCCCAGGCCTGGGTGTCGCGCACGCTGATGGCGCCCTTGCCTGGCCTGATCGCCGGTTCGGCCACCTTGGAGGCCAGGCGCTTGGCCAGCTTGAACTGCGCCTCGCCAGGCGTGGGCAAGGCCGGAAGCGCGTACTTGGTGCCGGCCAGTATGGACTTGATGACACGGTGCACCAGCAAGTCAGGGTAGCGGCGAATGGGGCTGGTGAAATGCGTGTAGGCCTCGAACGCCAGGCCAAAGTGGCCACTGTTGATGGGCGTGTAGATCGCCTGCTGCATGGAGCGCAGCAGCATGGTGTGGATCTGCTGCGCATCGGGCCTGTCCTTGGTGGCCTCGGCAATGGCCTGGAACTCCTCGGGACGCGGGTCGTCACTGATCGACATGCCCACGCCCATGGCCTTCAGATAGCCGCGCAGGATGTCCTGCTTTTCCGGCGTCGGCCCCTCGTGCACACGGTACAGCGCCGGACGATGCGCCTGCTCAACAAAGTCTGCACTGCAGACATTGGCCGCCAGCATGGCCTCCTCGATCAGCCTGTGGGCCTCGGTGCGCACGCGCGGCACGATCTTGTCGATGCGGCCGTTGTCGTCGCAAATGATCTGCGTCTCTGTGGTCTCGAAGTCCACTGCGCCACGCGCCTGGCGTGCAGTCAGCAAGGCGCGATAGCAGTCGTGCAGGTTCAGCAGATTGCCCACGCGATCCTGGTATTTCGCTGCCTCCGGCCCACGCGTATTCCCCAGCACGGCCGAAACCTCGTTGTAGGTCAGCCGGGCATGGCTAAGCATCACGGCCGGATAGAACTGATAGGCCTGTACCTCGCCCTTGGCACTGACCATCATGTCGCAAACCATGCACAGGCGCTCGACATGCGGGTTCAGCGAGCACAGGCCGTTGGAGAGTTTCTCCGGCAGCATCGGAATCACGCGCCGCGGAAAATACACGCTGGTGGCGCGGTCGTAGGCGTCGATATCGATGTCACTGCCGGTTTCCACATAGTGGCTCACGTCAGCAATGGCTACCAACAGGCGCCAGCCCTTGCCGCGCCCGACCTTGACGGGCTCGCAATACACGGCATCGTCAAAGTCGCGGGCATCCTCGCCGTCGATGGTGACGAGTGGAATATCCGTGAGATCGACGCGCCGGCGCTTATCGAGCGCGCGCACCGTGTCGGGCAGTGCCTTGGCCTGCGCCAGACAGGCCTCAGAAAACTCATGCGGCACGCCATATTTGCGCACCGCGATCTCCACCTCCATGCCGGGATCGTCCACCTCGCCCAACACTTCGACCACGCGCCCCACGGGCTGACCAAACAGGGCCGGCGGCTCGGTCAACTGCACCACCACCACCTGGCCGGTGGCAGCGGATCCCGTGGCGCCCTTGGGGATCAGTACGTCCTGGCCGTAGCGCTTGTCCTCGGGGGCCACCAGCCAAACGCCACTTTCCTGCAACAGCCGGCCGATGATGGGTTGCGGTGGCCGTTCAATGATCTCCAGCACACGCCCCTCGGGCCGACCACGCTTGTCCTGGCGCACGATGCGCACACGCACCCTATCCTTGTGCAACACGGCGCGCATTTCGTTGGGGGGAATGTAGATGTCCGGCTCACCATCATCGCGAATGACGAACCCATGCCCGTCACGGTGACCTTGCACGGAGCCCTCGATCTCATCCGAAGAAATTTGCGCCGCGGACGGGCCGGAGTATTTTTTTTTGCTATACAATCTATTTCTTTCCTGAAATGCCCAGGTGGCGGAATTGGTAGACGCACTAGTTTCAGGTACTAGCGCTGAGAGGCGTGGAGGTTCGAGTCCTCTCCTGGGCACCAAGTTTAACGAGAACCCGCAGGGGTTTTGAGCTCAAAGGCCGCTTTCCTCGAAAGCGGCCTTTTTGTTTTTGCCAACGCCCGGAAAGCTGGCGCAACGCAAACCAACTCAGGCGGGTCGCTCGCAAAAATATCAACAAACTTTCTTTGACTCCTAAAAATCGCATTACAATGCGATCTTCCCTGAAATGCCCAGATGGCGGAATTGGTAGACGCACTAGTTTCAGGTACTAGCGCTGAGAGGCGTGGAGGTTCGAGTCCTCTTCTGGGCACCAAAATAGAACAAAGGCCGCTGATGAACATCAGCGGCCTTTTTGTTTGCACTCCCTTGGCGCACAAGCATCGCGGCGGCAACACAGTGCCGCCGCACACAAAGCCCGCTACTTGCGCAGCAAAACCTTGAGCACGCTTTGCAGCCGACGGGCGCTGGCCTCATCACTGGCGCCGGCAAGCACCTGGGCAGCATCCTGCGCCCAGGTCTGTGCCGGAGCCGGATCATTGCGGCGCGTGAGCATTTGCAGCTGCAGGGCGCGGCGAGCAGCCAGTTGATCGGCTGGCGTGGGTACATCGGCGGCCATTTCCAGGCGCAATAGAGCCTGTTCAGTACCCGTACCTGCCGGGGCTGCGGCAATGGCCTGCCCCCAAGCGGCGCGCACGCCGGCGGACACCTTGCCACCGAGCTCCTGCAACGTAGGCAGCTGCTCGGCATCGCGGCTCTTCCAGGCCGCCATCAGTTGGGTGAGCGCCTCGCCATGCGCCTGGGCGGCCAGTTTGCGCAACGCGGTTTGTGCATGCTCCATGGCATCGCGCTGGGCCCGGAAGGCGGTATCGCCCAGGCGCGGTCCGCGTGCTTCAAAAGCTTCGCGCTCGCGGCCACGCCCCGCGCCATCGCGCGGGCCACGGCCGTCGCGCGCATCACGGCGCTCACTGCCTGGGCGGCCGGCACGTGCCGGTTGCGCCGACTCGGCCTTGCGCATGCCCGGCCTGTCGTCGCCACGCACCGCCACCACCGGTCGCACGGGAGCGGCAGCAACAGGCTTGGCACTCTCCTGATTTACTTCTGAATTTATAGCTGTTTGCGCTTGATCCGCCTGCGTTTGGGGCTGATTTGCATCAGATTCGACTGCCTTGGCCTGTTCCTTGATGGCCAATTCCAGCGCCGCCATTGCAGCGCGAATCTGTTGCGCATCGCCCGAAGCGCTGGCAGCCTCCAGCGCCTTGGAGGCGTCCAGCACGGCGCGGTCGCGCGCACTCAACTGCTCGGCACTGCGCTCACGCTCGACTGTCTTGCGGTTGAATGCATCATCAATGGGCTTGCGAAAAGCGTCCCACAGCCTTTGCTCATGCTTGCGATCCAGTGGCACGGACTGGGCCTCTGCCTGCCAGCGCTGCTGCAGCGCCTTGATGGCGTCAATGCGCAGTGAAGCCGCCGCGCCCAGGGCCTCGGCCTCGGCAATCATGGCCTGGCGCAGCTGCAGGCTGGCCTTTTGCGCAGTCTCCAGCGGCGCAGCAGCCGCGCCCAGCGCCTGCTTCCAAAGCGGCTGCAGCTCGGCAAACACCTTTTCACTCACATGGCCGCCTGCGCGCCAGCGCTCGCCAAACTGGTGCAGGGCACGGTTCACGGCCTTCCAGTCGGCCGCCGCCGCGGCCCCCTGCTCCTGCGCCCAGGTGGTCACTTCTTCAATCAGGGCCATGCGCTGCGCGCGGTGCTCAACCCCTTCGGCGCGCACCTTTTCCAGCCAGGATTCGACCACCTTGTGGGCGGCGTTGCAGGCATCGTCAAACTTTTTCCACAGTCCATGGTTGGCCGGTGCGCCCTGGTCGGCCTGCTTCCACTGCTCGCGCAGCTGGCGCAGGGTTTCCTGCATCTTGCGGCCACCCAGGGCCTGGCCATCGGGGCGACGCAGCAACGCCTCGGCTCGGGCCACCAGGTCTTCGCGCACTTGGTCGGCGCTCCAGCGCTGCCAGCCCTCGAGTTCGCCGGCAGCTACCAGGGCCGCATGCACCTTGCGCTCCAGCTCTGCGTCGATGAAACGGCCATGCGGCTTGAGTATCGCGCGCAGCGCCGCAGCCGCGCCGGCACTGGCCTTGCCATGCCCTTGGGCAGTCTCCTGCTCCAGCTTGGCCAAGGCTTCGCTCACGGCCTGCACGGCCTTGTCGCGCACCTCGGGATCGACCTTGGGTTTGGCTGCGGTACGGGCCGGCGCGCTGGCGGCGGCCTCGGCCGGCAAGCCGCGCGCCTGACGCAGCTCATCGGCCCACACTGGCACGGGCGGCAGGGGCGCCGCCGCGTCCTGGGCAGCGGCCACGGTCAATGCCAGGGCCGACTGAAACGCCTCCCAGACCACCAGCAACTGGCTGCGCGAAGACTCCAGTTGCGTTGGAAAGCGCGCCTCCACGCTGGGCCAGGCAGCATCGCCCGTCAGCACCTGTGCCTGCTCTTGCCAACGGCCCACATCAGCGCTCAAGGCCTCCAGTGCCGCCTGGGCGTCCTGCCAGGGCTTGGTGGACAGCACCTCGATGCGCTGTGCCAACAGCACCGCCGCCTCACGCTGCACCTGCACACGGTGCTGCAGGTCTTCAATGGTCTTCACGCGCTCACTCAGCTGCGCCTTGAGCAGAGACAGCGGCTCGCGCGACAGTGCGGCGCCGGCCTTGGCCGCGTCACGCTGCCAGGCCAGGGCATCGGCAATGTTCAGCTGGGCCGCGGCCAGCAACGCCTCGGCCTTGGCCTGCCATTCGGCGGCAATGACCGCCTGCCCCTGCGCACGCCGGATTTCGTCGAGCCGCTCGCGCACCGCCCGGGCCGCGCCCTTGTCGCGGGCGCTGAGCTCCTTGAAGACCTCCTGCAACTGATCGGTGGCGGGTTGCGTGACAAGCCACTCACGGATACGCGCCGAGCGCTCGCCGGACGTGGCGGCCGAGAAAGCGCCGCCCGTCAGAGCATCCAGGGGATGCGGCTCGGTGGTCTTGGTTTGAACCGGGGTCGCTTCGGGTGCGTCGGACATTTTGCTGCGAGAAGAAAAAGGGAACATGGATTCATCGAGAAAAATGGCGGGCTGCCTGCTGCAGCCCGCACCATGCCAGGCGAAGAGCCCACGGCCCATGCTTGGCAAAGCTGCTATTTTCGCCTCAATTCAGAGCGCAGCCTTTATCTGGAGCAAGTCAGGCCAATGGCAGCACCAAAATTGGCCGCCGCCGTACTCGGCATGGCGACACAAGCCGGCACTGCCTGCGCTCAACGCGCCGCCAACGCCAGCTCCGCCTTGGGCGCCCAGCTGGCCCCACCCTCGCCCGCCGGCTGCAGCTTCGCGGCCCCCACGAACAACCGATCCAGCGGCACCTGCCGGCTGGCGAGGTAGTCGCGCACGGCGACGCCGCGCGCCAGGGCCAGATCCTGCATGGCGTTGTCCGGCACGGTGATGCTCTTGAGCAGCAGCGCCTCCATCTCCGGTAGCGGCAAATCCTTGGCCATGCCGACCAGGTTGCGCGGCTTCTTGATGTCGGAGCGCTGATAGGCCTCCTTGAGCAGGGCCGGATATTCCGCATCGGTCACTGGCGCCACGTCGGCGGCCGACTCGCCCGCGCGCGCGGCGTCGCGGCGCTTCTGTGCCTGTGCCAGATCGCGCAGGCGAAGGCGCTTCCAGGCCTCCTGCTCCGCCTGCGGCTGGGCCCAGCCGACCACGGTGAGCTTGAGTGCCGGCCGATTGACCAGCTGCTCGGCAATTTTGTCTAGCAGCTGGTGCGCCTTGTCATCCAGTGCGCTGCTGCCCTGGACGAAGTGCACCACACCCTGCTCGTCCGCAGCGCCGAACATGCCGGCAAGCAAGGAAAACGGCGCGGTAACCGCCTTCATCACGAGGTTGCCGATCACCTTCAGGATAACGCCGCCGAGGCTGAATTGCGGGTCGTTGAGCGAGCCGCTGATGGGCAGATCCAAGTCAATGACCCCATTGCGGTCGGCCAGCAAGGCGACGGCCAGACGCACCGGCAGGCTGGCCGGCGCGCCTTCCACCGCGTCGCCAAAAGCCAGTTGGTTGAGTACCAGCTTGTTATTCGCCGTGAGCTGGCCATTGGGCTGCACCTTATACGACACGTCCATGCTCAGCTTGCCGCGCTCAATGCCATGGCCTGAGTACTTGATGCTGTAGGGCGTCAGGGGCGGCAGCTCCAGGTCACGCATGCGGCCCTGAATATCGAGGGCCAGCGGCTTGGCCAAGGGGTTCAGCTTGCCGGAGACCTCCAGCGAGGCCGTGCCCTGCGCGCGGCCGCGCAGCTCCAGATCGGCCATTTGCAATGCACCGCCGGCTTGTGCAGGCACCGACGAAAACGCACTCAACCTGCCGCTCAGCTCGCTCAGGTCGGCCGAATAGTTGGGCTTGATGAAAAAGTCGGAGAAACGCACCGACCCATTGGTCAGCGCCACCGGCCCGAACCGGATCACCGGCGCCATGGGGTCGGCCGGCTGCGCCGCTGGGGTTTGCGCGGCCTCGCCTGGTGCTGCTGTTGGCGTAGATGCTGCCTGCACCGATGGCGCGGCCACCCTCGACTCGGCAGCCGCGCCCTTCTGGATGTCCTGCAGGTTGATACGGCCGTTCTCATGCACGATGACACGGGCAAAGAAATCACTCAGCGCCGTTTCCTTCACGTCCAGCGCCAGGGGCTGGCCTGGTTTCAGGTTCACGGCCAGGCCACGCAGCGCCAGGGATTTCCAGCGCAGCAACTCCTCGCCACGCTGAGCGATCCGCATGCCACCCTCGTCCTGTCCATCGCCGGCATCTTCGTCCTTGGCGCGCACGCGCACCTCGTCCAGCGAGGCGTCGCCCGCCACGGCCACCAACGGGCCGGCCTTGTCCTGCACGTAGCGCAGACTGCCGGTAAAACTGCCGTCGGCGCGCAGGATGTCCACATTCAAGTCCGCGGTGACATAGGGCTCGAACGCCTGCAAGGGCAGGTGCTGCGCGCGCAGTTTTCCCTGCACGCTCAGGGCCGGATTCATGGCGACCGAGCCCTCCCAATTCAAGCGGCCCGGCTCGATCCGGCCTGCGGCCACACGGGTATCCAGGCGCACGGCGGCGGGCGCGAGGCGGCCATCGGCGAAGGCGACATCCCGCAGATGCAACTGCAAACCGGACGCATTGAGTGCCACCGGGCGCTCCGGCACCTCATCACGAAAGGCAATACTGGCACCGTCCACATCCAGCGCCGCAAGCTTCAGTGCCCAGGGCGCCTCAACCTTCTTCGGTGCGGCATGGTTGGGCTGTTGCTCTGGTGCCTGAGCCAGCCACTGCTCAAACATCCAATCGCCCTTGGGGCCACGGGACAGCAGCATCCTGGGTTGGTGCAACAACAGGCGCCCCACCGTGGCACGCTGTTCGGGCAGCATGACCAGGGCATCCGTCACCTCAAGGCGCCCCAGTTCGGCCTCGGACGTCTTGCCCGCATCCGCAATACCTGCCCTGCGCAGGCTTGGGCATTTGTCCTCGGCGGCGCAGGTCAGTACCAGATTGTCGAGTGACAGCGTTGCCACCTGGGCCACCATGACAGCACCATTCCTGGCCAGGCCAATGTCGGCATCGAGCATGCCACCCAATGCAGGCTTGAGCACGGCCGCAAGATATGGCGCGGCCATGGCCAGCGGCAAGCCGCGAATGGAGGCTGCCGCCTGCGCCTCTGCATCGGTAGCCTGCCCGCGCAGCGCCACCCAGGCCGGATCTCCCTTGGCCCCCCCGCCGGACAACCGCGCGCTGGCGCGAAACTGCAACGGCTGCTTGAAGGGCAGTTCGATGGCCGAAGCTTGTAGTTGCAAATTTTCTGCCTTCCATACGGCCGTGCCGCCCGGCAGGCTGGCATCTACCCAATCCACGGTAGCGTCATGTACGCCCAGGCGCGCCAGCCGCACCTGCCAGGGCGATTCCTGTACCCCTGCGGTTGGTGGGGTTTTGACGCTGGCGTCATCCACCGGTTGATTCACTCCGGGCAGGGTCAACGCACCCTTGGCATCCCGGCCGATGTGGACATGGACACCACTCCAATCGATGGCAGCAATGTCCACGATGCGCCGCAGAGGTTGCACCTCGTTGAGAGCCACCTGCAAGGAATCAAAGCTCAGCAATGGTTGCCCCGCAACATCCAGGGTCTGTATCCCCTGCAACTGTGCACTGCCACTGATCTTGACCTGGGGCGTGGCATCGACCTGTTCAAAGTCCAGCTTCAAATCGGCATTCAGCGTGCCGGCCCTGAGCCGCACCGGCACCGAGCCGGGGATGTAGCCGCTGAAGGGGGCAAGATCAAAACCGTGGATCTGCAGGTGCAGATCGGTCTGGCGATTCTGCGCAAACGGAGTGGCCTGCGCGGCCGAATCGAAGGCGCTGCCATTGAGATCGAATGCCAGGCGCGGAATGACCCGGATCTCGCGGTCTGCAGCAAAGTTGCTCAAGAACGGCAGTTCCAGCTTCAACTGGCGCAGTTGGTGGACTTTGTCCACCGTGCGGTCATTGAAATCGATGGCCCCCCCCTGCAACGCAATGTTGTACAGCGCAAAGCGCAGTGGTGACGAAGGCTCTTCATCCGGCTTGCGCTGCTGCGCCAGGTGTGCCAGTACGTCATCAAAGTCAAACTCGCCAGGGGCGGTCTGGGTGATATGGATCACGGGGTCATCGACCTGCAGAGCGTCCAACACCGGAGCCAGGCGCCATAGGGATTGCAACTCTGCATCTATATAGATACGTGCGATCTGCACCTGGGGCGACTGGCCATCCTGCGACGCGATGGACAGCCCGCGCACGGTCGCCTCCAGCGACCAGGGCGCAAACTCCACCTTCGCCACCGTGACCCTGCGGCCCAGCGCCTCGGACGCGTGCTTTTCGATCTGCGCACGCGCAATCGGCGGGACCGCCAGCCAGGCCAGCAGCCACAGCCCCAGCAGTCCGGCCACAAGCCAGCTGGCACACCGGGCCCAGCGATTGCTTTTGATGGTTTGTATGGCTTGTGACACGCGGCACCCAATCCCTGGAACAACAGGCGCAATTGAATCAGCGAACACCTGGACGCCAATGTAAAAGAGTGCAAAAAGAAAGCCCGGTGAACGGAGTCCTTCCGTACACCGGGCTTGACGGCAGACGCAACGGTCTTTTGCCATCGTTTGCGTCGAGGAGAGGAGCGTCCCCGACGCAGGAGGCAAGGTATTGCCTCCAAGGGTTGCCTTGGAAGCGAGGTACCTGTTGCTCGGTGTGGCACTGACTGCCTTCCAACCAGCGGTTTCGCCCCTTCCGGCGTACGCCTGAATCGTTCAGGCAGCCCTAAGGTAGCAAATACCGCCGGCGCTTTCCAGCAGCTTCTTTCAATGAGCCCGCCAATGCGATTGCCACTTTCATTTGGCCGCTTAAGCCGCACCCCGCTACATGGCCCCCAAGGTGCTAGAAAAGTCACATTTCCTAATCTATTAACAGTGTGTTAATTATTTTTTTGTATAAAATATTGAATATTTAGTATTGACTTGGCATTTAGACCCCCTCTAGAATCCGCCATTCTTGAAAAACAGACCGTACAAACCCTAGCCGTCACCCGACACCATCTAGGAGAGTCCGCAAGCTTCCATGACGCAGCGCGCCATGGCACGGACCGAATGGCAGACCAATCCAAGCCAGCAAGCTGGCAAGACCGAGTCCTGCTGCACCCCCTGCCGGCGCAGCGCTCCACTGGGCTCGACTGAGAAAGGAAAAACGATGACAGCGTCAGGAAATGCGATTGCAAGTGCGCGCACCTTTGCCGCCGATGTGATCAACGGCTTTCTTGAAGTCACACACAACGGCTTCGCCCTGCTCGGGCTGGCCGTGGCCTTTGTGGCCATCGCCCTGAGCGCACGCCCGGACCTGCGTCAGGCTGGCGAGGACGAGTTGCGCGGCTGGCTGCATGAACGCCGCGTCGCAGAAGTCGGCTTCCCACTGGAGCCGACCGCCAGCGAACGCGCCGTGGCCATCAACCCCAAGAAGTTGCCGCGCGAACAGGCGGCCGTGGCCTTTTGGCTGAGCAAGAAGTACCGCGTGGCCCCGGAGCCGCTGGCTGCCCTGGTGACCGAGGCCTATGAGATCGGCAAGCGCACCAAGCTGGATCCGACCCTGATCCTGGCCATCATCGCCATCGAGTCCAGCTTCAACCCGTTTGCGCAAAGCTCCGTCGGCGCACAAGGCCTGATGCAGGTGATGACCAGCGTGCACACCGACAAGTACGAAGGTTTTGGTGGTCAGCTGGCCGCTTTCGACCCCGTGGCCAACCTGCGTGTGGGCGTGAAGGTGCTGCAGGAGTGCATTGCGCGCGCCGGCTCGCTGGAAGGCGGCCTGCGCTACTACGTGGGCGCCGCCAACCTGCCCCACGATGGTGGCTACGCTGCCAAGGTGTTGGCCGAGCATTTCCGCCTGCGCCAGGTAGCCGGGCGGCCCGCGGCTGCCACCCCGGTGCTGTCCACCAAGGCCCCGGCGGCCACCGAGATCGCCCCAACAGCCAAGCCTGCCGAAGAAAAAGTGGCCCTGCTCGACAGCGACGCCTGAATTCCCGGCGCTGGCGCGAAGCACCGTCCGCTACACTAGCGGGGCACGCAACTGGCGATAGGCGCGCAAGGCCCACCGGGCTGCGCTGCTGACGTGGAGACCCGCAAAAACAAGCCGTTTTTTGCAAACCACTGGGGAGCGTGCCGCGCGGAACAAGGCAGCGTTTGCCCCGCCGCGATCCGTCGTTCGCCTGGGCAGCCCTTGATTTCCAAGGGACTCTTAGTTCATCGGACTGCCATGTACCAACGCAATATTCTTGTCGAACAAACCGATCCCGAGGTGTGGGCCGCCATCCAGGCCGAGAACCTGCGCCAGGAAGAGCACATCGAGCTGATCGCCAGCGAGAACTACGCCTCGCCCGCCGTCATGGCGGCACAAGGCTCGCAGCTGACCAACAAATATGCCGAGGGCTACCCCGGCAAGCGCTACTACGGCGGCTGCGAAAACGTCGACGTGATCGAGCAGCTGGCGATTGACCGCATCAAGCAGCTGTTCGGTGCCGAGGCCGCAAACGTGCAGCCCAACTCGGGCTCGCAGGCCAACCAGGCCGTGCTGATGGCCTTCCTCAAACCCGGCGACACCATTTTGGGCATGAGCCTGGCCGAAGGCGGGCACCTGACGCACGGCATGGCGCTGAACATGTCGGGCAAGTGGTTCAACGTGGTCTCCTACGGCCTGAACGACAAGGAAGAGATCGACTACGACGCCTTCGAAGCCAAGGCGCGCGAAAACAAGCCCAAGCTGATCATCGGCGGCGCATCGGCCTACGCCCTGCGCATTGATTTCGAGCGCATGGCCCGCGTGGCCAAGGAAATCGGCGCCATCTTCTGGGTGGACATTGCCCACTATGCCGGCCTGGTGGTGGCGGGCGAGTACCCCAACCCGGTGCCGTTTGCCGACGTGGTAACCAGCACCACGCACAAGAGCCTGCGCGGCCCGCGCGGCGGCATCATCTTGATGAAGGCCGAGCACGAGAAGGCCATCAACAGCGCCATCTTCCCCGGCCTGCAGGGCGGCCCGCTGGAGCACGTGATCGCAGCCAAGGCCGTGGCCTTCAAGGAGGCGCTGTCGCCCGAGTTCAAGACTTACCAACAGCAAGTGGCCAAGAACGCCAAGGTGTTTGCCGAGACATTGACACAGCGCGGCCTGCGCATCGTCAGCGGCCGCACCGAGAGCCACGTCATGCTGGTCGACCTGCGCGCCAAGGGCATCACCGGCAAGGCCGCCGAGGCGGCCCTGGGCAAGGCGCATATCACCATCAACAAGAACGCCATCCCCAACGACCCCGAGAAGCCCATGGTGACCAGCGGCATTCGCGTGGGCACGCCGGCCATCACCACGCGCGGTTTCAAGGAAGAGGAAACGCGCATCACCGCCAACCTGCTGGCGGACGTGCTCGAGAACCCCAATGACGAGGCCCACCTGGCCGCCGTGCGCGAGAAGGTCAACGCGTTGACCAGTCGCTTCCCGGTCTATCGCTGAGCTGCGCCATGAAGTGCCCGTTCTGCAGCAATCAGGACACCCAGGTCGTCGAGACACGGGTGTCCGAGGACGGGAACTTCATCCGCCGCAGGCGCCAATGCGGTGCCTGCGAAAAACGCTTCACCACCTATGAGCGGCCGGACGTTCACTTCCCCACCGTGGTCAAGAAAGATGGCCGGCGTGTGGAGTATTCGCGCGACAAGCTGCTCGCCTCCTTCAAGCTGGCGCTGCGCAAGCGGCCGGTGAGCACGGTGCAGATCGATTCGGCCATCGAGCGCATCGAAGAGAAACTGCTGCAACTGGGCCAGCGCGAGGTGATCTCCAGCCGCATCGGCGAGCTGGTGATGCGCGAGCTCAAGAAGCTCGACAAGGTGGCCTACATCCGCTATGCCAGCGTGTACCGCAGCTTCGAGGACATTGATGAGTTCCGCGCTCTCGTCGATGAAGTCCGCAAGTAGTTCATCGCTTCTCTATTGATAGCTGTCAGCGCCCATAGCCTGGGCGCTACAGCCATTTTTCACTTAAACCTCTCGCGCGGACGCAATCGGCGGCACGGCCTGCCGCACGTCGCCGCACTGGGCACGGTGGCGCAGCGCGTGGTCCATCAGCACCAGGGCCAGCAGCGCCTCGGCAATCGGCGCGGCACGTATGCCCACACAGGGATCGTGGCGCCCCTTGGTAATCACCTCGGTGCTCTGGCCGTGGATGTCTATGGACTCGCGCGGACTGATGATGGAGCTGGTCGGCTTGATGGCCAGCTGCACCTCGATGTCCTGCCCGGTGCTGATGCCGCCCAGCACCCCGCCGGCGTTGTTGCTGGCAAAGCCCTGCGGCGTGAGCGAGTCGCCATGCACGGTACCGCGCTGGGCCACACTGGCAAAACCGGCGCCTATCTCCACGCCCTTGACGGCGTTCAGCCCCATCATCACGTAGGCGATGTCGGCGTCGAGCTTGTCATACAAAGGCTCGCCCAGGCCCACGGGCACGCCGGTGGCCTGCACGCGGATGCGCGCGCCGCAGGAGTCGCCGGACTTGCGTAGCGCGTCCATGTAGTCCTCGTAGGCCTGCACATCGGCCACCGGAGCAAAGAAGGGGTTGCGCGGCACATGCTCCCAGCTCTCGAAAGGGATGGCCAGCTCGCCCAGCTGCGTCATGCAGGCGCGAAACGCCGTGCCGTATTTTTCGGCCAGCCATTTCTTGGCCACGGCGCCGGCGGCCACGGTGGGCGCCGTCAGGCGCGCCGACGAGCGGCCGCCGCCACGCGGGTCGCGCAGGCCGTACTTGTGCCAATAGGCGTAGTCGGCATGACCGGGGCGAAAGCTCTGCGCGATGTCGCCATAGTCCTTGCTGCGCTGATCCTGGTTGCGGATCAGCAGCGCGATGGGCGTGCCGGTGGTCTTGCCCTGGTACACGCCGGAGAGGATCTCCACCGCGTCCGGTTCATTGCGCTGCGTGACATGGCGGCTGGTGCCGGGGCGGCGGCGATCCAGATCCTGCTGGATGTCGGCCTCTGACAGCTCCATGCCCGGCGGGCAGCCGTCGATCACGCAGCCAATGGCCGGGCCATGGGATTCACCGAAGTTGGTGACGCAAAACAGGGTGCCTAAGGTGTTGCCGCTCATGGGAACGCGATGCTCTTGAAACCGTTGAAACCATAAAAACAATAGCTGTTTGCGCTTTATACATAAGCGCAAACGGCTGATTTTGTTCAAACCTCAAGCTGCCGGCGGGGATTCTTCCTGCGGCCAGTCGCGGATATAGGCCTTGAGCAGCTTGTTCTCGAAGTTCTGGCTGTCCACCACGGCCTTGGCCACGTCGTAGAAGCTGACCACGCCCATCAGCATGCGCTTGTCCATCACCGGCATGTAGCGCGCGTGGCAGCCCAGCATCATGCGGCGCACCTCGTCCATGTCGGTCTCCAGCGTGCAGGTCACCGGCGCGTCGTCCATGCTGCTACGCACCAGGGTGGTGCCCACGCCGCCGCCGTTCTTCACCAGGCGCTGTATCACCTCGCGGAAGGTCAGCATGCCCACCAGGTCGCCATGCTCCATGACCACCAGCGAGCCTATGTCCTTCTCGGCCATGGTCTCCACAGCGCGCGCCAGCGGCTCGTCGGGATGGACGGTGTAGAGGGTGTTGCCTTTGAGGCGCAGGATGTCGCTGACTTTCATGGGGTATCTCCGAATGGTGCTGCAGGCGCTGCATGCAGGCTGCTTGCGAGGAAATATAGCCCACAATCACCAGCTGATTCACCGCTATCCACTACTTGGGAGACATGGATGCCCGGTTACTCCGACCCTGGCTTCGACACCCTGGCGCTGCATGCCGGCGCCCAGCCCGACCCCGCCACCGGCGCGCGTGCCGTGCCCATACACCTGACGGCCTCCTTCGTCTTCGAATCCAGCGACCAGGCCGCGGCACTGTTCAACATGGAGCGCCCCGGCCATGTCTACAGCCGCATCAGCAACCCCACCAACGCCGTGCTGGAGCAGCGCGTGGCGGCCCTGGAGGGTGGCGTCGGCGCCATCGCCACGGCCAGCGGCCAGGCGGCGCTGCACCTGGCCATCGCCACGCTGATGGGCGCGGGCGGGCATATCGTGGCCAGCACGGCGCTGTATGGCGGCTCGCAGAACCTGTTGAACTACACACTGCGCCGCTTCGGCATAGAGACAACGTTTGTGCAGCCCGGCGACCTGGACGGCTGGCGCGCCGCCATCCGCCCCAACACCCGGCTGCTGTTTGGCGAGACGGTGGGCAACCCCGGCCTGGAGGTGCTGGACATCCCCGCCGTGGCGCAGATCGCCCACGACGCCGGCGTGCCGCTGCTGGTCGATTCCACCCTCACCTCGCCCTGGCTCATCAAGCCCTTCGAGCATGGCGCCGACCTGGTCTACCACTCGGCCACCAAGTTCCTCTCGGGCCATGGCACGGTGATAGGCGGCGTGCTGGTCGATGGCGGCAGCTTTGACTGGGAAAAATCGGGGCGCTTTCCCGAGATGACCCAGCCCTACGACGGCTTTCACGGCATGGTGTTTGCCGAGGAAAGCACCGTGGGCGCCTTCTTGCTGCGTGCCAGGCGCGAGGGCCTGCGCGACTTTGGCGCCTGCATGAGCCCGCACACCGCCTGGCTCATCCTGCAGGGCATAGAGACCCTGCCGCTGCGCATGGAACGCCACATGCGCAACACCGAAAAGGTAGTGCAGTTCCTGGCCAGCCACCCGTTCGTGGCGCGCGTGGGCCATCCGCTGCTGCCATCGCACCCCAGCCACGCCCTGGCGCAAAAGCTGCTGCCGCGCGGCGCGGGCTCGGTGTTCAGCTTCGACATCAAGGGCAGTCGCGCCCAGGGCAAGGCCTTCATAGAAGCCCTGAAGCTCTTCAGCCACCTGGCCAACGTGGGCGACTGCCGCTCGCTGGTGATCCACCCGGCCAGCACCACGCACCACCGCCTGAGCAACGAGGCGCTGGCCGCCGCCGGCATAGGCCAGGGCACGATACGCCTGTCCATAGGCCTGGAGGACGCCGACGACCTGATCGACGACCTGAAGCGCGCACTGAAGGCCGCAGAAAAGGCAGGCGGCTGATGTACCTGCAAATCAATGGCGCGCAGACCTTTTGCCATACCGGCGGCAAGCCGTTTGATGCCGGCCAGCCCAGCGTGGTCTTCATCCACGGCGTGCTGTGCGACCACAGCGTCTGGGCCCTGCAAAGCCGCCATCTGGCGCACCACGGCTGGAACGTGCTGGCCGTGGATCTGCCCGGTCACAGTCGCAGCGGCGGCGAGGCGCCCGCCAGCGTGGAACAGGCAGCGGACTTCATCATCGCGCTGCTCGACACCCTCGGCGTGCAGCGTGCCGCGCTGGTGGGTCACAGCTGGGGTTCGCTGATCGCGCTGGAGGCCACGGCCCGGCTGGGCACGCGTGCGAGCCACCTGGTGCTGGTGGGCACGGCCTTTCCCATGAAGGTTTCGCCAGCGCTGATCGAATCGTCACTGAACGAGCCCGAGAAGGCGCTGAAGATGGTCAACATGTTCTCGCGCAGCAGCCTGGCCTCGCCCTCGGGCGCGGGCTTCTGGGCCTACGGCGCGGGCCTGGCCCTGGGTCGGCGCGTGCTGCGCAGCAACCCGCGGGTGAATGTGTTCCACCGCGGCTTCGTGGCCTGCGACAGCTATTGCGGTGGCGAGCAGGCGATCGCCGCCATTCAGTGCCCGGTGTTGTTTGCGCTGGGCGCGCAGGATCAGATGACGCCCCCGAAGGCCGCCCAGGGCCTGATAGCGACCGCGCGCGCCGCCGGCAAGATGGTGCAGGTGGCGCACCTGCCCGTGGGCCACAACCAGATGACCGAGACGCCGGAGGAGACGCTGCGCGCCATCGGCGATTTCCTGAACGCCCCGGCCTAAGGCATCAGGCCAACAGCCGGCACAGCTCGCGCAGGCTGGTCACCGTCGCCTGGGGCGGCGTGCCCTGCGGCCAGGCGGCCTGCGCCGGGTTGAGCCAGGCGGCCTGCATGCCTGCATCCAGCGCACCTCGGGCGTCGAGCAGCGCATCGTCGCCCACATGCAGCACCGCGCCGCTGGTCACGCCCGCTGCCTGCGCCGCGGCGTGGAAGATGCGCGCATCGGGCTTGGCCACCCCCAGGCGCGCAGCGCTCAGGCTGTCCTTGAAGTAGCGCCCAATGCCTATGTGGTGCACGTCGGCATTGCCGTTGGACAAGGCCACCACGGGGTAGCGCGCGGACAGGAATTCCAGCGTCTCCAACGCATCGTCGAACAGCTCCACGCGCTGGCGCTCGGCAAAGAAGAGGTCGAAGGCCGGCTCGGCCAGCGCGGGATCGTCCCCCGCCTGGGTCAGTGCCAGGCGGATCGACTCGCGCCGCAGCGCGCTCAAGTCCAGCCGCAGGTCGGGGCGCAGCTCGTTCATGCGCACGCGGATGGCGCGCAGCGCCGGGGCGTCACCAAACAGCGCCGCCGTGGCCGGGGCATGGGTCGCCAGCCAGCCGGCCAGGGCCGCCTCGGCCCGTGCAATGGTGGGCCATACGGGCCATAGCGTGTCGTCCAGGTCGATGGTGATGGCGCGTATGCGCGCGGTGTCAAGGCTTGTTACCACAATTGATCCACAGCAAAACTCAGGGAGGCGGCCAGGGCACAATGGCGCGCCGTGACGCAGCGCAACATTTTCTCCACCCTCCGCCAGCCGGGCATGGTACTCGCCATGCTGGCCCTGCTGGCGCAGCTGTGGATGGTGCAGGCCAGCGCCCGGCACTGGGCCGACATGGCCACCCAGGCGCTGTTCAGTGCCGACATTTGCTCGGTACACGGACAGGCTGGCAGCCCCGGCCCGCAAGGCGACGAGCAGCCCATGGGCGGGATGCAGCATTGCCCGGTCTGCAGCGTTGCCGGCGCCAGCTTTATCGCCAGCGGCGGCAGCACGGCCACGCTGCCGCGCGCGCCACAGGGCCCGCCCCCGAGCCATCACGACAGCCAGCCCCAGCGCGAGTCCAAGCGGCTGCGCCCGCCGGCCCAGGGGCCGCCACAGGCCACGGCCTGAGACCCGTTCTCTTCCTGTCTTCGTGATGCAGCCAGCCCCGCCGGGGCCTGGCTGTGCCCGGGCCCGCGCCCGCATTCCGCACCAGTTTCAAACCCATGATTTCCAAGACCCGCATTCTTCGCGGCGACGGCCCGCTGCACGGCTGCGCCCTGCTCCCTCTTGCCGCCCTGCTGGCAAGCCTGCCCCTGGCGGCCACAGCACAGCAGGACACTGCCCTGCAAACCATCACCGTCACCGCCACACCCGTCAACGAAACCCCCGTGGCCGTAAGCGAAGCGCGGCAGCGCGAAATCCGGGCAGCGCGCCCCGCCAGCAGCGACAGCGCCCAGCTGTTACGCAACCTGCCCGGCGTCAGCCTGTCGGGCGCGGGCGGCGTGTCCAGCCTGCCCAGCGTGCATGGCCTGGCCGACGACCGCCTGCGCATACAGGTGGACGGCATGGATCTGATCTCTGCCTGCGGCAACCACATGAACCCGCCGCTGTCCTACATAGACCCCACGCGCGTGGGCAGCGTGCGCCTGTTTGCCGGCATCACGCCGGTGAGCGTGGGCGGCGACAGCATCGGCGCCACCATCCAGGTGGAATCCGCGCCGCCGACCTTCACCGCGCCGGGTGAGCCGGCACGCATCTCCGGCGAGGCCGGCGCTTTCTGGCGCAGCAACGGCGACGCGCTGGGAGCGCATCTGGCGGCGTCGTATGCAGCCGAGCAATTCAGCCTGCGCTACGACGGCTCCACCGCCCAGGCCGACAACTACAAGGCCGCGCGCAGCTTCAAGAGCGCCGGCCCGGCCGCCAGCGACAAGCCCACGCAATGGCTGGGCGGCGACGAGGTGGGATCGAGCAGCTACAAGACGCGCAACCACGCATTGACCATGGCCTGGCGCGGCAACACCGACCTGGTGGAGCTGCGCCTGGGTCTGCAGGACATTCCCTACCAGAACTACCCCAACCAGCGCATGGACATGACGCGCAACGACAGCCGGCAGTTCAACCTGCGCTACCAGGGCCAGTTCGGCTGGGGCCGGCTGCATGCCCGCGCCTACCACGAGAACACGCGCCACGCCATGAACTTTGGCGCCGACAAGCAGTTCTGGTACGGCCCCGCGGGCAACGTACCCGGCATGCCCATGGACACCGAGGGCCGCACCAGCGGCGTGCAGCTGCGCGGCGACGTGGAGCTGTCGGAGCGCGACACGCTGCGCGTGGGCGTGCTGGCGCAGCGCTATCGGCTGGACGACTGGTGGCTGCCCTCGGGCGGCGGCATGGCGCCGAACACCTTCTGGAACATCCGCGACGGCCAGCGCGACCGCCTGGAGGCCTTTGCCGAATGGGAGGCGCGCTGGAGCCCGCAATGGCTCACCCAGATCGGCCTGCGCGCCGGCCAGGTGCGCATGGACAGCGGCGCCGTGCAGGGCTACAACAGCGGCTACGCGGCCGAGGCCAACGCCTTCAACGCCCGCGACCGCCAGCGCACGGATCACAACCTGGACTTCACCGCGCTGGCGCGCTACACGCACAACGACCAGGCCAGCTACGAGTTCGGCTTTGCGCACAAGACGCGCTCGCCCAACCTGTACGAGCGCTACACCTGGTCCACCGGCGGCATGGCCATGCGCATGATCAACCTGGTGGGCGACGGCAATGGCTACGTGGGCAACCCAGACCTGCGCCCCGAGGTGGCCAACACCTTGAGCGCCACGGCCGATTGGCATGACACCACGGGCGAGCGCTGGGGCGTGAAGCTCACGCCCTATGTCACGCGCGTCAACGACTACATAGGCGCCGAACGCTGCACGGGCGGCCTGGGCGCCATGACCTCCTGCACCGCGGCCAACGCCGGCGCCACGCAGGGCTTTGTCTACCTGCGCTTTGCCAACCAGGACGTGCGCCTGCACGGCCTGGACCTGTCGGGCTTTAGCCGGTTGGGCGACAGCGCCGCCTGGGGCCGCTTCACGCTGCACGGCATGCTGGGCTATGTGCGCGGCAAGGATAGGCGCACGGGCGACCGCCTGTACGCCATCATGCCGCTGAACGCCCGGCTGGCCCTCGCCCACGACCAGGGTGGCTGGAGCAGCATGGCCGAGCTGCTGATGGTGGGCGCCAAGAAGCATGTTTCCGACCTGCGCAACGAGGTTCCCACCGCCGGCTATGCCCTGTTGAACCTGCGCACCAGCTACGAGTGGCAGGCCTGGCGCCTGGATCTGGGCGTGGACAACGTCTTCAACCGCTTCTACCAGCATCCCCAAGGCGGCGCTTACCTGGGTCAGGGCGCCACCATGGCGGGCACGGCAGTGCCTTGGGGGGTATCGGTGCCCGGCATGGGCCGATCCTTCTACCTGGGGGCGACGGTGAAGTTCTGACGGCATATGGCCCGCGGCGCAGCGCAAGCGCGCGGCGGGCTTTTGACGCATCGCCGCATTCCTCCCGCGCGTGGGCGAAAATCGGCCATGGACTTACAAAAAGAACCGGCCCCGGGCCCCGCGCATGACACTGCCGTCTTGCTCTGCAACCTGGGCACGCCCGATGCCCCCACCGCACCGGCGCTGCGCCGCTACCTGGCGCAATTCCTCTCCGACCCGCGCGTGGTCGAGATACCGCGCGCCGCCTGGCTGCCGATACTGCACGGCATCATCCTGCGCACGCGGCCGGCGCAATCGGCCGCCAAGTACGCCAGCATCTGGACCGACGAGGGCTCGCCCCTGGCGGTATGGACGCACAAGCAGGCCGTGATGTTGCGCGGCTGGCTGGGCGAGGCGGGCATACAGGCCCAGGTACTGCCCGCCATGCGCTACGGCCAGCCGGCGATTGCCGCGCAGCTGCAAGCCCTGCAGGATGCTGGCGTGCGCCGCGTACTCGTGCTGCCGCTGTACCCCCAGTACTCCGCCACCACCACCGCCAGCGTGGTGGATGCCGTGAATGCCTGGACGGGCGGCGCGCGCCATTTCCCCGAGCTGCGCTTCGTGAACGACTACCACGACCACCCCGGATACATCGCCGCCCTGGCCGCCAGCGTGCGCGCCCACTGGCGCCGCGAAGGGGCGCGCGGCGACAAGCTGGTGCTGAGCTTTCACGGCATACCCGAGCGCAACGTGCGCCTGGGCGACCCCTACGCCGACCAGTGCCGCAGCACCGCGCATTTGCTGGCGCAGGCCCTGGGCCTGGCCGACGACGAGTGGCTGCTGACCTTCCAGTCGCGCTTTGGCCGCGCCAGGTGGCTGGAGCCCTACACCCAGCCCACGCTGGAGCGGCTGGCGGCCGCCGGCCTGGCCAGCGTGGACGTGCTCTGCCCGGGCTTTGCCGCCGACTGCCTGGAGACGCTGGAAGAAATCAACATGGAGGTGCGCGAGGCCTTCCTGCACGCCGGTGGCAAGCGCTTTGCCTACATCCCCTGCCTGAACGACAACCGCGAGTGGATCACCGCGCTGTCCAGCATCGCCCAGACCCATCTGGCGGGCTGGACAGCGCCCGCCGCCAAGGTACAGCCATGACGCCACCCTGCCCCCGGCTCGCCCCCGAGCAACTGCGCCTGCACATCGCCCCCCAGAGTCTGGGCTTTGCCGACACGCGCGCGCTGGTGGGCGAGCCCCTGCCCTGGATAGGCCAGCAGCGCGCCTTCGAGGCGGCGCGCTTTGGCCTGGGCCTGCAGCAGCCCGACTACCACCTGTTCGTGCTCGGCGAGGTCGGCAGCGGCCGCGCATCGCTGATGCGCCAGGCCATGAAAGAAGCGGCCGCCGGCCGGCCCGTGCCGCCGGATCTGTGCTTTCTGCACGACTTCGATGCCACGGAGCGGCCACGGGCACTGCGCCTGCCCGCCGGCCAGGGGCGCCAGCTGCGCGATCAGATTGCAGCCTGGAGCCGTCTGCTGGAGGCCGAGATCCCGAAGCGCCTGGCCGCACCCGATGTGAAGAGCGAGAGCGAACGCATTGTCAAGCGCTACCAGAGCGATGAGGCGCAGGCCTTCGGTGAGCTGGCCGAGTTTGCGCGCGCGCGGCGCTTTCGCCTGGTGCGCGACGAGGGCCAGATGCTGTTCACGCTGCTCGGCCCCGGCGGCGAGGAACCCCTGACCGAGGCCGAGGCAGCTGCGTTGAGCGCACCGCAGCGCAGCGCCCTGGAGGAGTCCGAGCAGGAGCTGCGCGCCGAGATCGTGCGCTTTCTCGACCGCACCCGGCCGCTGGAGCGCGCACGCGACGAGGCGCTGGCGCAGCTGCTGCGCCAAAGCGCCGGCCCGCTGGTCACGCATGGGCTGGACGATGTGCGCCAAGGCCTGCGCAAGCAGATCAAGGACACGGTCAAGCTCGGGCGCTGGCTCGATCAGGTGGAAGAGCAGGTGCTGGACAACCTGGATCTGTTCGTGCCCCACGAGGGCGGCCAGGGCGAGGACGCGCTGGAGGACGAGCGCCGCGAGCAACTGGCCGATCTGCTGGCGCTATGCCAGGTGAACCTGGCGGTGGACAACACCGGCCTGGCTGGTGCGCCGGTGCTGGTCGAGGACAACCCGCAGGTGCGCAACCTGTTCGGCCATATCCAGTACGAATCCGGCGAGGACGCACCGTATGCGGACTTTTCCGGCATCCACGCCGGTGGCCTGCTGCGTGCCCATGGCGGCTTTCTGATGCTGTTTTTGCGCGACCTGGCGGGCGACGCGCCGCTGTGGGAGCGGCTGCGGCGCTTTCTGCGCTGCAACCGCGTGAGCATAGAAGACCAGGCCGCCGGCCACGGCAGCGGCGCCCCCGTGGCGCTGCAGCCTGAAGGGGTGGACGTGGAGGTCAAGATCGTGCTCGTCGGCTCGGCCGCCGAGTACTACCTGCTGCAGGACGGCGACGCCGATCTGGCGCGGCGTTTTCGCGTGAAGGTGGACTTTGCCGAGCAGTTTCGCGCCAGCGACGCGACGCACCATGCCAGCTGCGTATTCCTCGCGCGCTCCTGCGCGCGCCGCGGCCTGCCGCACTGCACGGCCGCGGCGGCGGCGCGCCTGTTGGAATTCACGCACCGCGAGGCCGACGACCAGGCGCGCCAGAGCGCCAGCTTTGCCAGCCTGGAGGCGCTGCTGGTGGAGAGCTGCGCCCAGGCACGCGCACGCGCGGCGCAGCTGACCGATGCGCGCGACGTGGATGCGGCCCTGGCCGCCCGGCGTACGCGCCACAACGCGCCCGAGGAGGCGCTGCACGAAGCGATTGCCGAGGGCGAGCTGCTCATCACGCTGGAGGGCATGCGCGTGGGCCAGCTCAACGCGCTCACGCAGATCGACATGGGCGACTACCGCTTCGGCTTTCCGGTGCGCATCACCGCACGCACGCACGCCGGGCGCGAGGGCGTGGTGAACATCGAGCGCGAGGTGGAGATGTCCGGCCCCATCCACGACAAGGGCGTGCTCATCCTGCAGAGCTATTTGAGCGCGCTCTTCGGCCACCTGGCGCCGCTGGCGCTGAACGCCTCCATCGTCTTCGAGCAGGAGTACAGCGGCATCGAGGGCGACTCGGCCTCCTGCGCCGAGCTGTATGCGCTGCTGTCCTCGCTGTCGGGCCTGGCGCTGCGCCAGGACATCGCCGTGACCGGCGCTCTCAACCAGCATGGCGAGGTGCTACCCGTGGGCGGGCTGAATGAAAAGATAGAGGGCTGGTATCGCGTCTGCGCGCAGGCCGGCCTGACGGGCACGCAGGGCGTGCTGATCCCGGCGCGCAACCAGCGCCACCTGATGCTCTCGCCCCAGGTGGTTGAGGCGGTGGCCGCCGGGCAGTTCCATGTGCATGCCGCTCAGCATGTCAGCGAAGGCGTGGCGCTGCTCACCGGCCACGACGCGGGCCTGGCACCCGGCGAATGCCTGCCGGGCAGCGTGCATGCGCGCGCCGAGGCCACGCTGCTGGCCTACCGCCGCGCCTGGCAGGCGATGGCGCTGGGGCGCCGCTTGCCCCAACGCGGGCGTTGATCAGGGGTGCCGGATCAGCGCTCCATCCACCACTGGATGACGATCTTCGCCAGGTAGCCGATGAAGCCCACGCCCAGGCCGAGAAAGATGACGAAGGTGCCAAACCTGCCGGCCTTGGACTCGCGCGCCAGCTGCAGGATGATGAACACCATGAACAGGATGAAGGCCCCCACCCCGTAGGTGAGGAAGAAATGGGCTATTTGCTGTTCTGTGTACCCAAAAATCACAATAACTTCCTACCAACAATCCCAGAAGCCTCAAGGCGCAGGCGCGTCGAGCGGCGCAAACGCCGAGGCATCGACCAGCTCGCGATACGCATGCCAGCTGGCGTGGCCCAGCAGCGGCATCACGACCACCAGCCCGATCAGCAGCGTGCCCAGGCCCAGCAGGGTCAGCACCACGATCAAGGCCGCCCACAGCGCCATGGGCACCGGGTTGGCCAGCACCACGGCCCAGCTGGTCAGCACGGCCTGGCGCACGGTGATGCGCCTGTCCAGCAGCAACGGCATGGCCACCACGCTGGACGCAAAAATGGGCGCGGCCAGAAAACTGCCCAGCGCCAGCCAGATGGCAAACAACGCCCCTTCGCGGGCCAGCACCACATGGCGCACAAAGTCCATGGGGGTGTCCACCGGCACCGGCGACAGGGTGTAGATCAGCGATGCCGAGATCGCCACCCAGCCCGTCGCCGCCAGCGACAGCAGCAGGCCAAAGCGCACCAGGCTCCAATAGCCCTGGTGCTGCGCCTGCCCCGCGTGGCTGCGCTGCCAGCTCGCCCAGGTCTGCCACACCAGGCCCAGGCCCACGCGCTCGCCGCGCTCCAGGGCACGGCTGATGGCGTACAGGCTGGTGGCCAGCATAGGCCCGACGATCAAAAAACCCGACAGGGTGCCCGCCACGAACCAGAAACGGTTGTACCCCAGCGACAGGATGGCGGCGCCCAGCAAGGCCAGCACCAGCCCATGGGCCAGGCTCAACAGCGGCGCGCGCGCAATGTCGCGCAGCGCCAGCGTCAGCCACGCGAGCGGCCGCAGCAGGCCTATGGTGCGCACCTGGGGCAGGACAAGCGGCGAAGCAGGACGGTTTCGGAGGCTGTGGGGCATGGGACGCGGCTGGGCAATGACCGGCGCAGTCTACTGCACCCGGGCAGCCACCCATGGCACATGTGGCGCAGGGAGCGCTTATGAATAATTGGCATAAGAACAAGTCAATTCTGTAGTTTGCAAGCAGAAGGACAACCCACACAATCACGCCCAATGTTGAACCCTGCCCCAGGACTGGCCATGAAGAAACTGCTTGCCCTCGCCGCCCTCGCCACGGCCTTTCACGCCGCCTGGGCCGCGCAACCCCTGCTCACCCCCGCCGAGCTCAGCGCCCAGCAGGCGCAGGCGAGCGCCCCGCGCGTGATCGACATCCGCGACCCGGCCAGCTACAGCGCCCAGCACATCCCCGGCGCCATCAACGCCCCCTATGGCAAATGGCGCGGCCCTGCCAGCAACCCCGGCGAGCTGCTGGACGCACCCAAGCTCACCGAGCTGGCGCAGTCCCTGGGCCTGACGGCCAGCACGCATGCCGTCATCGTCTCCACCGGCGCCGACGCCACCGACTTTGGCGCCGCCGCGCGCGTGTACTGGACGCTGAAGCTGCTGGGCCTCAAGGAGCTGTCCATCCTCAACGGCGGCATGAAGGCCTGGACCGATGCCAAGCTGGCGCAAGACCAGGCCGTGCCCCAGGTGGCGCGCAGCCAGTACCAGCCGCAGATCGACACCAGCCTGCTGGCCACACGCGAGGATGTGGGCCAGCACATCAAGCTGAGCAACGCCGCGCTGGTCGATTCGCGCCCTGACGCATTCTTTTTGGGCAAGACACGCGCGCCCGCCGCCAAGCTGGCCGGCACCCTGCCCGGCGCCCAGCAGCTCGACTTCAACCAGTGGTTCCTGCCCGGCACTGCGACCTTCGTGGACAAGAGCGCGGCGCAGAAGATTGCCGCCCAGGTCAAGCGCGAACAGGGCCAGGACATGGTGGCCTTCTGCAACACCGGCCACTGGGCCGCGACCGACTGGTTTGGCCTGTCCGAGGTCGCCGGCCTGCCGGGCGTGAAGCTCTACGCCGGCTCCATGGTGGACTGGACCCAGTCCAAGGACACGCCGCTGATGGCCAACCAGCCCAGCCGCTTCGAGGCCCTGGCCTATGACGCCAAACAGTGGTGGGAACGCAAGTCCAAGTAATACCGTTTCTAAATCACCCGTGTCGTTGTTACTTCGCCTTGTCGTGCTACAGCACTGCCTGCGGCTTCGCGCCTAGACACGAATGATTTGGAAACGGAATAAGGCCGCAGGCCAATCACCGATTTATAGTAAAAACGGCTGCCAGCGCTTGATGGAAAAGCGCTGGCAGCTCACTTTTTTATAGAACTCTTGCTTCCCATGAAACGACTCCCCCTCGCGGCCGTGCTGGCCGTTTTCACTGGCTGGCTGCTGTGGAGCGTGTCGACGCGCCAGGCGGCCCTGTTTGCCGTGGGGCTGGGGCTGGGCGCGGTGCTGGCGGGCCAGCGCTTTGGCTTCACCACCGGCTGGCGCATGCTGATCGAGCAGCGTGACGCCAGCGGCGTCATGGGCCAGCTGCTGCTGTTGGCACTGGCCGCGGCCCTGGCCATGCCGCTGCTGGGCCATTACCCCGAGCTCACGGCCGCACTCGGCCCGCCCAGCGTCAGCCTGCTGGTGGGCGCGTTTGTCTTCGGCCTGTGCATGCAGATTGCCGACGGCTGCGGCAGCGGCACGCTGTACAAGGCCGGGTTGGGCATTCCCATGAACGCTGCCATCCTGCCGCTGTTTGCGCTGGGCAGCTTTCTGGGCTCGCTGCACCTGGGTTTCTGGCTGGATCTGGGGCGCGTGCAGCCCGTGGGCCTGGTCAACCAGTTCGGCTGGGTGCAGGCGCTGCTCATCACCCTGGCCGCTCTGGCCCTGGCGGCCGTGGCCGTGCGCTGGTACGTGGGCCGCGCCAGCCAGGCCGCGGGCCAGGCGCCCAAGCCGCTGCTGGTGCGCAAGTGGATGCTGGGCGCGGTGCTGCTGGCGCTGCTGGCCACGGCAAACCTGCTGATTGCCGGCCAGCCCTGGGGCGTGGTCTACGGCTTTGGCCTGTGGGCGGCAAAACTGGCCCAGGCCACGGGTGCGGCGGATCTGGCGGGCAACTGGTTCTGGAGCCAGGGCGGCAACGCCGCACGCCTGCAGGAGACGGTGCTGATGGACGTGACCAGCATCACCAACATCGGCATCCTGGGCGGCGCGCTGTGGGTGTCGGCGGGCAAGGCCACCACGGCCAAGCCCTTGAACGGCACGCAATGGGCCGTGGCTCTGGTGGCCGGCCTGGCGCTGGGCTACAGCTCGCGCCTGGCCTTTGGCTGCAACGTGGGCGCCATGCTGTCGGGCATCTCCACGGGCAGCATCCACGGCTGGATCTGGGTGCCGCTGGCCTTTGCCGGCACCATCTTCGGCCTGCGCATCCGCCGCCATTTCGGCTTTTGAAGTACCCGCATCACGCCATGA
>Ga0116169_1000400_pt1 | contig 45901 bp, 36 predicted proteins | sample AD_UKC130_MetaG_FD_89796 | JGI IMG/M metagenome (GOLD analysis project Ga0116169, IMG submission 89796) | Active sludge microbial communities of municipal wastewater-treating anaerobic digesters from Canada - AD_UKC130_MetaG | ecosystem: Engineered > Bioreactor > Anaerobic > Digestate | place...
AATCATAATAACTAAGTCTGATCTCACCTGACCATCTTTAAAAATCTCAGGCCTGGCCGCAGGTGTTTCCGCTAAGCGGTCAAGGAGTTCTATGAGATCTGGATTCTCATTAAAGACCAGTTCTTTTTCCTTAGCGCCAAATAATTCACGAAAAGGAGCAAAGAACTTAACTTTAACTTTTACCGGCGGCATATGTTGACTCCCGTTAACTTTACTTTTTTTTAACCTTCTTGTTCCACCAGACCCGATCCAGTTTATTATTATGCTTTAATCCAAACAGACAATGCAATTAGATATGATGCCAAGCCTCCAGAAACCAAGGAAACCGTCTATATTTCCTATTTTTTTATACAAGATAGGCGCTCGCTGGTCAACAAATAATCAGCCAGTGACCGGCCAAACAATCAAATAATCAGGAAATAAGGATTGTGCCTCCTGTTTATTCTTTGTTTATTAAATGACTCTGGGATACATGACAGCCCCGATCAGAACCAGAATAATGGTGGCGGCAGTCAGCACCACCAGATCAAACCCAATCTGATAGCTGCCTGTTCCACCAGCCAGCATCAATTGCCTCAAGATGTCAACCTCATAGGTCAAAGGATTAAGATGAGAAACGACTTGAAGCCAGGAAGGCATAATGGAAATTGGATAGATAGCGTTACTGGCAAAAAATAGCGGCATGGTTAAGACCTGGCCCAGGCCCATAAAGCGCTCCCTCGTTTTAACGATGCAGGCAATGATCAGGGAAAAGGTTGAAAAAAGAGCCGAGCCAAGAACAACCGCTACAGCCACACCAAGCAAAGACAGCAGATTGAAGTTCAAATGGACCCGGAGCAAAAGTGCGATGATAACGACAATCAGGCCCTGGGCCAGCCCTCTTACGCCAGCTGATAAAGCTTTGCCCAGCACCAGCGCCGCCCGTGGCGTTGGACTGACTAAAAATTTATGAACGACACCCAGATCCTTTTCCCAGATGATAGATATTCCATAGAAAATAGCGATGAACAAAACACTCTGAGCCAGAATGCCAGGCGTCATAAAATCAAGGTAAGGTAAATTCCCGGTAGGTATGGCCCTGACCCGGGTAAAGACCTGGCCAAAGATCAGCAACCACAGGGCCGGTTGAACTGCCCGGGTAAAAAGTTCGGTTGGGTCATGCCGCAGCTTTCTTATTTCCAGTTCAGTTAAAACTATGGTTTTATAGCTGAAAGAATAGATTTGCTGGAACAATGATTGTAAAAACTTCATGATTTACTCCTTGAATCCTGGGAGCTTTATTCCCTGTTAATATATTTGTGGACTGCTGGACTGTTAGGCTCCTGGCCGGTGGCTTCTATACTTCTGGTGAATTTGCTCAGCCTAAGCGCCGGGCTACGCGCCTCGTTCTGGACACATCTCGAAAGTTTCCGCCATTATCCAGCTCGTTCCCGGTATAATGGATAAAAACATCATCAAGCGTCACTTCCTCACCCTGGCCTACCGCTGCTTTTAATTCCTGAGGAGAGCCCAGGGCTGCTATCTCTCCCAGGTGCATGATGGCTACCCGGCTGCAAAGCTCATCAGCTTCATCCATGAGATGAGTGGTTAAAAAAATCGTCGTTCCAAATTGCTGACGAAGATTTATGATGTGCTCCCAGACCGTTCGCCTGGCCGCCGGGTCGAGCCCGACGGTTGGTTCATCCAGGAAAAGAACGCGCGGGTGATGAAGCATGGACTGGGCAATTTCCAGCCGCCTGATCATTCCACCGGAATAGTGGCGAACAAGTTTATCAGCCACTTCCTCCAGACCCATGTAATGTAAAGCCTGCCTGACCCGATTTTCACGCTCCCGGCGCGGCACATCGTAGAGCTTGGCAAAAATCATTAAATTTTCATAACCGGTCAAAGTGCTGTCAGCCGAAATCAATTGTGGAACATAGCCAATCACCTTTCTGACCTGAGCAGCCTGATGGCGAATGTCAAAACCCGCCACCATCGCCTGGCCAGACGATGGTGGGAGGAGAGTGGTCAGCATTTTTATGGTCGTTGTCTTACCGGCACCATTTGGACCCAGCAATCCAAAAATTTCGCCATCATCGATGGTAAGAGATAGGTGGTTGACAGCCAGAAGCTCACCAAAGCGCCTGGTTAAATCCCTGGTTTCGATAATCTTCATAGTCGTCGTCCTTTTGGTCTCAAATCTCTTTTTTCTTTTGGGGATCGATCAGACGTCTTCGGAAAGACCAAAGCCTCGAGCAGTAACTCGAACCCCTCATCGATCTTCTGAATTTCTTCCGGGGACAAATCGGTCAAGAGTTCTTTGAGGTTTTTGAGGGTGGCCTTTTCTGCTGAGGTCAACAGTTTCCTACCCTGGCGGCTTAAATAAAGCTCAATCTGCCGCCTGTCTTCCAGCCCCGATTCCCTGACTATTAAGCCCCGTCTGACCAGATTATCAACCATCCTGGAAGCTGTGGCCTGGGATAATCCATAGTGAGCAGATAGAGCTGAAAGCGAAGAGCGCGGGTGGCGACGGAAAAAAAGAAGGGTGCGAAATTGAGCTAAAGACAAATCTGACCGGCGGTGCTGCCTCATCTTCGACCGGATATAGCCCATCAGCCTGGGTATTCCTTCCATCAGCCTGACAGCCAGTTCTTCAATTTTATCTTCCATTTAATTAGCCTTTATAATTATTAGCTTTTCTAATTAATTTTAAAATATACCTGGAAATTTCAGATCTGTCAATGACTGAACAAAAAGGCTTCTTTCTTTCCCCGCTGATCTTGAATCTTGTTTTTTCAAAGAATAAAAATCGTCCACAAAATTCTGCCACTGCCTAAACCTTGAGTGGACCATATAGCTAAGTGATTTTTGGCGTAAGCAACCTTTGCTGGTCAACAAATATAAGCCGGTGACCACCAACCAATCAAATAATCAGGAAATATGGATTGCGTCCCCATTTTAACGGGCGATGACCAACATATCGCCACCTGTCAGGTTGACTGGCCGGCCCTGTACTCCGAGGACCTGAATTGAGGAAAGCCCGACCCTCGTCTCACCTGCTGCCAGTACTTCAAAAACCAGCATCGCCAGATTACCATTTTTTGCACCCCTGGCCGGATCAGGCGAGGAAAAGCCTATGACGGCCAGCCCCGAAGAAGCACTTATATCCTGGAGAAAAGAGCCTTTATCACCTAACTGGCTAACCAGGTCTCCTCTTTGGATTTCTTTCAGCCTCAACATTCTTGAATCATAGTTCAGGTTCAAAGATAGGGAAGTTATATCGACTGGCGAGTTGATAGCCAGGCGGACATTTAATGTATAGCCAACTGGCACTTCAGCTCGAGCGGGCAAAAGCGACACTGTTCCCGCCTGAGCCTCCGCTTCGACGGCTTCTTCCACCGGCACTTCTACCCCGGCCTCAACCGGAGGAATAACTTCTTCAGTACCGCCGGCCACTGCTTCGCCTGTCTGGGTTTGAATTCCAAAAGATGAGCCGGCATTGTCAATCCACAGCGGCTGACTGTCTTCCGGCTTTAACGGCATCGTCCTGATAATATGCGGAGTTATGGTCAGGATCACATCAGTCTGGTCAACTGTCCGGTCAGTGCTCGAAAAAAGGCTGCCCAGAATGGGGATATTTTTCAGTCCGGTCACTCCCTTCAGAGATTTCCGCTCCTCATCCTTGAGTAACCCGGCCAGTAAATTGGTTTCGCCATCCTTGAGTCTGATCACATTCTTGACTGATCGGGTAGAAATAATGGGAATATCGGCGATTCCCGTGCCACCGATGGCTGTAATTTTGACTTCCATTTCCAGACTGACCTCATTTTCCTGATGCAACCTTGGCTTGATATTAACTTCAATGCCAACATCCTGATACTGATAGGAAACAATTGGTTGCTGGCTGATACCACCGGCAGCAATCGGAGTAAAGGTTGTACTTGGAATCGGTACTTGCTGACCAACCAGATATTTTATTTCCTCGCTGTCAACTCCTCTTAGCCTTGGCTGGGCGATAATTTTGGTATCAGAATCGGTCTCTATAAACTGAAGGAGAACCGAGGGCAGGGTTATCTGAAAATTTTCTGATTTAGACAGATTAAAGCCTTCCAGCGGCAACCAGTTATCAGTTGGAAATTCAGTCAGCCCGCCCGTATACCTGATGCCACCATAGCTCTGGCTAAATTGTGTGCCGATAGTTTGTAGTCTTGTCCTGGAGACTTCCATGATCTCCAGATCAATAATTACCTCGCCCTTAGGCTTATCCCAGGACTGAAGCAGTTTCTCGGCCAGGGCCACGACTGTTGCTGTGTCTCTGATGGTCAGCGAATTTCTTGTTTTGTCAACAATAATGCTGGGGCTTTTATACTGAGTCCGCAGGATAGAAGCCAGCTGATTTTGTACGTCCTGGGCATTTATGTTAGAGAGGTAGATAGTTTTAATGGCGTTGACTTCATATTGATTTCGCTTTTGCGGGTTGTCAGGAATGATGATCGCCGTTCGCTCATCAATCACCCGGTAGAAAGCCCGCCCGGTCAGACAGAGTGAATTAATAGCCTGTTCAACAGTCTGGTCGGTTAAATCAATTGAAACAGGTAAATCACGGAATTGTTCATCAAACAAAAAGTTGATACCGCTGAACTTTCCCAGAGCCTGGAAAATTGCGCGCAAAGAGGCATCGGTAAATTTCAATTTAAGTTTCTCCGGGGGATATTTCAATTTTACCGGTGATTCAATCACCACTTCCTTCGGCTTCACCTCAACCGGTGGTTTTACCCCGGCCAGGGCTTGATACTCGGCCAGAATCAGCCTGTTGGCTGGATCGTAGAAGAGAGCCTTCTTATATTGATTAAGCGCTTCTTCTTTTCTGCCCTCAGCTGCCAGACGCCTGGCTTTTTCGGCAGCATCAAGGGCAGCCATGGCTTTTGTCCGAAAAAGAGCCAGACGGTAAACTGACTCTTTGGGATTTTCCAGCATTGCCTGCTCATAATATTTAATGGCTTCATCATAATTCTTATTGATCTCAGCCTGATTGCCGAGCTTATAAGACTGACTGAAAGTGGCACAGCCCAGTATATTTATGACCAGAAAGCCAAGAAAAAGCCAGTGGAATTTTCTCGGTCTGATTTTATTCATCATTGTTCTCCTTTACCTTAATCTTCCGGGAGTTGCCCTGGCTATCCCTGATTAAAACCTCTTCGGGAGTGATTTTAACCAGCTTGAGACCGGGAATAATCTCCTCTCCCTCGGCCAGGGCTAAGGCCTGGCCATCAATCAGGATTAAAGCCAGCGCCTTCTGTCCGGAAAAAATAAGGCCGCTAAATATAAAATCCAGGCTCTCCAGAAGCGAAGTATCAGACTGCCCGGTCTGAAACCCAGCAGCTGATTGCCCGGCAGCCAGCCTTTCGGGAATAATTTCATCATCTGCCATTTCTTCTTCGTCATCATAAACTCTATTGGCAGTCATTAAGGACGATGGACGGAAAAGGTCTCTCCGGGCCACAGCTAAAGCAGGATTTAATGGAGGTAACAGGTTCTTTTTGACCAGAGATGAGACCTCTCGAGGGATAGTCTTCTCTGGCTGGCCGGGCTGCTGGCTATTCTTTTCCTGACCCGACAGGTTGATTGAACCCGAGCAGAGCATTGCTATTAAAAAGCTCAGACTCATAGCCACAAGAACATACTGTTTGATCGGCCAGTACCGCTTTGGTTCTGACCGGTTACCTAGGCCTTTATTTCTCTTCATAATAAAAACCTGCAACTGTCAGCCTTAAATCAACCATTCCCGAGACGTTATCTATCTTTTGAAAATTAATCTGATCTAATAACCAGATTCTTGGCCAGGCTTCAAGCTCGTACAGAAATCTTTTAAGTCGGGGATAAGAAAGTGACACTCCGAATGAAGCCGATAGCCGGCGGAATTCCTTTTTCTGGTCTTCCTCATACTGATAGCTTATAGGTGGCAAGGGCAGGCCCGACTTTTGAAAAACCTGACTGAGATCCTGGCGAAAGACCTCGATCCCGGCCTGTCCAGCATAAAAGGAATTCTCTTTTATTTCAGCCAGGTCAGCCTGGGTAAGCTGCCAGGATTGCAATTCAGCCAATTTCTCCTCCGTTCTGGCCGCCAGCTTATCTACCTCAGATTGAAGGGCCAGAGCCTCCTCACTTAGCCTGTCCAGCCTCCAGTTCCAGAAAAAAAGCGTGATGATGAGCAAACCAAGCAACACCAGACCGGCCAGACTGATACCCTTGAGAATCTTCCTTTCTTTATCTGTTAATTGCTCACTCAGTCTGGGCATGCTGAAAATCCATTTCGACCTGAAATTGACCGTCTTGAATACTTTCGCTCAAGACTCTTATTTTACTAAAGCCGTGACTGTCCAGATTTTTGATGAGCTGGCCCAGATCACTCCTCGAGGGGAGCCCTGCTTTTATTCTAAAAGCCAGACCAGCTTCATTCCGGCTCGGATTTAAATTGGTCAGATAAGCTCCGGCCGGCAAAGCTTCCTCCAGCTCATCAAAAAAGATTGTCCAGGAGAAAGACTTCCTGGCCAGGAGAGAATTAACTTCATCTACTGCTGTCTTCAGCGTCCGCTTAAAATTTTCAGTCTGACGGTTAAGCTCATTGTATTCAGATGATATAGCTGCTTTTTCATCAGCCAGGTGACGGTAACTGCCGGCTCCGGCCCGGTAAAGGGAGAAATTCTTGATATTCAGCACCATTAATAAAATCAACAGGATTCCTGCCAGACAGACACCAGCTCCACTCAAAAAACGGAAAAATCTGACATTCCGCCTGGGCTGGCTGGCGAGATTTATGATCACCTTCCAGCCGCTATGATTCTCCCGAGGCAGCATTATTGCCCTCCAACCAACGGTGCCAATCTGGGATATTCGGGATATAATTCGCTGACGCCAACACCGGTACTCTGTTCTATGGTTTTGATTAAATTAGCAGTTTCTGGCAAACCTGACCTGAGATAAATCAACTGCGGCTTTTTCTTGTTTTTATCTTCAACAAATTGAATGGTGTTTTCGACTTCAGTAAGAATTTGTTCGTCCAGCCCCCCCGTTTCCGGCCAGAGTGGTTTCTGCCGATAAATGGACAGCACCTCATCAATCACTCCGACCAGGCTGAGATAATCATAGTCAACATCGACCAGAAGAAAATCCCGGGCTTTAGTTCCATCAAGCAAATTTATCAAAGAGACGGAAGGGATAGTTACCTTGCCAGCCTGTAGCTTCTTTCGGCGAAAAAGCTCTTCATAATCTTTTATCACCGCCAGTCCCGAACAGACAGCCAGAACTTTTTTCAGGCCCTGACCATTAAATGTTTGATAAGAATAACGAAGATCAGAAAGCGGTTGAGCCAGGGCTTTTTCCAGTCGCCATTCGACAAATCTGGTGAGTTCGGTTCCCGACAACGAGCCATTTTCAACAGAAAAGATTAAAGCCCTCGCGCTCATTTCAGGTAAGATCAGTGAGATAGAATTTCCAGCAGGTTTCAGCTGTCTTATAGCTCGATCAATAAGTTCCTCAATTATTTCTGGCTGTTTGATATTTGGCTGAAGCCAGTTGGCTTCAATTACTCCTCGGGGCAGGCTGGTTTGAAAATATGATCCTTCACTCATGGCTGGTGCCTGCCCTGGCCGGAAGCAGGCCAGAAAGGAAGGCGATAGCTGAAAAACCATGGAGGGAGCCGGCGGCTCGAAGAAAAATTTTTGCCAGCTGGTCAAAATACTCATTTTTTACTCAACAAAGGTCACCTTATTCAAATCTTTCAGGCTGGTTACTCCGGAGAAAAGCTTCTCCAGCCCGGACTGACGAATTGGCACCATGCCTTCTGACTCAGCCAGTTTTCTCACTTCAGACAGAGGTTTTCGCGCCAGAATCATCTCCCTGATTTCATCTGATAGTTCCAGCAATTCGGCAATGGCCGTCCGACCGCGGTAACCGGTTTGATGGCATTCCGGGCAGCCCTTCGGCTCATAAAAAACCTTATCCCTGTATTTTTCAGGGGAGAGGCCGGAAAGCTCGAGAGTCGCATCATCATAATGAACAGGAACCTTGCACTTCGGACACAGCACCCTCACCAGCCTTTGAGCCAGAATGCAGTTAAGAGAGGAGATAAAACTGTAAGGATCAACATGCATATGTAAAAAACGGCCAATAACATCAAAAACATTGTTGGCGTGGACAGTGGTAAAGACCAGATGTCCGGTCAGAGCCGACTGAATGGCAATCTGAGCTGTCTCTGGATCACGGATTTCGCCTACCATTATTTTATCCGGGTCATGACGGAGGATTGATCTTAGGCCCCGTTCAAAGGTCAGGCCTTTTTTCTCATTGACCTGAATCTGAGTGATCCCCTCAATTTGATACTCGACTGGGTCCTCGATGGTGACGATCTTATCCTCTGGCGATTTGATTTCGGTTAAAGCCGCATAAAGAGTCGTGGTTTTCCCGCTGCCGGTCGGGCCGGTGACCAGAATCATGCCGTAGGGCTGAACGATATATCGTCTGAATTTTCTCAGAATTTCATCAGAAAAGCCCAGCAGATCAAGCCTCAACTCGGCAAAGGCTTCGGTGATCATTTCCTTATCAAGAATCCTGATGACAGCATCTTCACCATAAATGCAGGGCATAATGGAAACACGAAAATCAATCGTTTTATCTTTAATCTTGAGCCTGAACCGACCATCCTGAGGCACCCGTCGCTCGGAAATGTCCAGGTCAGACATAATTTTTATTCTGGAAATGATCAGCGATTGAAATCGGCGGTCAATAGGTTCCATGGCTTCAGTCAGTACACCGTCAATCCTGAACTTTATACGGACAACATTTTCTTTAGACTCAATATGAATATCGCTGGCTCTTTTTTGAACGGCAGTAAAAATGATGGTATTGACCAGCTTGATAATCGAGCCATCCTGTTCAGTGAGTTTCTCAATGGTAATAACGTCCTCTTCTTCGCCACTCTCCTTTTCCACTACCTGGTGAATAAAACCCTCGGTTGCTTCCTTGAGGACCTGAGAAGCGGTTTCACTGCGCCGCAGGGCTTCCTGCACAGCCCTCAGGCTGGCCGCATAGACTTCCACTTTTCGGCTGAAAAAAGTCTCAATGCTGTCAATAGCAGACAGATCAGAAGGATCCGCCATGGCTATTTTCAAGACCCGCCCATCATCCTCGAGAGGCACAAAATTATAATGATACAAAAAATCAACAGGAAAAGATTGAATAAGTTCCCGATTAAGTTCGAAACTTCCCAGGTTAAGATAATTTACATGATATTTTTCGGCCAGGCGCCGGGCTTCATTTTCTTCCGCCTGCAGCAACCCGTCAATGTCACCTTTGGTCACAGCTGTCTCCTTTTTGTTACCTGGTTATTCTCACTATGTTAAAGATTGGCAGATAAATAGAAAGAATCATCACTGCCGCCACCAATCCAATAAAGATAATGATCACCGGCTCTATCAGAGAAACCAGGGTTTGTATTCTATCGCGTAAGGCCTCGTCATAAAAGTCGGCTACCTCACCCAGCATGCCAGGCAAATTAGCCGAACTTTCACCTATCCGGATCATATCCGTGGCCAGAGAAGGAAAGACACCAGTCTCGGTCAGCGAATCATAAAGGCTCTGTCCACTGGTCAATTTTTCAGCGACTGTTTCCAGTTTGGAAGCCAGAAAACGGTTAGCTACAGCCTGCCGAGCCACATTTACGGCCGGGATGAGAGAAATTCCGGCTTCGAGCAGTAAGCCAAGTGTACGGCTGTAAAGTGAGACAGCTGTTTCCTGGATTAAATAACGAGAAAAAGGAAGATGAAGTTTCAGCCGGTCATTAAAAAGCCGAAATTCTGGACGGCGTCGCCAGCTGACCAGAGCTCCCACTATAATTGCCACCAGCAGTACCAACCAGAGCAAGTTTCTTTGTAAAAAGGTAGCCAGAGAAATCAAAGCTCTGGTCATGGCTGGAAGTTGAGCACCAAAATCAGCATAAAAAGAAGCAAATCTTGGAAGCACTAAAATGACCAGAATGCCGATCAGAATTAGCGAAAATATAATCAAAAGGGTTGGATATAGAAGAGCGGATCTGACCCTCGTATGGGTTTGATTGATGACCTGAGCATAGTCGATATAACGTTCGATAGATCCAGGAAGATTACCGCTTCTTTCTCCGGCCAGAAGAGAAGCCGTATAGACTTTGGAAAAAAGATGTTCGTAAGGCGAAAAAGCTTCGGACAGTGTCCTGCCTTTTCTAATTTCTTCCTCTACCTGCCCGACAATTTCTCTCAGATAAGGATTCTCTATTCTTTTTTCCATTAGCTCGAGACTTTTAAGCACAGGATAGCCGGCCCGGAGCATGGCCACCAGCTCACGGTTGAATAGAATAAACTCCTGTGGCTTGATTTTCCGGCGAGAGGACCTCAGCTGCCCCAGGCTTATTTCTTTGCGGATAGATAATACATACAGCCCTTCAGCTTCTAGACTCTTACGGCATTCTTCAGGTGAAGCAGCCCTGACTGTTTCCCTGATAATTCGCCCCTCAGGAGTTATAAGACGGCAGTAATATCCAGGCATTTATTTTCTCAAGCTTTGCCTTTCCGTCGTTATCTTAAAATAGCCTGTAATCAATGTCAATTGATACACCCACGGTCACATTTTTGCTTTGTTCGAATCACCCGTCACTCTTTCTCAGCCATTTTATTACTAGGCTCTTAGAAGATTTGTCCCAAAGCAGTGATTTATTATGGTAAAAAGCGCGGCTCGTCCTCTAATCTCAAGCCTTAAAAAGATTGACAAAAATAGTTTTTAGTCATATCTAGATAACATAATGAAGGAAAGAAGGCCAAGGGTCCTTACGATTTTAGCTATCTCTGTCTTATGTTCTATGATATTAGCTCCTCCAATCTCTGCTCAGGAAACGAAACAGCCAGTAAAAAAGGAAGGCCAAAAACAGGAAACGCCAGCTAAACAACCTCAATTCCCGCCTGACCAGTCGGCACCAGCCCAAACTCCACCACAGGAAGTTCAAAAACCCAGGCTCGACTATATGAGCACGTTTCTTTCTCGGGATACAACTCCTCTTGGGCTGAAAGAAGATCAGGAAATCAGACAGCTTTTAAAGGAATCCCGGGCCAAATGGATGGTGCGAGCCGGTCTTAGATCTATCCTGAACTAATTTTTTTTGGATTATTGATTCATTTTTTTGGATTTATTATAATTTAAACGTCGGGTTTATGAAAAGACCACTTGGTTTTTATCTCGTTCTGTTCAGCGTTATATTCCTGACCATTCTTGGTTTTATCAATATTTCCCGTAAGCTAGCCTGGAAAGAACCGTATGATGGGGTGGTCTGGGTCGAGGGGCATGGTGGTCTGATTGCTCGAAAAGTAGCCGAAAACAGCCCGGCTTATCTCTCAGGTATCAAGCCGGGCGATATACTATTTTCTATAAACAATACTCCGATCAGAAACAAGATTGAGTATGTCAAAATGCTCTGGGTTCTGGACCGCCTGGAGCAAAAGGCCCTCTATCAGGTAGGAAGAGAAGGAACTATACTGGCACCCTCTTTTTATTTAGAAAAAAAAGGGGTCAGTTCAACCTACGTTTACCTGATGCTTTTGGGCTTAACCACCCTGGCCATCTCCCTGATTGTTTTTATTAATTCGAGAAGGCGGTTTTCCAGTCCCTACCTATTTTTTTATCTGGTCTTATTGTCTCTTTATTCAGTTTACGTTTTTTCACCAACCGGTCAAATGGACTGGCTTGATCAAATATTTTTCTGGCTGGACAAAGTAGCTATTATAGTCTTCCCCCCTCTGCTCTTAAATTTCTTTTTTATCTTCCCTCAGAAAAAAAGAATACTGAACCATCCCAGGCTATTAGCTCTGCTTTATCTGCCAGGCCTTTTTTTACTTCTGTCCAATATCAGCTTGACGACCATTTTACAGGCAAAATTAGGCGATGCTGAGATCCTTAAATACCAGGGAATCCTGGAAAAGGGTGAGTTAGTCCATCTGGCTGTTTACAGTCTGCTCGCTTTTTTCATAATAATCTATGATGTTGTCCTCACCAGAAATCTTTATATTAAAAACCAGCTCAAGTGGATTGCCGGTGGTCTGGGCTTGGGAGCATTGCCTTTTTCTATCTTTTATATCATCCCTTTTTTGCGAAATTCGCTGCCCTCGACCAGCGGTCAGCTGAGTGTTCTTTTCCAGATCTTTCTACCGGTCACTCTAGCCTATTCGATTTCGCGCTATCGGTTAATGGACTTTGAAGTTCTGGTTAAAAAAGGTCTGACTCTCATAATTTCATTTACTCTGATTGCCCTGGTTTATTTCCTGGTCAGCTCTCAAACCCAGCTATTCTCAGAAAACAGACTTAATGCTATTTTGCTTGGGTTGCTGGCCATCATCCTGGGGGCAACGCTGTTTACGCCATTGTCAGAGATGGTGCAGACGCTGGTTGACCGGGTCATCTACCGGCGGAGTTATGAATACCGGCGAACCCTGCTGCTCATTTCCAGCCAGCTCAATCGGGAAAGAGATCTCAATCGTCTGGCCAGTTACCTGGTGGAAACTATCTCGAAAGCTCTCTCTCTCAAAAGTCTGGGGCTTTTCCTGGCCCGTGAAGAACAACCTGACGAGTTTTATCTTCTTCGTTCTGCCGGCGAATTTCGTCTGACCACACCAGTGGTCAAGCTCAATTCAACCGAGAAGCAGGAGCTACAAAAAGCAGAGTTTATTTCATTTTTGCTCGGGAGTGAATCTTCTTCGTCATCGAGAATTTTTAATTCCCTTCAGGAAGAAGGATTTAATAATATCCTGCCGCTTAAACTGGAGAACAGAATACTGGGCTTTCTGGCTCTCGGGGACAAGATCGATGGCTCCTACCTTTCGGGTGAAGACCGGGAACTTTTGCGAACTATTTCTCCTTCGGTTACTTTAGCCCTGGAAAATGCCTATCTTTATAACCAGGAGATTATTCGCTCGCAGGAATTACAACGCCTTAAAGATTACAGTGATAATATTATCGAGAGCCTGACGGTCGGGGTAGCAGTCATTGATGAGAGCGGACTTGTCACCGGCTGGAACCGGGTTCTGGAGCAGCAATTTGGCCTTAGTCGAGCCCAGGCTTTAAACCGACACCTATCTGAGGTCATCGGCTTCGAAAACTTTCAGGCTATATTTCCACCGGATACGCAGTCTGAATATCAGTTGCTAAGCGAAATTTCCCTGACCACCAGCCGGGGAGAGAAAAGAATCTTTGACGTGGCCAGAACACCGCTGCTGGATAATCATCTTCAGCCTTACGGAACAATTATCGTTTTTGAAGATATAACAGAGAGAATAAGACTCCAGCAGCAAATGGTAACTTCAGAAAAGCTGGCTTCGATCGGGTTGCTGTCAGCCGGAGTAGCTCATGAGATAAATACGCCCCTGACTGGAATTTCCAGCTATGTTCAAATGCTGCAGAAAAAGCTGACCGAGGCCAATTACCTCCAGGTTCTTAAAAAAATAGAAGACCAAACCGATCGGGTAAGTAAAATAGTTAAAAATCTGTTGAGTTTTGCCCGCAATCCAGCCGATCCTGCTTTTCACCGGGTTGACCTTAAAGAGAGCCTGGAAGAGATTATTTCTCTGATCGACTACCGGTTGAAAAGCTTGAATATTAATCTTGCTCTGGACCTCAAGCCCGTGATTATTTATGCCCAGAAGGAAAGGCTGCAGCAAGTTTTTATTAATATTATCCTTAACGCTCTGGATGCTATGCCTGGCGGAGGTCAGCTGTCCATTCAGACCAGGCAGCAGGAGACACAGGCTATCATCAAAATAACAGACACCGGTCCAGGGATCAAACCTGAACACCTGCCCAGGATTTTCGACCCATTTTTTACCACCAAAGGAATCGGTAAAGGTACCGGTCTGGGACTTTCGATTAGCTTTGCTATTATTAAGGAGCATGAGGGACAGATCCTGGTCGACAGTCAGGTCGGCCAGGGGACGACCTTCACCATTATTTTACCGGTCAATCTGGCTGAAAAAGATTTAAAACAGTCACGCCGGGGAGGAATTGATCATGAATGAAAACAACAAGATTATGATTCATCTGATTGATGATGAACCAATAATCCATGATGTTCTAGGGCAGCTTTTGCAATCTGAAGGTTATCAAGTTGAAATCTCTGCCTCCGGAGAAGAAGCCCTGTCCAAGCTGCCTCACCAGAAATTTGATCTAACCCTGCTTGACCTGTTGATGCCCGGAATGGACGGGTTGGAAGTCTTAAGGGAGATAAAAAGACTGGAGCCAGAAGCAGTGGTGATTATTATTACCGCCTATGCTTCAGTTGAGTCCGCTCTGACCGCGATGAAGATGGGTGCTTATGACTATATTCAAAAGCCATTTAAAAATGATGAACTGTTGATGACCATTTCCCGGGCACTTGAGCACCGCCGCCTGCAGCTCGAAAATATCAGACTGCAAGACGAACTTAAAAGAAAATTCAGCTTTGAGAATATTATCGGCAAAAGTCAACCGATGCAGAATGTTTTTGAACTGATCAAAGCGGCTGCTCCCACCCGCTCAACCTTGCTGGTCCAGGGCGAAAGTGGCACAGGCAAAGAACTGGTGGCCAGAGCCATCCATAGTAATTCCGATCGGGCCAACCATCCTTTTGTGGTGGTCAATAGCGGTTCACTACCACCTGATCTGCTGGAAAGCCATCTTTTCGGTCATGTGAAAGGAGCTTTTACCGGTGCTGTGGCTGACAAAAAGGGCCTGTTTGAAGCTGCCGATAAGGGAACCATCTTCTTTGATGAAATTTCTTCGATCAGCCTGGAAACTCAGGTCAAGCTGCTGCGGGTTATGCAGGACAGAGAATTTATGCGACTCGGTGGGACCAAGACTATTAAAGTTGATGTCAGAATCATTGCCGCCACCAATACTGATCTGGAAGAATTAATCGAACAAAAAGCCTTTCGCAAGGATCTTTATTACCGGCTGAACGTCATCAAGATCGAACTGCCACCACTTAGAGCCAGAAAAGAAGATATTCCCCTTCTGGTCAGACATTTCATTGATCTTTACAACAAAGAAAACAAAAAAGAAATTGAAGGCGTGAGTGAGGAGGTAATGGAAATTCTGATGGATTATGACTGGCCGGGTAATGTCCGTGAGCTGGAAAACGTGCTGGAAAGAGCAGTGGTTCTAAGCCGGTCAAAGATCATTACCCGGGAAGCCCTGCCCGCCTTCCTAACTGAGAGTCGTCCCCGGACCTACCTGGAAATTGGTGAAGATAATCTGAATTTAAAACAAAAGACACTCGACTTTCAGAAAAGGCTTATTTTAACTGCTTTGAAAAAATCGAGCGGCATCCAGAAGCAGGCGGCGGCCATGCTGGGTTTAAAACCAACCACTTTGAATGAAATGATCAAACGCCTCAAAATTGATGTGGACTCAATTTAAGAGCCAGCGCTGGATAAGTTAGTTTATTTCGATTTTGCCTGGAACCTGATGGCCAGGATTAATATCCAGCCTCTTTAGCTTCCCCGGAAACTCGCGATGAAAGACCTGCTCCGTATTTTGCACAATTAGATTTTCAACAAAGCTACCACGGTCTGTTTCAACCATTATTTTTAGAGGGAAAAAGAGCGGTTTTTTAATCTGCCGGACCTCCAGCTCCAGCTTGATTTGATCCGGCTTGATAGTGGTGATTTTTTTCTTGATTTTGACTTCCGGCAAAACTTCCGAGTAGAACCAATCTTGAAAAAATTGCTTCAGATCAAGACCGGAAATCTTTTCTAAAGAACGTTGAAAGTCGGCCGTCCTGGCCGGCCTGAAGAGATTACCCTGGTAAAAATTTTTTAAGCCCTTAAAAAAGACATCCTCTCCCAGCAGATCTTTAAGCATGAATAGAGCCAGGGCTGCTTTATCATAAACAACTGCCTGATAACCTTCGAAATCAAGGTGGCTTAATCTCAGGCCAAGAATAACCGGACCGAGGTCTGATTTTTTTCTAACCCATCTTGATATTCTGTTCTGAATCTCTTCCAGTTCTTTTTGCCCATACTTTTTCTGGAGATAAAGAATGGCTGAAAACTGTGATAGCCCTTCTGTCAGCCAGTTATCGCGGTAAGTAGCATAACTGAGGCCATGACCCCACCATTGATGAGCAATTTCGTGAGCCAGAAAGTAACCGGACCAGAAAGACAGATCAACTGGATTATCGGGCTTTATCCTTAAAGGAGGAATACCATCCGCACTCGGACGTTCATTAAGGACGATATAACCTGGTGGGGAGACTCCACCTTCTGTCGGCCAGAATCTTTGCACAATGGCTAGCTGATCATAGGGATAGTCTCCAAAGAGACTCTCATAATATTCGATGATTTTTCCAGCCTCAGCCAGGTGGCTGGTATCATCAATTAGCCTACCCCTGGAAACAAATAATTCAAGCTTTACCTTTCCGGATATTTTAGGCCCGGGTCTGAGTTGTCCGACCAAAAAGCTAACATATTTTACCGGTTTTTTGCTCTCATATTTATATAAATACTTCCCGGGTCTATTCTGCTCTGGAATCCTGACCTCGTTACTGATTGGCTCCTTAGCTACCAGCTGACCACTGGCCAGCCCATAATAATTGTCCGGAACAAATAATTTCAGGCTGAAGGTAAAATATTTTTCGGAAGCTGGGGCCGGATACCATTCCGAGGATTGGGTGAACAGATAACTATCATAAAGCAAGCTATCCCTGGCATAAAAGTCAGGCCGAAGTTGAAAATCAAGAACATCAGTCAGAGGCGGTGGCGGCACAATCCTGCCTTCATACAAAATTTTGATACTGACAGTCTGCCCCTGGTGGGCTTCTTCCGCCAGGTAAATATAAAGAAGCTTCCTCAGACGATCACGACTGTAGAAAAGCTGCCTGTTTCGATCGTCGAGGATCTGCTTGACTTGAAGGTCTGGATTGAGCCTGAACTGGACTCCATCCAGCTCCTCCACGAGCGGTAAACAGTTTATTTCTGCCCAGCCTGCCATCCAGTTATTATCAGGATTATAGCTGACTTCGAGCTGGTAATTTTCAATTTCATATTTTTCCTCAAATCTGACATACATCATTTTGAGGTCAGGAGCCTGGCTTGAGGGAGAATAGCTGCTCAAAAGCAGGCCCCTCCTTCGATCCAGAAAAACAACTTCCTCCTGGGCAAAAGGAGAGTAGATATAGGTAAATTCGTCTTTCCGTCCGGCCTGCATCTCTATTACTGTTTCACCTGACTGTGGTAAGAAAGTCAGCAATTCTCCTGTTATGGAGTTTTCGACAGTAAAGGACCTGGGATAATTTCGGGCAAAGATGGAAGTTACCTGTCGCTCATCATTTTGCCGGGCCGCTGCCGGCTGCTTCCCGGCGTAAATCTCATATTTTAAGTTATCATTAAAAAAACCGGGCGTACCTCGAACATAAATCGCAGAAAGCTTTTTCCCCAGTAGGGCTTTTTGAATCTTCTACGGAGCTGGTTTCTTTCAATCTCATCAGATGGACGAAAGACAGCTCGGCCTTCACCGATAATGATCAGGGCGGTATTGGTTTCCGGTAGGTTATCCATAAAAACATGAGCCTGGCTGAAGGTAATAATTAGATCTTGTTCGGTCAAACTGAGGTTTCTGGCTAAAAAGTCACTCTTGCCCGGAAAGCGAAGGCGATATAGCTGTGAAATGCTGCCGCTGACGGTCTTATCAATAATAACCAGGCCGGAGGGCCCGAGCTCATAGGTAATCTGCCAGATTTCAATACTGGCTGAGTACTGGTTTTGAAAAAGAACCTGGAAAAAAGCTCTGTTGCGGCCCGAGCTATCCTGACTTTGCCCGGCAGGACGGACATGGACAGAATCGAAACCAGAGCACTCGAAATATTCAGCTAAATTCTCCCTCTCTTTGACTCGAAGTTCCGGGCTATATAAATTTAAGTAGTCTTCAAATTGCTGATTTTCAAGGTAGGTTTTTAGAGCTAAAAGGTAGGAAGGGAACTCAGTCTGACCCGGCCAGGAACCGAGTTGAAGGAGCAAAATCAGACCGGCCAACCAGCTCACGCGGCTAATAATCTTACCCACCCCAAAATAACCTCGCTTAATTATATTATAGCTGAGGAATCACCTGTCGCCTACAAATACAGGACCAATTCCCATGTCAGCCAGCAGGCAGCGGGCCAATCATCGAAAATAAATAAAAACAGGCCGGTACAAAACGTCTTTTTATCAGGAAGGCAAGCAAGTTTATTCAAATAAAGAGCAACAATTACCAGAATCTTTATATCTTTATAAATGGCAAAAAATTTATTTACACTCCGGGCTGCGGCTTTGACCCTTCTTTATCTTTTTTTTCCTTTTTCAGGTACTCTTCCCAGGTAACAAAGCTGTGATAGAAAATAGCGTCTCCTTCATCAATACCTCTGGTGATTTCAGTAATATGTGAAGTCGTTGCCCCGAAGGCCTCGACGGCATAGATGACTGCTTTTTCCGGATCGCCGCTATTACCGCAGGTATAGATATCGAGTGCTCCATATCTCATCTCAGGCCAGGTATGGGTCGAGATGTGAGATTCAGATATCACCACCACGCCACTAACACCGTTGGGCGGAAACTTGCTGAAAGAAATCGCCCAGACATGGGAACCAGCTATTTCTGCCGCCTTAACCAGGATTTGCTGGACCTTTTCCACGCTACCAATAATCTTTGGATCGCAGCCTGAAGCCTCAACGATATAATGATGGCCAATGGTGGAATGTAACTCTTTGGTCATTCAATTCCTCCACTTTAAATTGACACCCTGATTATGGCACAAATGATTTTCCTGTCAACAAATTTTACCGGTTGGATTCAGATCGTTTTAAGACCTTTTTGCCTCTCCCCTTTTAGTCAGGCCTGGCTTTATTGACAAATACCATTTTTCCTCTAAAATAACCACCAATATTCGATATGTCTCGTTAGCCTTATCAGGGTTTTTACTGGATTTTTTACAGGAAAGGGAAAAAAGATGCCAGAAAGTTTAGATAGTCTTTATGGATTGACCTCAGAAAAAGAAGTGCTGGAGGTAATCAATAATCCCAACCTGAAGATTGAGTTTGTCCGGATTATGTTTCCGGATATTCTCGGCCGGCCGATGGACTTTTCCATTCCCAGTTCGGAGCTGGAGCGGGCCTTTTCAGATGGCAAGGGATTTGATGGATCATCGGTCGAAGGTTTTGTCAGGATCGAAGAAAGTGATCTGGTCATTGTGCCTGAGGCCAGAACCTTCAGAGTTTTTCCCTGGACCTACACCGGTTTTGACGGCCAGACCGTCTGGCGAGAAGCAATTATGTTCGGTGATATTTACACGCCTGAGCATGCGCATTACGCTGGAGACAGCCGCTTTGTCCTTAAAAAGATGATAGCTAAGGCCAGAGAGGAATTCGGCTTTGATGATTTTAAATGTGGGCCAGAATTAGAATTTTTTATCTTCCCTGACGACCAGCAGCCTGTTCCCACTGATGCCGGCGAGTATTTTTTTGCCGGCCGATATGGAGAAATAAGAAAGGAGATCCAGCTTTTACTCAGGAAAATGGGCATTGAGTCAGAATTTGATCATCATGAAGCGGCTCATGGTCAGCACGAAATTGATCTTCGTTATGGAAGCGCGGTCGAGATAGCTGATAAGGTTATGATTTTCCGCTATATGGCCAAAAAAGTGGCCAGAATGCACAATCTCTACGCCACTTTTATGCCTAAACCGATCAATGGCCAGAACGGAAGCGGTATGCATGTCCATCAATCGCTGTGGAGGGGCAACCATAATGCTTTCTTTGATCAGGACTCAAAATATCATCTCTCAGCTGAAGCCCAGCATTATACCGCTGGTATCATGTACCATGCCCGGGCTATCTGCCCTGTTCTCAGTCAATGGGTCAATTCCTACAAGAGACTGATCGAGGGCTATGAGGCCCCCGTCTATATAGCCTGGGGTCAGAAGAACAGATCGGCCTATATCAGGGTACCTGAATATCAACCTGGTAAAGAAAAAGCAACCAGAATTGAACTTCGTTCACCTGACCCGGGCTGTAATGTTTATCTGGCTATGGCTCTTATGCTGGCTGCCGGCCTGGATGGTATAAAAAATCAAATTCCATTGCCTTCCCCGGTTGAAGAAAATATCTATGGGCTGAGCGTCAGGAAACAGAAAAAAGCAGGTATTCAGCTTCTACCCAGAAATTTGGAGGAAGGGATCAAAATGATGGAAAAGAGCCAGCTGGTCAGAGAAACGCTGGCTGAGCACATCTTCCAAAAATTCCTGGCCAACAAGCAAAAGGAGATCGAAGACTATTTAAAAAGCGTGCCAGAAGAATATGACGAACATGTTAGCCCTTATGAGATTAAGAGATATCTGCCGATGCTTTGAAGCTCACAGTCTTTTCCTGGAGACTATAAAGGGTGAATAAATTAGAGTCTGCCTGGCCTCTCCCATAGACTTTAGACTGGCAGTTATGATATAAAAAAGGAATAAACAAAGTTAATTAAAAGTAAAATGATTTTAAGTATTGTAAGTTTTGTCATCTTGCTTTTTTGCATCACGATACATGAGGCTTCACACGGCTGGGCCGCCTACAAACTGGGAGATCCAACCGCCATGGCTGCAGGTCGGGTAACCTTAAATCCTGTAGCTCACATCGATCTGTTTGGCACAATTATCCTTCCCTTGCTACTGGCCCTTTTCCGAGCGCCGGTTTTCGGCTGGGCCAAACCGGTGCCGGTTAATCCGCAATTTCTGAAAAATCCCAGGCGTGATGGCTTCTGGATCTCGCTGGCCGGGCCCGCAGCTAACATTCTGGCCGCAGCTATTGCCCTTCTCTTGATTCTGCTCCTTAAAGCTATTAGCCCGGTTACCACCGCCGCTCTTTATGATTTTTTAACATCAAGTGGTCACCTGCCTCATGGCCTGCAGCCCCTGCAGGGTCTACTGATTGTTTTGTTTTATCTGGTTTTAATTAACACCTATCTGTCTGTTTTTAATCTTATTCCTATTTATCCTCTTGATGGCAGCGGGGTGCTGGAAGGCTTGCTGCCTGATCGCCTGGCTGAACAATATTCGCGCCTTCGTCCTTTCGGCTTTTTTATTGTTCTAATTTTGATTTCAGTTGGCTTTCTTGATCTCATAATCCGACCTTTACAACTCTTTATTCTCGGTCTAATCTTTTTTTAGAAACAGGAAGATGTAATGGCTCAGACGAAGAAAAAAATAGTCTTTAGCGGGATGAGGCCAACTGGAGCGCTTCATCTGGGGAACTACGTTGGCGCCTTGAGAAACTGGGTAAAATTGCAGGAGACTCACCGTTGCTTTTTCGGCATCGTCCCCTGGCACGCTTTAAGCTCTGAATATTTAAATCCAAAAGTAATAAAAGACTTTACTTTTGAGGTTGCCCTCGACTGGCTGGCCGCTGGCCTGGATCCTCAAAAATCAGTTCTCCTGATCCAATCGGAAGTTAAAGAGCACGCCGAACTTCACCTTCTTCTATCGATGATTACGCCTTTGCCCTGGCTGGAAAGGGTTCCAACTTTTAAAGAACAGCAACAGGAAATCCAGGATAAAGATTTAAATACCTACGGTTTTCTGGGTTATCCCATGCTGCAGACGGCTGATATTATCCTCTACAAAGCCGAGGTGGTGCCAGTCGGAGAAGATCAGGCTTTCCATATTGAGCTGGCCAGAGAGGTCGTCCGGCGTTTTAACCGTTTTTATGGCGAAGTTTTCCCTGAGCCCCAGATCCTGCTGACCGAAGTGCCAAAATTGGCCGGAACTGACGGGCGGAAGATGAGTAAATCCTATGGCAACGCCATTTATCTTAAAGACTCGCCCGAAGACATCAGAAAAAAGATTTCGCCTATGGTGACTGATACCAGGAGAAAACGACGGACAGATCCTGGTGAACCTGATGATTGTCCGGTTTTTACCCTTCATAAGGCGTTTGTGCCAGAAGCCAAACGTCAGGAATTAGCGGCTGGCTGCCGGACAGCTTCTATTGGCTGCCTGGAATGCAAAAAGGTCGTCATCGAAGCTCTGATCACAGAATTCGAAACCTTCAGACAAAAAAGAACCTATTATGAACAACATCCAGACGAGGTCTGGACAATATTTAACGAAGGAAGTGCGCTGGCCAGAGAAGTCGCCCGGAAGACAATGGAAGAAGTCCGGCAGGTTATGGGCCTGGATTTTCCGACCGGCCGCCGCTAACCAGGAAAATAAGGATGGAACAAGAAAACCAGGGATGGCCATTACCGACCGCAGAAACTGAAGTCAACCAGCAGACGGCAGGTGACGGCTACCAGGTTAAACTTGAGTTTTTCGAAGGACCGCTGGATCTTTTGTTGTTTTTGATCCGCAAGAAAAAAATTGACATAAACGATATCCCGATGGCTGTTATTACCAGAGATTATCTGGAATATCTGGAGAAAAAAGAGCAGATCAATCTGGATCGAGAGGCCGAGTTTTTGTTTATTGCTTCTGTCCTGATTTATATTAAATCCCAGATGCTTTTGCCCCGAGAGCAAGAAGCTTTGGCTGAGGATGATCCCAGGCAGCAGCTGGTTGACCGGCTGCTCGAATTTCAAAAAATCAAAGTTGCCTCCTCCCTGTTAAGAGAAAAAGAGGAAGTCGAACTCCAGCGCTGGAGGAGAACTTTCCGCCCGCCTCTGGAAAAACCAGACGAGCTGGAACTGTTAGAAGTCAGTCTGTTCGATCTGGCCGAGACTTTCTTTTTGATCATGAAGAGAAAAGAAAGAGAAAATCTCAGAATAATTAAAGGGAAGGACGTCTCGGTCGAAGACAAGCTAAAAGAGATAATAGATTACCTGGAAAAAAATGGCCCGATGGATTTTCTTGAGTATTTTTCTTCTCAGGATAGCCTGGAAGAAGCTCTGGTTTCCTTTTTCTGCCTGCTGGAGCTGGTTAAAAACCATCTGGTCGTCGCCATTCAGGAAGAACTTTTCCAGACAATCAGGGTCTGGCTAAGAAAAGATAAATCAACTCATCCAATTCACGGACCCGGTCATGAATGATCAGCTGAAAGCCATCCTTGAAGTTCTCATCTTCCTGTCTCAGGAACCACTGACCCTGGACAAAATAAAGGAAGTCCTGGGAGAAGTGCCAGAAGAAGAATTACAGGCAGCTCTGGTCGCTTTGCAGGCTGATTTTAATCAGGAAAGCCACGGAATAGAGATTATTCAAAGCGCTGGTGGTTATCTCTTTGCCACGAAACCAGAGCACGACCAATGGGTTAGAAGATTATTACAAATAGAAAAGAAAAGCAGGCTGTCCTCGGCCGCCCTGGAAACTCTCAGTGTGATTGCCTATCATCAGCCCATAACCCAGGCCGAGGTTTCGGCTATCCGCGGTGTTGATTCCACTTATTCGATTAAAAATCTGCTCCAGAAAAAGTTAATTAAAATCGTGGGCAGGAAAAAGGCGCCGGGCAATCCACTGGTCTACAGAACAAGTGAAAAGTTCCTGGAGTATTTTGGCCTGAACAGCCTGGATGATTTGCCCAAAGAAGAAGAAATCGCTAAAATTTTAGAGGAAGAAAAGCAAACCATTTCTTAGCTCTAAATAAAGATATAGTCGCTATTTAGAGTTGACAAAGGGTTCTTACTTTTATAGTATTAGAGGCTATTCTTCGATATTAATATTCAATGAAAATCATTATCGCCAGAAACAGCGGTTTTTGTTACGGAGTAAAAAGAGCCTTGCACCTGACCAGGGAAACGGCTAATAAAAAAAAATCAAGGATTTTTACCTGGGGAGAGTTAATTCATAATCCTCAGGTCATTTCGGATCTCGATAAAAGAGGGATTAAAGTTACAACTTCTATTTCCCAGCTCAGGCCAGGCGATACAGTGATTATCAGGAGTCATGGTATCTCTCCGGCCATTTACCGAGCCCTTCAGAAAAAGAAGATAGACATCGTGGATGCCACCTGCCCCAAGGTAAAGGAGATTCAGCAAAAGGTTGAAAAGCTCGGACAAGCCAGAATGGAAATTATAATAGTTGGTAATCGACATCATCCAGAAGTTCAGGGGCTTCTGGGCTACAGCCACCGTCGGGCTCTGGTCATAGAAAACGAACAGCAGGCCAGAGAGTTGCCTGTCAAGAAAAAAAGGGCAGTCCTGGCTCAATCTACTCAGGAAGCAGAGCTTTTCGGAAAAATCGTGGCCTGCCTGGCTGAAAAAACAGAAGAGCTGTCCGTTTATAACACCATCTGTCAGTCAACGAGAGTCAGACAGGAAGCGACCGCCAGGCTGGCCAGTCAGGTTGATGCCCTGATTATCGTTGGCGGTAAAAACAGCTCAAATACCAATAAGCTCTATGAAATTTCCCGCCGTCACCAGTCAAGAACTTATCTTATTGAATCACCGGCGGAATTAACTCCCGACATGATCCGGGAAACTAAAATAATAGGTATCTCAGGTGGTGCTTCTACCCCGCCTGAGGTTATTAAAAAAACTGTTCTGGCTATTAACAATGGCTGCCAGCAGAATTAAAATCAGGAGAAAGTAACCCATGATCGAGACCAAAAAGAACACCAAACCCGATGACCAGATGACCGCTGAAGACTATGAACGGCTGCTTGATCAATATCATCTTTCAGACCAGGAGCTAAGTGCTGGAACGGTCGTTAAAGGCCGGGTGGTCAAAAAAATTCCTGGCTTCATACTGCTGGATATAGGGCATAAAACCGAAGGGGCCATTCCCCTTGAGGATTTCCGTGACCCGAAAGAATTTGAAGAGATTAAAATTGGCGATGAAATCGAGGCCATTCTGGAAAGATCCAGGCCGCAGGATGGCTATTTTCTCCTGTCAAAAAGGAAGGCAGACATTGAGCGAGCCCTTGATCGTCTGGAAGCTGCCTATCGTTCAGGCAACTGGGTTACCGGCAAGGTTCTGTCCAGGACCAGAAACGGCTATACGGTTGATGTTGGTCTGCCAGCCTTTCTACCTCAGGCTCATGCCGACCTGAAGCCACTGAAAGATCCTGATTCTATTCTTGGACAGACTCTTAAGTTTAAAATATTAAAATTTAACCGGGCGGAGGAAGACGTCGTTTTATCCAGAAAACTCCTCTTGCAGGATGAAAGAGAAAGGAAAAAACGTCGGGTCTTCAGCCATCTGGTCAAAGGCGAAAAGGTTAAGGGAGTAGTTAGATCTTTAACCAGTTTTGGTGCTTTTATTGACCTGGGAGGAGTCGAAGGCCTTCTTCATATTTCAGATATGAGCTGGGGAAAGATCAACCGGCCTTCTGAGCTATTCGAAGTTGGCCAGGAAGTAGAAGTCGTCATCCTCGATTTCAACGAGACCGAAGAAAAAATATCACTCGGTTATAAACAGCTGACTCCAGATCCCTGGCTAAGCGTTGAGGAAAAATACCGACCGGGAACAAAAGTAACTGGAAGGGTAGTCAGCCTGACTGATTTTGGGGCTTTTGTTGAACTGGAAAAAGGAGTGGAAGGACTGGTACATATATCAGACTTAACCTGGTCGAAGAAGATGGTTCATCCCAAAAAAGTCCTGACCGTAGGCCAACAGGTGACTGTCCAGGTGCTGGAGGTTAACCCTCAAACTCACCGGATTTCCCTTGGTCTGAAACAGGCAACTCCTCACCCTCTAGAACTTTTTACCCAAAAATACAATCCAGGAGCCAGGCTTAAAGGAAAAGTTACCAGCCTGACTGACTTCGGCGCCTTTGTCCAGGTTGATAAGGACGTAGAAGGACTGGTCCATATCTCTGATATTAGCTGGGAAAAAATAAAACACCCTTCCGAAAAACTAAAACCTGGCGAAGAAATTGAAGTTGTATTGCTGAACGTTGATCTCGAAAAACAAAAAGTTTCTCTCGGCATAAAACAACTGGAAGGGGATATCTGGGAGGACTTTTTCTCCAGGCAAAAGGTAGGAGATATGGTGAAGGTGAAAATCGTCAGGATCACTGATTTCGGTCTATTTGCTGAAATAGTGCCTGGTATTGAAGGGGTAGTTTTTAATTCTGAGCTGGGCGATAACCTTCCCGACAACCCGGCTGAGGCCTTTCAGATCGGCGAAGAAAGAATGGCCAAAATCATCAAGCTCAATCCTCAGGCCAGAAAAATCAGCCTGAGTTTTCGCCAGGCCCAGATAGAACAACAAAAAAAGGAATTTCAAAAATACCTGGAAGGTCAGAGTGACAGATTAACTCTGGGCGATCTATTAAAAGAGCAGCTGAAAAACCTGACCACGAAAAGTAACCACAAAAAGGAGGGCGAATAATGATCAAAGCTGACCTGGTAGATGCAGTTGCCCGCAAGCTTAATATTTCCAGGCAGGAAGCAGAGGCGGGGGTCAATCTCTTTTTCGAGGTCATCAAGGAGGCTCTACTTCAGGGCGAAGAAATTGAAATTCGTGGTTTTGGCAGCTTCCGTTTCAGACAGCGGGCACCGCGGGCTGGAAGGAATCCCAGAACAGGCGAACTGGTCAAGGTTCCACCCAAAAAAGTCCTGTATTTCAAGCCCTCCAAGCTGCTGAGAGAAGCACTGGCCACCAAGAAAAAATAAATTATCATGAAATACTGCACAGCACCCTGGAGACAGACCTACGTCCAAAAGGCAAGCAAGATGAAGGGCTGTGTTTTCTGTGAAGCTCTCCGACAAAAAGACGACGAGAAGGCATTGATCCTTTACCATGGCCAGCATAATTTTGTGCTGATCAATCGCTATCCTTACACTACCGGGCATCTGATGATTGCACCTTACCGACATCTGGCCGAACTGGACAGAGCTCCACTGGACATTCTGGAGGAAGTGGCTCAGCTGGTACCGGCGACTATTCGTATTTTGAAAAAGGTTTACCGGCCTCACGGCTTTAATCTGGGGATGAACCTCGGCCAGAGTGCGGGAGCAGGCGTGGTTGATCATTTTCATCTACATCTTGTCCCGCGCTGGACAGGTGACTCTAATTTTATGCCAATTATCGGCGAGACCAGAGTCTTTTGTGAAGATCTGTTGACCACTTACCAGCGCCTCAAACCTTATTTTGCCCGTGAAGAAAAGAAACAGGAGAAATAAACAATGCTCAAAACTATGCGTAAGAACCTAAAATCGCTGAGCCCGATACTGTGGATCGTCATAGCGACCTTTATCATAGCTATTTTTGCGGTCTGGGGAGGCGCTGGGCGTTTGGGTGAATCGCGGCAGGCTAATTTCATCATTCAGGTCGGAAGCCATGAACTGAGTGCTCAGGAGTTTGCCCAGATTCTTAATCAAAGAATTTCAGCCATGAAGAATCAGTACCCCGATCTAAAAGCTGATCTTATTCGCCAGTTAAATCTGCCACAGCAGATACTTCAGCAACTGGTCCAGCAATATTTGCTTCTCGATATTGCCCGGGAACTGGGGCTTAAAGCCAGCGATAAAGAAATCCAGCAGAAAATTGTTTCTTATCCGGTATTCCAGAGGGAGGGTAAATTTGTTGGTTTTAAGGAATATCAGCAAATTCTGGACTGGAACCATATTCCCGTACAAAAATTTGAACAGAGTCTGGCCGAAGAAATTCTTCTGGAAAAAGTTACCAGATTACTGACCGCCGGATGTACGGTAAGTGAAAATGAGGTCTGGGAAAATTATAAGAATCAGAATGAGACAGCCAAAATTGAATATCTGGTGGCAACCATTGACAAAATTCAATTAGACTCCAGCCCTTCTGAAGCTGAGATTCAGAGCTACTTTGAGAAGAATAAAGAGCGATACCGGGTGCCAGAAAGACGCCAGGGCAAATATGTTTTTCTAAAAATTGACGATTTGAAAAAGGAAATCACTATTTCAGACGCCGAGATTGAAAAATATTATAAAGACAATATCAATCAGTTTAAAGAACCAGCCAAAATTAAAGTTAGCCGCATCTATCTACCCTACACTGAGGCTGATAAACAACAGATTCTGAGCCAGGGTGAGCAATTAAAAACCAGGCTGAACGCCGGTGAGGACTTTGGCTCGCTGGCCAGAACTTATTCCAAAGATGAAAAGGCCAGTAACGGCGGAGATTGGGGCTATTATGACTGGCAAAACCTTTCGCCAGCTGAACTGGAAGCCATCAATCAGCTGGAAGCAGGCCAGATATCAGGTGTAATTGACCTTGGACAGGGCGTGGCCATTTTGAAGGTTACTGAAAAAATGCCGGAAATTACCAGATCCCTGGCGGAGGTCAAGGCCATGATTTTGAATCATCTGCAGGAAGAAAAGGCCCGCGACAAGGCCTCTCAGCGGATGGAAAACCTGGCTAAGGTTGCCAGAAAAGCCAGGAAGCTGGAGGAAGCAGCCAGAAGAGAAGGGTTAAGTGTTGAGGACACCGGCTGGCTTAAAAACGGTGATCCGTTGCCGGTAGTGGATTCATCCGGGGCTCTCAGCCAGGCACTTTTTGAACTTAAAGAAGGGGAAATTTCATCTCCTATTTTTACCTATGAAGGTGTGGCGGTAGTGCAATTTACACAGAAGGATCCAGAACATCAAGCCAGCCTGGAGGAAGTTAAAGCTCAGGTACAGGAAGATTTAATCAAGGAGAAAAAGATAGAATTAGCCCGAACCAGGCTTAACTCTATTCGCCTGTCTCCGCAGGCTAACTGGGAAGAAGTGGCTAAAGACAATAACCTCGAATATAAGAGAGTCGAAACCTATAAACACGGACAGTACCTGAGCCTGATTGACGAACCGGCTGAAGTAGAAAGACTGGTCTTCTCCCTACCTCTTAACCAGGCCAGCGAACCAATAAATGTCGGTAACGGTTATGCAGTGGTCAGGGTCCTGGAAAGGAAAGAAGTTTCCAGAGAAGAATTTGAACAGGTTAAGGGAGAAGAAATGGCTAAGGCTCTGAGCGAGGCCCAGGAAATGTTTCTTTATAGCTATCTCCAGAAAGCTATTCAGGAAAGGAAAATCAAAGTAAACTACGATCTGTTCAGTAAAACCGCTGATGAGGTCTTAAACCGCTTTAGCGAGTGAGCCGGCAGAGACTAAATTCCATCTGACCATAAACTGAAAATTCAGTAATAAAGGAGGGCAAATGGAAAGCAGGCAGCAAACTCTGCCACCTGAAGCTTATCGTCCGCTGGCCCCTGGAGAAAAATATCGGCCTCTTGTTCCTCCCGAAAAAATAATTCCCGAAGTTACCACCCGCTCCGTTCTGTGGGGCCTGGTCATGGCTTTGCTCTTCACTTTTTCCATGGCCTATCTGGGTCTTAAAGTTGGCACGGTACCAGAAGCGGCTATACCGATTGCTATTCTGGCTGTCGGCATCGGCTACACTTACTCCAGAAAAAATACCATTCTGGAAAACGTTATTATCCAGTCAATAGGAGCGGCTTCTGGCGCCCTGGTAGCCGGGGCTATTTTTACCATTCCAGCTCTCTTTATCATCGGCTTGCCGATCGATATTTTTAAGATATTTCTGTCTACTTTTCTGGGCGGCTGTCTGGGAATTCTATTCCTGATTCCACTCCGCCGCTACTTTTGCGTCGAGCAACATGGGAAACTCCCTTTTCCTGAGGCCACCGCTACCACCGAGATTCTGGTCTCAAGTGAAGGTGGAAAAGACCAGGCTAAACCATTGATACTGGGAGTTGTGGTCGCCAGCATTTATGAATTTCTGGCCATTGGCGTCAGGTTATGGAATGAAGTTATAACTTTCAGATTCATACCTTTTATGGACAGGCTGGCTGAAAAAACCAGAATGGTTCTGAAGATAGATGCTCTCTCTGCTTTTCTTGGCCTCGGCTATGTTATCGGCTTCCGCTATAATGCGATCATTGTCGCTGGCGGTTTGCTGTCTCACTTCGCTTTTATCCCGGTTATCTGGTTTTTAGGCCAGCATTTTCCTCAGGCTGTTTATCCCGGCACGATTCCCATCGGTCAGATGTCCGAAGTACAAATTTTTAATACTTATGTCCGTAATATCGGCATTGGTGCGATTTTTATGGCCGGTGTGATCAGCATCATTAAATCAATGCCAATTATGGTTAAGTCTTTCTCACTGGGTTTTAAAGAAATTCTCAAAGGTAAAAAAGGCGTAGAGGTAACTGAAATTCCTCGAACAGACCGTGATCTCAAAATGTCGACTATTATTATCGGCATCGGGGCGACGGCAGTTGCTCTCTTCTTTTATTTTCTCTGGATATCCAATCTGAAGTTTGCTCTGATTGGCGTGGTTATCTGTCTGTTACTGTCCTTTCTTTTTACCACTGTCGCTGCCAATGCTATTGCTATTGTCGGAACCAATCCGGTCTCGGGCATGACTCTAATCACCATTATTCTTTCCAGCGTGATTTTAATCGGGGCCGGATTGTCAGGACAGGAGGGAATGGCCGTTGCTTTACTTATCGGAGCAGTAGTTTGCACGGCCCTGTCTGTTTCTGGCAGTTTTATTACTGACCTGAAGATAGGTTACTGGATTGGGGCTACCCCTCGTAATCAGGAAAGATTTAAATTTGCCGGCATTTTTGTTTCAGCTCTGACTGTCGGTGTGGCTATCTTTATTCTTGATCGGGCTTTTTCTTTCCAGAGCGGGGCTCTGGCTGCTCCCCAGGCTAATCTGATGGCTGCCGTCATTAAATCCATGATGTCCAGAGAGCCTGTCACCTGGCTGCTATATGGTGTCGGAGCAGCGGTAGCTATAGTGGCTGAATTATCTGCTCTGCCTCCCCTGCCTTTGGCTCTTGGTATGTATCTTCCGCTCCATCTGACGACACCTCTACTGGTTGGTGGTTTTCTCTCCCATCTGGTCAAGAAATCGAGCAGGGATAAAGAACTCGCTGAAAGACGGCATAACAGAGGCACTTTAATTTCTTCAGGCTTTATTGCCGGTGGGGCCTTGATGGGTATTGTCCTGGCCGTTCTCAAGCTGGCCAAAGTTGATCATTACATCAGCCTGGGCATTCCGATGGTACTGGAAAATGGTAAATGGGTTGATGGCCAGCCTGCCGGCTGGTTTGCTCAGTACGGGGAGATTATCAGCCTGGCCGTTTTTATTTTGCTAATAGCTTTTGTTTACCTGGAAGCAAAAAAGGAAAAATAAAAAAATTAAAAGACTAATTAAAAGAAAGGAAGGTTAAAATGAAAGCTAATAAACTTTATCAGGCAGCCGAGAAGGCTATTACCCAATCATTAAAATTAAAACCAGGTGAAAGCTTTCTGCTGGTGACTGATCAACAAAAACTGGAAATAGCAGAAGCTCTGGCCTTTTACGCCAAAAAGGCTGGAGCAGAAACAACCACCTATTTGATGACAGAGACTCTACGGCCAATTACCGGCCCAACCAGGCTATTCAAACTTCTGACCGAAAAAGCACAGGCTATAGCTTATTTACTTGAGAGCAGGATAGAGGAGAAGCCGTTTCGCAGTTTTATGGTCAGTCAGGGAAGAAAATACAGCCGAATTTGTATGATGCCTGGTATTACCAGAGACATGATGGAAAGGCTGGTCAATATTGACTTTGCTAAAATGAATGAATTCACCAATAAAGTCATCCGGACCATGAAAGATGCCGAACGGGTGATAATAGAAAATGAGGCCGGGACTCAGATTAGCTTCAGTGTTAAGGGGCGAAAATGGGAAAATGATAATGGCGATATCAGTAAAAAGGGCAAGCATGGAAATTTACCGGCCGGTGAGGCCTACACCTGCCCGGTGGAAGAAACTTTTAGTGGGAAGCTGGTCATCAGTCTGATTGACGATAAGGTTGGGCACGGGGAAATGGAATTTAAAGAAGGCAGACTTGTCCGATATAAAGGCAAAGGAATTGAGGCTATCGTCAAAAATATCGGTTCTGACCAGACAGGCTTGATGATCGGCGAGTTTGGCATCGGGACTAATCCCGGTGCGCGGATCTGCCCCAACATGTTAGAAGCTGAAAAGGCCTTCGGAACGGTTCATTTTGCTATTGGCGACTCTTATGGTATTGGTAAAAACAAAAGTCAACATCACTATGATGCTTTAATAGACAAAGCAACGATTATCGCCAAAGGCAAATACATTGCTAAAAACGGGAAGTACCTGATCTAACCTGATTTCAAAGGTAAACGGTTTTTGACAGCTGGGCCGTCTGACGTCAATAAAAGTTAACTTCTAGTACAGTGGATAATCGCCAAGGGGGGTGAAGCGAGACATTTTTTTATAAACTACGTCTTTAGATATTGATGATTTACCTTTGCCTATTTCGTCTATTATTTATTTATTCTTCTATTACTTGTTTCAGGGATTAATCCATCCTGCGGATTATTTCTTTCGATTAGGCCATTACTTAGAACCCAGTCAACAGCTGGCATGGTTCCTGCTTATTTATGGAGTGAAAGGAGATGGCCATGAAAAAACTCACTTCTTTGACACTGTCTCTTATTTTTATCCTGTCCATCTTTTTGTTCCTGCCTCAAGCTTCACAGGCCAGAGTCCCGGCTGACGAATGCTGGGACAACTGGGAAAGATGCCGGGCCAGAGCTTTTCAGTCGGACTATGGAACCATCAGAACGACATTAGCTTTGACCTCCTGTGATATAGGTTTGGGTAGATGCCTAATCAAAGGTGATTGAGGCAAGGCGGAGCCCCGGTTCTCTATAGCCGGGGCTCTCCCCTACTAAATCATTTAGGATAAGGAGGTATGTTTCATGAAAAAATTAGTTATGAGGATTTTGCTGATGGTTAGCTTGACTGTAAGTGCCGGCTGGGTCTGTCTGGCAGCTCAAAATATAATTCATTACACCGCCACCGAGTTAGAACTGGCGGGAGCTAAAGACCGGCCATTTTTTTACCGCCCCATGGCTATGGTTCTTAACGGACGAGAACTTTACCTGCTGGAAAGTGGAGATAATAGAATCAGGGTCTTCAGTCTGGAAGGCGCCCAGTTGAGAGAGATTGGCCGTAAGGGCAATGGCCCGGGTGAATTTGACTCTCCTTCCTGTCTGGATGTTAACCATGGGCAAATTTATGTGGCTGATACCTTTAACAGCCGGATTCAAATATTCAGCCGGGAAGGGAAAAATCTGGCAGCTTTTAAGCTTCCATCTTTCCCGGAAAATATTGTCTCACTCAATGGCAGTCTTTTAATAGTCTCTTTTCCGGCCAGAAATTTAGATGGACCTGAAAAATTGCTCCATGGTTATAAAACTGATGGCACCAGGCTGTGGGCCATTCTGGATTCACAGGCCTCTGGTGACCGGGTATATGATTCATTTTGTAACCAGATATTTTTAAAGAAAGGAGAAACAGATACTTTTTATGTTATCTGGAGATATAACAATAAGTACATCTTAAAAATTGATAGCCGGGGTGAGATCATAGAGAAGATAAAAATCGGCGCAGATTATCCGGTCAAAAATATTAATTTGCCAGGAAAGGAAAAAAGAGTTCTGGAAGGTGTCTGCTGGAACGTCGATGTTTCCAATCATAACTTTTATCTGATTTCCATGGAAGAAATGGCTGATAAAGATGTTGGACCGGGCAAAAAAGTTATAGTGCTTAACGAAGAAGGGAACATTACTGGCACAATTGATTTCCCCCTGGCCATTAAAAAGCTGGCTGTTAATGGCGATCAAATCTATGCGCTTGATACCGATGACGAACTTCATCTTTTTAAGCTGAATATAAAATGAATAATATAATAGGCCTCTTAATTTTATCTTTTATCCCGTGCTGGCCTGGAGGTTTGCTGCTATCTTCAGACCTCTTTTATGGACAGCAAGCAGCGGCTCAACATCTTTCTCGCCCAGCTGTCAGGATTTACTCTTCCCTGGAAGAAGTCAGCTGGAATCCATCACAGCCGGTACTGCTGGTTTTCTTTTCAGTTGTCTGTCATGTTTGCTGGGACGAGTTGTTTGAAATGAAGGAGTTTTTAGAAGAATTTTCTTTGCCGGTTCAGCTGGTAGGTGTTTCCACCGATGAGAAAGAAGAGCTGGAAAAGTTCGCTGTCCGTTATTCTTTCCCATATCCGATTATTCAAGATCTTGAGAAAAAATTGTACAGGCGATACAAAGTCCGGCTTGAACCCTACCTGGTAATCCTGGTTGGGAATGAGGCAGTCTATTGTGATGATACTCTTCTTGATTATTCTTTAAGAAGAGAAAAAGCCAAGCAGTTTCTTTTTAGTTTATCTTCGCCTGATAAAAATTGAAGGTCTGGAGCTGAGATTCTACTGCTATTAAACTTAAAGCAACATACGAACCCGGTCTGATCTACGAAACCGTCATGCTTTAAATCTTTAAATTAAAATTTGAAAGCAGGTTTCTGGCTACCGGTTGGTTGAGATCTCAAAAAACTCTCTTTCTTTCCCGATCAGCGGTTGATTTTTTCCTTAAAATATAATATAAACTCTTCTACTCCGAGCCCGTCAGGCTAAAGCCAGAGGCCAGGCCGGCGGGCCGTTAGGGTAAAACCGGAAACGGTTTTACCTCCCATTAGGAAAGGAGAATTAAAATGCTCGCCTCTAAAAAGTCCCCTGGAATTTTATTGACTTTTCTTATTTTCGTCCTGTCAACCTCGCTGGTGGCTGCTATTTCTTTTGCTCAGGAAAATACAGACCAGGAAAAGAAGAAGGAAAAAGAAGAGAAGCCGGTCAGAGTAAAAACAGAAGAAATTATGGTCACAGCCAGCGCTCCTCAGGAAAAGCCCCTGGCTACCGTTTCTACCATCGAACCGCAGACCATTCAACTGCTTAAAACCAAAAACATCTCTGAAGTTCTGTCTTTTGTCCCCGGGACCCATGTCACCGTGGGAGCTAAGTCAGAATCCCACATCAAGATAAGAGGGCTTGATAATGACAAATCCACGCTCTTACTTGATGGTATACCAGTCTATGAGCCCTATTACAACATGTATGATTTAAAGACCATTCCTAGTGAGGATATTGATACCATCCAGGTCACCAAGGGTTCCTCTTCTATCCTTTACGGGGCCAATACTATGGGTGGAATAGTTGAAGTTTTAACCCGCCGACCAGAAAAGACAGGGCTGGAACTGAACTCCCGCTTCAGCCAGAATTCTACCTTCGATTTTTCCGGCACAGGCACTTTTTATAGTCCAAAATTTGCCTTTAAGTTATCAGCTCTTCACAACGAATCACAGGGTTATAAATACCGCCAATCTGATACAGATATACTTCTTCCCAATTCAGACTATAAGAACGATTTCTTTAACGGCAAATTTTATTTCTACCCCACCCAGAAAAGCGAAATATTATTTCAAGCCTCATATTATGACTCGTCCTATGGTATACCACCCGCGACTGAATATTATTCTCCTCGCTACTGGCGCTTTAAGGACTGGGAAAGAACAGTGTTGGGTCTGGGCGGAACTTTTCCTCTGTTTAAGACCGGAACAATCAAGATAAGAACCTATTATGTGAAATTCTATAATGTTCTTGATGCTTACACTAATTCCTCTATGACCGCTCTCGACTGGGAATCTATCTATGATAATTATGAGACTGGAGCTTTCATCTTAGGGGCGATCCCTCTGGCCAAAAACAACGATTTGCGTTTCAGCTTGAATGGCCGCTATGAGCATGTCGAACAGCAAGGTTCGGCCACTTCTCCCTGGGAATTATACAAGCATCACGTTTATTCAGCTGGAATCGAAGACGAGTGGCGGGTGACTTCCAGATTGAGTTTAATTGGTGGACTGAGCTTTGATTATTTAAAAAAACAGGAAGGCAAAAAAAGTAGTTCCGTTAACCCCATCGCCGGTCTAAAATTTAAAGTCACCGATGAGGCCAATCTTCACTTTTCTTTCTCTCGCAAATCGCGCTTTCCCTCGATGCGTTCACTTTATAGCACGACCAGCGGCAATCCTGATCTTAAAGACGAAGTCGGTACCTCTTTCGAGCTCGGAGCTGATTATTCTGGCTGGTTAAATGGCAGTTTAACCGGTTTCACTTCTGACTATAAAGACCTGATTTACGTTATCCGCCAGCCAAATGGAACAAAATTATATATTAATGTCGGCGAGGCCCGGATTAGAGGTCTTGAAGCCTATATCTCTAAAAGCCTGAAGAATTTTAATTTCCAGGTTAATTATACTTACCTGGATGCTAAAAACCTGACTGATAACCGGCCCCTAGATCTCGTTCCTGAGTCTGAAGCCAGTTTCCTGGCCAGTTATCTTTTGCCTGAAAACTTTAGTTTAACCCTCTGGGTATCAATGACTTCCAGGTCAGAAATTTTGATCAGCTCAAATTCAGTTTCCGTTCCCGGCTATACAGTAGCCAATCTGTCCTTTGAAAAATATTTAAGAGGTGGATCACTGTTTTTTAAAGTAGAAAACCTGTTTAATAAAGCTTATTACACCGAGCCTGGTTATCCCTGCGTCTGTCGACGGCTGGAAGCAGGATTTACATTCAGAGTTGGCCCAGCAGACTGAATAAATAAGAGATTAGGAGGAACTGAATGAAAAAACGTTACAATAAGATATCTGTCCTGATTGTTCTGATTCTTATGGGATTTGGCCTTTCCTCGCCAGCGGCTGCTCAAAATATAAAACCGGCTGAGAATAACGATTTCTACGACAATGTACCGTTCAAAGAACTACCGTTTGATAGTATTGAAATCGCTGGTGAAGTAACCTCTCCAGGTAGGTTTCAGCTTAAAGGCCTGCCTCTCCACCAGGTTATGGTGCGGGAAGCTGTCTTAAATGGCACTCAGACAAAATTTATCGGCGCCTATGTGTATCAGGGCTATTCCCTGTTTGATATTCTCAAGGATCAAATCCTGGCCAAAAAAAATAAAGACCAGTTCAGCTCGCCCATTGATTTGATGATCATAATAGAAAATAAAAAAGGCGAAAAAGTGATTTTCAGCTGGGGTGAAGTATTTTATCCGACGGTTCTTCACCGCCAGATAATCGGGGTGAAAGTGGCTCCAATCATACCCTCTTCCACTGGTGAGACCTGGCCACTCCCGGCCAATCCTAAAATTGTGGCCGCTAATGACCTTTTTTCTGAGCGCAATCTGGATAGCCCGATTAAAATCACCGTCAAATCTTTCCCGCTGGCTATGGCCACAGAAAAAGGCAAAAAGCCTTTGTATTCCCCCCAGATAAAAATTTATATCAAAAGTGAAGAAAAGGGCAGTCTGGACAAATTGCCTCCCAATCTGCTGATTTTAAATCTACCGGCTGTCTTTTTTGGTCGCGGTCAGGGTTTTCATGGCGTTAATTATTTTCAAGGCGTTCCCTTACGGCTCCTGCTTGAAAAATACCTTGGTTCACAGCCAATAAATTATAGATCTGCTCATCTGGTCATTATAGGAGACGATGGTTACCGGGCAGTCTATACAGCTTCAGAAATATTTAACAGAAATGATAATGAGGAGACTATCATCTGCGATCGTGGCCAGCAGAACGGAGGACGTTTTTCTCTATTCTCGATAGGCGATTTTTTCTCTGACCGAGCTGTTAAAGCTATTAAAGAGATTAGATTCATCGAGTAAACCTGCTTTCTAAATAAAAGCAATTCGTTTAGTGTTAAACCCAGGGTTGTTTTTTTATTCCCATGATTTTTGCTCAGGTAATTATGATGGCTGAGAGATAGAAGCTATAATCAAATAGTCCAGGAGGTAAAAAGTAGTTTTCAATATCTTTTTGAAGGGAAAATATTGTTTGCAATAGCCCTTCATACATCATGAGTGCTTAGATATTTTTGGCTAAAATGCCTCCTGGCTTGAATAGATTAACGGCCATTTTCAAATAGAAAAACCAGACTCGATCCTTTTATTATATTTCTGGCATGAAAACTGCAATGAATCAGGGCGAAAGGAGATTAAAAATGCATATGAAAAAAGGTTTGGTTACTTTGCTTTTATTAATCCTGACTGTTTCCTTTTTCTTGTTTGATCCAGCCCTGGGAGAGGCTAGTGCCGCCGTTGATCCCTATCGCCCGATTCTCGAAGCATGTATCGTCCACACCATTACCGCTGACCTTAACGTAATTGAGACAGCTGTAGCCCTTACGGCCTGCTCAGCTCTTTATGAAGCTCTTTGCGTCCTGAGTTATACTTACCCCTGGATCTGATTCTAAAAACGCCTTAAAGCTTTTTTATCAGGTAAACAGAATATGGTTCGGTGGCAAAGGTAGCTGTCTTATTTTCTAAGGTAAATTCAACAGGACCAGAGACAGCGTTTTTATCGCCGGTAAAATAACTGTTTATCTGGCCCAGCCTGACCACTTCCAGTTTTTGCCAGTCAGCTGGCAGGTGAACAACGGCGGGCCAGGACGCTCCTGTCGGGTTGATGATTCTTATCTGACTGCTGTCGTCTAAAATTTCTTGAAGATCAAAATGTTCTACCCTTATCCCCTGTTCAAAAACCTTTAGATAAGGCATTTCATACAGGTTAGAAACAACAACCAGGCCATCATCATCTTCATAAAACTGTCTCTTGTAGGTATTGAAATGACCGCAAAATTCATACTTGCCACCGGTTGCTTCCTTCATTTTTTTATTAGCTTCCAGTGAATGCCATAAGAGCTGATGGATGTAATCAAGATACATCTGTTTCCCGGTGTGCTTGTAGCCAGCAACGAGAGCTTCCATGATCCAGGGAATATAAGTCGGGGCGGTGGCCACCGAAGAATCGGTGCCCGTGGTCGGTTCACCGAACTGACCTGTCCAATCGCCATCTTTTCTGGCTACTCCCCCTTTAAGCCAGCTATTTTCTCCTTCATATTTATCCATGTGGATAAAGGACATTAACATAGCATCAAGAATTTTTGTGGCATTTTCTTGCCATTTCTCCTGGCCAGTATAATCAAAAAGGCGGTAGAGCTCTTTAGCGGCAAAAGCATAGACATTAACCGATGGTTCGCCAGCATGATCCTCCAGCAACAAGCCATAATTGTCCAGAACCTGAAGCTGATTATTCATAGCCTCAACCGCCCGGTCTAAATATTTTTTGTCACCGGTAAAAGCATAGGCATTGAGCATAACATCAAGGCCAAACTCGCAGGCATCAAAAGTATTCAGATCATCTTTCCAGATTAGCCTGGGTGGCTTGGTTTGAGGATCAACTACACCCCGCCAGTACCAACGGCCAGCCTGGTCATTCCACATCAGACCTGAATATACTTTTTCAAAGTTCAGTAGCAAAGCCTCTTTAACCACCTCGTCGCCGGTTAGTGGATATTCAGCCAGCAGCGATTCAACATTATAGGGTTGAGACCAGAGAAAACACTGTCGCTGTTTTCCTTCAACGGTTTGATCCATAAAATAGCCATAAAAAGGATGCTCGGGCGAATTCCAGCGCATCTTCTCCAGATAAAAGCGATTAGCTCTAATGGTATAGTCCAGCCAGGTTTTATCACCAGTCGCATAGAACATCGTCATGAAGGCTTTACCGGTCATTTCATTGTGCCAGTCATGAGTCGGCCATTCATAGGCATGATAGACCCAGCCCTCTCTGGTAATGGTTCTGGGAACGTTTTGGACCAGATAGTCTTCAACTTCTTGAGGTTTTATTTTTTCAAAGGTAATTCCATTTTTCTTTAGATAGCTCTGGTAGCGAGAGTAAATATCCTCGTTGGAAAAAGTAGCTGTCAGATTAAACCTGGCTTCTTGCTGGGGCTTTATCCTGGCCGTTTTCCAGACAAAAAGGCCGTGCTGATGAAGAAGCCACCAGCCTCCGGTAAAATAGTTACTTTTCGTATCGCGTTTGATTTTCCAGGGCAGCATGCCAGAACCAATCAGACCATCGCCGTCAACAGTAAAAGTAAAATGGTCAGAAAACCCCAGTGGCTCAATCTTTCGGCAGGACAGAAGCTCTTTTGGTCCAAAATTGGTATCGATAATTCTACTGGCTGGCAAGGTTAGTAGATTTATGTGCTCAATTTCTTCCTGGCTCTTATTTTTCACCCTGTGGTCAAAAAATATCTGTCTTCCTTTCAAACTGATATGCAGCTGATGACTCAGCCTTCCTCCCTTATCAGCCATGAGCACCAGTACCTGCCCCTGGCCCTTTTCTTCCTGTAACTCATGCCGTTCAAAATAGACATACCATTTATAAGATGGATTTGTTTCCGATTCTTTGGCATTCCACATAGACAGAAAGGGATTATCGGGATAATTTTCTGGCTGACCTACCAGCCCGATAACGTCGTTTGAGCTGAGAGTTGGATAGATCTCTCTGGCCTTTTCCCAACCCAGGTAACGGTAACAGGTTTCATTTCGGTAGCGCAGCTCTTGCAGGTAATAACCGTTCCAGCGGGGATCAAGGTCACGTTTTTCAGGAGGCGTTTCAAAAGGATTTAAAGCTTCGTGCCCCTGCCAGACATCAACATAATCAAGCCGGAGATAAATCAAACTGTTAGAAATTTCTATGGTGTCACCAGGCGAATCCTGTCCATTGCGATCATGGTCATTCCAGACAATTCTGGCTGTGTCGGCTTTGCTCAAAGGAGATAAAAGTAAGTAAAGTAGCAAAGAAATAAAAATCAGGACCAGAATAAAAATTAGACTGAACCACAGCCCTCTTTCCTGCCTGATATTCATTTAAACCTCCTCCTGAAAGGCTAAAGATTTATCAGCGCTTTTGACTTTGAAATGCCTGGGCCCATTTTTTTCAGGCCGTTCTCCTTTTTGGCTGACAGGCCGACAGTCATAGTCTTGGTTCTTTTAGGGAAATGTTTAACTCGGGACATGTTCAGTCTAATTAACTGCGCCAGTCAAAGTCAAGGAATATCGCTGGCCTTTTGCCTTCCAGCTCAGGAACCGGATGTTTACACTCTCTGGGAAAACCAAAACTAATTAAAAAGACTGCTTTTTTTCTCTATATTTATTTTTCTATCAATCTTTCTTTCAAGTCTTATTCAAGCGCCTCTTGAGGGCTCTGGTTAGGGCCGGAACAACAGTAAATAAATCTCCGACAATCCCATAATCGGCAATCTGGAAAATAGGGGCCTCCGGGTCCTTATTAATGGCTACGATAACCTTGCTGGTCCTCATCCCGGCCTGATGCTGAATAGCACCGCTGATGCCGCAGGCGATGTAGAGATCAGGCCTGACCGTTCTTCCTGTTTGTCCGACCTGATGAGCATAAGAAATCCAGCCGGCATCAACCGCCGCTCTGGACGCGCCCACTGCGCCCCCCAGGACATCAGCCAGCTCATGTAAAATAGTAAATCCCTCTGGCCCCTTTAAGCCCCGCCCGCCGGAAACGATAATCTTGGCATCGGCCAGGTTAACCTCGTTCTTTTCAACTATGAGGTCAAGAACCTTGCTGGCTATTCTGTCTTCGGGCAAAACAGGCGTTTCCCGGATAATCTGTCCTTCTCGTGACTCGTCCGGTACTGGCATCTCGAAAACATGATGTCTGACTGTGGCCATTTGCGGTCGGTTATCAGGGCATTTAATGGTCGCCATTATATTTCCACCAAAGGCTGGACAGATCTGCAGCAAAAGATTGGTCCCTTCTTCAATTTCCAGACCGGTACAGTCGGCTGTCAGTCCGGTATAGATGTATGTAGCCACTGCTCCGGCCAGATCTCTGCCCCTGGTACTCGCACCGAGGAGGAAGATCTCTGGTTTGTATTTCTTAACAAGCTCCACCAGAATACGGGCATAGGGATCAGTCCGGTAAACCTCTAGAGTTGGATCATCTACCAGGAAAACTCTGTCTGCCCCGTAGGCAATAGCCTGTCTGGCAATTGGCTCTGCTTGATATCCAAGGACACAGGCCGACAGTGTTGTTCCTCTTCTATCAGCCAATTTTCTTCCTTCACCCATCATTTCCCAGGAAATAGACCCCGCCTGATGATTATATTGTTCAACCCATACCCAGACTCCGCTGTATTCATCTGTTGGGATCTGTTCCTTTTTCTCTACCTCCGGCAAACTCAAAGCTTCGACCGGACACTCGGGCAAACAGGCACCACAACCTGTGCAGGCCTCACTTACAATAGCTATGTTTTCACTATCGAGACTCAGGGCTCCGAAAGGACAAACCTGGAGGCACGCTCCACAGCCTGTGCAAGCTTCTCTATTTATCTCCAATAAGGACATTATTCTTTCTCCTCAGATAATAATTTTTTCAGCCAGCAATTTTTCAGCCAGTATCTCAGCCTGTTGTTCGGCTGATTCCCCTTCAATTATCTGACACTCGCCGGCCCGCGGTGGCGGCGTCGAAATTTTCACCACTCGCGTCGGTGAACCTTTTAATCCGATTAAATCAGGGTTAACATCCAAATCCTTCGAGGTCCAGACCGGGATTTGAACCTTTTGAGAGCGTCTGATACCGAGAATTGTCGGGTATCTCGGTTGGTTGATATCTTTGACAACAGTAATTAAACAGGGCAGAGTAGATTTGACCACCTCTCGGCCCTCTTCCACCAGTCTTTCCACTTCAATTGTCTTATTATCAAAATCGAGGCTGGCCACCCGACAAACATAAGTCAGCTGGCTTATCTGGAGCTGAGTAGCTATCCCCGGCCCGGTTTGACCTGTATCACCGTCAATCGCCTGTCGTCCACAGAAAATCAAATCAAATTCGCCAATTTTCTTTATCGCTCTCGAGAGAGTATAAGCTGTTGCCCAGGTATCAGCACCGGCAAATTCCCTGTCATTTAAAAGAATAGCTTCATCAGCCCCCATGGCGATGGCCTCTTTTAGAGCACTGAGGGCCTGAGAAGGGCCCATGGTTATGACCGTTACCTTACCGCCAAATTTTTCTCTAATTCGCAAAGCTTCTTCAATGGCATAAGTGTCAAAAGGATTAATAATGCTTGGGACTCCTTCTCTGATAAGAGTCCCTCTTTCAGGATCAATTTTAACCTCTGTAGTATCCGGAACCTGTTTGATACAGACGATAGCATGCACTTTATTCCTCCGTTTTAAAGTCTTAAAAGTTGCCTGACCGGCAAAATCATACTCTAACTTATATCACTATCAATTAATTTTCTATTTCCAAAAACATAAACTTCCAGATAGTGGCCAGCTTAAAATTTAAGCCAAACAAGTTTAACTGATCAGTGTTAATTAAAAACCAGGCCTCGGCCTGCCAGAGTTCAAAAAATATAATGCAGATTTGAAAATAAGTCAAGATGAGTCTCATTCAGGTCAAGATATCTTATCCAGCGATGACCGAAAGGCTTCTGAAGCTAACAGAGCAGTCTTCAAGGAACTGAGTACCTTCTGCTGAAAATCAGGGGCGCAAGCTAAACGTGGTCAATTTTATGAATAACATGGGTTACCTGATACTCTCTAAATATTTGGACATATTCAAATATATGGATTCAATAATTTGAAGATCTTGATAAAAAACCAAACCCTTAGCCTGATAAAGAGGCAAATTAAGCTGGCACAATTCTTGCTAGCATAATTGTAGGGTGAATTTTAAAGGAGGTTTATATGAGAAAAGCTTTACTTTCTTTTCTCGCCATGATTTTTTTAGTTTCGTTTGGATTTTCCCAAACTGGACAGGTTGGGACCATCCAGGGCACAGTAGTCGATGAAGCTAAAATGCCTCTTCCTGGTGTGACTGTTACTATCTCGTCTCCGGCTTTGATTGTTCCTCAAATGAACAGAGTTACCAGCACCAACGGTACCTTCCGTTTCCCTTCGCTTCCCCCAGGTGAATATGAAGTTAAATTCGAACTGCAGGGTTTCAAGACTGTTATAAGAAAAGGCATTATAGTCACTGCTGGAGCTACTACAACCCTGGATATTACTATGCCTATGGCTACTCTCGAAGAAGAAGTCATTGTTGAAGGAGTTTCGCCAACTATTGACCGGGTAAAGACAACCAAGACAGTAGTAATTGATCATATATAGCTTCTATCCCAGCTGTCAGGACACTTGGTAACTATTTCAATATGACTCCGGGTGTTACTAGTGACACAGCTCATGGAAGTAGCGTAAGAGACAATACTTATAACATTGATGGTGTTAACACTGCTGATCCTGTTGTTGGCACAGAAGCTCTTTTCTTTAGTGTGGATACTGTCGAGGAAATTGGTGTTGAGACTGGCGGTCTGTCAGCAGAATACGGCCAGGTGCAAGGAGCAGTTATAAACGTGGTTAGCAAGTCTGGCGGAAATGAATTTCATGGGGCCGCGAGTATGTATTACAGAGGTGAGGGCTTCCAATCAAATAATACTCGCGGAACTCCTCTGGCTGGCCAAAAAAGCGGTTTTAAATACGAGATGGAGCCAGGAATTAATTTTGGTGGTCCGATTATCAAAGACAAACTCTGGTTTTTCCTGAATGCCAGTTTCTGGAAACAGGAAGCGATTGTTTCTGGGTATCCTTATGATAGGCCTGGAGATGAAATTGGGGTTGACCAGATGAGACCATATCCCTATGTGAAGTTAACCTTTCAGCCCAATCAGGATAACAAGTTGGTGCTGACATACAGGTATTCTGACATAATAAGGCACCATCGTGGAGCCAGCAGATATATGTTAGAAGAGACTACCTGGGAACAGAAGACAGCCACCCATGTTATGAGTCTTGACTACACCAGATTCTTTGGGTCCAATTTCTTTATGGACATTAAGGGCTTTGCCTATCTATCTCAATTTGACCTTCTGGCGAAAAATGAGAAGCCTATGTTTTATGATTCGCTCACAGGCCGTTACAGCGGAAGTTATGGCTATGATGACCTTAATCCACGGGACAGATATTCAGCCCAGGTTAAAGGGACGCTGTTTTTAGACAATTTAATGGGAAGTCACGAAATCAAGGGTGGAGTCGAATACATGGAAGGTGTCGGAGGCCGGGAGATGGTTTGGAGAGATGATCCTAGAAACCCATACGACTATTATGATCTATATTTTATTGGGACATATTATTTCGGTGGTGAGCCTTATTTATATGGAGAATGGTATGCTCCTTATAATGTTAAAGAAAAGAGCCGGAATCTGGGAGTATTTTTCCAGGATACCTGGACTCCCAGCAGGAGACTTACCTTCAACTTAGGACTCAGATATGAAATGATGAAAGGAGTCATTCCTCCGCAGATGCAAGATGAAGGTGAACAAACGCTTCCTCTCCCCGAGCCCTACAATCTTACCTTTAACAGAGCAGTAACTGAGACTATTACCACATATACCTGGCATACTTTTTCTCCTCGGCTTGGCCTCGTTTTTGATCTAACTGGTGACGGGAAAACTACTTTTAAAGCAAGCTTTTCCAGATATTATCTTGCCAATCTGACTCAGTGGATCAGCCGCGGAAATCCCAACGGTTTTGTTTCCTTTGGTGGTTGGCTTACCTATAACGAAGAAACAGGGAAATTTAATCCTCTAACCGTAAACGACCTTGATTACTTTAGTGCAGCTGGTCCAGAATATGTCCCAAAATATGGCTACAAAGACCACAAATTCAAAACTCCGTATACTGATGAGTTTGTTGTGGGTATTGAAAGGGAAATCGTCAGAGACACCTCTTTTGGAGTCCGCTATATCAGGAAATGGTCCAGAAATAACATCGAAGATGCCAATGCCACCTACCTTGATTTGGACAGGCTCTTTTCTCAGGGGGAATTAGATGAGGCTTGCTGGCTTTATTATGTTCCTGTCACTGTTACAGACCCATATGATGGCTCTACTCAAACATTCTATAACCGAACTCAACTTATTCCTGTTGAAGAATGGTACATGATAAATCCTCCTGATGCCAACCGAGATTATGATGGCGTCGAGGTTACTGTGAATAAAAGGTACTCTCACGGCTGGCAGATGCAAGCTTCTTATGTCTACCAGAAGTCAAGAGGTATGATTGCTACTGATTTTAATTCAACCTGGAGCGGCTCATCACTTTACGACCAGCCCAATGCTCATATTAATATTTTCGGCAGGTTTCCCGATGAAAGAACTCACCAGATAAAACTTCAGGGAATGGTTCAGTTACCCTGGGGTG